>Ga0335075_10012073_pt1 | contig 13060 bp, 11 predicted proteins | sample Lox_Sample_24_FD_206723 | JGI IMG/M metagenome (GOLD analysis project Ga0335075, IMG submission 206723) | Soil microbial communities from Loxahatchee National Wildlife Refuge, Florida, United States - Lox_Sample_2.4 | ecosystem: Environmental > Terrestrial > Soil > Wetlands | place: USA... | reverse complement strand
ACCATGCAGAGTAAGTCGGGCATTCTTATGAATGTCCATTCGATCTCCCGGAAAGCTTCGATTGCTCGACACAATCAGCATCTCCGGTTCTGGTCGAATGGACAACCTGTTGAAAGATCACAGCTAGTGGCGAGTGACTAGAGAAAAACGAAATGCAAGTGCGGGCGCGGGCGGCCGCGCAACGATCCTGCTCGCCGCCGTCGGTGTTCTTACTGGCATGACTGGATGTGCGAAGCAAAGCGCGCCGCTTTATCCGACGCACGTCGAGTCGCCCGAGTACGACCGTGTTGCTCAGCTCGCCCACATCGAGGGGCAAGTTGTCGTTACGGCAACGATCGGGGCCGAAGGAGACGTGATCGACGCTCACGCCGTTGGCCCACCGATGCTAGTGAAGGGAGCCGTCGCGAATTTGAAGCTGTGGAAATTTGAGAAGCCGAAGAAGGGTCAACGCCAGCAGGCGATTGTGTACGACTACAAAATCGAAGACGCGGAAAACCCTGGGTCATGCGAGGCCGCGCCGCCACCACCACCAAAGATCAGCTTCGATCTACCGCAGCGCGTGGAAATCACCGCTGAGGGGATAGTATTGTGCGATCCAAGCGGGACGATTCCCAGCAAGAAGCACCGCTGAAGCAAACAAATGCCGACGGTGAATGTTCGCTCATTTGGGGTTTCGATTGACGGCTACGGCGCCGGACCGGAGCAGAGCCTACAGAACCCGTTGGGCGTTGGCGGCATGGGACTGCATGAGTGGTTCTTCGGGACGCGCACGTTTCAGCGTATGCAGGGCAAGGATGGCGGAACGACCGGAGTGGATGACGACTTCGCCGCGCGCGGATTTGAGAACGTTGGAGCATGGATCATCGGGCGGAACATGTTTGGTCCAATCCGTGGAGCGTGGCCCGACGAAAGGTGGAAGGGCTGGTGGGGAGAAAATCCTCCGTACCATACGCCGGTGTTCGTCCTGACACATCACGCGCGCGATCCGATTCCAATGGCAGGCGGAACGACGTTCTATTTCGTGACGGATGGCGTGGGCACCGCAATGGAACGAGCGAAGGCTGCGGCAGGCGCGAAAGATGTTCGCGTTGGCGGTGGCGTCTCGACGATCCAGCAATTTCTTCGCGCCGGGCTGATCGATTCCCTGCATATCGCCATTTCGCCGGTGCTGCTTGGTTCGGGCGAGCGGCTGTTCGCGAATGTCGACCTGCTGAAGCTGGGTTATGAGTGCACGGAGCGCGTCGCGACGGAAAAAGCGACGCATGTTGTGCTGACGAACCGAGGCGCGAAGTGACGGAGGAACTGAAGCGGGTGCCAGCTGGCAACTGCAGGTCAAGCAAGAACTTCTCTTCAAGGGCTAAAGCCTATGCTCAGTTGGGGCTTTATGTCGGAGCTGAAGCTCCGACCCCTTAAAAACCTGAGATGCAGTCCTCTGTTCCCTCAAAGGAGTGTCGCGTGACGCGAAACGCTCTGACTACGGTTGGGACGTTGATTTCGGTTGGGCTGGCGCTCTGCTTCGTGGCGATGCTGGTTGCAGCGGCGGGGGTGCGGGCGCAGGGGCCGGGCGACTGGATGGAGAGTCTGCCGCGGCCGCACGACTACGTGCAAAAGCGCGCGTCGAGCTATGACCGCACGGGCGGAAACGCGGATTATCGTCCGCTGGCGCCGGGCGAAACGCTGGCGCTGCTCGATGCGGACGGGCCGGGCGAGGTGTCGCACGTGTGGATCACGATTTCGAGCCCCGAGCGCTATCACCTGAAGAAGATGGTCCTGCGGATGTATTGGGACGGCGAGGCGACGCCGAGCGTCGAGGCGCCGGTGGGCGATTTCTTCGGACTGGGGCTGGGCGACTATTTCATGTACCAGTCGATTCCGCTGTCGGTGGGAGCGGACAAGGCGCTGAACTGCTTTTTCCCGATGCCGCTTCGGGGGCACGCGCGAATCACGTTGACGAATGAAGGGCGCGAGGGCGCGGACGCGATCTACTGGAACATCGATTATCGCGAGTATCGGTCGCCGCTGCCGGCGGACACGCTGTACTTCCACGCGCAATACCGTCAGGCGACGCCGAACAAGGCGATTCCCGGCGCGAAGTACAACCTCGACGGGAAAAATAATTACGTGTGGATGGACGCGAAGGGCCGCGGGCAGTTCGTTGGCGTGACAATGTCTGTGATCGAAAATGCGGACGGCTGGTGGGGCGAAGGCGACGATATGTTTTTTGTCGATGGCGAGACGAGACCGTCGATCAACGGGACCGGCACGGAGGATTATTTCCTCGGCGCGTGGGATTTTGGAGGGAAGGAATTCTCTTACGGACTGTTCGGCGCGCCGGTCGTCGGGCCGGAACGGCAGGGCTCGCGATGGTCAGTGTACCGGTTTCATCTCGATTCGCCGATCACGTTTACAAAATCGCTGCGAGCGACGATCGAGCACGGCACGGCGGACGATCGCGGCGACAATTTTTATTCGGTGGCGTACTGGTACCAATCGGAGCCGCATGCAGCATTTCCCGCACTTCCTCCGGTGGAAGAGCGTATTCCGCGCGTGATTCCCCAGCCGTAGAATTTTGAGCGCGTGCAACCCGTCGCCCTTTGATGGCAGCTCCGATCGTAGTTTCCAACCAACAACAAACAGCAAAAGAATGGGCGCGCGACGGACTGGGTGCTGGGTCAGTTTGAATTTTAACTGCTTGTGTCACGATCAAATTCAAACTGACCCACCACGCGTGAGGTTGCAACGTCAGGATTTCTGGAGGAGAAAGAATGCGTCGGCAGAAAATATTGAGCCGCGGTTTCATTGTTTTCGTCTTTGCGCTGCTGGTGGCACCGTGGGCGGCGGCGCAACAGTACAGAATTGTGCGCGCGGATTACGGATGGCGCGATCAGCGCGTCGATGTAACGCAGCGATTGCGCGACCTGGCACGGCGAGACGCCAGGTTCCGCATGGGGAACAGCACATTCGGAGTCGATCCCGCGCCGGGACACGTGAAGACGCTGCGGATTTTCGCCAAGGCTCCCGATGGTCGCGACCGGGTGTTCGAATACCGGGAGGGGCAAGTTGTGGACGGCGCGATGTTTGCGGGCTGGGGCCGCGGCGACTGGGGCCCGGGCTACGGTCAGGGTCCGGGCGATCGCGGCGGCAGATATGTGATCCTGCGCGCGCTGTACGGCACGCGGGGTAGAAATGTGGACGTGACGGACCGGTTGCGCCAACTGGCTCGCCACAGCGCCACATTCCGCATGGGGAACAGCACGTTTGGAGTGGATCCGGCTCCGGGGCACGTGAAGGAACTACGGATTTTCGCGCGCGGGCCGAACGGCGACACGCGGGTGTTCTCGTACCGCGAAGGAAGCGTGGTGGATGGCTCGATGTTCTCCGGCTGGGGGCGCGGCGACTGGGGTCGCGGCAACTGGCGCGGAGGCTGGGATAGCGGCGGAGGTCCACCTCGCTAGAGGGCTGAGCCGGCCGCCTTCATTTTGGTGTACGGCGGGTGAGATCATGCGGTATTGCTGGACGTCCGATCGAGTGGCTTAACACCGGCGTGCGAATCGCGATTGCCTCGCGAATTCCGACACTTGCCACAGTTCGCCAGGGAACCGCCCTAAACCGCTTCGAATGAAGTTTCGACTACTACCGCTGGTAGTAACGCCTCTCGTGAACTAGCGTAGGGCCGCTCGCATACTTTATTCACGAGAGGGTACATGCTGCGAAGACGCCTGGTATTGTCTGTAGCTCTCCTATTGTTGTGCGCTGGACCGGTGCTGGGCCAAACGCCGGACACGGCGACGGTTCACGGTCGCGTGATGGATCAAGCCGGAGCGGCGGTTCCTGACGTTCAGGTTACGATTACAAACAAGCAGACCGGCTGGCAGCGGTCGGATGAGAGCGATTCCTCGGGCAGTTTTTCCTTCGCCGGACTACCCATCACAGGAACGTACACGCTGACCGCGCAGAAGCAGAATTTCGCTACCGCAACGCTGAATAACGTTTCGCTGATCGGCGGGAGCACAGCGGAAGTGGACTTGCACCTAAATGTGGCTGGCGCAGCGACGCGGGTGGTGGTGACTGGAACGGTGGGCGAGGTGCGCGCGGACGAACCGCAGTTGGGCGATCTGCTGAGCGAGCAGCATATTCAGGAGACTCCGCTGCTGAACAGGCGAATTACATATCTGCCGCTGCTCGACGCCGCGAACCGGCCGGCGATCAATCAGGGCGACGTGTTCATGAACGAAGATCTTTTCACGACAAACGGCACCGGCCGGCGGCAGCAGTGGTACGAAGTGGACGGATCGAACGCGATCGACGCATGGGGACGGCAGACGATCTTCTCGAACGTGCCGGAGGATTCGGTTCAGGAAATGACGGTGCTGACGAACGCGTTCTCGGCGGAGTATGGGTACACGGCCGGAAGCGTCATAAATATAGTGACGAAGAGCGGCGGGAATGAGTTCCATGGAGACGTTCTGGGATTGTTCCGCCCGTCGGACACGGAAGCGAAGCTCTCCGGATTTAATTCGCAAAACGCGACGAGCGGAAATGACCTGGCAAATGACACCCTGTCGCAGACGGCCGCGGGGCTTTCGGGGCCGATTGGAAGCAACAGCAAGACGTATTTCTCGACGGATTTCGAATATAGCTGGGAGGACCGGGCCTCGCCGGTGATCTCTCCGATCGAACCCGGAAACTTCGTCGGGCACTATCGAGGCTGGCTGGGATTCATTCGAATCGATCATCAGATCAACGATCGCAATAATTTGTTTTTTCGCAGCGACGTCGACAGCTTCCACGACACGAACCCCAACGGCATTGTGGGCGGTAATAGTCTTCCGAACGTGGATCGCGTATTCGACCGCCGAACGTACACGGAAGAACTGGGAGAAACGGCCGAGTTGAGCCCGACACTGTCGAATGCGGCGCACTTGCAGTTTCAACTGGCGTCGCCGATTACCCAGTTCATCCCGACGATTTACGGGACGGAGTTCTCCGTGCCGATTACATCGCTGTGCGGAAGCGTGGCGTGCGGGACCTTCACGTCGGGCACTTCACAATCCGCGTTGCTGTTGAACCGGCAATACGAGGCGAACGATACGCTTTCGTGGGTGCGCAGCCGGAACACGGTGCGGTTCGGCGCAGACGTGATACGCGCGCACAACGGCGGCGACAGCAAGGAATTCGGCGGACCAATTTACCTGGGCGAGTTCAAATACAATCCGTGCACGGACACCGTGCAGGTGTGCGAAAGCTCCGCGTACCTCGACGACATCTCCAACGTGGCGAGCTATACACAAAGCTTCGGAAATGCCAACTATACGGTGGACGACACGCTTTGGGCGCTGTTCGTGCAGGACGACTATCACTTGCGTTCGGACCTGACGATCAACCTGGGGCTGAGATACGAACGGCAAACGTTCACCGATTCGAACAAGGGGTTCGCGCCGCGCGTCGGTTTCGCGTACAACCTGCACGGCGACGGCAGAACAGTGATCCGCGGCGGTTATGGCATCTACTATTCGCAGATCGTCGATAATGACGAGGCGAACTACGCGCTCACCGGTCCGACCGGAGTGTTCAACTACACGGCCACGCCGGGACAGGTGGGATTCCCTGCCGCAGTCTCCGACGCACCGCTGCCTGCGTTTCCCGCCGGGGCAGCCGTCCCGCTAAGAAGCCTCTACATTCGGCCCGGGGAGAGCGCGTATTTGAATCAGTTCTTCCCGACTTCGGTCCTGATCGGCTATCCGAGTGTGCTGCTGAATCCCTACACGCAACAATGGACGATAGGAGTGCAACGCGAACTCATGCAGGGATGGGTGCTGAGCGCTGACTATGTCGGGTCGCACACGATTCGGATCAATCGACCGCTCGACGTCGATCCTCCGACACCGTTCATCCGAACGGCACAGGGCCAATATCGCGGAGCGGCGCCGAACAGTTCAGGCGTGGAGCAATGCATACCCAACGCCGCAATCGGCAACAAGGCAAGTACGTCGCTGAGTACGTGCGCCGCAAACGCAGCGAACGCAACTCGCCCGCTTTGGGTCTATGACGCGGCGAATGGGATCACTCCTGCTTACAGCACAATTCAGAGCGACGTGAACGACGGCTTGGCTTATTACAACGCGCTCGACGTGAATTTGAACCGGCGGTTCAGCAACGGCATTTCCCTGCTTGCGAGCTATACCTGGTCGCATGCAATCGATAACGTCGATCCAGACATTCCGAGTCAGAATCCCAATGATCCGAATTTTCCCGGCCAGCAAGAAATCGGGAACGCCATCTTCGATCAGCGAAACCGGTTTGTGCTGAGCGGTGTGTATGCCGCGCCATTTCAGTTTCACATCGGAGGGGTAGCCACGCTGGCATCGGGCTTGCCCTACAACCTCGTGACAGGAGGTACAAACAGCGGCGACACGGGAGGGACCACGGACAGGCCCGTGATCAATGGCGCTGTTATCGGCCGCAATGCCGGACGCGGACAGTCGATCTATGACTTCTCGCCATTCCTCGAACGTCCGATCGCGTTCAGCGAACGCGTGCGACTCAATTTGCGCATCGAAGCGTTCAACGTGTTCAATCATGCCAATTTCGTCGGCTACAGCGGGACGTATGGGGATGGCACGACGCCGGGACCTGGCTTTGGACAGCCGCTTGCCGGCATCACCAATCAACTTCCGGCGCGCGAGATACAGTTCCTCGCGAAATTGACGTTCTGATTGCGTAGCGGAGGCAATGCTGGGCTGCGGCCCAGTCCGGCCTTCAGCCTCAGATCGGGTGCTTCAAGAAGCCGAACTCATGGCCTTCGCTGACGAGGCGCTTCCGAATGCGACGGGACCAGCCGCGCCAACCCGATCTTCTTACCGGAGGAGATGCTCGAGCAGTTCGTGCACGGAAGAGAGCAGGACCGGAGACGCGAGGACCACGGCTGTAGCAGTAACAGCGGCTCCGCCAACGCCCCACAAAATGCGCCGTGCGTAGTCGGAACGAATCAGGGGGACTGTAGGCGCAGGAGCAAGCAGGCGCTGAATGCGGCCGGGGAGATCGTCGTTACCGGCGAGCGGGGACACGGACCGAGGAATCCAAAGCGGCGAGCCCATGGTGGCTCGCATCCGTGCGAGCCGGAGCAGCGCGGCGGCAAGCGAGAGAGCGGAACTAGCTCCGCGTGCTGAGACGCAATCATCCGCGGCGCGTTCCATGAACTTAGACCAGCCAGCTTCCAAAAGCTCAAAGCCTCGACCAATCGGCAGGACGTCCGGCAAGAACGCGACCAGCAGGCGCTTCCAGTTGTCGCGCGAAGACCAGTGGGCGCTCTCGTGCCGTACAGCAGCTTCGAGTTCGGCGCGAGAGAAATCGTCGAGGAGCGCTCGCGAGATCACGATGTAGGGCCGCAGCAGACCTGATTGCACCAGAAATGGCCTATCGCTCCCAATCATCAGTATTTCGGGCGGCGCGCCGAGCCATCCGACTGAGCTGCCGCTCCGCCGGCAGAGACGCGTGAAACGGATAGAACGCAAGGCGACGCGAACTCCGCGAAAGAGCGACATGGCCCAAGCGAGCGCCCCCATCAGGGCAAGAGCCAAGCAGGCGAAGCCGACCCTTTCTCCCGATGCATTTTCCTCGAATCGCAAGTAGCTGGGCGCGCAGATTCCCACGACCAATGCAACGGCGATTCCCGCGGGAAGGGTTCTCATGCCGAAGAGGAAACGGGCGGCAGAACGGGCAGAGATTCGTTCCGCAAAGCGAACAGCGGGACGTTCCGCGAGCCAGACGGAGATCCCTGCGGCGGCGTGAACCAGAAAAAAAGCGGCGAAACAGAGAGACGCCAGCCGGAACCAATAGGAAAGAATCATGACGGGCTCCGGTCTGAAAGCTGCTTCCGCCGCTGGCGGATGCTCTTTTCGAGTTGCTCGAGGAGCGCGGCGTCGTGATGGCCGATGGCGTCGAGGAGGCTCGAAACGAGCAGCTCGCGCGACCCGTTGCGGCCGTCAAGAAAGGCCGCGACCAGTCTACCGGCCCGACGGCGTTCCCATTGCTCTCTATCGATTGCAGGCGAATATAGAAATGCGCGGCCGGACTTGCAACGGCTCAGCAATCCCTTTTTGAACAGCCGCTCGAGAGTGGTCATGATCGTGGTGTAGGCCAGCGGACGATCGATCATCTCGAATACATCGCGCACGCTGCTTTCGCCTCGGAGCCAAAGAACTTCCATGACGCGAGCTTCGAGCGTGCCGAGCGAGGAACGGCTTTCAGGGTTGCGGTTGCTCGAGAAAAAAGTCATCGAGAAGAATTCTATACGGGACGTGGGACGAAGCAAGCGATTTCAGGCGTATCAAGCGGGCGCGAGGAACAAGGGGTGGTCTGGCGTTGGCGGTCACGATCGCTGCCGGCTCCTAGTTGCTGGCTCCTTTATGGGCCTTCTGCGACGCCGACGCGCGTCACTGCACGATGGAAACTTGCTAGACTCATGCGGCTATGACGCGGCAGAAACTCGGTCAACATTTCCTGCAAGACGCCGGATGGCGCGGCAAGATCGCTGCGACTCTGCCGCTCGCAACGGGCGAAACGTGGATCGAAATCGGAGCCGGTCACGGCGAAATGACGCAACACCTGGCAGGCGATTCACGGCGTGTCGCCGCGATCGAAACGGATGCTTGGCTGGCCAGCCGTCTTCGGATACGCGGAACGCAAAATCCCGCTGAGTGGCAAGGCGTCACGATTATTCATGGCGACGTGTTAGAACTGAACCTCGCGGAATTGGGGGGAGGCGCGGAAAAATTCAGGGTTTACGGAAATCTTCCCTACTACATAACGTCGCCGATTCTGCGGCATCTGTTTCGCTGGGCCGAGCGGATCGCATCGATCCACATCGTTGTGCAGCTTGAAGTTGCGGTGCGAATCGCGGCGCGTCCCGGGCGCCGGGACTATGGCTATCTGTCTGTGCTGTCGCAGTTCTATACGAAGCCCGAGATCATTCTGCGCATACCGCCCGGGGCGTTTCGTCCTCCTCCACGCGTCGCGTCCGCGCTGCTACGAATGAACGGGCCGGGCGAACGAGCATCGCTTGGGGTCGCCGACGAGGAAAGCTTTCTGGCTTTCGTCCGGACATGCTTCGGCAAGAAACGGAAAACACTACGGAATAATCTGCGTGACGTGGCGGGCGACGACCGCGTGCGTTCCGCGTTGGGAGCATGCAATCTGCGCCCGCATGCGCGCGCGGAACAGCTTTCTCTGCGCCAGTTCGCAGCGCTTTTTGAGAATTTGCGATAGACTCGCGCGGCGAGATTCGCCTACCATTTTGCGCGTATGATTCGCAGAACGATTACGGCGGTTATGCTCGCGGCGCTCGCCGCTTGCGTCTTGTCATGTTCTCCGCTGGGCGCCGCGCCCCCGCACGATCCTGCCATGGCATCGTCAATTTTCGGCTCGCAGAAAAAGAAGAACGGGCGGGCTGAGGCGGAACAAGTCGATTTCCACATGACCGGTGAGATCACCCAAGGCAAAACGTTCGCGCAGAATATCGGTCACGGACTTGTTTTCGAGCTGGTCCCTCCGTCGAACGCGCCCAACGCCGGCTGGATCATCGAGATTGTTCCCGCAGAACAGCCGAGCGGGAACGCGGTAGAGTTTTCGCAGATCGCAACGCCGCCGTATCACACTTACAACGACCGGATTATCGTTCCAGCGTATGGCCGTTCCGCTGCGGACGTGGCGAATCTGAAAGACCGCACATTTTTCTTCGTTGATTCAGTGGACGACGAGCACCGCGCGGAAGAAGTAGTTAACGCAACGTACTACCCTGGAGACATTTCCGACGAGGCGCGCGTGCGCGCAGTCGCCGAGGAGAAGGAAATACAAGTCTCCAAAGGCGAGCTGCACCTGCTGAAGACGCATACGACGCGGAGTGAAACGTTTGGCGGGCCGGGAAACATTGACCGCATCCGGTTCGAACTGGAAATCGAGTTCTCGCCGGGCCTGACGATGGCCGATATCGTTGCGCGCGTGGTTCGCCCGCAGTAATCGTCGTCAGGCAACCGATCGGCGGGCGCTGCTCACCGCGACGATTCCCCTCCAGACCCCCGCCGTAGAGTTGGGCCCGAAGCAAACCGGAATCGTGGCGATTTCTGCGATGGCAGCGCCGGAAACCTATTCGGCGGTTCCCAAGTGGATGTACATGGATTGCAGGCCAACGCGTCCTGGACCCGTGAACCGGTTCCAGACGAGCTGCCCGGCGCTCGCGAATAGCCCTGTCGAGATCTTCTGAAATTGCGTCTGCATCGTGACGCTGCGGTCTTTATAAACCCAGCCGCCGGGCTCGATATCGATGCTTTCGCCGACGTTCAGGAAAACCTCGAAGACGTTCCCATAGCCATGGAGCCAAAGAATGCCGTCGCCCTTGTGAGCGGTAAACGTGTCGATAAAGAAGCCGGTGCCGCCCAGTAGCATGTTGGCGGCGCCCTTCACGCGAGCGAATGTGTAATCGAGTTGATCGGTGGCGGCGAGAAATTGATGTTCGCGGACGTCGAGCGCTTGCCCCTGTTTCAAGTGCATGGCGAAAACGTGGCCCGCGCCGTCGCGGCTAAAGGCGATACGCCCCGGGCCAGTCGCTTCGGTCATGAAGACCGGCATACCGGAAAGGACTCTTTTGAAGGCGCCGGAAAGCGACTTCACACCGATCTGCGTCTGCACGTCTTTCCAGAGCAGGATGTGGTGCTCGAAATAGACAGGGACGGACGAAACCTCGACCGTCAATACGGGAACCAGTTCCCCGTCGACGTGGTATGTGACGCCGGCAAACGTTTCAGCCTGCGCACTGGTGGCCTTAAGAACCGGAGCGGGAGCCATTCACTCCTCCTTCGAGGACATCTGGATTTGGCCGGAAACTTTTTTCAGGATTCAGTCGAGGGTAACCGAGACCGCCGTGAATTCCAATGAGGCGGGCTGAGATTCAGGGCTTCTTGTGTTGTAAGCGGCACGTGAACAATCGGCCGTGCACGACCGCGGAGGAATGATCCGAATTATGGACGGACTGGTGAAGGCTGGCGCCGTTTGATTGTCGCGAACCAGGCTGGTGCGCCATGCTCGCCGTGGAATGTCGTCTGAAGCCGGTCCGGTTCGATGGCAACGATATTCCATCCGGCGCCCGGATTGAAAGCTGCTCGTAGTTCTTCCTGGCGGACGGGGTGGGGGCCAATATCGGGACCCGCATCACTGAAGCATAAGACATACACGGTTCCACCGCGTTCGGTGACCGAGGCGAGGCTCGCCACATATCGCGCTCGCTCGTCGGGGTCGAGTGCGTGGAACAGGCCGCAATCCAGAACGGTCTGAAATGTGCGCCCCAGGCGCTCCAGGTGAAACGCGTCGGCCAGAGCGAACTCAGCCACGATCCCACGGTCGTGCGCCTTCTTTCGCGCCATCGCGAGAGCGGTATTGGCCACATCAACGCCCAGCACCGGCAAGCCCAGCGAGGCGATGTGAAGAGCGTTTTCGCCGGTCCCACAGCCCGCATCGAGCACAGTTCCGGCGAATCCGCCATTGGACGCCACACGAACTACCGCCGGCTGCGGATGGGCAATGTCCCAAGGCGCGGGAGCGGCATGGTACGACGCGTCCCAAGGCTGTCCTGCCATTCGTTCATGACTGGTCGGCTGCCGTCCGCCGAACGGATCGTCAGCGGAGATTGGTGATCGCTCGGGCAATTCATTCACCTCATGCAATTGGTCCGGGAACCTTGATCGTAACATGCCGATTCGCGTTTTTTTCTGCCACTTCAGAGCGGGACGCAATGCTTTACGGGAACTCAGCGGTGCGCTGCGGTGTCTGTAAACTTGTAAAATTGGCAGAGGTGTGCCACGGTAGAGAAAAAGGGGAAGGTATTGAGGCTAGAACGGAAGAAGCAGACCATCTGTAAGCTGTGCCTTTTGGTGGCACTCGCTACGGTTGTAGCAGTTCTAGTGCTGGGAATTCCGGCCGCCGCGCAGCCCACAGCGCAATCACTCTTGCCGTCCTCATTTGCAGGATGGACTCAATCGAACAGCAGCGCTTTTTCTCCGCAGGCAGGGATTGAGGCTGCGGCAGCGTTGGACTACGGATTCTCTTCGGGGACCCAATCGACATATACACATGGGTCTGATCAAATCGGCGTAAACCTATACAGGATGAGGGACGCCAGCGGGGCGTACGGCGAATACACGTTGCTGCGTACGCCTGACATGCTGCAAGGAGATCTAGCGCAATACTGTGCGATTTCGGGCGACCATGCTTTGGTGCTGGTCGGCAATCTAGTGGTGGATATTCACGGACAGGAACTTCCTGGAAAGAGCGGACAGCTGCGGGCGCTCATTGCGGCGGTGGCTCCTCATGCGGAACAAACCGCATTGCCTCCTTTGCTGGGCGAATTGCCAGAAAAAGGTCTGATCCCAAGCACAGAGCACTACATCCTCGGTCCGGCGGTTCTGAACCAGTTCTACCCGGTGGCGATGGGTGATTCGCTCGGATTTACGAACGGCGCGGAAGCTGAACTGGCGAAGTATCGCGTGAATGGACGCGAGATCATGCTGCTGATCGTCGATTATCCGACTCCGCAAAGCGCAGCCGGGCATCTGAAGGCTCTCCAACAACAATTCAACATTGTGACCGATGTGAAGTTGATTGATGCGAAGGCGACGGGCGCCAAAAGAACTGATGTGAAGCAGAGCGCCGACCGGGAGCAGAAGGCCGGGATACCGACGCTGTACGAAAACCGCACGCTGACGTCGCTGTTCTTCGTGGCTGGAGCGAGATCAGAGAAAGATGCCGCCCTGATTCTGGGGCACCTTGAATCGGGGGAAGTGCTTACTTTGAACTCGCCGACATTTTCACTGACTCAACCGAGCATCGGCACAATCGTCGTGGGAACGATCGTTGGCACGGGAATAATCTGTTTGTTTGCATTGATTTCGGGGCTGGCGTTCGGCGGATTTCGGATGGCCGTGAAGACAATACTGCCGGGAAAGGTCTTCGACCGCAGCAAGGAACTGGACATTCTTCAGTTGGGACTATCAAGTAAACCTATAAAATC
>Ga0335075_10012072_pt1 | contig 13061 bp, 14 predicted proteins | sample Lox_Sample_24_FD_206723 | JGI IMG/M metagenome (GOLD analysis project Ga0335075, IMG submission 206723) | Soil microbial communities from Loxahatchee National Wildlife Refuge, Florida, United States - Lox_Sample_2.4 | ecosystem: Environmental > Terrestrial > Soil > Wetlands | place: USA... | reverse complement strand
GGTGGACTGCCTACGAGCTACGTAGGTAAGGAGTCTAGCAAAGCTTTTACTTATTGGGCCTTTGAGAAGGTCTTCCGAAGCGAAACCAAAGGAGTCGCTGATAATGTTGGACCACTGAGATCTACTTTCGAATTGAGAGACTCCCCGGAGTCCTAACGCGCTTTCTCGAAAAAGACTTCGCCCACTTGGAAGGTAGAATGACCTCTGCACAATTTCTACATTATTTGAGTCGCTTCCAGCTGGTTGAAGGATAGTAACTTGAGATTCACCGTTCCAAAGGCGCCGGCCAGTACTGGTCTGATACGGAACCACTCCATCCGCTTGCTTGACACTCACGGAAAGATCGAAAATAAAATTAGCAACAGCACCAAGCCACCCACAATCAATGCCCCCGGAAACCGTGCAGCTCTCAATTTCTCCACTTGATATTTTTGCAAGTAAGAGAATAGACTTTGCCAAAGATTCGGGCTCGGTTGCTCCAAGCTGGGCTACACCATATCTCATTCTCGGGTGCACGAAGCGCGTCAAGCCGTCCACGAGCCTTGAGAAAGCCGTGTCAGAGAAAAGCCCAGCACTAGCTTTCAGCAATGCTACCCAACGCTGGGTTCCAGGAGTCATTTCTTCAGGGGCGTTCTGAGCCCGACATAGGAAGCGGAGAACCTGGGCGCCATAGAAAGAGTCATACGATTCTTTAAGGCAGGCACAAAGAGCGATGCAGGAAATGCCCGAGTCGCGCTCAGCAAGGTCTTGAAGGATATGCTGCAGTCCAAAGCCAAAACGCGCAATGCTACCGTACATCGAGACCTGCGGCAGCTTGTCTATTCGCTCCAGGATCTTCTTCTTGACTTCGAGGGGCAGGTTGAACGATTTACAGACAGCCTGTCCCATTGCGACCGTTGCTGGGTCAATGCCTGCCTTCGAATATCGACTCAGGGCACCAAGTGCAAATTCGACGGTCTTTGAACTGAGGTCAACCCAGTTGACAGTACCTGTCTGGGTGAAACCATCGGAGGACGAGGCTGCAGGAACGAGTGGGCCTGACATTGTCGCACCAGCTAGCCAAACACGAGTAAGACTTGATGGAAATGTATTGGCGCAAAATTAGAGGGGGAAGAGTCTAAGTTTCGATCTTCAGCACTGAAGAGGTCCATGCGCAAAGATTCAACTTCATATGTGGACGTTTCAACATTGGATTGCACCGTCTGAGGTGCCTATGGCAACTCGCTTATGTAACCACGGCGAATGAATTACTTGCAACGGCTATTGAGCTTACGTAAATATCCAGGCGGAATAACATTAACAGCTTCTATCGCAAATTTCTCAGTATATATAGAGTCTTATGCTACAAGGTGCATTGTTTGCGCTATATGGCTATAATATTATCCAGAGTAGGTTGCGGGAATTGGGCTAGACGAGCTACATAGAGCTTTATAAACGTGAACCTTCTCCTGTATCGTTTAACTTCATTTCCTCGAGCAGCGAAGAGTAGTTTCCCGAACATGCTAGAGTGGTAGGATGATCTAAGCCAAGCCTCTCCTTGTATCCAGACAAGGCCCTCTGATAGAGAATGGACGAATCGTCGTATTGCTTCCGGCTCTTGAGTAGGTAGGCAAGCCAATAAATGCTCATTAGCGTGTCTGGGTGCTCCTTCCCTAGCACCCTATCCCTTAGTTCTAGCGTCCGTCGGAAAGTCTCTTCGGACTCGTCGTACTTGCCTTGGCTCCAGAGCACCGCAGCGAGACTGTTCATGCTCGATAGCGTGTCTGGGTGCTCCTTCCCTAGCACCTTCTCCCTTAGTTTCAGCGTCCATCGGTGCATCTCCTCGGACTCGTCGTACTTGCCCTGGCTATCAAGCACCCCAGCGAGGTTGCTCATGCTCATCAGCGTATCTGGATGCTCCTTCCCTAGCACCTTCTCACTTAGTCCTTGCTCTTGACGGTGTATCTCTTCGGCCTCGTCGTGCTTGCCCTGCCTGCTAAGCACTAGTGCAAGGTTGTTCATGCTCGACAGTGTGTCTGGGTGCTCCTTTCCGAGCACCGTCTGATAACCTTCTAGCGTCCGCCGGTGCATCTCCTCAGCCTCGTCGTACTTGCCCTGGTTCTTGAGTACCACTGCGAAGTTGTTCATGCTCCCTAGCATGTCTGGGTGCTTCTTCCCTAGCACCCTCTCCCTCAGTTCCAGCGTCCGTCGATACATTTCCTCGGCCTCATCGTACTTGCCCTGGCTGTCGAGTACCCAAGCGAGGTTGTTCATGCACCTCAGCGTGTCCGGGTGTTCCTTTCCCAGAACCTTCTCATATCGTTCTAAAGCTTGCTCAGCTAGCATGTTCGCAGCATTGTAGGTTCCGCGGTTTAGCAGATACCGAGATATTCGAAAAGCTAAATTAGCCTCAGAGACATCATTTTCTGGGGAGAGCTGCGCATAGCTAAGAGCGGCCTTAGCATGTGGTAAATACGAGTCGCATATATCTAGGGTTCCATATTCTCCAGAGGGGAACTCCTCAGACATCTTTTTCAAACAGGATGTCGCCCAGCCTTCGAATTCACCACTTAATCTTAACCAGTTGCGGATTGTCAAATGAACCAATCGATGCATGTTAAACGTATCGTCTGCTTCATTAGCGGAAATCAAAGAGAAAGCTTTAAGTACCCCTAGCGCCTTTGCCAGTTCCATCTGATCGACGACCTCTTCCCGAATCAACGACTCTGGGATACCTTGTCGATCTAGAAGAGCCATACGTGAAAGAATATCTGCTGCACGAGGGGCAGTACGCTTAATGTGCTCGAAAGAAATCATCCATGTCGCTGTTACTGGGTTAGGAACTTTTGAGTCTCTTCCTGGAGCTTCGAATTGCTCGCTAAGAAGCTTTATCTTCATCTCGTCATTCTCTTTGTATAGCTTGAGGTAAGCATGAACTGTGAGCGAATTCATCTGTATAAATGCAGCCGCTTGAGCAAGAGCTAAGGGAAGACCTTCGAGTTCTCTAGTGAGTTCGCCGAGCTCATTAGTCTCGAGGCTTTCTCCTTGAAATTGTTTGGAAAAAAGCTCCACAGACTCCCCTTCATTCATTGGCGATACTTTGATGAGACAGCGGCCTCTAGCCAGCTTCTGTCCGACGATCTTGGTTCGTGTTGTCACAAGAATGGCTCCATGAGAGCAATCGGGAATGTATTTGCTAAGGGGGATCACTTCAGGACCGCCGTTAGAATCCGCAATCGTTGTATTTACGTTGAAAAATACATTTGCGTCGTCAGCATTGTCAATAATCATCAACCATTTTCCATTTCGTTGGTTGCTCAGCCATGCTTTCATAACAGCCAAATAATCGGCCTTAGGATCGTCGGACCCAGGAACCTTACATTCCCTTGCGATTTCTGAAAAACCCTGGTGGAATCGATCAACGCTACTTGCATGTATCCAGAAAACTGATTGTTCGGGGTAGGTCTTTCGATGCCAGTATGCATATTGAATAGCTATCTGGGACTTCCTAGAACCTGTCAGTTGCGTTAAATAGCTTCGAGATTATGGTGTCTAGACCCTACACCCCCCAAACCCCACAAGACTGCTCTTGGTTGGTACTCGCCAGTAATCACAAGTTCATTTTGCAATTGTTCCAAAATGTCCCTGCGACCCACAAAATCTGGGTTCTGTGTATATGATAGCATGACTATTACGGTTTAGTAGCTCTACAGCGACAGTCGATAGTGTCTACGTACAAGTGGGCTCAAGAACAAGATTCGACAATGGGATCCCCAACGAAGCATCTGCTTTGATATTGCCCACGGAGCCTGGACGAATAACTTTCAAAAGTCCTTTAGCATACGCCGCTGCTGTAGCTGCTGCATAAGGCTGCCATTTATCATTTTTATGAGAGTCTGCATAGTCGCTAATTCCTCGTATAATAGCAACAGGCAATGTATTCATGAGGCCAGCAGCCTCCATCTCAAAACAGATGATATTATGCTTATCTCTCAGCTCGTCTCTTAATACAGCATTCTTGATGACTTTGTTGCCAGATGCAATCAGACCGTAATGGACAACAGGATCCTGATTATCACGCACATGGCGCTTTATTTGTTGATCTGTCCTGATAGCGTGGTAGAGCAGGTCGTTTTCCGGCCCAGGATGCAAAAATTTTCTGCCTCTAGGATCACTGTCCTGAAATACCTTAAGGTACTGTACAAAGACATCACCGCGATGTCCAGCCCGGGCTTCAATGTTGGCGATGGCAGACCGCAACACTGGATCTGTTGCATTCAACCAGCCTTTCAACTTGAATCCATCAAGGGTTTCCTTTGCAAGGTCATATCCCACACAACCTCCACTGGTATCGTCTGGGGTACCGACCACAACATCGCCGAGTCGGATATCGTGCTTAGGACCAGGCACACCGGCTCCAATACCGACCATTAGACCGAAAGTAAGGTTTGTAAAGCATAGTCGCAGTTGTCCGACGACTCTCGCAGCGGCGCCTATAGCATACTCTCCCTTTGGCAGACATGCTATCACAACGTTATGGCCATTGAGACTACCCGCCGTATAAATGCTTTCCTGGCCACTTCTCCATGGAAATTCTCCATCGTGCAGCTCATCTAGCATGAACATAGCAGCCGTTGCCTCCAAGGGCAAGGCGCATATCCATGCGACCGTGTAGTCCTCGTATTTAAGCTCGCGGCTCATCTCGAAAGGCTTCTCTTGGTTGGAGCATTGACATCTGAAGGGAAATGAGGGAGGTGACGCGCGAAGGAGGATTGGATTCGAAGGACGGAGAGCGTTAGAAAAGTTGCTGATCTCGATATGAACCTGGATTTGTTGGTCGAATCAAAAGGCGGGGGCATCCGTGAAAAGAATAGCTACAGCATAGAGTGTGCGATATATCGATCACAATGGAATTCCATGAGCTTACGTGCGCGGGCTTGAGGCCGCGACGAAAGACAAAGAATAGAATGAGATCGGAGAGTATGTCATGTTGAATGCGCTTGGATATGGTGATAAGGCTGTAGAGGTACGAGTAGGTCCTTAGGCACGACAGTGAAAGCTGACAAATTAGCGCGGCCGCGAGGCAGATTTCGGGTTGGTTAACCTTAGACTAGGGGGATGCCGTAGGGGTTGGTCGCCTTCCCTACGTCTTGCGAAAAATAGCGCAATCGAAACCGCCGCCTCTCCATGGAGCAACTAGAGGATTGGGCTCACCTTTGCCTACGATGCCAAAAACTTAGCGTGGCTGGAGATCCCAATGATAGTGCTTTCCTGTGGTCAGCGACAATTGACGTTTCGTCGAGCACGCTGAAGGCTGGTCAGAGCCAGAACTGTTCCCTGTGCAAGATTTTAGCTACGCATATTCCTCTAGGCCAGGAGTTTTCGCCTCTGGCTATGTGGCCTCGTTTCACGTCGAATAATTACCTTAGCGATCCCTACTACGTCCACAGGGAGGTTAACTTTGTGGAGTCTTGGACTTGCGTGGCTGGAGAAATATTGCTGTTCGCGGACGAAGGTAAGTTTATTATGTAAGCGTACCCCGTGAGAATATATGTTGATTTTACAAGACGATTCCGCGGCTACCGCCCTGTTAAGGAGACCACCGATGGTAACTTATGATTGTGAGGCAGCTTATACAGCTATCCAAAACCAAATGAAAAATTGCGCTCAGTTACACCCAAAGTGTCCTAAGCTCGAGGACAAAATATTACCAAGAAGACTCCTCGATGTGGGCTCTGACTTAAAAGCACCGAAACTTATTATTCCAGAAACGGGAACTGTTGGGAGATACTGTGCTTTGAGCTACTGCTGGGGCCAATCGCAGTCCGTTCTCTTAACACAAGACAGGCTACAGAAAGGCCTCCTGACATTTCCACTTCAGTCTCTGCCAGCAACCTTGAAGGATGCCATTGTGATATGTCGAAAACTTGGCTTCAATTACCTCTGGGTTGATGCACTTTGTATCGTTCAAGATTCACCCGACGCAGAGGACTGGGAAAGGGAATCAGCGACAATGGATGAGATTTTCGGAAATGCCGTACTGACTATTGCTGCTTCGGCAGCACAAGATACTTCTCGTGGCATATTCCATTTCCCTGGCAAAGGAGAACGCCTATGTTCTATCCCTTATCATCTTGAAAAGGGAGTAATTGGCAAAGCCTATGTCCAGTTTAATCGACTGGATGAGGACGGGAAACAGCCTCTAGCAACAAGAGCCTGGGCTTTCCAAGAGGCTCTCTTGTCCTCACGCATAGTCAGCTTTCAAACCAATAAACTTGTCTGGGAATGTGATACTATCCGGTGGGACACTAATGGTCTAATTACTCAGCCTTCCATTCTAAAGCATCGCTCAGAGAAAAGCTGGCAGGATCTTATAGAAGAATATTCCCGCTGCGAGCTTACGTTCCCTTCTGACCGATTATCGGCAATAGTGGGGCTAGTCAAGCGGCGTGTCTCAAGTGGCATAATGGGAAATCTAAGCGTCATGACGGGAAACGATCCTTGCGGCCCATACCCATATGTTGCTGGCCTATGGCAATCGCGATTAGTTGAACACTTATGTTGGTACAATATGCAAGTACTCCAATCACTTAGACCACGACCAACAACTTACATCGCTCCAACATTTTCGTGGGCGTCTATTCAGCACCCTGTCACCTTCACTGCCGTGCAAAGCCTATATGCTATGTGTCCAAGAAGCTATGAACTGTTCGATAAACTCGATATTCACGAGGTGAACGTGGCTACGTCGGAGATCCAACCCTTCGGTTCAATTGAACTATCTCCTCCTAGCTTTCTACGCGTCTCGGCTTGCCTTGAGCCTGCTGTTGGCCTCGAGTGGCCTACCTTTAATCACGAACATAAGGTTCAGGCACTTCGTAAGGCTAACCCGCGTGATGACATTTACTTTGTTCCTCGATTCGATGTCCTTCCCCCAGTAGGCGAGCTTACTCTAGACTTGCAACCAGCTAGATCTGAGGTTGATAGTTATAGCTCGCAGAGCAGTTTCCTATGGTTCTTGAAAGTTAGCAGGTGGAATAGCTTGATTGTTCGACCGGTGGTTAAGGAGGGGTTAGAAGGGGTAGAGAACGTCTTTGAGAGAGTCGGGTTTATGCAGCATAAGTCTCCGCGGCTTTTTTTCAATACTACTAAGACGTTAATTATACTTGTGTAGGCAATAAGTACTAATACAAGGCCAACACGATTCACTTGCTGAGGTCAATAGAAACCTTGTAAGCATTAGGAGAAATCTTTTTGGGCGCTAGAATTGATATAAATGAGAACAGTAAATGAATATGTATCTAACCATCGCTAAAGCTGGAGGTGTTACGAAACACTGGCAAATTTATATAAATCGAGGAAGGATGAGAGAGATAGGAAAGTGTTTGATAAGAATAATATGCATATGCATGATCAAGCAAGGTACATTTGTCTAATCGAGGGAGGAGATACAAAATGGGAGGCAAAAGATCAGCATCTATATTACGGACTGGGAGCTTCTGTGATAGAATATGTGCTACATATCTCGTACGACAGCTGACAATTTAGGGGTCTAAAAAATTCAGGCCCATTACAATTGGAGCATCCAAGGATGAAAGACCGAAGGTAGAGAGCTAAGCACTAGGTCGTCGTGATTTTATACCAATGTCCGCTTAGTTCTGTCAATAGCGCCAACATTGTCCTTGTGAGAGTCAAAGGAATGAGCTTGCCAGGGGAATCCCGGGGCCTTTGGCGAGGTTTAAGTTTAGTAGACGGGCTTGAAGCGGTGCGAGATTTTGGGCAAGTACACCGTGTGAAACAGCAGCCAAACCCCCTTGAAACAGCAGTCAATTTGCCGTTTAGTGGTTTAAAGTAGTAATATCAATAATATCTCTTTATTTGTATGTCTAGAGTCTAATAGTACAACTCGTACACCCTTTTCTAGCTTCTCTGAGTACTAGTTCTCTATATGCGGTTTGCCTTGTATAATCATAACTAGTAGGATCGTGGTTCCATCTCCTGTAATAGTTTCAATAGCTTTCGTCTACAGCGTTCGAAAGAGGTCAGGTAGTCCTTCATAAATCCCTAGAACCAGTGCCAGGTTAGCGGATCTTTTATTGGAACTTAGTTGACCCTTAAACAGCCAACTGCAGCATAAACCATTGCCTTCGTTACACCTTATCCACTTAGGTATTGAGATATCTCCAGGATTTCATAGTAGTCGTCTCTCAGTTCCACTTGAGCCATAGTGGCGGTTAGAATCCCAGAGGTTAGTGGTTGGTGCAGACGAGAGCGAAGTCTTGACCACGAGCGTTAACTTTGAGTCAAACAGTAGGAAACTAAGATTCCTTCAAGGGAATGGGTCTCGGACTCAGTAGTGTGACATTCCCTGAATCGTGGCTAAAGATTTCGTAAATGTTGGAGTGAGCTTGTGGAGAAGTGAAAGTTGAAGTCTGGCTTGGCGAGGCTGACTTTACAACAACACTTAGCGTGAACATACAATGCACCACGGCTTTCATTGTCCTGCTGCTTCTTTTATACCTTCACTGTCGGTATGAAGGATAGAAATATGCTCCTCACTACCTACTCCAACGATTAGTCATCATAACCACAGATATATCGGGAAGCATAACAAAAACCAGTTGACTTAGGACAAAAGAGCGTATTAAGCTCGACCTGGCAGTCAGATGCTGATTTGGAAGTATTCACGCCATTTCAATTATATTAACACCTGGCTTGCTCATCCTCTTAAAAAACTCCGCTGGTGCCTTGACGTTCTATGTTCCTGCTGTGCATAACCTCGAAATATGTTGCAAGATAAAACATAATATGTTAGGGGAGACAGCATAACAGGCACAGAAGCATGCATGCTCCCGCTCCCGCTCTCTGGAAAGCAGGAGAACTGCGTGGCAGCGGCTCAGAGCCGCGCGGGGCAGCTGATATATTCTAGAAGACTTCCTTTCTGCCAGCCAGGTATATATGCCTGGCTTCTCCTTACCTACTATCTTCTTTAACTTTAGTACAGAATACCACTTGGTACCTTAACCTCCTGACCAGTTCACTGTCTTTGGTCTTATCCTCTTTCATATCCCTTGCCCCCGTAACACAATGCGGCTGCTCACAGAGCATCTGAAACAATTGCAAGAAACATCAGCCTGAGATCGAGCCTTACTATCTTATTGGTCTGAAGATAACTGAATATAAGACAGATGTATGATATAGGTATCACTTATTACGCTAACAAAATTTAAGGCACATAATGAATAGCATAACTTTGGTATTAAAATCGACAGTATTTGGGTATATGTCAAGCAAAATCACTTCGTTACGAGTGCTAAGTGACAAAGAGATATCATGCCCAACTAAGGCTCTCTCCTACTTAGATTTAAGCTTCTCCTACTCATCCTCCTTGGGCCAGTTACTCATGCGATCTCTTTGTTCACGGCCTCGTCGCTATTGTCTTTATGAATACCATTTTTCTCTGTCAAGACCTCTTGCGATGTATTGTCGCTCTCGAAATGGTACAACTGCGGCGCAGGTTCACCTTTACGACGGAGAATATACCTTCTGAACCACCATGGGAACATCTTTCCAGCCTGGAACTTCATATGAGTGCGCATGGGAACGGCAAAAATGTAATCCATCTCTTCTAGCGTGCGCTGCTTTGTTTCCGGCAGCCACAGGAAGATCATCACCAAGGCCACAAGATTGAGCCCCGCATAAAATCCGAATGCGCCCTGCGGCGTGAATGCCAGCAGCATGCGTGGAAACGTGAGAGACAACACTGACGCCCAGAAATTATTCGTCGCCACAGCCCATGACATGCCAATCTCACGATGGCTCAACGGGAACACCTCAGCAGAGTACGTGAAGGGTATAGGCCCGGCTCCGGGGGAGTAGAAGGCGTCGAAGAGGTAGATGAACAGCGCGATGGCACCGAGTCGGTTGTTACCGTTTCCAGGGATGAAGAAACACATTCCAGCAGCGAGGAGAGTCCAAAACATCTGCGGGAATGTGAATATCAAGAGATTTCGCCGCCCGAAGGTGTCGATTGTCCAGACAGCTGGCCAAGCGAAGATGAAGTTGATGATACCAAAGCCGAAGGAAGCAAGGAGGGCGCCAATGTTGCTCGCACCAGCTTCAGAAAAGATGGTGGAGGAGTAGAAGGCGATGATATTGACTGGGTGTTGCGAGATTAGTGATGTCCTCAGCACGAACGTGAATAAGGGTATACAACTTACTTCCGCACATCTGTTGGATGATCATGGCAATACCAGAAGCCTCAGTCGCTCGGAAGAGTCGAGGTACGGTGAACAACTCAATAAACCGAGTGACAAGATTTCCGGTCTTTGCAAAACCCGATTCTTCGATTAGAACCTCCTCCTGAATGATCTGGGCATGGATAAAATACAAATCTCGGGCCGCCTGAAGAGGAACATTTCGAAGGCGAAGCAAGGACCGATAAGCTTTGGCATAGTTCTTCTTTGAAATTAACCAACGAGGAGATTCAGGACAGAACCAGACGCCAAGAACTAGGGGGACGGCAGGAATGAAAGCAGAACCAAACTGCAGCCGCCAAGCGATATCACCCGTATTTACGACCGCAAGATTAGCGCATGTTCCCAAGAAGATGCCAAACGCCGTCCAGACCTGCCAAGACATGACGAGGCCACCACGAATATTTGTGGGAGCCACTTCGGCAGAGAAAACGGGTACAGTGACCTCCTTTAGGCCCATACCAATGCCGAGCAGTACACGGCATGCTGCAAGTTGGCCCCAATGCTGCGTAGTTGCGGAGCCAATGGGTGCCAAAAGACTGAAGATGGCAGCCAGGAAGATTGTCCCTCGACGACCCAGACGGTGGTTGATGGGGTCAGACAGCCAACAAGCGCTAAGCCGAAAACAGTTAGCAAAGTCTGTGGCTGCAATGTACAATGACGTGTGAACCCTCGCTTCATGCGGAGGGGGAAAAACAATAGAACGGGCAACTTACAGCAGGGCAATGGTGATGTATGGCATCGAATTGACAAAACCAATGATCCATGAATTTCTCGAGCACGTCCCCAACTGACTGCAAGGCAGACAAGTGCCGATCTTGACGCACGTCGTATCGTCGGTGTCAGGGATGCCAAAGGCGTCAGGGAAGGCAAGATTCGCCCCGTTGGAACCTGTGCGCGCATAGTCAGTAGGAATGTAAGTGCGATTGTTCGGGCATCCATATTACCCGTCTGATCCCAGCCCTGAATAGCAGCAGCGATAGAGTTCAGAATGATGGTAAAATAGAGCATTTTCGGATGATGCCATCTTCGCGTTCTCTCAATGAGCAAAGCCTCGCGATCAGCCTCGTCGAGCTCAGGGATGCTGTCGATCTGCGTAGGATTCTGAGCTATCAATGCGCCCTTTTGAAGGAGAGGCAGAATGTCGACGAGGCCGTACTCGCTTGCAAAGTTGTCAACATCTTCGAGGAGCTGCGCTTTTGGGATGCCGTGGAGAGGGTTTTTGATTCTGTCATGGTCAGTGATCGCATGGTTGAGTTTAAATTGGGAGAGGTATGGCTGACTCTCCAGTTACGTTGGAGCTGAAATCTGCGAGAATCTGTTCGCGACGGCCGGTGTCTCTGAAAATGGAGGCTTTCCTGGCGTATGTGGCCTCCGGCTCTCTATACCGCACAACCATGTCAGTCGGGCATCAAAAGTTTGATCATAATCTATTCCACATACTCAGTTGCCATGACGACGCTGTATCGAATGCAGTTTTAAGCAATAAACGAGTTTATACAGGTTCAATTGTATCACAGCGAATTCTTCAAAAATGCGGGGGAGTGACGTTTAAACTATTATACACTGAGCGACTTGTAGCTTGTGGAGCATGGTGATCTTCATGGTACGGTATCGCCGAAGCTAGGGGAAATGACGGAATCGCGGAATTGAAGTCCATCAAATTCGACCCTCGTAATATAACCCAGGAAGTGGGTCTTGAGAGGGGATTTGTAGGATCCTGCATTCAATAGATGAATGATAAGGCAGGGATCGACGGGTTCTGGCGGCGAGCATGGCCCACAGTATCACAAACCAATGCAACTAACAAGAGTGCGAGCCAATGAGAGAGCAGAGCCCAGTGAGCCAAGAAAAGGATGCAAGTTGTATGACCTCATGCCTGTGGGTTACCGGCAGTCAGAACGCCATGGCTGTAATTTAATGCAGGGTGGTAGCTCCACACTCCCCGCCCCACCGTTGTACCCCGCCTTCAAAATCTTAGATCAGCCTAACAATAAAACGCCACATATCACAAAGAAGTTCTACGGCATTGATAAGCAACCATGCGAGATGTGGTGGGGATAAGCGCTGTTTCGAGTTTGTGGTTTGTCTTTAGGCGGTCAGACGATCACTTCCCTCTTAGCCGTCCGCTGTCTGCAGGAGATATCGGGTGTACAACAGGGTTCTTTTGCCAGATTAAAATCTCACTGCATGTGAAAGGGTGTGCGAAGAGTCCTACTGCTATGATGAAACTCTCCTTTCCATAGATTGTGGATTGCTGTGATAGGAATAACACCTTGTGCTTGCAGCAGGACCAGGGCATCATCAAGCAGCGATATTGGGGCATTCGACATCACAGCTTACATCGACATTCGAGGCATTTGAGTGGCTCTTAAGTCGTCTCAAGTCGGGAAGAGTAGACGGGGACAAGGGTGCTCTGTAAACTTGCTCAAGAAGCGGAATCCTGCCAGTTTTTTATGTGACGATGCCATGCGATTTTAAGTAGGTGTAGCAGGGTTGGGCTTGGACTCAAAGTTTTGCAGGTGGGGTTCGGATGGCTGAAATATCGCAACTCTTATTTGTTATAGAATTCTCGCTAGACCCTATCTATGCCGAAGGCGTGCCGACATGCTATTTTCGGGTTAAAACTGCAGCTGAACTTGGCACCCCTCTGGCCACTTTCGGCAAGGCGCGACTTGAGTCATCACCATCCATTATCGCAATGCCTCATCTTTCAAAGACCGAAAAACACACGTGATCAACTTCCCCAATGGTTCCTCGAGCGTTGTACTAAAATGGCCAATAATGCCCCACCCCAGTTCTTTCCTAACAATCTCCAGCCCATCA
>Ga0335075_10012071_pt1 | contig 13062 bp, 10 predicted proteins | sample Lox_Sample_24_FD_206723 | JGI IMG/M metagenome (GOLD analysis project Ga0335075, IMG submission 206723) | Soil microbial communities from Loxahatchee National Wildlife Refuge, Florida, United States - Lox_Sample_2.4 | ecosystem: Environmental > Terrestrial > Soil > Wetlands | place: USA... | reverse complement strand
GGACTGCTGGGGACCCAGACGAGCGTGCCGGTCATGCAAGCCGAGTTTCAAGCCGGATGGCTGCAAAGCGCCGACGAAGGCGCGCCTCGGCCCGCGGATCCTTCGAACACAACGCTGGCCCTGCACGAGCTGCTGCGAGACGGCGCGCACGGCATCGTCGTGTTTCCTCCGCAGGACACCATCGACCCGGACGGTTGGGAAGCGCCTTGGGCAAACTGGTCGTACGCCTGGGATGCGGCGCTCACCGCCGGCCTTGCGGCCTCTCCTCGCTACGCGCCGACGGCCGCGTTCGGCGATTTGGTGCGCGCGTACGGCGCGGCGATCGCGGACACGCATCCCCAAGCCGGCGTCGCGATCGTTTGGCCGCCGAGTCTTTTTTCGTCGTCGGTTCTCACCGCCAACGACTTCTCGGCATTTGCCGACGCGACGATTGCGATGCAGCAAGAGTGCGCGCGCCGTCGCCTTTCGTGCCGGCTCGTCGATCTTGCGTACGACGATCGCGCTGCGATCGACCGCTACGCCGCAGCCGTGATTCCGATCGTCGTCTCGCCGCGTCTGGCGGCGACGATCGGTCCTCCGGTCGCCGCCCGCCTGGCGGCGCTCCGCCGCGAGGGTCGTTTGAAGTTTACGCTTGCCGGCCTTCGTCCATCGACGCCCGCCGCCGCCTTCGACGACGCGACGTTTTTGGCGTCCAATCAAGACGCGGCGCGCGGTTTTCTCGACGTCGTCGACCCCAGCGACGGTGCGCGCACGTTCGGGCGTACCCGCGTCGCCGCGCGCAGCGCGGTGCTGCTGCCGGTCGGCATTACGGCGCGCACCGGCATCCCCGCCGTGCCGCCGCCGACGGGAACGCCGCCGCCGTTCGCGGCGCGCGACGTGCTGCATTTCGACGGTTCGCGGCTGTACGTCGCCTTCGCGCCGAACGCCGGCGCGCGAGTCGCCACGCTAAGCGCCGCCGGCCTCGACAACGCGGCCTCGAGTATCGGGCTGCTGCGCGACGCAGTGGATCCGGCGCCCCCGCCTTCGGCGCGCGACTACATCGCAGCCTACACGCACCCGCTGCCGGCCGGCACGTTCAACCGGCCGTACGCGTGCGCGCCGCAGCCCGTAAGCGGCGACGCATTCACGTGCAGCTACGAAGCGCCGGATCTTCCCGAAGGCGGCGCTCGGTTCGAGCGCACCCTGTCGCTCGCTCCCGACGATGACGCATTGGCGATCGCCGAATCCTTTTCGCCGAACGATTCGAATGCCGGGGCCCGCCTACAGAGCGTCTCCGGCTTCGCCTTCGAACCCGGCGACGCCGTCGTGGCTCCCCCGTCCGAGAATTTCGCCGGCGTCTTGCACGGACGGCGCTTTGCAGCGATATCGTGGGAGCCCGGCGACGTCGCGCAGGTTCAAACGCGCGCGACGCGCGGCGCCGAGATCGTGACGCTGACGTTCGCTCGGCGAACGGTGCACCTTCGATTAGGGATCTACGCGGCCGCCGACGCCACGGAGGCCGAGCGCCTCTTCCAAGCGAAACCGCCCCTTCGCCTTCGGTAAGGGTTCGGGGAAGTGGCGGAATGGCAGACGCAGCCGCCTCAAAAGCGGCCGAGGAGACTCATGTGGGTTCGACTCCCACCTTCCCTACCAACGTTCGAGCGCCAACCTCGAGCGGGTGCTAATTCCCGGCGAAGATATTCGTTACGCCGCGGATCGAGACCACGGCATCGGGACTTTCGTGGCCTCGGAGCGGTAGTGTATACGACAAGATGTTGAGCCACGCTCTCACGTACAAGTGGTTGGCGCTGGCCGCCAGGGAGCCGACATTTCCCAACGGCAAGAACCTCCCATCGACCTGCAGCACGAGCGGTTTCTCACCCGATACGTACGGAAGCCGGTAATCGTAGACGGCGCGGCCGCGAGAAACAAAGAGATGTTCGCCGCGACCATCGACCGCTAATCCCTGCGGGTTCAGATTCGCGATGACGAAGGCCGGCCGCTCCCCGCGCGAAACCGGTAATGCGTAACCGGAAACGGTCCTTGCCTTGACGTGTTGAACGATTAACATCGTGCTCGTCGCTTGCACGGCGAACCAATCGGGCTCGAACCCGTTGGGGCCGCTGCTCCCTGCGAACAGCACGATTCCATCCTCGGCCGGCGTTAGAGGAAGTCGACGGCGAACGACCTCTGCGAAGCCGCGCCGAGACCCCGAGATGTATAAAAAGCCGCCCGCGGCAGCCATGCTGCTTGGGTCGCCGATAACCGGAGCGCTCGCTCGGACCGACGACTTTGACAGCGGCAGTGAGTACGAGTATACCGTGCTGCTGCTGAAACTGCCGACGTACAGGCGATCGCGATCCTGAGCGATGGCAATAGGTTCGGGAATGCCTCCGACGGTCACGTCCGGTGTTTGCCCACCGCGCAATGGCAGCGTGAACCCACACACGTTGTAAGGACGGCGCGCGCCGCCGCATTCGGAAGCGTACAGCACCCCAGCTCCCGCACGTCGTTCGTCGACGTTCGGAAAACCCCAAGCTCCGAGCGGTCGAAGGTCCGTCGGATTCGCGCCGGCCGACTGAAGGGCAAGCGCATCCGGGGTCGTAAACGACTGAGACTGCTGCGCGCAGCCGCTCGCTACGATCGCCAAGCAAAGTCCAATACCTAGACGGGCTCGCATACGCTCCTCCCATTGTAGCGGTCGAGGAGTCCCGCGCGGCAGTCCCAGGCCATGAAGCGAGAGTCCTAGTTTTGACGGAGGACCGCCCTGCGAGCGATCAATACTGGATCGATGCTAAGGCGCCGCGACGCGTTTGGAAAGATGCGGTCGCAACAATCGTAAAAGGGGAAGTCCGACGCCGTGACGCCGCGCCGCGATGCGCCGAACGGATTGACGTGAACCGGTGGTACACCCGTGTAGGCCCTGTTCGTATCCAAAGATCCGATACGCCGGCTGTCAGGGTATTCAAAAACTCCGCCGCGGCAGTGCCGCCCTCGGGGGCCGGCGTCTCGAAAACGAATCTCCCGTCCAGAAGTCCGCGGGTCGGGAATGAAACGGCCGTCCCAACGGCTTGGCGGCCCGCGTCCGTTATTCCTAAAGATCCGCAACGAACGTCTTTGCGGCCGGGGGCCTTCGCCTCTCGCGTGGACGTGCCGCTTCCAATATGCTCGAATCAATGGAAGCGCAGGCGCTTCGGGCTTTATCCGAAACTCAGGTTGCAACGTTCGATCACGACTATGTATCCGACGAGTCCTTCGAGCTCGTCGCTTCGCTCATCGAAAGAGACTTCTCCGGCCGCGCATTTACGTTTTTGGACGTGGGCGCCGGGAAGGGCATCTTCACAGATCGCATCCTCAACCGTTATCCGCTATCCAACGGGGTCGCCCTCGACACGGCCGAAACGCTCTTGGCTCAGAACAGCGAGCACCCGCGCAAGCAGCTCTCGCTGGTTTCCGCGACCGAGGCGGCCCGCCATTTTGCGTCCGCCTCGTTCGACCTCGTCTTCTTCAACTTTTCGCTTCACCACTTCGTCGGCGACACGTACCGGCGGTCGCGTCTCTTTCAGCACCAGGCCGTCGTTCAAGCGAAGAAGCTGCTCGCTCCGTCGGGTCGCATATCGGTCCTGGAGAACGCCTACGAAGGCGCGCTGCATCACAATTTGCCGGGGTATCTCACCTACACGCTGTCGCGCAGCGAAACGCTGGCGCCGCTGGTGCGGCGTCTCGGCGCGAACACCGCGGGATGCGGCGTCTGCTTCCTAAGTACCACGGCATGGCGCAAGGAGTTCGCGCGCGCGGGCCTTCGAGAAGCTTCGTACCGCACGCGCCCGGTCGTCGTTCGAAGCTGGAGCCACAATCTGAAGCTTCGCTCCTTGACGTTGCGCGGCGTCAATCACGCACATTTCTGGCTGTCTCTGCCCTAAGGCCGCCCTCCCGGACAGTCGGCGCGGAGCCGGCCGAAAGGGCCCTTCAAAATCCGTGACAAATACGTTGTGCGCGGAGGACCGTATGGAGAAAGAAGCACGCACGACCGCGGCCTTGAAAGCGGTCGCGCTTTTTGCGTTGTGCCTGGCCCTGGTGGCGGTTTTCATTCGGGGACTCCACTTGCTCGGGACGTCCGGAATCGTCATCCTTGCGGCGATCCTGCTGACCTACTTGATCGCGCCGATCGTCGGATTCTTTCGGCGAAGGATGCCGTTGCTCGTGGCGCTGCTCCTGGTGTACCTCATCATCGGCGTGGCGCTGGCCGTCGCCTTCGTCGTGATCGTACCGCCGCTGGTCGGGCAGGCCCGATCGCTGCTCGTCAGTCTGCCGCCGATCGTCTCGTCCTTCCAGCACCAGTTGGCCGACCCGCACAACCCGATCGCCGAGAAACTTCCGCCCGATCTGCGAAACTACGTCAATACGCTGCCCGCACAGATCAGCGGCTTCGCCGCGCGGTACGGGCTGGGGCTCGTGCAAGGAACGCTCGGGGCGTTCTTCTCGATCGTCACGCTGTTTATGTCCCTCATCATCGTTCCGATCTTCTCGATGTACCTATTCTCCGACGCATCGATCGTCAAGCGAAGCTTCTTGGGCTTCGTTCCGCCGGCCGCGCGACCCAAGACGCTCGCCATTCTCGCCGACCTGAACGCCACCATCGGCGCGTTCATTCGGGGTCAAGTTCTCGACGGTCTGATCCTGGGCGCGATGATCACGGCGATGCTATGGATCATGCACGTTCCCTACGCGCTGCTAATTGGCGTAAGTGCCGGCATTCTGAATTTGATTCCGTATCTGGGCGCGATCGTCGGATTCATTCCGTCGGTCCTGCTGGCCTGGATCTTCAACGGCTGGGAAAGCGCGCTGATCGTAGGAATTCTCTTTGGGGTCATCCAGCAGATCGACGGCAGCCTGATCCTTCCGCGAATCATGAAGGACAGCGTCGCACTCTCGCCCTTGATCATCATCGCCGCCATTTTGATCTTCTCGGCCCTCTTCGGGCTCGTCGGCACGTTTCTCGCGGTTCCCGTCGCAGCGATGCTGCGCGTCTTGAAGCTCCACTTCGCGCCGGCGCCGCCGGACGCCGAGTACGCGAACGATCAGAAACGCGCGCTTTCGCTCGAGGTTCTTTGATCCGCTAGTTCGTGTCGGGCGGGATGTTCGACGGCGGCTGGCGTTCGAAGAACTTCTTGGAGTACTTGGCCGGGATCGGCACGAACGCGCGCGCCTTCTGCGAGAAATCGAAGCAGTCGTCCATGTTGTTCGCGGTCACGTCGGTCGTGTTGAGGCGGCCCAGACCGTAAACGTCTTCGACGAGCTTGATGATGCTGCCGAACTGGTAGGTCGTGTGCGAGACGTAGCCTTTCTTTGCGTAGGGCGAGATCACGATTGCCGGCACGCGCATTCCCAATCCGGCGTAGTTGACCTGCGGCGGCGCGACGTGATCGTACCAGCCGCCCCAGTCGTCCCAGGTCACCACGATCGCGGTCGAATCCCAGTACTTGCTCTTGCCGATTGCGTTGACGACCTGTGCGACCCACGACGGCCCGGTATCGGAGCTTCCGAAGCCGGCGTGGTCGGAGTTCTGACCGTCGGGAATCACCCACGAAACCGCCGGCAGCTTGCCTTTCGAAATATCCGAGAAGACGTTGGTTTCGGGCGACGAGATGTTCGCCCAATCCGAACCGTATCCGGTGCACGTACCCGGCGGAGAGAAGGTTCCGCAGCGCACCTTAGCGATGGCGTCGAAGCCGTCCCAGTAAGCGCCGGCAAGCGAGGCACCCGACCCGTCCAGGATCGGCGTGTAATAGCGCCACGACACGCTTTTAGCGTCGAGCAGATCGCTGATGGCCGAATACGTGAAGCACGGAAACGGACCGTCGAGAACTTCCTTGCCGGTCTTCATGAGCAGCGGTACCGTCGTTCCGGGCGGAGCGTCGCAACCCCACGGTCCGTGCGACGGAAAGTCGAAGGCACTTTCCTGATCGTCCAGCTCGGTGTCGCCGCGAATCAGATCCTGATGCCCCGTAAAGCTGCCGCTGCTCTCGGTCGGAAACATGTGATCGGTCAAAACGTACTGCTTGGCCATCGTCCAGTACGGCGCGATTTGAGCCGGGTTGACGTACTGATAGGCGCACATCGGGCAGGGCTCACTGCTGACCCAAACGGCGTTGAAGCCGTCCATTTTCCCGTGGTCGTAATCGATCTCGTAGGCCCGGTGGCTGTTATCGAGCAGCTCGGAGGAGTAGAGATTGCTCTCCTGCAGCGAAACGGTCGTCCCGTTGTTCATCTTGCCGGTCGTCGTGCCGTCGGCACCCGGGAACGTCGCGAAGAGATTGTCGAAGCTGTGGTTCTCCTGCACGATCAGGACGACGTGCTTGATGTAGTTTCCCAGCGTCGTTTTCTTCACGGCGCCGGTCGACGCCGTCGAGGGTAAGATGCCGCCTGCGCCGCCCAAATTCGGGGAACTGCTCGAACACGCGGTAAGGGCTGCGAAGGTCACAGCGGCCATCGCTCGACTCCACCCGTCGACTCTCATCTGCTTCTCCTTCTCCTGCCAATGATACGATTTTCCGCAGGCATTGCGGCAGAGGCCGAGGTCCTACGATCCGGGACGTTCGTAAAGGCGCGCTCGCTTGGTCTCGGGGTGTGCGCGCTCGAAACGCGTGAAGGTGCTCCTTGCGATCCGACCCGAGGGCCTATGGGACCAACGGACTACGATCGGCGCGACGCGTCACCGGCGTGAGAGGCGGGAGAACTGAAGATGACGACTCGAAGCGACACCGAGCGAGGTTTCATGATGCTGACGCTCTGCATTGCCTTGGTTGCGTGTACGGCCTCGGGGCCGCAGCCGGCTGCGATCGCCGCCGTCGGGACGGCCGGCGCACCGCCGCTGTTGGCGACGTCCGCAGCCGGCGTCGCGAGCTACGCCGGATGCCCGGTGTTCACCCCGAACGATACCTACAACGCGGTCGTTGCAAACCTCCCGCTCGACCCCAAGAGCGCGGCGTACATCGCGTCGATGCGCGACGCCGGGAATACCGCAGGCTTCTACGCCTCGACCGGCGTCGAACAGGTAAACCTCGCCAACGCCGCAACGCCGAAGCTCAGCGTCGCGCCGCGCGTGCGCTGGCACTCCTTCCCGGTTCCGATTCCGTGGCAGCCGGGATTCTACATCGAGCCGCTCTCGGATCGCCATGCGATGGTGGTCGACGCGGCCGGTTGCCGTCTCTACGAAACGTACGATACGAGGTTCTCGGCGGGGATGCTCAGCGCATACTCCGGCGCGAACTGGGATATGACCAAGCCGTTCGCACCGCTGCCGCCCGGAAAGCCATCCGCGATGGCGTCGGGACTGTCGCTGTTTGCCGGAATGGTTCGGTGGGAGGATTATCAGTCGGGCGCCATTCGCCACGCTTTGAACTGGGCTGCTATCGCCCACACGGCGTCGCAATACGGTTTCGTTCGGCCCGCCAGCGACACCGATCAGCTGCCGTTTCGCGGCACCAGCTCCCTGCAGTTGCCCTACGGTGCCCGATTGCGGCTGCACGCCGATTTCTCGACGGCGGGCTGGGGACCCCAAGCGACCATGGTCGTCAACGCAATGAAAACGTACGGCGTCTTTCTCGCCGACACCGGCGCCAGTGGAAACGCTCTGTACTTTGCGAACGCCCCGGACGGCAGCAACCCATGGAATAAGGCCGATCTCGCCGCGCTTTCGAAGATTCGGATCGACGATTTCGACGTCGTCCGCTTAGGTCCGGCGATGAAGGTTCCGGGACACTAACGCCGCCTAACCGTGAGTGATGAGCTTGGCTCCGAACTCGATCAGCCGCGCTCCCGGCACGAGGAGTAACTGCGAGAGAACCATCCCGATCACCGCGGTGATCGACAGGCCCGCCACCAGCGCCCGCACGTCGTCGATCGACCGCTCTCCGCGCACGGCGCGATCCGTGATGAGCGCCGACGCCGGGTCGACGACGATGTTGTACGCGATGGTCGCAAAGCCGTTCACCAGACCGCTCGACAGCACTGCCGTCCGCGCCGCCTGCGGATAGAGGACGCTTGCGTACGCTGCCGCAACGATTCCGATACCGTAGACGGCCGTCACCGAAACGTTGAGCAGCAAGATGTCCTTTGGAACGTTGCGAAGCGGCAGTTCCCGGATTTTGGTCGCCACGCCGAACTTAACTTCACGCAGGACGACCGCGACGGTCGCCGGCCGGAACATCGCCAGTGCGGCCTTTGGAACGCTGCCGCTGCGCTCGAGCGCGCGAATCGCGCGAAGATAGAGCATCACGAAGGTCGGAATCGCGAGCGTTCCGATCACGGCTCCGACCGTGCCGGCAATTACGATCGCGCGCAGCTGCCACTGGTAGGCGCCCAGGCTCGTAAAGGCCGCGCGGTCGGACAGCGCTCCCAGCATCGGCGTGTAGAACATCTGCGCGAACCGGCTGCTGGTCGCAAAGATGTTGAAGAGCGAGATCGCGGTCGCCACTCGCCCGGAACGCGCGCCTGCCAAACGGGCAGCGTACGCCGCGATCGCCAGCGCCTGAACGACGCAATTGAGCGCCATAGCCAGGACGAGTTGCCAGAGCCAAAATCCGTGCACTTCGTCAGCATACTCACCGCCCCGCGGCCGGGTGAGGGGCAAAGGCCCCTAACCTTGTGACCTTCGTTTCTCGACGCCGGCCGGCCGGCCCGATACACTTTTCCCAGAGCCTATGGTTGAAGGAACGGTATCCCCCGGCGTCATGCGAACGCTGCTCCTGGCGATCGTGTCGCTGATCGGGCTGGCTATCATCGTCCTTTTGACGCGCGGCGCCAACCTCATGACCGTCGGTCTGGTGGCACTGGCCGCCTCGCCGATCGCGCTGTACGCCGCGCTGAAGCGCCCGCTGGACTTTCCGTTCGCGATCTACGTGGTGCTGGTACCCTTCGACAACCTGCTCGGCACCGGCCCCTTCGGGACGATCACCAAGCTGCTGGGCATCGTCTCGGGCGGGTTCTTCTTCGTTTGGCTGGTGCGCCGGCAAGGGCTGGCCGTCTCGGGCGCTCCCGTCATCGTACTCGGAGTGCTCTTGACCTGGATGTTCGCCAGCAGCTTGTGGTCGCTCGACCAGAGCGTCGCCTTTACGATCCTGCCCACCTATGCCGGCCTGACGATCCTCTACGTCGTGCTCACGATGATGCCCATCTCGGTCGACCAGTACCGCCGGCTGCTCTTTCTCGTAGCGGTCGGCGGTCTGAGCGCGGCGGTCTTCGGAATCCGGCTGTTTTATCAAAACCCGGCGCTGACGCAACAGGCCGACGACGTGCATCGCCTCGTGATTCAGGTGGGCCAGAGTTCGATCGACGTCAATCACTTCGCGGACTCGATGCTCTTTCCGATCATCGTCGTCATGACGGCCGGATTGCGCGCGCGCAACCTGTTGGCAAAGGCGGTCTGCGTCGGCGCCCTCGCCGTGTTCCTCGTCGCGGTGCTGCTGAGCGGATCGCGCGAAGCGCTCACCGCCATGGTCGCGATCGTCATCTATTTTTTGTGGCGCTCGCGCAGCCGGCTTCAGGTCGCGGCCGTGGCCGCGGTCCTCGTCGTGACCGCGCTCAGCGTGACGGCGACGTCGATTTGGGAGCGCTTTTCGACCATTTTTGCGACCGGCGGATCCGGCCGTTCCACGATTTGGGGCGTCGGCCTCGAGGCCGCCAAACATCGCCCCATCCAAGGCTACGGCATCGGGAACTTTCAACAAGCCTACGACCTGTTCTATCTTTCCGTTCGCCAACCGTATCCTTTCGGCTGGGACAGTCCGGCGCACAACCTCGTGCTGCATTACCTCGTCGAGCTGGGAGTCATCGGTCTGGGGTTGATCGTGCTCTTCTTCGTCGCTCAGTTTCGTTCGCTTCGCGTCATCCAGCCGAGCGACGAGCTCTACGATTACCGCGTCATGATGGAGGCGGCGCTCCTGGCCATTGCGGTCGTCTCGATGACCATCGATCTCTTCACGTATAAATATGCGTGGCTCGTCTTTGCGATGGTGGCGTTGCTTCGGAACTGTTACGCGGGTCAGGCCAGCGCCGCGATGCGCCCCACCAGCTCGTCCATGATGCCGGCGCGATCGGCGCGGCCCTCGACGCGGTTCCGTCCCGACTCGCCGAGCCGGCGCAGCGCGTTATCCTCCAGCTCGGCCAACTGACGCAGCGTCGCCGCCAGCGCTTGCGCGTCGCCGGGCGGCGTGCACGGCATACCGAGCGACTCCCCTTCGCGCCGAGCTTCGCCGGCCGCCGCGACGACCACCGGGCAGCCGACGGCGAGCGCATCGTAGAGCTTGGTAGGGACGCTCTCTTCGATACCCTTGCGCAGCGGAATGACGCAAACGTCAGCGCGGGCGACCATCGCCATCGCGTCGAGACGCGGAACGCTTCCGCGCACGACGACGTTGCGCAAGCTTTCGTTTCGTACGCGCTCGTCGAGCCGCGCGCGCTGCGCGCCGTCGCCGACGATCTCGATCTTGATGCAGTCTTCCGCCAGCAGGCCGGCGGCGTCGAGCAACACGTCGACGTCGGTCGCGAGCCCTAGGTTCCCGGCATAGATCGCGACGAATCCGTTTTCGTCCCGCGCCGGCGGTCTGACCACGTCGCTGCGCTCGGCGGCGTTGCGCGCCAGCATCAGGCGCGACGCCGGGATGCCGCGTTCGGCGATTTGCGCGATCGCGGTCGGCGTCACGGCCACGACCAGCGAGGCCCGGCGATACAGCGTTCGCGCGACGAACTCGACGCAGCGCGTCAGCAACGCGTCTTTCTTCCAGGCACCCATGGCGATCGCGATGTCGGGAAAGACGTCGCGGACGTCGACCACCAGCTTGGCGCGGTGACGCAGCGACGCAACGATCGCCGGCAACGCCAACGTGATCGGCGGCGCGCTGATCAAGACGACGTCGTAGCGCTCGCGCGTAAAGGTCGCGTAGGCCGACGCCGAGAGAGCGGCCGTCAGCCAGTGCAGCAGCCGCGCTCCGGGGAGCTTCTGCGGCAGCCAGGACCATAGCCGGACGACCCGCGTACGGCCCGATTCTTCGACGCGCTGAAACGGGCGCGCCCCTTCGGCGAACCGCCCGCGCGGAAACGAAGGAAAGTTCGTGACGACGGTAACGTCGTTGCCGGCAGCGCTCAACGCCGTAACGAGGCTCGCGACGCGATTCGCCGCCGCGGCCGGCTCCGGCGGGTAAAAATGCGTGACGATCAGGACCTTCACGCGCGGGCGCCGCCGGCCACCGTGTCGCGTCCGAAAAAGCGTCCCGGCAAGCTGCGCAGCGACGACCCGATCACGCGACGGCGGCACTCGTGCCGCTCCTCGTACGATCGCCACCGCTGCGCGACATCTTCGAATGCGCGCTCGCCGAACATCTTGGCCAGAACGCTAAGCTGGGCGATGTGGAATTCGTGATACTTCAAGGTCGCGACGTGCGGCTGGCCGCCGGCGTCGGCCATCAGGCTGTAGAGGCTCCACCAGCCGGTGTCGAACCGCGGCAGCCAGCGCAGCAGCGTCGCGACCGTCGACGCAACCACGCCGGCCAGGCCGGCATCGCCGGTGCGCGCCTGCAGCTCCCAAATGCCCCACAACGCGAAGATGCAGCCGTTGAGCACGTGGGGGGCGTGCTGGTTGGCGATCTCCTCGAGAAAAACGTCGTCGCCGCCGCGCCAGACGACGCCGCCATGACCGATCTCGCGCGCGAACGGACGCGCGGCGCCGATCGCGGCGGCGCTCCAGCCGTTCGACGGCTCGAGGGTGTCGGCGCGCAGCAGCACCGAAATTGCTTCGCCCTGCGCCATTGCCGACGTCCAGCCGGCGCCGGCGCCGTACTTCGACCACGGAAACTCGAAGTGGTAAAGGCCGGTGTCGGGCCGCTGCGCGTCGCGCAGCCATCGTGCTTGCGCGAGAAAATCGCGTCGCGCAGCCGGATCGCCCGAATCGAGCCAGACGCCGAAGCGATGCAGCGCGAACTGCGCGATTCGAATCGGATGGTAGCGGCGCGCGCTTCCGCTCAACAGAACGCCCTCGCCGTCGAAGGGGCCGCCGTCCCAGTCCTCGCCGTACACGCCGTGGCCGGGATCCCACTCGACGAAATAGCGGCCCGTTGCGGGCGCTTCCCGCTCGTCGAAATGAAACGCGCGGCGGTGCGACCACGCTACCGGAAAACCCAGTGCCAGTCTCCGGAGTGCGCTCATACCACCGCGTCGACGGGTTGCAGAAACGGCCGCCCGAGCACGTAGCACTCGAAACCGCAGCCCTGCCACCGGGCCGGATCGAAGAACCTGCGCGTGTCGACCAGGCGCGGCCGGCGCATGGAGCGCGCCACCGCCGCGGGATCGATCTCTCGAAAGACGTCGTGCGGGGTGACCAGAACGACGGCGTCGGCCTCGGAGACGGCTTCGTCGAGCGTCTCGCACAGCGGACGGTGAAAGCGCTTCACCAGCGGATCGTAAATAGCGGTTTCGTACCCGCGGTCGCGTAAGAGCTCGTCGATCCGTACCGTCGGGCTCTCGCGCGCGTCGTCGACGTTGGCCTTGTAGGCCGCTCCGAGAATCGCGATCTTCGCACCTTGTCCGGGACCGACCAGCTCGCCGATTCGCCGCACGATCCGGAACGGCATCCGGTCGTTCACGCGGCGTGCCGATTGAATCAGCTCCGACGCGATCGGGTTGGCGTCGGACAGGAAATGCGGATCGACCGGAATGCAATGGCCGCCCACGCCCGGGCCGGGCTGCAAAATGTCGACGCGCGGATGCTTGTTGGCCAGGGCGATCGTTTCCCAGACGTCGACGCCCATATCTTCCGCCAGCGTCGCCAGCTCGTTGGCGAAGGCGATGTTCACGTCGCGAAACGTGTTCTCGACGATCTTGACGAACTCGGCGACGGCGATCGAGGTGGTCGCGATTTCGCCTTGGCAGAACGATGCGTAGAGTTCGCGAACCGCTTCTGCGTCCGCCGGGATCCGGCCGCCGACGACGCGAGCGTTGTTTCTCAGCTCGGTCATGATGGAACCGGGAATGACCCGCTCGGGACAGTGCGCGACCACGTAGTCTTCGATCGGCTTCCCGTGAGCC
>Ga0335075_10012069_pt1 | contig 13064 bp, 10 predicted proteins | sample Lox_Sample_24_FD_206723 | JGI IMG/M metagenome (GOLD analysis project Ga0335075, IMG submission 206723) | Soil microbial communities from Loxahatchee National Wildlife Refuge, Florida, United States - Lox_Sample_2.4 | ecosystem: Environmental > Terrestrial > Soil > Wetlands | place: USA... | reverse complement strand
GGCTCGCTCATGTATCTTTTGTCCCTGACGTCATGCTTGCTCAGGGATCGCCCGGGCCCCGGGCCGGGCCCGGCCCGGGCCGGTCAGCCGGCCGGGTGGTGGTTCTTCACCTGCCGGGCAAGGCCGCCGAACCCGGTGTTGAGCGTGACCTTCTTGGTGCAGGTCTTTCCGCCGCCCCTGGCGATCTCACAGCCCGCCTTGTGCGCGGCCACCTTCTTCGGCGCGGCCGCCTTCGGCTTGGCCGGCACCTTCTCCTCGACGAGAAGCGTGCAGGTGTAGACGGTCTTGTACGGGTCGTGCTGCTTGAGCATCTTGAGCGTGGCGGACGACGGGCCGCCGCCGCTGACGATCAGCGGCGTGCCCGGCCGGTCAAGGTGGACCGTGGGCGGGCTGTCGACCCCCAGGCAGTGCACGATCGTCACGTACTTGCCGCCGTCTAGCTGGCTGGTGCTCTCGGCCGGGGCGAAGCCCGCGAGCTTGGCCTGCTGCGCGGCGGTCGTGGTCTTGCCGTGCGCGGCACTCGTCTTGCCGTGCGCGGCACTCGTCTTGCCGTGCGCGGCACTCGTCTTGCCGTGCGCGGCACTCGTCTTGGCGTGCGCGGCGTGCGCGGCGGCGTGAGCCGTGGGACGCGGAGCGGCCATGGCGGGCACGATGGTCGCCGCGGCGGCCATCGTCGCCGTGGCAGCCGTGGCGAGCGTGGCGGCCACGGCGGTGACTCGGTTCATTATGTTCCCCCGGTGGAAATGAGCCTGCGGGATCGAAGCCTCAATCGATGGAGCCCGTGCATCGCGATTACCGCGACCTAGCGTATCGATCCCGGCTGATTTTCACGTGCTCTTTCACGTGCTCTTTCTCGTCTCGCTGCTTTTTCGTTGGCGGGACCCAGGTCGCCGATACGACGATATTGCTGAGGTAATGTCCGGTCTGGTAGTCGAATGCGCCGCCGCATGTGATAAGCCACAGCATGTGTCTCTTCGTGCTGCCGAATACCTGGTTCACGGGGAAGTCCGGCTTGGGCAGTTCGCGGACCGAGGTGACGTCGAAGCGCCGCCGCGTGCCGTCGGCGTCCACGTAGACCGGATCGCCGGGGCGAAGCCGGTACAGGTTGTAGAACACCGCGGGCCCGATGTAGGTGTCGACGTGCCCCACGATCACCGCGTTGCCCGCTGCCCCTGGCACGACGGTGAACTGGTACCAGCCGGCGTCCATCGCGGCCCTGGTCAGAGCCGGGACCGGGAGCGACAGCCCGTCGAGGCCGGTACCGCCGCTCGGGGCGCCGAGGGTCATGAGGTCGGTGGCCAGGCCGATGGACGGCGCCGCGACCGTCCATGGCGCCGCGGCCTTGCTCGCCTTGCTGGCGGCCCGCACGTTCCGCGCGCCCCGCACGTTCCGCGCGGACCGTGCGCCCGGTGCGGGCTTGATGTCGCGGATTACCCGCACATGGCGGATATCCCGCTTAGCCGCGGCGTGCCCCTGAGGGGGCGAATGCGCGGCAATTGCCGCTCCCGCCGATGATTCGCCCGCCAGCGTCACTGAAACCGCCGCGATGATCGCGACAAACCCGCAAGCGACTTGTCGCCCGACCCGACTCGGCACAGCCGTCATCTCACCCAATTTCCTGTTCCGGAAATCCCCGTTGCCCGGCGACATGAATTCCCAGAACGCCGCCGATTAACCACGGCAAAGCTGACGCCTTGCGCCGGCCCCGCCCGCCCGCGCCGGCCCCGCCCGCGCTTGGCCCGCCCGCCGGCGCCGGGTGCCCTGACTGCTAGGGGGGCCACCGGGGAGCCTACGATCGGTTCATGGCGCATGATCACCAGGCAGCCGACCCAGAAGCCCCCAAGCCCGACCCCCGCGTCCTTGGCGCGGCGGCTCACTGGGGCTACCGGTTCACCTCCAACGGGACCGACTACGCCGACTTCACCGCGACCCTGGCGCGGATCGGCCGGTGGGCGGACTGGTGCCGGGAGTGGGGAGTAACGGCGGTGCACTACGAGCAGCTCGCCGAGGCGGCGGAAGCAGCCGGGCAGCAGCGGACCGCCGCGGGCGCCTGGCAGCGCGCCGCCCTGGCCTGGCACTGGGGCAAGTTCGTCTTCGTCGATGACCCGGTACAGCAGCGCGCCGCGCACGAGCGGAGCATCGCCTGCTTCTTCCGGGCCGCGCCCGCGCTCACCCCGCCGGCCGAACTGGTGCGCATCCCCTACGGCGGCACGAGCCTGGCCGCCTACCTCCGCGTGCCGGCCGCGGCCGGCCTCGGCGACCTTCCGGTCGTGATCATGGCACCCGGCCTCGACTCGACCAAGGAGGAACTGCAGGCGACGGCCGAGTACTTCCTCGCCCGCGGCCTCGCCACGCTCGCCATCGACGGCCCGGGCCAGGGGGAGTCCGAGTACGAGCTGCCCATCGAGCCCGCTTACGAGAAGGTGGCCACCGCCGCGGTCGAGTACCTGCAAGACCGCTCGGGCCTGGACCAGGAGCGGATCGGCCTGTTCGGCGTGAGCCTCGGCGGGTACTACGCGGCCCGTGCGGCGGCCTACGAGAAGCGGCTGCGGGCTGTCGTCGCGCTGGCCGGCCCGTACCGCCTCGACCTGGACTGGGACGAGCTGCCGGAGCAGACGCGGGCCACCTTTCATGCCCGCTCCGGCGCGAAGTCCGAGGCCGAGGCCCGCGCCAGGGCCGCCGAGCTGACGCTTGAGTCGGCGGCCGCGCACATCGACACGCCGCTGCTCGTGGTCGGCGGCGGCCGCGACGCGATCATCCCCGCCTACCACCAGGAGCGCCTGGCCAAGGAGGTGAAGACGGCCGAACTCGCGCTGTACCCCGACGGCACCCACGGCGTCACCAACCGCGCCTACGAGTCCAGGTCCCGCATGGCCGACTGGATGGCCGCACGGCTCAAGGCCTAAATTCAAAACCGTGAGTATCCCGAACGGGTTCGTGTTTCACCCTCAGCGCTGACGAACCCAAGCCCGACGCCCGCAGGAGGCCGCGATGCCCACGCACGAGGTCACGAACCAGCCGCCGCCGCTGGCCGGCTACGACGCGTCGGATGACCCGGCGCTGCGCGCCGCCATGACGGCCTTCGGCGCCGGGGCGGCCACCTCCCCGCTCGGCGCGATCGGCCGCCTGGCGGGCAGCGAGCACGCGCAGGAACAGGGCAGGCTCGCCAACGAGCACCCGCCGAAGCTCCGCACGCACGACCGCTACGGCCACCGGATCGACGAGGTGGAGTTCCACCCCGCGTGGCACGACCTCATGGCGACCGCGATCGGCCACGGCCTGCACGCGACGCCGTGGCGGGACGGGCGCCAGGGCGCTCACCTGGACCGCGCGGCCAGGTTCTACGTCTGGGGCCAGGCCGAGGCGGGCCACCTGTGCCCGGTCTCGATGACGTACGCGATCGTTCCCGCGCTCCGCCACGCCCCCGACCTGGCGCGGCAGTACGAGCCGGGGCTGACGGAGACCGCGTACGACCCGGGCAGGCACCCGCCCGCCGCCAAGCGCGGGCTGACCGCGGGCATGTCGATGACGGAAAAGCAGGGCGGCTCCGACGTCCGCGCCAACACCACGACGGCGACTCCGGCGGCGGACGGCAGCTACCGCATCACCGGCCACAAGTGGTTCACGTCCGCGCCGATGGGCGACCTCTTCATGGTCCTGGCCCAGACGCCGGCCGGCCCGAGTTGCTTCCTGCTGCCCAGGGTCCTGCCCGACGGCGGCCGCAACGCGATGCACCTTCAGCGGCTCAAGGACAAGCTGGGCAACCGCTCGAACGCCTCCGCCGAGGTCGAGTACGACAACGCCACGGCCTGGCTCGTGGGTGAGGAGGGCCGCGGCGTCCGCACCATCCTCGACATGGTCAACGCGACCAGGCTTGACTGCGTCCTGGCGGCCGCGACCGGACTGCGCCTCGGGGTCATCCACGCGGCCCACCACGCGACCCACCGCGCGGCGTTCGGCCGGCGGCTCATCGACCAGCCGCTCATGGCCAACGTCCTCGCCGACCTGGCGATCGAGTCCGAGGCCGCCACCATGGTCGCCATGCGGCTGGCCGCCGCGGCCGACCGCGCCGCGGGCGGCGACGCGAGCGAGCAGGCGTTCCGGCGGCTGGCCCTGGCCGCCACCAAGTACCACGTCTGCAAGCTGGCGCCGGCGCACGCGGCCGAGGCGCTCGAATGCCTGGGCGGCAACGGCTACGTCGAGGAGTCCGGCCTGCCCCGCCTGTACCGCGAGGCGCCGCTCCAGTCGATCTGGGAGGGCTCGGGCAACGTCGCCGCGCTCGACGCGCTCCGCGCCCTGACCCGCCAGCCCGAGTGCGCCGAGGCCTTCTTCGCCGAACTCGACGAGGCAAGGGGCGCCGACCGCCGCCTGGACGACGCGATCGAAAGGCTCAAGAAGGCCGTCGCCGACCCCGCCGAGCAGGCGGCCCGCCGCCTGGCCGAGTCCATGGCGGTGGCGCTCCAGGCGGCCTTGCTGGTCCGGCACGGCCATCCCGCCGTGGCGGACGCCTTTGCCGCGACCCGCCTGTCCGCCGACGGCGGCCGCGCCTACGGCACCCTTCCTCCGGGCATCCCCGCCGAGCGCATAGTCCCGCGCGCGACCCCAAAGATCTAAGGTCAAGAACGGCATTATCCGGAACGGGTGCGTGCCTCCGCCCTCCCGGCCACTCGTCTCTCCTCCTCGCCGCCCTGCCGCAGAGTTTCACAAGACTCGCACAGGGAACCACGTTGCGTAGCGATCCGGGGAAACGGGGAACGGGTCATGCCCAGGGGGACGCGATGAATTCCAGCCAAGCGACCGTCATGCGCCAGGACGCCGATTACGCGGCGGCGAGCCGCGGGTTCATCGGCGCGCTCGATCCCGGCCTGGTCAGGGCCAAGGACGGGACGGTCGTCTGGGACAACGACGCCTACGCGTTCCTGGCCGCGCCCTGCCCGGAGACGGCGAACCCCTCGCTCTGGCGCCAGTCGCAGATGGTCGCCAGGCAGGGCCTGTACGAGGTGGTGCCGGGCATCTACCAGGTCCGCGGGCTCGACCTGTCCAACATGACGCTGGTCGAGGGCGACCGCGGTGTGATCGTGATCGACCCGCTGATCAGCGCCGAGTGCGCCGCGGCGGCGCTGGCCCTGTACCGCAGGCACCGCGGCGACCGCCAGGTGACGGGCGTGATCTACACCCACAGCCACGTGGACCACTTTGGCGGCGTCCGCGGCGTGACCTCGGGTGACGTGCCGATCGTGGCGCCCGAGGGCTTCCTTGAGCACGCGGTGGCCGAGAACGTGTTCGCCGGGCCCGCGATGGCCCGCCGGTCGGCCTACATGTACGGTGCGGCGCTGCCGAAGGGGCCGGACGGCCAGATCGGCGCGGGCCTTGGCATGACGACCTCGACCGGCGCGGTCGGGCTGATCGCGCCGACCGTGAACATCACCGCGACCGGGCAGGAGGAGACGGTCGACGGGGTGCGGATCATCTTCCAGCTCACTCCGGGCACCGAGGCCCCGGCGGAGATGAACTTCTTCTTCCCCGACCGCGGGGCGCTGTGCATGGCCGAGAACGCCTGCCACACGCTGCACAACGTGCTCACGCTGCGCGGCGCGCTGGTACGCGACCCGCACATCTGGGCCCGCTACCTGACCGAGGCGATCGGCCTGTTCGCCGACCGGGCCGACGCGCTGTTCGCCTCGCACCACTGGCCGACCTGGGGCAGGGAGCAGGTGCTGGCGTTCCTGTCCGGGCAGCGGGACGTCTACGCCTACCTGCACGACCAGACGATGCGGCTGATGAACAACGGCCATACCGGCACGGAGATCGCGGAGATGCTCACCCTGCCGCCGGCCCTTGACGAGCAATGGCACACCAAGGGCTACTACGGGTCGCTCAGCCACAACGTCAAGGCCGTCTATCAGCGGTACATGGGCTGGTTCGACGGCAACCCCGCGCACCTGTGGGAACACCCCCCGGTTGAGGCCGCCAAGCGGTACGTCGAGTTCATGGGCGGCGCCGACGCGGTCCTGGCCAAGGCCAGGCAGTCGCTCGCGGACGGCGACGCGCGCTGGGTCGCCCAGGTGGTCAACCACGTGGTCTTCGCCGACCCGGCCAACGAGCAGGCGCGCGAGCTGCAGGCGCAGGCGCTGGAACGGCTCGGCTACGGCTCCGAGAACGGCACGTGGCGGAACTTCTACCTCACCGGCGCGAGCGAGCTCCGCGGCACGATGGCCGGCACGCCCACCAGCCCGTCGTCGCCCGACATGCTGGCCGCGCTGACCACCGAGCAGCTCTTCGACGCACTCGCGGTCCGGGTCGACGGCCCGCGGGCGGCCGCCGCCCGGCTGGTCATCCGCATGGAGTTCACCGACACCGGCGACCAGTACACGCTGCTGCTCGCCAACGGCGTGCTGACGCACATCCGGGGCGACGCGCCGGGCGGCGCGGCGCCGGGGGTGACCTTCGGCCTGACCAGGCCGGTGCTTGAGCAGCTCATCGCCGGCCGGGCGAAGATCCCCGAGCAGGTCGGGGCGGGCCGGGTCACCATCGACGGTGACCCTGGCCTGCTGACCCGGCTGATGTCGCTGCTCGACCAGCCGGACCCGGACTTCGCCATCGTCACGCCGTAGCGCGCCGCCGCGCCGTGCCGTCGCCGGCCGGCCGGGTCAGGCCAGCCCGAGCGCCTCCGCCGCCGCCCGGGCGCACACCCGCGATGCGCCGTAGGTGGCCAGGTAGGCCGTCCCCGGCGGCGGCGTCCAGGCCGACACGCCCATCTCGACGATGACCGCGTCGGGCCGCGCCGCGAGCACGTCGTTCACCAGCGCGAGCACGCGGCGCGCGTCCCGCACGGCGACCACGAGCGGACGCCCGGCGGACGAGCCGAGGATCGACTCCGCCGCCGCCCCGTCGCCAGCGGCCGGGTCGATCCGCTTGACGGCCGCCCACGGTTCGAATCCCCAGGCGAACCGGCCGGCGGCCATGTTCTCCTCGGGCTCGACCTCGACGATCAGCGGATCGACCAGCGCCGTGGGAACCGGCCCGGAGCGGCGCAGCGCCCGCCGCGCGGCCACAAGCCCGATCTCGTCCCCGGCCCCGACACCACCGCCAGCAGTGCCGCCAGCAGTGCCGCCAACACTGCCGCCAGCAGTGCCGCCAGGTGTGCCGTGACCGTCGCCGCGGGCGGCGGAAGCACTCCGCCAGGCGGCCAGCCGCGCCCGCAGCGACGCCACCTGGGCGGCCGCCTCCTCGAGTCGGTCGCCGGCCAGCCGTCCCGACGTCACCGCCTCGGCGATGGCGGACCGCACCGCGTGGTACATCGCCTCGTCGGTGTCCCGGCCCAGGCAGAGCAGGTCCACCCCGGCGATCACGGCAAGCACCGCCGCCTCGGGGATGCCGAAGAGCGCGCTGGCCGCCTTCATCTCGAGCGCGTCGCAGATGACCAGGCCGGAGAAGCCGAGCTCGCCCCGCAGCAGCCCCTTGACGGCCGCGGGCGACAGCGTCGCGGGCAGCGCACCGGTCAACTCGGGCACCCGCAGGTGCCCGGGCATGACCGCGAGCGATCCGGCGTCGATGGCCGCGACGAACGGCGGCAGGTCGCGGACGCGGATCTCCGCCAGGGTCCCTGACACCGTCGCGAGCGACAGGTGCGAGTCATCGCCGGTGCTCCCGTGCCCGGGGAAGTGCTTGGCGCAGGCCGCCACCCCGGACGACTGCAGCCCGGCGACGGCGGCGGCGACGTGCCTGGCCACCAGCGCGGTGTCCGGGCCGAACGACCGGGTGCCCACCACCAGGCTGCCGCTCAGGTCGAGCACGTCGGCGTCGGGCGCGAGGTCGGTGTTGATCCCGAGCCGGGCGAGGTCCGCCCCGATGGCGGCGTAGACGGACCGCGTGAGGGCGACGTCGTCCACCGCGCCGAGCGCGGCGTTCCCCGGGTAGGGCGACCCCGACGCGTACGCCAGGCGCGTGACGTCGCCGCCTTCCTCGTCGATGGCGATGACGGGCTCGGTCGGCGCCGCGGCGCGCAGCGCCGCGGTGAGCGCGAGCGTGTCCCCGGTCATGTTCGGGCCGAAGAAGGTAACGCCGGCCAGCCCGCGGGACAGCGCCCGGAGCAGCCAGCCGGGCGCCGTGGTGCCGGGGAACGGCGGGATGAGGATCGAGTCGGCGAGGGCGCCAAGGGTCGGGTCGATGGAGGGTTCCAGGGGCTCCAGCGTCGTCATCCCTTCACCGCGCCAGCGACCAGGCCGCTCTTCAGGCGACTCTGGGTGAGCAGGAAGAACGCGAGGACAGGGATGGTGAACAGGGTGGAGGAAGCCATGATCGCGCCCCAGTCAGTGGAATTCTGGCCGTAGAAGTACTGGACGTACAGCGGCAGGGTGAACTTAGCGGTGTCGGTGCCGAGGAACGTGAGCGCGAACACGAACTCGTTGTAGGCGAAGATGAACGCGAACACGCTGGTGGCGACCAGCCCGGGGGACACCAGCGGCAGCAGGATGCGCCAGAAGCGGGTCCAGGCCCCGGCCCCGTCGATCGCCGCCGCTTCCTCGAGGTCCCTCGGCACGGTCGCGGCGAAGTTGCGCAGCATCCAGATCGTGACCGGCAGCGCGAAAGCGATGTAAACGGCGATCAGCCCGACGAGGCTGTCGAGCAAGTCGACCTTGCGGAAGTCGATGAACAGCGAGACGACGAGCGCCTGCTGCGGCAGCAGCTGCACGATCAGCAGCATGATCAGGTAGGTGGTGCGGAACCTGAACTTGAACCGCCCGAGCGCGATCGCGGCGAGCAGCCCGATGAGCGACGACGCCACGACCGCGACGATCGTGACGAACAGGCTGTTCTTGAGGAAGTTCCAGTACGAGATCCCGATCACCGAGCCGCTGAAGACGGCCTTGAAGTTCGCCAGCGTCGGGTGCAGCGGTATCGGGTGCGGCGTGAGGGAGTAGATCTCGGTGGCGGGCTTGAACGCCGTGGAGATCATCCACAGCACGGGAAACAGCGCGAACAGGGCAACGAGCACCCCGGCCAGGTTCAGTGCGGCCCTGCGCGACGCGCGGCGGAGCCGCCGGCCGCGGCGAGCGGACGGCGCACGACGAGATGCGGCGCTGTTAGCCGCCGTGCTGTTAACCACGGGGACGGACGTCATGCGAGTGACCCTTGCTTGATGGCGGCCCGGACGTACCCGACGGTGACGATGAGCAGGATGATCGTGAGGACGAACGCGGCCGCGGAGGCCAGGCCGTAGTGCGGCGGCTGGGTGAACGCCTGCGAGTACTCGTACAGGCCGAGGTTGTACTCGTCCCGGATCCCGAGGTCCCCGGTGACGATGTAGGCCTGCGTGAACATGCCGAAATCCCAGATCGTCGACAGCAGCGCCAGCACCAGGAACACGGGGCGCAGCAGCGGGAACGTCACCTTCCAGAAGGTGCGCCACGGGCCCGCGCCGTCCACCCGCGCCGCCTCGAGCAACTCGGCCGGCAGCGTGCGCAGCCCGGCCAGCACGGTGACCGCGATGAACGGGAAGCCGGTCCAGACCAGCATCACGGTCAGCACGCTGTAGGCGGGCAGCGTCGCGTTGGTCCAGGAGAACCCGGCCCAGTGCGCCCCGCCGCCCAGCCACGACGGCAGCTTCTGCAGCGCCCAGTCGACCACGCCGCCGTCGGGGTCGACGAGCCAGACGAAGATCACGCTCGCGGACACCGCCGGCGTCGCCCAGGCGAGTAGCGCGGACACGGACACGAACGTGCGCATCTTCGGACCGAGCCGCGCGAGCAGCTGCCCGACGAGCGTCCCGAGGATCATCGTCAGCGGCACCACCACCAGCGCGAAGTACACGCTGGTGCGCAAGCTGAGCCAGAACTCCGGGTCGTGCAGGATCTGGCTGTAGTTCGAGAACCCGACCCACTGGGTGGGCAGGACGCCGCTGATCTGCATCAGCCCGTAGTTCTGGAACGAGAACAGCCCGATCTGCACGGCGGGCCACAGGATCAGCGCGCCGATGACCGCGGTCGCGGGCAGCAGCAGCAGGTACGGGCCCACCCCGTGCTTCCTGATCCAGATCCCGGCCCGCTGCTTGAGGGGCAAGCCGAGGGGAGGAGGTGTCGAACGGCCGGCCGTGTAACGCCCGTCGCCGGGCCTCGACGGCGGGGGGGAAGAGCCGGCCGGGGAGGGGGTCCCCGGCCGACTGTGAGAGGAGGTCACCATGGGGAGATTACGCGGCTAGCTTTCGCTGCCGGTATTGAGCACGTTTTGCAGGTCGGTGTTGGCCGCGGCCACGGTGGAGGCGAACGGCGCCCCGTGCATCAGCTGCTGCAGCATGGTCGGGATGATGTTGAGCTTGCCGTTGTCGGCGGTGGGCCAGTTCTTGGCGTTGAGCGGGGAGGTCTGGCCATTGAGCGCGGCCTTGGCGAAGCCGGCCATGAACTGACCGCCAGTGGTCTCGCTCGCGGAAATCTCCGAGGAATAGGGCGAGAAGAAGCCGGACAGCGCGGCGAAGCTGGTGGAGTTGGCCGGGTTGTCCATGACCGAGATCAGGTCCCAGGCCGCCGTCTGGTTCGGGCTGGTCTTAAATACCGCCAGGTCGGAGCCGCCGGAGAAGACCGGGGCCGGGTTGGGCCCGTTCTCGCTCGGGATCGGGAACGACGCGATGTCGCTCGTGTCCACCGAGTTCTTCGGCAGCGTCGCCTTGGCCCACGGGCCGTCGATGTACATGTCGAGCTTGCCGAGCCCGAAGTCCTCGTTCGGCCCGCCGGACGTCGCACCCTGGATGCCGAGCTCGGTCTCGCCGATGTACTTGGACGCGGAGACCTTGGCGGTGGTGTACAGGCCGACGTAGTACTTGATGGCCGCCTCGTCCTGCGACGAGGTCAGGTCCGCGGTCCACGTGCCGTTGCTCTGGGTCGCGATCTGGCCGCCGGCGCCCCAGATGAAGCTGGCGAACGCGTTGGTGTCGTTGGTGATCGCGTCGAAGCCCGTGGTGCCCGGGTAGGCCTTCTGCAGCTTGACGGCGTCGGCCTCAAGCTCCGCCCAGGTCGTCGGCGTGCTGGTGATGCCCGCCTTCTTGAACTGGTCGGTGCGGTACCACACGGCGCGCACGCCGCCGAACCACGGCACGGCGTAGGTGGTGCCGTCCTGGGTGTCGTTGGCCAGCATGCCGGAGACGAGACCCTTGGTGCCGGACCAGCTGGCGAGGTCGCTGTTGAGCGGGGCGAGGATGCCGCTCGCCGCCTCGGTGGGCGTGTCGGTGTTGCCAAGCTCGGTGATGTCGGGAATGTTCTTGCCGGACGAAAGCGCGTTGTTCCAGTCCGTCGTGCGGTCGGTCCACGGGATCCAGTCGACCTTGACCTGGGTCTTGGCGTACTGCGGGAACTCCTTGTGGAACTCCGCCACGACGCCGTTCATCCAGGTGACCTGGGATGCGACGGAGCCGCCCATCCGCCAGACGGTGAGCGTCGCCGGGGCCGACGACGTCGACGAGTTACTGGTCGTGCTGGAACCGCCGGAGCTACAGCCGGCGATGGCCAGCGCCGCAGCGGCGGCGCCCGCGACCGCGGCGTACGCGGCCGATCTCTTCCTGAGTCCCACTGCTGGCACTCCTTCTGCGAGGGTGGACTTTTGAGTACAGACTTGGTCAGTGACCCTTGGCACAGAAACTAACTGGAAACTTTCCTATAAGATAGACCTGTTGCCAGAACTTAACAAAGGCCGTCTACCTCATGGCCGGCCGTAACCGCGGGACCCCAGCGGAGGGGTGTGTCTGTTGGAAGAGTGGTTGGTAGGGCGGGATGGCCACCGATGAGTGAAGTGAACGCGCCGGAGGCACGGCGCCAGAAGCCGGGGACACCCAGCCTGCTCCGCGAGCTGAACGACCGGGCGGCGCTTGACCTGCTGCTCACCGAGGGGCCGCTCACCCGGGCGCAACTGTCCGAGCGGACCGGAGTCTCCAAGGTCACCGTCTCCCAGATGCTCGCCAGGCTCGAGGACCGCGGCCTGGTCATGGTCGCCGGGGAACAGGCGGGCGGCCGCGGCCCGAATGCCGCGCTGTACTCCGTCGTACCCTCAAGCGCTTACGTGGCAGGACTATATGTGGAGTTTGACCAGGTCAGTGCCGCAATCGCGGATGTTACCGGGCGGCGCGTGGCCGACATCAGCGTGGACCCCAACGGCGCGGACGACCCGGTGGGGATGGTCCGCGACGCGATGGGGCAGGCCTGCGAGCGGGCGGGGATCGACTTCTCCGACCTCTCCGCCGTCGTGATCGGCAGCCCCGGCGTCCTCGACCCGAGGACCGGCGCGCCCCGCCTCGCGGTCAACCTGCCGACCTGGCACGAGGGCGTCCCGGAAGCGCTGCGCGAGGTGCTGCACACCCCGGTGGTGATAGAGAACGACGTGAAGCTCGCGGCGATGGCCGAGCGTGCCTGCGGCGTCGCCGCCGGGCTTGACGACTTCGCGTTCGTGTGGCTCGGCGGCGGCCTCGGCCTCGCCGCGGTCATGAACGGCCAGGTCAGGCGAGGTGTCGGGGGCGCGGCGGGTGAGATCGGCTGGCTGCCGGTGCACGGCGCGCCGCTCCCGGCCGGCAACGAGCACCCGAGCAAGGCGGGCCTGCAGGCCGTGGCCGGCGGCCTCGCGGTGCAGACCCTGGCCGCCGAGCACGGATTCGCTGGCGCGACACCGGCCGACGCGATCAAGGCCGCCCTCGCGGACCTGGCGGACAACCCGCGCGGCCAGGGCGGCGCGTTCATGGACGAGCTCGCGCAGCGGGTCTCGATCGGCGTAGCGGCCGTCTGCGTGGTTCTCGACCCCGGCCTTGTCGTGCTCGGCGGCCCGGTGGGCAAGGCGGGCGGCGCGCAACTCGCCGCCCGCGTGACCGCCGGGGTGCCCCGGCTGTGCCTGGCCGGCCCGACGGTCGTCCCGGCGTCCGTCCCCGGCGAGCCCGTGCTGCTCGGGGCGATGCAGGCGGCGCTGGCGCAGGCCCGGGCGGGGCTGCTCGGCTCGCTCGGCACAGTTTCCGACTAGCGGGGCCGGAACCCGTTCTGACCAGCGGGGGCCGGGGCCGGCCGGGCCGAATAACGCCGCGCCCGGCCGGC
>Ga0335075_10012068_pt1 | contig 13064 bp, 9 predicted proteins | sample Lox_Sample_24_FD_206723 | JGI IMG/M metagenome (GOLD analysis project Ga0335075, IMG submission 206723) | Soil microbial communities from Loxahatchee National Wildlife Refuge, Florida, United States - Lox_Sample_2.4 | ecosystem: Environmental > Terrestrial > Soil > Wetlands | place: USA: Florida... | reverse complement strand
GCGGGTGCATGATTTCAGGTAATACTTTAACTCCCCGCTTCTGACAATCGATCGCGGCTTCGATAATTGCGCGCACCTGCATTTCGAGAATTTCGGGGAAAATAATGCATAGCCTGCACCCACGAAAACCGAGCATCGGGTTTGCTTCGTGCAATTGGTTCACGCGACGAGCGACCGCCTCCTGGGAAATCCCGATCTCCTTTGCCAGCTCGGCCTGCTTTGCCGGTTCGTGCGGAACGAACTCGTGCAGAGGCGGGTCGATCAGTCGCACGGTGACGGGTAGACCATTCATCGCTTCGAAGATCCCGATGAAATCGCGGCGTTGGAACGGCAGGAGCTTCGCCAATGCGGTCCTGCGTGCCTCCGACGTATCGGCGAGGATCATTTCCTGAATGGCACGCTGGCGGTCACGGCTCTTTTCGGGATGTTCGAAGTCCTTGAAGAACATGTGCTCGGTGCGGCAGAGGCCGATACCTTCGGCACCCATATCCCGGGCAACTCGCGCGTCCTGTGGTGTGTCGGCGTTCGTGCGCACGCCGAGGCGACGAACCTTATCGCACCACTTCATCAATGTTTCATAAGCCTTCGGTGGCTCAGGACGGGCGAGCTCGATCTCGCCGGTGTAGACGGTGCCGTCGCCACCGTCGAGCGTGATCCAATCGCCCTGGTTGATGACGCGCCCCTTCGAGCTCATCTTCTTCGCCGCAGCGTCAATATCCAATTTCTCGGCTCCGACGATGCAACACTTGCCCCAGCCGCGCGCCACTACCGCTGCGTGGCTTGTCTTTCCGCCGGTCGCAGTGAGGATTCCCTGCGCGACGTACATGCCGCCCACGTCTTCGGGGCTCGTCTCACGCCGGACGAGGATCACTTTCTCGCCGCGTTGCGCCCATTGTTCGGCTTCCTGCGCGGTGAACACGGCCTTACCGACTGCGGCGCCAGGAACAGCGTTGATCCCTTCGCCGATTTTACGGCTGGTCAGTTCATTGCGCGGCGTTTTCGGATTCAGAACGGGATAGAAGAGTCGCTCGACGTCCTCCGGCTTGATGCGTTCGATCGCCTCTTCGGTAGTAATGAGCTTCTCGTTCGCCATATCGACGGCCATGTGAAAGGCAGCCGCCGGCGACCGTTTCCCGGTGCGCGTCTGGAGCATGTAGAGCTTGCCGTTCTCAACCGTGAACTCCATGTCCTGCATATCCCGATAATGTCGCTCCAATGTCTCGCGGACTTTTTCGAGTTGCTGATAAACCTTCGGCATGCGCGTCTTGAGTTCGCTGAGATGCATCGGCGTGCGGATGCCGGCGACGACGTCTTCGCCCTGGGCGTTCAGAAGGAAGTCTCCGAAGAAGGTTTTTTCGCCTGTGCTGGGATCGCGCGTGAAGCAGACACCCGTACCGGAATTGTCGCCCGTATTACCGAACACCATCTGCACAACATTGACGGCCGTTCCGAGCAGACCCGTGATTTTCTCTACGCGCCGGTAGGTGACCGCTTTCTCACCCATCCATGATTCAAATACGGCTCCGATAGCGCCCCACAGTTGCTCGACAGGGTCTTCAGGGAAATCATTGCCCGTCTTGCTCTTGAAGTAAGCCTTATACGCGGAGACGAGCTCATGCCAGCCCTCGGCCGTCACTTGCGTATCATCTTTCACACCGTACTTCTGCTTCATGGCTCGAAGCTTGGCTTCGAGATCGTCTTTCGGGAGGCCGATGACTACACTGGAATACATCTGAACGAAGCGCCGGTACGCGTCGTAGGCGAAGCGCTCGTTGTTCGTCGCCTTCGCCAGTCCTTTCACGGATTTATCATTGAGACCGAGATTCAGGATGGTCTCCATCATGCCAGGCATCGATCGCGCGGATCCCGAACGCACGCTAACGAGAAGTGGGCCGGTGCCGTCCCCAAGCTTCTTCCCGGTCAGTTTTTCCAGGCGAGCCAGGTTCTTCGCAACCTCAGCACGCAGCTCCTTGGGGTATTTCTTACTGTGGTTAAGGTAATAATCGCACGCCTCCGTAGTGATGGTGAAACCAGCCGGAACCGGCAGGCCAATCCGGGTCATTTCCGCGAGGCCCGCGCCCTTACCGCCGAGCAGCTCCTTCATCTCGCCAGTGCCGTCTGCTTTTCCCGCGCCAAAGAAATAAACGTATTTCATTTCGCTCCTCTGTAAGAGTTAGGGTTCGTCCGCGACAGCGTGCAAGCCCTTCAAATTGAGTTCATGTGGTACTTCAAATGTGGAATTCTCTTACTCCGATGCGTTCTCGTCGGCGAACCGACAATGGAAATTTCCCTTTAAGAACTCGTGCGACCTCATCGTCGAGTTCAAGTGTTTGTTGAGCGACAATCCCACTTCTCAAAACTCTCACCGAGGGATCAAGAGTGGGTCTTGATGCAAGTCACTCGCCCGGCACACTATTCATGCGTTACTTGAATTTCCCTCGTGTCGACTGTCCGACATGGGAAGGATAACTTCGCGACTTCCGCAAGGCCTAGACGCGTACTGTGCAAACGTCTCGGCGTAGCGAAGTATTGCTTTAGCATGAGCCGTCACGAACGAGCCGCCGCGCGAACCGCTTCCTTTGAATCCTCACCGCCCAGTTCGGAAAAATCGGCGATCGTCGAGAATTCCTTCAGCAAGCTGCCGAGCAGCGCAAGCCGGTTGCGGCGAACATTTTCATCCTCGTGCATCACCAGGACCTTGTCAAAAAAGAAGTCGACGGCCGGGCGCAGCTCGGAGATTTTCTCAAGCGCCTGCCGGTACTTCTTCTCCTTCTTACGCCGGCCCGCCTCTTCGCCGATGCGTTGGGCCGCGGTCTGGAGTTGCAGCTCGGCGGCTTCGCGCAGGAGTTCCTGCTTGACCCCGGACTGCGTCTTGTCGCTTGCGCCAGCCGACTTCTCCAGAATATTGCGGATGCGCTTGAAGGAAGCTGCGAGCGGCTCGAAATTCTTCGTATGGCGGATGGCTTTCAAGGCCTTAAGGCGCTCGACGGCATCGACCAGGTCGTCCGCGCCGGCGGCAAAGGCGGCATTGATCTCGTCGTACGCAAAACCGCGGCGTTCCCGCAAAATGTACCGTGCGCGTTCAAGCAGGAAATCAAGGACCTGCTTTTGGACTGCATCGGCAACTGTAATCTTAGGCGCGTGTGCCGCAACTCCGCGAGCAGCGGCGGAAAGTGCGGCCGAAAGAGAGATCGGCAGTTCGCGCTCAAGGATTATCTTCACGATCCCGAGCGCGGATCGTCGCAACGCGAATGGATCGCCCGAGCTGGTCGGAATCGCCCCAACGGCGAAGCACGCGACGAGGGAATCGAGCTTGTCCGCAAGCGCGACTGCACAGCCAGTCAGGTTACGAGGGATGGGCTCATCGAGCCCAACCGGCTTGTAATGATCGTAGACAGCCCAGGCAACATCGTCGGGCTCACTCTGCGCGCGCGCGTAAAGTCCCCCGACAATGCCCTGTAGCTCGGGGAATTCCCGAACCATCTCTGTGACGAGGTCGCATTTGGCCAGTTCGGCGGCACGATCCGAACCTGCCACATCGGCTTCCGTCACGCCAGAGTTGAACCACTGCTCCGCGAACCATCGCGCGAGGTCGCGCATTCGCTCGACCTTATCCTTATAACTGCCCAATCGTGATTCGTATGTCACCGCGGCCAACTTCGGCAGGTAGTCAGCGAGCTTGACCTTCTGGTCGGTTTGCCAGAAGAACTGAGCATCAGCGAAACGGGCTCGCAGGACGCGCTCGTGTCCCTGGCGAACCATACCCTTGGGATCGCTCGCAAGATTGATGACGGCAAGAAATTGAGGCGCGAGTTCCCCATTGCGGGACTCCAGAGCAAAGTATTTCTGGTGGCCCCGCATGACGGTGATCAGGATCTCGTCCGGCAGATCGAGGAATGCGGGGTCAAACGTGCCGGCAATGACCGAGGGATATTCGTTCAAATATGTGACCTGATCCAACAGCGACGGGTCCTCATGCGCACGCAGATTCTTGCGCGAAGAGATCGCTCGAATTTCGGATTCGATTTTCTTGCGGCGTTGATCGGGGCGGCAAAGAATGAAGTTTTTCTTTAACTTCGTCTCGTACTGGTCTGCCGTGGCGACGGGAATAGTCCGCTTCCCCAAAAAACGATGGCCTTGCGTTCGATTCGCGGAGTCCACGCCGGCAAAGGAAAACTTGATCACCCTTCCGTCGAGCAGTGCGACGATCCAGCGAACCGGGCGGATGAATCGCGGGCCGCGGGCGCCGGTCCAATACATGGAGCGCGGCCAGGAGACCTCGCGTATCGCCTGTGGAAGAAATTCGGAAAGGATTTCGGCGGCCGGCCGGCCCTGAATCACTTGAACTGCGACGACGTACTCGCCTTTCGGTGTGTTGACCGTCGTGAGCTTCGAGAGTGGAATTCCCTGCTTCTCGGCGAAGCTCACGGCGGCGCGCGTCGGCTCGCCGACATTATCAAAGGCAATCGACTTCGGCGGACCGGTGATCTCGCGCGTCCGGTCTTCCTGTTTCAATCGCACGTTGCTTACAATCGCAGTCAGGCGGCGTGGCGCACCGAAAGTTTCAATTGAACTTGCACCAGACAATTCGGACAGAAGCGCATTCGTCAGAAAATATTTCTCAAGTATCACTTTTAGTTCCGACGCAGCTTTCGCAATCATGCCGGCAGGGATCTCTTCACAGCCGATTTCAAAGAGGAACTCCCCCGTGGATTTTGCCTGACTCATCCGCGCACCCTGTGAGCGAGCGAACCACCAACCGAGGCCGATGAAAGCGTCTGGAAGTCTTGGATCACGCGCTAACCCCCGCGATGGGTATGGCGCCAAGTTCCTCACGGCGAGCCGCCGCCCCGGACTGCTGTTCGACCCACGCGCGAGCGACCTGTACAGCGAGCTTACGTACCCGCCCGATCATTGCGGCGCGCTCCGTGACGGAAATGGCGCCACGCGCGTCAAGCAAATTGAACAGATGCGAACACTTCAGGCATAGATCGTAGGCCTGAAGAACCGGAAACCGCGCCTTCTCCTTCCCTTTTGCTTTTGCATAAGCGGCAAGGAGGCGTGCGGCTTCGGCTTCGTTTAAATCGAACTGCTTGCGTGTAGCGGATGCGTCCGCGTAATCGAAGCTGTACGCGGAAAATTGCTGCTCTTCGGCGAGGCGAACCTGGCCGTAGGTCATGGAATTGGACCAACGAACGTCAAAGATGTTATCGACGCCCTGCAGATAGGCGGCGATGCGATCGAGGCCATAAGTCAGTTCAACCGAGATAGGGTCGAGATCGAGACCGCCGCATTGTTGGAAGTAAGTGAACTGCGTGATCTCAAGACCGTCGAGCAGAACCTGCCAGCCAATTCCCCAAGCGCCGAGCGTGGGCGACTCCCAGTTGTCTTCCTCGAAGCGAATATCGTGTTCCTTCAGATTGATGCCCACCGCGGCGAGGCTATCGAGGTATAGGTCTTGGACATCATCCGGTGAAGGTTTAAGTATCACTTGCAGCTGCGTGTGCTTGTAGAGGCGATTCGGATTTTCGCCGTAGCGACCATCTGCCGGACGGCGACTTGGCTGCGCGTAGACAACGCGGTATGGGTTGGGGCCAAGCACGCGCAGAAAAGTTTCCGGGTGCATCGTGCCGGCGCCGACTTCGACGTCATATGGTTGTTGAAGAACACAGTCGCGACGCGTCCAGTACTCCTCAAGTTTCAGTAGAAGATCCTGAAAGCTCAAACCTTGATGCGTCAAGGAAGGTGAAGTCTTACTTTGCAGGCGATCCCCTGCTGCGATTGGCATTGCGGTTCGCCGGCTCGATCCTGCACGACTTCGCGAGCGGTTGCGTGACGCCTTCATGCGGACTCCAACAGTTCTCGCGAGGCGAGTTTGCGATCGATCTGATGTTCGATGACGTCCAGCATGATCTCGGTCACTTCCCGGGCCGCGCGCGGCGCGATGGAATCGTCCGTCAGGCGATCCAACCGCTCAGATAGCATCCTGCGGATCGCCACCAGTGTCGGAGCTCCGATCGTTCGCATGCCGGGCTTGCGGCAGTTCCCACAAACGATAACCGACGTGCGCGGTGAAAAATGTGCCGGCGCCATCGCTTCGGACTGCCCCCGCAGCGGGCGCCCGCAGTGCGAGCACGTCTCCAGCGGCGGAAGCCATCCACCAAGCTTCACGGTCCAAAGCGTGAAATATGCGAGCGCCGGCTCAACTTTCCCCGTTCGCTTCACGGTTTGCGCGCACAGCAGCAATAGACGGAAATTGGCGTCAGAAGCTTCCCGGTCAGGCAGCACAGCCTGCGTGACCTCGCTGAATAAGGAAAGCCCCACGCTCGAGTCGTAATCGCCAAAAGCTCCAATGAACGACTCGATGATCTCGCACTGGCTGATGCGAACCAGCTCGCGCGTCTCTCGTTCGAAAAACCACATACGCACGTGAGAGAGACGTTCGAGCGTCGAGCCAAACCGGCTCTTCGGACGGCGAGCGCCGGCGGCCACGCCACGCATTCGCCCCATGCTGCGCGAAAGAAAACTGACTAGCCGGTCCGCCTCGCCCAGCGGGTAACTATGCAGGACAATGGCTTCGGATTCATGCAGCGGCATCGGCGTGTCGGCGCGGCGACAAGCAAAGCGGCACTTGAAGAGCGCTGCCGCTAAAATCCGTCGCGCAAAGCTTAACTTGAGCGCGCACCAAAACAAATTTTTGTATCACAGCAAAGCATAGCGCGCAAATGAATTGCGTGCGAACAGAAGCTCCGCAATCGGAAGGCTCGCGAGAATCGGATCCCGCATACCGCGGCGCCTCTCGCTGCCTACAAGTGCGCCGTCGAAACACCGTTGCACAATCGATACGCTTGCCGTTACAGTTGGCGCTTACATGAAAAACACTGGATCCCGAAACACTGAACGCCACATCCGTGTCCGCCCCAAGCCCAGCGGACCCGCTCATTCGAAACGCTATTCTGAACTCGATGAGCCGCTCGTTCTGGGCATCGGAATCAACGCGACGGACACCGTCATTCGCTTACCGCGGTTCCCTACGGTAGACAGCAAGGTGGAAGTAACCTCTGCGGAGATCAAGGCAGGCGGTCAAGTGGCCAGCGCGATGGTGGCCTGCCGGCGATGGGGCTTGCGCGCACGATACGCCGGAAAGATCGGCGACGATCCGGCTGGGCAATTCCAACGTGAGGAGATGGACCGTGAGGACGTGGAGACGTATTGGATCACGGCACGCGGAGAAGCCAGTCAAAGCGCGTTCATTCTGGTAGATGAACCGACCGGAGAACGGACCGTTCTGTGGAAGCGCGACCCCGCCATTGCGCTCCGCCCTGAAGATATGCGGCGAGAGTGGCTGCAAGGTGCGTCCGCCTTGCTCGTCGATGGCCATGACACGGAGGCGGCAACTCTAGCGGCCGGGTGGGCGCGAGAAGAAGGACTGCCGGTCGTCGCCGACCTGGATAATCGCTACCCGCGGGTGGAAGCGTTACTTCAAGTCGCCGATCACCCCATCACTTCGAAAGATTTCCCGGGGCGACTCACGGGCGAACGAGATCTCCTGAGGGCCCTGCCCAGGATGCATGCAGAGTTCAAGTGTCGCTTGACGGGCGCGACACTCGGACGGTTCGGCGTGATCGTCTGGGATGGTACGAGATTTGTGCTCTGCCCAGGTTTCCGGGTCAACGCAACCGACACAACAGGAGCAGGCGACGTATTCCATGGCGCATTCCTATATGGGCTGGTGCACGGCTGGGCGCTGAAGGAGACACTTGAATTCAGTTGCGCGGCTGCGGCATTGAACTGCGAAGCCCTTGGTGCTCGCGGCGGAATCCGATCGATTGAAGAGATCCGCCGGATGCAACGCCACGGCGCGCGCTCCGAGGCGGCGTTCGAACCTAAAGAATTACTTGAAGCCGCGAACGCGGCTCTTGCCGGGTCGAAGCGATGATTCCGCTAAAAGATGAAACGCCTCGGCGTTCGACGCCCGTCATTACTTTATTCTTGATCGCGGTCAACGTTGCAGTCTTCTTCTACTCTCACCTTTCACTGTCACCGCGCGCTGAAGACGTGCTTATTCGTACCTACGGCCTGGTGCCGGTGCGCATCGAGTATGCGCTGGCAGGCGGCCACGCCGTGACTTACGCGCACGCATTCGCCCCTTTCTTCACCTGCATGTTCCTGCATGCGGGATGGCTGCACATTATCGGGAACATGTGGTTCCTCTGGATTTTCGGCGCGAACGTCGAGGACCGCTTTGGTCCGTTAACATATTTGATGGTCTATCTGGTCTGCGGGATCGGCTCGGGCATCTCCCAGGTGATGTTCTCGTGGGGCTCGCCGATTCCATCGATCGGAGCAAGCGGCGCGATATCGGGGATATTAGGAGCGTATCTCTTGTTTTTTCCGAGCTCGCGCATCCTGACTTTGATTCCTCTGTTCATCATCTGGTTTACGGCCCGCATTCCAGCGTTTGTTTTTATACTGCTCTGGTTTGCGATCCAATTCCTAAGCGGCCTCGGCTCCCTCGGCGCGGCCGGGAACGAAGGCGGTGTCGCCTGGTGGGCGCACGTCGGAGGCTTTACCCTGGGGTTTCTAATCGCGTGGGAGGCTAAAGCGACTACCCGGGCGGCTCGATACGGATAGCCTTGGCTTCTGTAAGCAAAAGCTCTGACCTGTTATACCGGGGTTACCGGCAGGCGGGTCGATTGAAAAGTTTTTTTCAGCAATAAGTGCAACCGAAACGCGTTTTCACCCAGCCAGAGATAACACAGCATGAGATTCATAAAACAAACCTGGAGGAGTGAAATGCGCATAAGAACTCGGAATTTGTGGGTAGTGTTTGCGGCGACGATTCTCGCAGCTGGTATTTCTTTGTCGCCAACCTCGTCCCGCGCCGATAACAAGATACTCGGACGCGTTAATTTCGAACCGGCCGGCAAAGCCGAGAAGTCTGCGGGCGTATGGGTCGACGGGCAATACGTGGGACACATCAGCGAGCTGAAGGGCAACAAGAAAGTCCTGCTTATGCCGGGGTCGCACGCTATCGCGGTTCGCCAGTCGGGTTACAAGGATTGGACCGGCGATATAGTCGTCCAACCGGGCCAAGACGTGAACCTTGCCATTCGTCTTGAGCGGAACCCGGAAGCGAAGCTTCCCTCAGTCACCGCGCAGGTGAAGCTTGACGTTGATCCCGACCGTGCCGCGGTTTTTGTCGACGGACACTTCGTCGGATACGTCCACGAGTTCGGCGGTGTAGGCCGAGCGATGCTGGTCGCTCCGGGCAAGCACCAGATTAAGGTCGCGCTGGTTGGGTATCGAGACTTCACCACCGAGCTGGACCTGCAGCCGAATCAAAAGTACACCTTGAAGACGTCCCTGATTCCGGGCAGCGTCCAGCAGGCCGACCCGTCGGTGAAACAGCGGCCATAAAGCGATTCTGGAAGAGGGCGTCTGCGTCAAGACTTAAACATTCTTGCCGCTCGACGCGTCCGCACGTCGGCTTGCCGACTCTTCAAGTGAATCGTTGCGTCGACCCGGGCGGAGTAAAGAATCGCTTTGCGCGTGATCCGACCGCTGTCACGGGGCGATCGCACACATGAAGTATCGCTTTGCCCAAGGCGCTCCGAGGTGGACGCCTACTTCTGGCGCCCGCGCGAGATCGAAAGTAATACTTCACTGCTGCTACGAGTCCATGACGACTCTCTTGATCCGCCGCGGAGCACTCTACGCCCTAGTTTCAGAGATGAAGTTTTACTTGAGAACCTTTTGACCTCAAGTCAGCTGCCAGTTCCGCTGGAGAGCAGTGAAGACAGCGTCGAAAATAAACGCCGAAGACCTTTGCTGCGCTACAATCGCGCAGCAGCGCGGAGGAGGAGATTGCCAAAGCCGAAGAACCAACCGCAGGTGCTGTCGAGTGAGACGATCTACCAAGGCAAGGTGTTCGCCATAAGACGGGATAATGTGGTCGAGCCGCAAGGAGTGCAAGCGACGCGCGAGATTGTGACCCATCCCGGATCCGTTGTCGTGCTGCCAGTGTTCGCGGACGGGAGAATTCTGCTGATTCGGCAATACCGTTACGTTGCAGGGCAATTCCTATGGGAGTTGGTGGCTGGACGAAGAGATGAGGGAGAGAATTTCGTCCAGGGCGCGCTTCGCGAACTCGAAGAGGAGACGGGCTACAGAGCCGAGAAACTCACCCAGATTATGGATGTGTTCCCGAGCCCCGGCTTTCTGGCCGAGAACATGGTGATCTTCGTAGCGGAAGGGCTAACGAAAGGCAAAGCGCGGCCGGAAGAGGATGAAAAGATTACTCCACGGATCGTGACCCTTCGCGAGGCAGAGGACTGGATCAGCACAGGCAAAATACGCGACGCAAAGACGGTCGCCGGAATCCTCTTCTACTCCACGTTTCTAGCCGGCAGAGGTGGCAAAAGATCGACCGCCGCTAAGCGCGTTCCGAAGAGCAGCGCTCGAAAACCCCGGTCGCGCAAGTAGGCGGATTGGGATTCAGCTGTGCGCAGATTGATGGCGCAAGAGGCAGACCCCGGACCAAGGCCGCGAGCCTTGCTTGCCTTTTGATTCAGGCATGAGTGAAATCAGGCTCATCCAAGGGCTCAGGCGCTTGAGTTTGGCCGCGGTTTTCAGCATCGATCGGACGCTATCGACGCGCCAACCCTGAGATGTGAAAGAATCCGGGCCTTCCTCGGGACCAAATCTGAGCTCGCCGCCTCCTCGCTCAATCTGTGGCCCCATGCGCTGTTTGAGCATCTTCAGCAAGCCAGGCGAGGCAATATCAAGAAGCCAGCACTGGAACGAATGAATCGTCGCGAGGTCCCGAGCGAGTGACGCAACCTCGTCGTCGGAAAGATAGATCAAAAAGCCTTCCGTAATTACCAGCGCTCGCCTCGACGTGCTTCCAATTCTTGCGAAAAGCTCCCAGCGGATAGCAACGTTCGATAGATCGAGCCCTATGCGCTCCAATTCGCAAGCCGACTTTTCGCCGCGAAGAATCTGCTCTTTGTAAGCGAGAACATCCGGAAGATCGACTTCGATCCACTTGAGGGCACTCGGTAGCGCCATGCGGTAAGGCCGCGTGTCGAGGCCGGCGGCCAGATCGATCACTGTATCGGTTCCCTGCTCCACCTGCTGTTTGATGAACTCGTCGAAAAGATACGTCCGTGTGATCCACGCCCATGTAGCGCGTTCGCTGAATGGTATCGACTTCGCGATTCGGTCGCCGCGTTCGCCAGCGAGTCGGCGCGCGAACAGATCGCGAAAGAGCGCATCCCGACGTTCGGTCTCGCGCGCTCGATAGATCGCAGCGAACAGAGCCGTGTCGGAAATGTTGCGAATTAGAGATTCGTTTTCAGTCATTCCCACTGCCGAGAATTCACTCTGACCCTAAAACTACATCTCGATGTCGCGGATATGCGTCGCGATGTACCATGTATTGCCGAACGGGTCGGTGACGCCTGCGTTGCGGTCGCCGTAGGGTTGGTCCTTTGGCTCCTGGATCGATTTCGCCCCGGCGGCCAGGGCTGTTCGGTAGATGGCATCCGCGTCGGGAACGTAGACGTAGAACATCGACTGCATCGGCTGGTACGGGCCGTGCGCCTCCCCCATCTCGAGAACGGTGTCGCCCATGCGAACTTCGGCGTGCTGAACCACACCGTCAGGCGAGGCATATTTTGCAATTTCCTCCGCTCCGAACGCGCGCTTGACGAAATTGATCACTGGCTCAGCTCGGAGCGGATGCATATAAATGTTCACGTTGTGCAGGCCCTTGGGAACGTAGCTTTCGCCTTTGTGCGTAGCGATATACCAGAAGTTGCCGCCCGGATCTTTCACGCCCGCGCCGCGTTCGCCGTACTCATGGTCCTGAGGCGCGCCCAAAGAAACACCGCCTGCAGCTAGAGCCTTCGCGTACGTAGCGTCAGTATCTTTCACGTAAACATGAAGCGCAATGGGGTACGGCTTCCCACTGAACGCGCGCCCAGGAATACCGCCTCCCATCATCAACATTGTGTCGCCGATTCGCACGCTGGCGTGAAGTCCTCCGGCTGAGCCCACTGCGCGAGACGCTTCCTCCGCATCGAAAGCCCGCTTCGCAAACTCGACGAGCGCTTCCCCATCCGCCGCGACGATATATGGCTGTAGCATCCGGAAGCCGGCAGGAATCGGGCTCACCCGCTTCGGCTGGTCCTCGGAAGGAAGTTGTCCGCCTTCAGGTCCCGTAGTGATTCCCTGCATGCGCCGGTGCATCTCTTCAACGGACATCTCCTCCTTCACCGTATAGACGGCCCAGTTGTATCCGAATGGATCGGCCAATGTCCCCTCGCGATGGCCGTAGAACTGGTCTTGAATCGGACGAATTACCTTCATTCCCGCTGCGACGGCGCGTTCAAAGAACGCATCGACGTCATCGACCTCAATCGAAAACGAAACAGGAGAGTGGCCCCAAGTCTCCGCGCTGAAGCGTCCGCCCTCGGGCCACTCGTCGGCAACGTCGATTGTCGAGTCGCCGATCTCGAGTTCAGCATGTGGGACACGTCCACCCACCTCGAAGCGGAACGTCTCTCGCGCTCCGAGCGCGTGCTTGTAGAACTCGATCGCCTTCGCCGCATCCTTGAAGGCCAAACGAGGTGACGCTGTGATGCGAGCGCGCTCGCCGACGGCCCTCGGCTCATCAGCGCCAGGCTGTTGATTCGGCTGCGACTGTTTCGACGCAACTGGCGCCGGGAACGTAGTAATGAACCAGCTGTTGCCGAACGGGTCGCGTACGCCGCCGCTGCGGCCATACGGCTTATCACTCGGCGCTTCGATCGAAGATGCTCCCGCAGCCATCGCGCGTGCATACAGCGCATCCGCATCAGGAACGTGCAAGTGTAAATGACCCGGCATCGGTTGCCTCTCGCCGTACGCGTCATCGACCTCGAGAGTCCAATCGCCGATCCTGATCGTGGCGTGCAGCACCTTGCCTTCAGGCGACTTAGCGATGCCTTGGGCCTCCGCACCAAACGCCTCTTGCAGGAACGTGATCATCCAGTCGGCGCCACGAACGCGCAGATAAGGCT
>Ga0335075_10012067_pt1 | contig 13065 bp, 12 predicted proteins | sample Lox_Sample_24_FD_206723 | JGI IMG/M metagenome (GOLD analysis project Ga0335075, IMG submission 206723) | Soil microbial communities from Loxahatchee National Wildlife Refuge, Florida, United States - Lox_Sample_2.4 | ecosystem: Environmental > Terrestrial > Soil > Wetlands | place: USA... | reverse complement strand
GTGGCCGGTGTGGTGTTCGGCTAACTGCGACAGTGCCGGCAACAGGCGCGGTCGCTGGTCATGAAAGGTTCGAAGGTGATCGGCGAATGCAAGCTTTGACAACGGGAGTTCAGCGACTCGCCATATGCGCCGCCACAGCGTCGCTGGTCGTTGTCGCGACCGCCTGCGGCTCGTCCGGCGGCGGCGGCAACAACAGCGGCGGCTCGGCGAAGGCGCCGTCGACTATCACGCTCGGCGAGATCACCGACCTGAGCGGCGTGGCCTCGTTCTACGGCGTCCCGGAGAACCACGGCGCGGAGATCGCGGCCGACCAGATCAACGCCGCCGGCGGTATCAAGAGCCTGGGCGGGGCCAAGCTAGCGATCAAGACGTTCGATACCGCCTCCAACCCGGACAACGGCCAGACTGAGGCCACCGCCGCGGTCGGTGCCAAGGTCACAGCAGTGTTCGGCGGCGAGATCTCCGACACCGTCCTGGCCGGCATCAACGTGACCCAGCGGGCCGGAATACCGTGGGTCGACGTCGGCGGAACGGCCGACGAGATCCACGAGCGGGGCTACAAGACCGTCTTCATGGTGGACCACGACTCCACCCAGTTCGCCAGTGAGTGGCTCTCAGTCGCCGAGCTCGCTGCGCAGAAGCTCGGTATCAGCAACCCGACCGTCGCGATCGCTTACAGCCAGAGCTCCTACGGCGACGAGCTGTACCAGGCGTGGAACACGGCCGTGAAGAGCACCAGCATGAAGACCGTCACCAGCTTCGGGTACCCGCTGACCACCACCGACTTCTCGTCGGTGGCCGCGCGCCTGGCGGCTTCGAACGCCGACATCATCCTCAATATGGGCTACCCGGCCGACGGGCTCGCCCTGGCGAAGCTGTTCGCCACGCAGTCCAAGCCGAAGGCGAAAATCGTCATGCTGGCAGGCTCCGACGCCGGCGCGGTGACCGGTCAGCTGGCCTCACAGGCCAACGGCGCGCTGATGATCGGTGACATCGCGCCCGGCGTGAAGGGGCTGCCCGCCTCGTTCACGACCTTCTACAACGACTACGAGTCCAAGTACCGCGCGGCACCGGACTCGCAGTCGATGGCAGGTTACGTCGCCGTCGAGTTCATCGCGGCAGCGCTGGAGAAGGCCAAGTCCGACAGCCCGTCGGCCGTGGCCACTGCCCTGCACTCGGTCACCCTGACCCAGACGACGGGCGATATCTATCCCGACCCGACCACGCTGTCGTTCGCCTCCGACGGCGCGCTCAACAACGCACCGTTCTACGCGGCCCAGATCGCTGGCGGCAAGGGCGCGCTCATCTGGCCGACCGACGTGGCGGAGACCACGATCGCGGCGTACGGCAAGTAACCGTCTCGCTGCGCCGGGCCCGCGCGACTCGCGGCCCGGCGCAGCGACCGGACGCTCTTTGGAGTCACGTCCTTGCTATTTGAACAGTTGCTGATCGTCGGGATCATCACCGGATCGGTCTACAGCCTGGTCGGCGTGGGCTTCACGCTGGTGCTCGGCGTCGGGAAGGTCGCGAACTTCGCGCACGGCAGCTTCGTCGCTGTCGGCCTGTACCTCGCGCTCTTCGCATCCGAAACGCTCGGGCTGAACGCGTACGAGGCTTTCGTGCCGGCGGTGATCTTCTTTGCGCTCGTCGGCGTTGCGGTGGCGGAGCTATTCGAATGGCGCGGCCGGAAAGTCGGCGAGATCGGCGAGCTGCTGATCGGGCTGGCCCTGCTGCTGCTCGTCGGTGGTCTGCTCGAGGTCCTGTTCACCGATACCCCTCGCACGATCAACGGGCTCGTCCTCGGGCACGTCGACATCGCCGGGCTGATCATCAGCGGGACCGAGTTCGTCGCGGTCGCCTTCACGCTGGTCACCGCGGTGGCGCTGTACCTGTTCCTGCGCGGCTCCCGCTGGGGCCGGGCGCTGCGGGCCGTGGCGGACAACGGCGAGGCAGCCGGCTTGTACGGGGTGCGGGTACCGGTGGCGCGGCGGGCCGCGGTGACGATCTCGATCGTTGTGGCGGGCGCGGCCGGCATCGTGATCAGCCCGTTCACGGTGCTCACGCCTGACGTCGGCAGCACCTATCTCATCTCGGCGTTCGCCGTGGTCATCGTCGGCGGGATTGGCAACGCCCTCGGCGCGGTGCTGGCCGGCATCGGCATCGGCATCGTGACCTCGCTGTCCTCCGGCTACCTGGCGTCCTACTGGACGTCCCTGGCACCGCTGATCCTGATCCTGCTCGTGCTTCTCTTCCGGCCAGGGCTGAGTGAGGCGGTATGACGCAGTTCCGATTCCCTGCCTCTGTTAGTTTCGCGGCTCCTGCCTGGCGCTGGTCTGGTCTGGCTGTCTTCTTCGTGGCCGCCTGGTTTGTGCTCGGGGCGCTGCCTGCTGCCGCTATCTCAGTAGCGGTGCTCGCGCTCTTCTATGCCTCAGCGGGCTCGTCCTTCAACCTGCTCTACGGCTCGCTCGGCATCTTCTCGCTAGCGCAGCCGGTGTTCGTCGCGGTCGGCGGCTACGCCAGCTCCTTTCTGTACGTCCGCTACGGGGTATCGCCCTGGCTCGGCATGCTGGCGGCGATGGCATGCGCGGCCATCCTGGCCGTGCCGATCGGATTCATCGCGATGCGACGCCCCGGGACCGTGGTAACCGCCCTGGTAACGCTCATCGTCTCCGAGGCTGCGACCCCGATCCTGTCAGCGATCACACCGCTCGGCGGCTCGATCGGCCTTTACATTCCGGTCAAGTCGGGGACGAACTGGGGTGCCCTGCAATTCGCTACCGGCCTGCCGTTCGCGCGCCTCTTTCTGGCGCTCAACGTCCTCATCATCGCCGGGCTGATGTGGTTCGGACGCAGCCGCGCCGGCCTGTGGGCCGCGGCCATCAAGGACAGCCCGGACGCGGCGAGCGCGTCCGGCGTGCCGGTGCTGCGGATGCGGTTGTCCATCTTCATCGCCTCGGCCGTGATCGCGGCGGTGCCCGGCGTGCTCTTCGCCCAGTACAACCTGCTGGTGAACGCTGACCTGTTCCTCGGCGACGCGGTGCTGTTCCAGCTGCTGGTGGTGGCTCTCGTCGGCGGTTCGGCCCGGCCCTGGGGCGCGCTGGTCGGTGCGCTCGTCATGACCGAGCTATCGCAGTACCTGTCGAATGTCGCCGGCGACCGGCCGGGCATCGGCCCGCTCACGTTCGCCGCCGCGTTCCTGGTGATGGCGCTGGCGATGCCGCGCGGCATCGCCGGCACCTGGGCCGCGTTCGTCAGTGCCCGCAAGGCGCGGGCCGGCGGCGGCCATGACCGCTCGCCGGCGATCCCGGACGCCCGCGATCACCCGGACGGGAACGTGGTGCCCCTGGCTGGCGGCCCGAGCAGGGACGCGGCCGAAACCGAGACCCCGACAGGGTGATCGGTAAGGCCAGGACGTCCGACTTAATCTCCTCTATGGTGCAGTCACCATAAAGAGGTCATTTCATGACTCGACGAGTTACGATCAACTTGTAAATGTTAAAACGATTTGTCAATGATATCATCGGGCAAGGATGGCGGATTGCGCTGCGGTCAGGTTGAGGGCTTCGGCCGGGCGCGCTCGCTATTCTCTACGTTTCAGTGCTATGCCAGAGCGCATATGAGGTGCACGTGACAATCACCGGGCCGCCAGCTGGGCGTCGTGAGCAGCTCCGCCAGCCTCGGCTCGCCGAGGTAGTCGCGGGGGTTCTGCGCGAGCGTATCGTCAACGGCGAGCTTGGTGACGGGGACCTGCTACCGAAGCAGGATGAGCTGATCGAGGAGTACCGGATCAGCCGCCCTACGCTGCGCGAGGCGCTGCGCATCCTCGAGGGCGAGGGCCTGCTAGTCGTCCGGCGCGGCAGCGTTGGCGGGTCGGTGGTAAGGATGCCGACTTCGGACGAGTCGGCGTACACCTTCGGCCTGCTGCTGCAGTCCCGGCGGGCGACGATCGGTGATCTGGCTACCGCGATCAAGCACATCGAGCCGATCACGGCTTCGCTGTGCGCAGGCCGGCCAGACCGTGCGAGCAGCGTGGTGCCACTCTTGCGGGCTAACCTGGCCGAGACCGAGGCGGCAACCGCGGACGGGCCTCAGTTCACCGCGCTCTCCCGGCAGTTTCACGAGCTCCTGGTCAGGTGCTGCGGCAACGAGACTCTGATCGTCGCATTCGGCGCGCTGGAAAGCCTGTGGTCGGAACAGGAGCGGCAGTGGGCCGTTCGGGCTGCATCCGAGGGCGTGTATCCCGAGGAGCGGTACCGGCGGAGCGTCCTCTCCGCGCACGTCGCGGTCCTCGAGGCGATCGAGCGCGGCGACGCCGAAGCGGCCGGCCGGCTGGACGGCAGCCACCTGCAGCACTCGCAGCGCTACACGCTGGAGGGCTCGCAGGACGAGGTCGTGCGAGCGACCGCGCTGCGTGACGGGCTGCGGGACCTGAATCCATAGCGGTGCTGCGGGTCCGGCAACCGCCGTAGTTACAGTGTCCGGGCTGATTGCACAGTGCCCCAGTTGATTACAGTGTCTCGCCGCCGTCGAGCGCGATCACCTGGCCGGTCAGGAACGGCATCTGGTCACCAGCCAGCACGACCGCGAGGGCGCCGACTTCGGCTAGCTCTCCGGCACGGCCCATCGGGATCCGCTTCCGGAGCCATGCCTGTCCCCAGTCGGTCTCGTGCAACTGGGCCGACATCTGGGTCGCGAACTGGCCAGCTGCGATGGCGTTGACGGTGATCCCGAACCGTGCCCACTCGAACGCTAGCGAGCGGGTCAGCTGGGCCAGGGCGGCCTTGGCGACGTCGTACGCGCTGGTGAACGGAACGGTGCGGCCGATGGCGGTGGAGACGATGTTGATCACCCGGCCGTGCCGGCGGGCCACCATGTCGGGAGCGAACGCCTGCAGCACGTGGAACGCCGCGTCGACGTGCACGGCCATCGACGATCGCCAGTCCTCGTATGTGAGCGGGGATGCCAGTGACCGCGGCCGCTCGCCCGCCGGCAGCTCCACGAATGGCTTGGTGATGAGGTTGCCGGCATTGTTCACCACGATGTCGACCTGGCCGGTCAGCCCGAGCGCCGCGCGGTGCAGCTCCGCTACCTGGCCGGGATCGGTCACGTCCGCCCGGACCTCAGCGGCCGTGCCGCCTGCCTCGCGGATGAGCGCGGCGGTCTCGGCCAGCTCGGCTGGCGTCCGCGACGCAAGCACGACGTCGGCCCCGGATCCGGCCAGCGCGCAGGCGATTGACCGGCCGATTCCGCGCCCGGCACCGGTTATCAGCGCCGTCCGGCCGGTCAGGTCCGTGCGGCCGGGATCCGTTGCACCACGTTCCTGTGATTTCATCATTTTACAATTTACTATATGTGAGTCACCTCCCGGAAGCGGCACGTCCGACCGGGTTGTCTCCGCGGAAAGGCGGCACCGTGCCCCGTGAGGTTACGCCGGCAATCCCGACCATCGGGCGCGTGCTGGCGCCGGCTGTCCGGCAGCGGCCGGACAGCCCGGCCATCGTGGCTCGCAGCGGGACACTGACCTACACGGGGCTGGACGCGGCCGCGAGCGCCGCGGCCGGCGCCCTGTGGGAACTCGGCGTGCGCCCCGGCGACCGGGTCGTCGCGTGCTTGCCCAACGACCTTGACGTTGTCGTGGCATTCCACGGCACCCAGCGGATCGGGGCGATCTGGGCCGGGATCGGCGAGGCGCTCACCGCTGCGGAGCAGCAGTCACTCGCCGACGTCGTCAGCCCTGCGGTCGTTCTGGCCGGGCCGAAGTGCGGGCTGGCCGGCCCGGCCGTCGTCGACACGCGCCGGTGGGCCGAACTCATGGCCGGCCGGCACGCTGCCCCCGACGTCCCGGCCGACCCGCAGGCGCCGGCCGGCATTGCATTCTCCAGCGGTACGACCGGCGTCCCGAAGGCGGTCGTGCACAGCCAGCACAACCTGCTGCTGCCCGGAGCCGTACTGGTGGCGACCCGCGGGTGGGGCGGCGACCTGCGCAAGGGCGACAGCTTGCCGTTCACGATCCTGAACATGCTCGTGCTGTCTACGCTGCTGACCGCACAGGCCGGCGGCTGCGCGATTGTCATGGACCGGCGCGACCAGGACGGCATCGCGGAGTGGATCGGCCGCACCGGCGTGACGGTTTGGAACGGCGCCCCGGCGCAGCTGTTCGACCTGGCGAAGCGCGCCGACCTGGACCTGCGGCCGCTGGCCGAAGTCTGGACCGGCGGCGGCACGTGTCCCGAGCACGTTCGGGAGGCGTTCCTGGCCCGGCACGGCATTCCGGTGACGGCCACGTACGGGCTGTCCGAGGCGCCGACCGTAGTCTCCATCGACCCGGTCGGCGGCGCGCACCGCGCGGGCGCGAGCGGCCAGGTACTGCCGCACTTGCAGGTCGCGGCGTATGACTCAGCCGGTCGGCCGGCCGGGGATGCAGAGACCGGGGAACTCAGCATCTCGGCCGCTGTGTCCGGGCCGTGGGCTGGCCTGTGGCGGCCGCCGCTCGGCTACTGGTCCGACGGAGCGGTACGGCCCGCCAGTCCGGACATGGTGATGACCGGTGACATCGGCCGGGTCGACGCCGACGGCTGGCTGACCATGGTCGACCGGAAGAAGCTGATGATCGTCCGCGGCGGCGCGAATATCTCGCCGGCAGAAGTCGAGGGCTTGCTTCTCGAGCACCCGGCGGTGGCGGCCGTGGCCGTCTTCGGGATCCCGGATGAGCGCCTGGGGGAGCGCGTCGCCGCGGTCGTCGTGCCCGCTGCGGGCGTGTCCGCCGGACTCAGCGGTACGGGCCTGGCCGAGTTCTGCGCTGCCCGGCTCGCCCGGTACAAGATCCCGGAAGTCTGGGGCCTGGCCGGCTCGCTGCCGGTCAACGCGATGGGCAAGATCATCAGGACGAGCCTGCCGACCCTGCTGGACTCCGCTGCCCGGCTATGATCTCCGGCCGGCCGGCGCAGCCAGCTGCCTGCCGTCCGGGGTGCTTCTGTGCTGCCGTGAACCGGCCGCTAGGCGCGGATTGCCCGCTCTTGGTGGCTCAATCGCTAATCTAGCAATACTTGCAAGGATTGCGCTAAGGTGGCGCTGTGGACTTCAGAATGGGCGACGCGGCGACGGCGCTCCGCGGCGAACTGCGCCAGCTCGTGGCTGATCAGCTGCCACCGAATTTCCTTGGTGCGTTCACCGACGACCCGGCTGACCTAGACGTGACGCAGAACTTCTGCCGGCTACTGGCCGAGCGCGGCTTGCTGTGCCTGGCCTGGCCGCCGGAGTACGGCGGCCGCGGCGCCTCGCTATGGGAGCAGACTGTGGTGCGCGAGGAGATGTGGGCGCATCACGAGCCTCGCGGCGCGCAGTACATGGGCGTCAACTGGGTCGGCCCGACGATCATGCGGCACGGGACGCCGGAGCAGAAGCTTCGGCACCTGCCGGCTATCGCGCGCGGCGAGGTGATCTGGTGCCAGGGCTTCAGCGAGCCCAACGCCGGGTCGGATCTGGCCTCGCTGCGGACCGCTGCCCGGCGTGACGGCGATGTCTGGCGCATCACCGGGCAGAAGATCTGGACGTCATACGCGACGATGGCGCAATGGTGTTTCCTGCTCGCCCGGACATCGCGCGGGGAGAAGAAGCAGCACGGGATCACCGTCTTCCTGGTGCCGATGAGCTCACCCGGCATCGAGGTCAGGCCGATCCGCTCGATCCTCGGGCCGCATCACCTTAACGAGGTCTTCTTCGACGACCTGCAGGTCACCGAGGAAGACGTGCTCGGCCGGGTCGACGAAGGCTGGCAGGTAGCCCAGGAGGTACTGGCCTTCGAGCGGGTGGGCATCGCCCGGTACGCGCGCTGTGAGCGCCTGCTGCTCGCCGCGCCCGCGGCACTCGGCGACGAGTGGGACGAACTGCCGGCCGAGCTGCGCGCCAGGTGGGCGAGGATGCTCATGCATTGCCGGCGGGCCCGGCTGCTCGCCTACCGGGTAGTCGCGCACCAGGGAGAGGGCAGGGTCCGGCCCGGCGAGGCGGCGCCGTACCGGATCGCGGTCACCCGGCTCGACCAGGACAGCGCCGAGGTGCTGATGGAGATCGTGGGGCACGCGTCAGTCAGCGGGGAGGCCGCGGAGCGTTTCCGCCAGGAAGTGGAAGACCACTGGCGCTACTCGCGTGCTTCGACCGTAGCGTCGGGGAGCATCGAGATGCAGCGAATCCTGCTGGCCCGCTCCATGCTGTCGGGCGGGAGAACGCCGCCCGACGGGTCCGCGCGGCTGGCGGTCGCGTGAACATTGAGCTGAGCGACGAGGCCGGGGAGTTCGGCCGGCAGGCTCTGCTGGCGTTCGAGCAGGCCGGGGGAGACGCACTGGTCGCGATCGCCGAGGCGGAGCCGGACCGGCGCGAGAGCCTCGTGGCACCTGTGCTGAGCGAGCTCGGGGCCTGGCAGTTGGATCCGCGCGGTGACGCGGCTGAACTCGAGGCGGCGGCGGCGCTGTGCCGGAGCGCCGGATACTGGGCCGTTCCCTATCCGGTGGCGGAGCGCCTGGCTCGCCCGGCCGACTTGGACGCCGACGGACTGCTCGTGGTGGCAGGCCCGCGGCCCTCCGCTTCGGTTGCCGGTCTCAGTCTTCGCTGGGCGGCGGTAACGCTGGACGGCCGCCGCAGCCTGGCCAAGGCTCGGGTGCCTGCCGAGCCCGCGCGGCTGTCGGCGTTCGTGACCGAGCTCGACCTGGCGCCGGCCGACGAGAACGGCGCCAAGGACGTGGCGCTCGGGCTGGTGCTGCCGTGCTGGACGCTGCTCGGGATGCTCGATCGGGCGATCCAGCTGGCCCGCGAGCACGTGCTCGTCCGCGAGCAGTTCGGCCACCCGCTGTCCTCGTTCCAGAGTGTCCAGTTCCAGCTCACCGACGCCGAAGTTGAGCGGAGCGGCGTCGAGGCGCTCGCCAAGTACGCACTGTGGAGCATCCAGGACGACATCCCCGAAACCGTCGAGGATGCGCTTGCTCTGCGGCTGGCCGCCGTCGAGGCAGCCGCGACAGTGTTCGCTGTCGCGCACCAGCTATTCGGGGCCCTCGGGTTCTGTGACGAGACATCGCTGTCGTGGCTGTCGCGCTACAGCGAGCCGCTGCGGAGGCTGCCGCTCGGCCGGACCGCAACGCTGGAAGAACTGACCAGGCGCCTGGGCCGCCGCGGCCTGACCGGCTTGTATAGCGGACCGGCCGCCAGCTCGCTGGGCGTGGCGTCGTGACGTACGCCTACGACTTGCCGGCCGAGCTCAGGGTCGAGGCAGACGGCCCTGTCCGCACCGTCATCCTGAACCGGCCGACCGAGCTCAATGCGATCAACCAGTCGCTGCACCGGGCGCTGGCGATCGTCTGGGCGCAGCTTTCCGCCGACCTTGACGCCAGGGTCGTGATCCTGACCGGAGAAGGCCGCGCCTTCTCGGCCGGCGGCGACCTGGACTGGATCAGCTCGTTCCCGCAGGACCCGGTGGCCCGCGATGACAGCCTGCGCGAGGGCGCCCAGATCATCGAGGAGATGCTCCGCTTCCCGCTGCCGGTCATCAGCGCGGTCAACGGCGCCGCGGTCGGACTCGGCTGCAGCCTGGCCGTCCTGTCCGACGTCGTGCTGATCTCCGAGCGGGCGTACCTGGCGGACCCGCACGTCAGCGTCGGCCTGGTAGCAGGTGATGGTGGGGCGGCCTTCTGGCCGTTGCTCACCCCCATCGTGCGCTCGCGTGAGTACCTGTACACCGGCGACCGGATCCCGGCTGCAGTAGCTGTCGAGCTCGGCCTTGCGACCCGCACGGTCCCGCCCGGCGATCTGCTGCCGGAGGCGCGCAGACTTGCCGGGCGGCTGGCGGAGCAGTCGGCCGAGGCGCTGCGCGGCACTAAGCGGGTCGTCAACATGCACCTGTCGCGGGCGCTCAGCGGCGCTATGCAAGCCGGGTTCGCCGCCGAGGCGGTGACCATGCAGTCGGCCGAGCACCGCGAGCGGCTGGCGGCGCTGCGAGGCGGACTGGCTGGCCGTCGTCCGGGCGACCGGCTAGGCGCGGCGGGGCCGAGGCCGGCGCCGTGACTGTCGCGGCGACCGCGGCAGGGCTTGCGGAGTTCCGCACTGCGGTACACGACTGGTGCCGGGCCCACGTGCCGTCCGGCTGGCGGCAGGCCCAGACTGGCGCCAGCGACGAGGAGTACGTCAGCTTCCAGCGGGCCTGGCTCGCCGAGCTCCGGGCAGCAGGCTTCGCGGTCCCTCACTGGCCGGCCGAGTGGGGCGGCGGGATGTCGGTCGCGGAGCAGGTCGTCCTTTACTCCGAGCTGGCAGCGGCCGACGCGCCCCGGCTCATCCTGGCGTTCGTCTCGATTCATCACGCGGCGTCAACGCTGCTCGCGGCCGGAACGCCGGAGCAGTGTCAGCGGCACCTGCCCGCGATCCTGGACGGCGAGATCTGGGTCCAGGGATTCTCCGAGCCAGAGGCCGGATCCGATCTGGCCAGCCTGCGGACGTCAGCACGACGCGAGGGCGACGCTTACATCGTCAACGGGCAGAAGCTGTGGGCCAGCGGCGCCCAGCACGCTGACTGGTGCCTGCTGCTGGCCCGGACCGATCCAGCGGCCCCGAAGCGCCGCGGGATCTCGTACTTCCTGCTGGACATGCGGACGCCAGGCGTCGACGTGCGGCCGATCCGCCAGGCGACCGGGGAGTCGCACTTCGGCGAGATCTTCCTGACTGACGTGGTCATCCCGGCCAGCCAGCTCATCGGCCCGGAGAACGCCGGCTGGCAGGTGGCGCAAGCGACGCTCGGCGCCGAGCGCGGCATGACGATGCTCGAACTGGCCGAGCGGCTCGGCAACGCCGGCTTTCGCCGTCTCGTCGCGGTCTGCTCCCGGCGAGGCGAGGACGGCGCTCGCCCGATTGACGACGGCCTGGTCCAGGACAAGCTAGCCGGGTTCGAGACTGACATCGCCGGCTTGCGGTTGCTGTGCCGCACCTTGGTCGAAGACCACGAAGCAGGGCGGAGCGGGCCGGCTGACGCCTCGATCGTGAAGCTGTATTACAGCGAGTTGCTGCAGCGGCTCACGGATTTCGGCATGCAGATCGGCGGGCTGCGAGTGCAGACGGAGCTGTGCAAGCCCGCGTCGGCCGGATGGGAGTCTGGCGCGTGGGCGCTGGATTTCATCGGCTCGTGGGAGTGGACGATCCCGGGCGGGACCAGCGAGATACAGCGCACCATTATTGGTGAGCGCGGACTGGAGCTGCCACGAGAGCCGGCGGCGGGCTGATGTCCGAGCAAACTGAGATCCGCGATGAGCTGCGGGCAGTGGCGCGTGACCTGCTGGGCCGGTCAGACCGGGCGGGGCGGGCAGCTGCGCCCGGCGGTTCTGACGTGGACTGGCGAGTGCTCGCCGGAGCCGACTGGCTCGGGCTGGAGGTTGCCGCCGAGCTTGGCGGCGCGGACGCGACGTTTGCCGAGGCCGCTGTGATCATGGAGGAACTCGGCCGAGCCGTCGCCCGGAGTCCCTACCTCGGCGCGGTCGTCCTGTCCGTCGGCACGCTGAACGAGCTCCAGCCAAGCGCTCTCCGCGACCGCCTGCTCAGCGAGATCGTGGCGGGCGCGGTTATCCCAGCTGCGGTGCTCGGCAGCGGCGATGGCCTTGCGAGCGCTGGCCAGCCGCCGTTCCGGCTCGAGCGGACAGCAGCCGGTGCCGTGCTGCACGGCCAGGCTTCGTTCGTTCCGGACGCGGCTAGCGCGGGATCGCTCCTGCTGCTTGCCGCAGGCCAGGACGGAAATCCGGTGATCGTCCGCACGGACCCGCGGGTACCTGGTCTGAAGGTGACCAAGCAGCCGGTCCTCGACGCGACGCGCAGTCTCGGGCTCGTCAGCGCCGCCGGGGCAGAGGTCAGTCCGGACTGCGTCTGGCAGTTCGCCGGCGACGCGCGCGCCGCTTCGCGACGGCTGCTCGACCGGGCCGCCGTCGCGGTGGCCTGCGACAGCCTGGGCCTGAGCGAGGCCATGCTCGCAGCGACGGTCGGCTACGCCCGCGTCCGGCAGCAGTTCGGCCGGCCGATCGGCTCGTTCCAGGCGGTGAAGCACGCCTGCGCCGACATGCTCGTGCAGATCCGCATAGCCCGCGAGCTCGTGACTGAGGCCGTCCGGCAAGTCGCCGATCGCGCGGGTGCCGACGCTGAGGTCGCCGTCGCGGCATCGATGGCAAAGTCATCTGCCTGCGACGCTGCAGTCAACATCGCTGGCAAGGCCATGCAACTGCACGGCGGGATCGGGTACACGTGGGAGAGCGGCATCCACGTGTACCTGAAGCGGGCGATCTTGAACCGTGAGCTGTTCGGCTCGCCCGCGGCGCACCGTCGGCGGCTGGCCGCGCGCTACGCCTGACAGGCCAGACCCAGCTCCCTGGCCGCGATCTGCACCGCCAGGTAGCGGGAGAAGACCCGGCACTGGTACAGGCTGCCCGCGTGGAACCAGAGTCCGGGTTGCGGCGTCGGGCGCCACACGTTGCGCAACTCGCCCTCGTCGTCGAGGCCCCAGACCGGGCCAACCTTCCCGGCAATCTCAGCGCCGAAGCACCTGCCAACCTCAGCTGACAAGTTACCGTATCCGGTGGCCAGGACGATCAGCGACGCCTCGCGCGTCTCACCCGAGCGCAGCAGGATCCCGCCCGGAACCACGCGCGCGATCTCGTCGTACTGCAGCAGCCCGATCTTTCGGTCGATGAGCAACTCCGAGCAGCCGATGTTGAGGTAGTGGCCGCCGCCGTGACGGAAGTACTTCATCCCGAAGCCGGTCTGGTCGGGACCGTAATCTGTACGGAACCCGACCGAGCTGAGCCCGCCGATCTGCCCGTGAAAGTCCTCGCCGCCGGTTTCATCGCCCTGCAGCCCGGCGGCGACTATCAGCCTGGGCCAGTGGTGATGGACGGCGGGTCCGCGTCCAGGTCCGCCTCGGCGCGGAAGCGGGCAGCGGCAGCCGGCTCGCGCAGCAGGTCAGCGAGCAGATGGCGAGCGGGCCACCGGCCCGAGGCCCACGCCAGCCCGCACGCGAGCCCGCCTATTCCAGCCGCGTGCACGGCGCCC
>Ga0335075_10012066_pt1 | contig 13065 bp, 13 predicted proteins | sample Lox_Sample_24_FD_206723 | JGI IMG/M metagenome (GOLD analysis project Ga0335075, IMG submission 206723) | Soil microbial communities from Loxahatchee National Wildlife Refuge, Florida, United States - Lox_Sample_2.4 | ecosystem: Environmental > Terrestrial > Soil > Wetlands | place: USA... | reverse complement strand
ACCGCGGCGTCACCGTGCCGGCGATCGTGGACATCCGGTCCGGCGCGGTGGTAACCGCGGACTTCCGTCAGATCACGCTTGACCTGGAGGCGGAATGGGCCGCTTACCACCGGCCGGGCGCACCGGACCTGTACCCGGACAAGCTCCGGGACGAGATCGAACAGGTGGCGGCACTGGTCTACGAGGACGTCAACAACGGCGTGTACCGGTGCGGGTTCGCCACCTCCCAGGGTGCCTACGAGGACGCCTACCGGACGCTGTTCGCCCGGCTCGACTGGCTGTCCGAGCGGCTCGCCACCCGCCGTTACCTGTGCGGCGACACGATCACCGAGGCCGACATCAGGCTGTGGCCCACCCTGGTCAGGTTCGACGCGGTGTACCACGGCCACTTCAAGGCCAACAGGAACAAGCTCACCGAGATGCCGGTGCTGTGGGCGTATGCCCGGGACCTGTTCCAGACGCCGGGCTTCGGCGACACCATCGACTTCGAGCAGACCAAGCAGCACTACTACCGCGTGCACACCAACCTGAACCCGACGCGGATCGTGCCGGCCGGCCCCGACCCGTCCGGCTGGCTGACCGCGCACGGACGCGAGCAGCTCGGCGGGCGGCCGTTCGGTGACGGATCACCGCCCGGGCCGCCGCCGACTGCCGAACAAGTGCCGCCGCTAGCTGCCGGCCCCTCCTGACCGAGTGCCGCCGCTAGCTGCCGGCCCCTCCTGACCGAGTGCCGCCGCTAGCTGCCGGCCCCTCCTGACCGAGTGCCGCCGCTAGCTGCCGGTCCCTCCTGACGAGGACGATGCGGACGAGGTGCACGCGGCGGGCGGACTCAGCACCGCCACGCCGCCGAACTCGGTGCGGTTGTTCTCGTAGAGGGCGAACACGTGACCGCCGGCGGTGGCGACGTCACCGATGCCTTCCGGCACCTGGTCGTCGGACGGGACGAGGCTGCTCGCCCTGACCTGGCCGGTGTCCGGGTCCAGGCACTCCAGCTTCTTGGTGCCGCCGACCCAGACCGCTCCGTCGGCGTAGGTCGGGACGGCTTCGTCGCCGCCGACCGCGGGACCCTCGACCAGCCGGGCACTGGACAGGCTGCCCGAGGGCGCGAACCAGATCCGCTCGGCCGTCCCGCCGCTGGTCGTGAACCAGACACCGCCCGGGCTGGCCACCAGGTCACCGCCGCTCTGGCTCCCGCCCACGCTCGCGCTCGCCAGCGTCGCGCCGCTGGACGCGTCCAGCTCCACGATCCGGAACAACCCGCTGCCGATCCCGGCATAGATCTGGCCGCCGTCCGGGGAGACGGCCACCGAGTTGACCGTGCCGCCAGGCACCGGGAACCGCCGGACCACCGAACCGCTGGACGGGTTCACCTCGACGACCGCCGTTCCGGCCGCCATATAGAGGTTTCCGTCCGGACCGGCGGCCAGGACGCCTTCGGGGTTACCGGACAGCGCGCCGGAGGCCGGCACCGTGATCGTCCCGTCCGCCGCCAGCGTCTGCACGCTGTATCCGCTCAGGCCGATGCCGCCCCCGTAGGTCGTGACCTCCCAGACCTTGTTCCCGGCGATGACGGGCGCCTGGCCGGGGAATCCGTCAGACGGTGCCTCGTGCGTGGTCTGGCCGGTGCTGGGGTCGATCTCCAGCAGGTTGCTGGGGGTGAACGCGTACAGCGAGTCCCCGCTGGAGACGAGCGTGCCGTCGGTGAGCGTGACGGACGCGACGACCGAGGAGTCCCAGGTGCCGTTGGTGACCGGCTGCCCCGAGGCGACGGGTTCCGGAGACGGCTGGCTGGAACCCGGCTGCGCCGGGCTCGGCGACACGGTGGCCGCCTGGCTCGTGGCCGACGAGGAGACACCGCTCAACGCCGACGGGGTCTTGGTGGTGTTTGAGCTGAGCGCGACCGCTACACCCGCGCTCGCCCCCGCGATAACCACCACGGCCGCCGCGGCGAGCAGCGGCGTCAGCCGTCCGCGGCCGCTGAACCGGCTGCCCCCGTTAGGCTCGCCTCTGGACATCGGAGCTGCTCCCCTCCCGGCCCCGCGGGCCGGAGCGTTCTTGTTCGCGAGCCTGATCGCGACGCTTTCCACGGTTACGGTGCGTGGCGGTTCGGGCGTGAGCCGGTGCAGCAACTCGGACAGCCTCTGCTCTTCGATAGTCACGATGCCACACCTCCGGTCATCAGCTCCGCCAGCCCAGGTGCCTCGCGCAGCCGCGCGAGCGCCTTGGCCGCGTGGCTCTTCACCGCCCCCACCGAACAGCCCATTGTCTCGGCGGTCTGCGCCTCTGTCTGATCGGCGAAGTACCTGAGCACGACGACCGCGCGCTGCCTCGGCGGCAGCCGGTCAAGCGCCGCCTTCAGCGCGGCGCGGGAATCTACCTGGGCGAACACGTCGCCGTATGCGCGCAGCTCGGGGAGTTTGGCGGTCGCTACCTCGCCGTTCCACCGGCGCTGCCGCCAGCGCAGGAACGTATTCACCATGATCTTGCGCACGTACGGCTCGGGCGCGTGATACACGCTCCCCCAGCGCGGCCAGGCCGCGGCCAGCGCCGTCTGCACGAGATCCTCCGCGCTCGTCCAGTCCCCGGTCAGCAGCCAGCCGGACCGGAGCAACGCCGGTGACCTCGCCTCAACGAAAGCACGGAACCCCTCCGGCTCCCCAGCACCCTCCACTGGCAACACCTCCGCGCGCCAACGCCTGCTCAACCCTCATAGGTAGTAGAGACGTTAGGGGATGCGGAAGGTTTACTCCCGGAATCGGCCAAGTTCGGCGATCGCCCGCTTGCGTCGTGACTCAGCCCGGTATGCGTCGCGGCGGGCGGTGGCCAGCTCCTGGCGAGCCCGCTCCAGCCGGGCCTCCAGGTCGCGGACGGTGTCCTCAAGTTCGGCTTCCGCGGACGCGGCCGAGGATGCGGCCTGGGTCGCGTCAGCCACTGCCTGTTCGGCCAGATCGATCTTCTGCTGACGACGGCGGGCCAGTTCATCATCTGGCTCAGGTTCCGGCGCGGGCTCGGGTTTTTTCCGCGGCGGACCGGGCGCGAGCGGGGCCAGGCCGAAGCCCGCCCAGTGCGCGGCGCGAGCGAGCGTGCCGGCGGCCAGGTCAGCGGCCACCTCGGGGTCGGCGAGCGCCGCGCCCAGGGTCGCGATCACATCCTCGCGCAACGCGGCGGGCGGCGCCGGGTCACCGGCCGAGGCGAACGCCTGGCGGGTCAGCTCGTCGATCAGCCGGCTTCTGGCCTGGGTGAGCTCGCGCAGCCGGGCCCCGTCGCCGCCACGCTGCAGCTCGGCTGCGAGCGCGGCCAGGCGCCCGGCTGCCTCCGGGTGGGCGCGGGAGAGCTGGTTCAGCGCCCACGCCGCCTTGGTCGGCTTGCGGAGCGCGGCGATCTGCTTGGCGACCGCCGACTGGCCCGCCGCTCTCGCGGCGTCGGCGAGCTCCCCCCGCAGCCGCATGAAGTCCTCGGGATTGGCCCCGTACAGCTCCGCCTGAGCAGCGGCCAGCAACTCATCCATGTTCGTGAAGGTTATTCCCCGGCGTGCCATCGGCCACGCCCCGTTGATTTAATGGCGCCAAGGCGGAGATCGTGGGCCGGGCCAGGGCGCCTGCTGTCCAGCGGTCCCGGCGGCTTCCTGCTCGCTGGATGCTTATTTCGAGGAACTGCACCAGCTCTGGGCCGCTGCCGAGCCTCGCTCCCCCTCGGAGGAACGGGAGCTGATGCTCCGGTATGGCATGGAACCGGCCTAGCCGGCGTACAGTGGGCCCTATGGCGGCTACCGCACCAGTCATCGGGGTAAGTTCTGACCTGCTTGAAGAATACCGGCGCGAGCTGACCGGCTACTGCTACCGGATGCTCGGCTCTGGTTTCGAGGCGGACGATGCCGTGCAAGAGACCCTGCTGCGTGCCTGGCGTGCCGCCGACAGCTTCGAGGGGCGGTCCAGCGTGCGGTCCTGGCTGTACCGGATCGCCACCAACATATGCCTGGACATGCTGCGCGGACGGCAGCGCCGGGCGCTGCCGATGGACCTTGGGCCCGCCTCCGCGCCGGTCGAGTCGCTGCTCGGCGCGCCGCGCCCGGACGACATCTGGGTCTCGCCGGCCGCCGACTCGCAGGTGCTGTCCGGCAATCCCGCGGAGATCGCGATTTCCCGGGAGAGCGTCCGGCTCGCGTTCATAGCGGCGCTACAGCACCTGCCCGCCAGGCAGCGGGCTGCGCTGATCTTGTGTGAGGTGCTGAAGATGCCGGCCGCGGAGGCGGCTACCACACTCGGCACGTCGGTGCCGGCGGTGAACAGCGCGCTGCAGCGGGCGCGGGCGACGATGGCGGAGGTTGACATCGACGCGCCCGCGCAGGCTCCTTCGCCGGTGCTCCTTGACCAGTATGTGGACGCGTTCCAGCGGTACGACCTGTCCGCCTTGGTCAAGCTGCTGCACGACGACGCGGTGATGTCGATGCCGCCGTTCCCGATGTGGCTGCGCGGCAGCGCGGACATCGTGGCGTTCCTGGCGGAGCCGGGGCCGCGGGTGTGCGCGGGATCGCTGCTCGTGCCGGTCGCGGCCGGACTGGTGAACGGGGTTCAGGCCTGGGGTCAGTATAAGCCGTCGTCCGACGGCGGCCACGTCCCGTGGGCCCTCCAAGTGCACGACGCGTCCGGCGACCGGTTCAGCCGGCTGACGTTCTTCCTGGATACCGATCGCCTTTTCCCCCGGTTCGGCCTCCCGCCACGCATCGGCTTATCCCGGAGGCCCGCTGTCTAGCGGGTCAGCGATAACGTGGCTGATATGGACTCACTTCGACTGCGGCCGCTACGGCTGGCCGACGAGGCGGCGGTCGTCGCCGGCCAGCGCGGGATGGCCGATGATGACTTCATATTCGCCCTCGACTACCAGCCGGGGATGCCGTGGCATAGGTACCTGCGCCTGCTGGAGGGCCAGCGCCGCGGAGACGACTTGCCCGAAGGCTGGGTCCGGTCCAGTTTTCTCGTGGCCGAAGCCGGCGGCCATCTGGTCGGCCGGACCTCTATCCGGCATGGACTGACCGAACGCCTCAAGCTCCAAGGCGGCCACATCGGCTACGGGGTCCTGCCGCAGTACCGCCGACGCGGCTACGCGACGGAGATCCTGCGCCAGAGCGTGATCATCGCGCGTTCGCTCGGCGTGGACCGGGTGCTGGTGACATGCGAAGATTCCAATGTTGGTTCAGCTGCGGTCATCGAACGCTGCGGCGGTCGGCTCGACTCTGTCATCGAGACGGGCGGCCGTAAGATCCGCAGGTACTGGATCGACTGAGATGCCGGGAAACCCGCGGCTGCGCGCCTCGGACGCGGACCGCGACCGGGTCGCGGCTCTGCTGCGGGAGCATCACGCCGCAGGCCGACTGACCGTCGACGAGTTCCAGGAGCGCCTCTCGGCCGCGTTCGCCGCCAAGACCATGGGCGAACTCGACGAGCTGATGGCCGACCTGCCAGCCATCGACCTGTACCAACTGCCCGACCGTTCCATAGCGACGCGGCAGTCTGGGAAGGTAGCCAGGCATCCAGCCGACGACGCGGTGGCGCGCACGGCCGCGATCCTCACGGCGATAGGGCTGTATGTGGTGAGCGGCGTTGTCTTCCACATCTGGTGGATCCCCTGGTGGTTCATCATCCTTTTTGTCGCGTTCGGGCTGGCGCGGCGGCGCAGAAGATAGGCCGGTTACGCGATCGCGGTAAGCAGCGCCCGGCTCCAGTCCCGGTAGCCTTCCTGGCTCGGATGGAAGTTATCCTTGGCGAACTTGCCCCGCCATGGCGACCTGAACTGGTCAGACACCCGCGCTACCGGCAACCCGCGCTGAGCCGCCGCCTCATGCAGCACCCGGTTGATCCGCGCGACGTACGGCACGCTGGCCCGCCCCAGCAGGCCCCATACCCCAGCCGGCACCGGCAGGTCGAGCAGGACGGTCCCGTCCGGCACGCTGGCGACGAGCGCGCGCAGGTCGGCGAACAGCTTGCCCGGTGCCGTGTACAAAATATCGTTCACTCCGACGCCGCAGGTCACCAGATCGGCGTCGGCCGACACCCTGGGCAGCTGCGTCCTCATCACGTCACCGAGCACCGAGCCGGATTTCGACAAGTTGAGCACTTGCCATGATGCACCGGTCCTCATCCGCAATTCGGCCAGCACTTGCCCCACGTACCCGCCGGCCGGTGACGACGCGCCGAGCCCTTGCGCGGTCGAGTCCCCGAGCACCACCCACAGCGGCCCCGTCCGCCCCGTCACCCGCGCATTGTGCCCGTGCCAGTAATGCGCGAACGCCGCGCAGTCCTCGCGCATCGCGGTCACGCCATCGGCCCACCGGCCGAATCGCCCCGTCCGCAGCCCGGAAACACCCGCCGCACGAGTGCCCGCCGTGGCCACGATCTCTACCGGTGATTTCCGCACCCTGTCATTTTACTGAACATCAGGTAAACACGGCAGCAACCCGTCACTCTCCTTAACCCCAAGTATTCTCATAACAGCAGTGCTGACGAGTTGCCCGAATGCCGCGTCCGCCGTGGCGTGCCGGAGCACGGCCTCATCCATCGCGACCGCAGCCGGGACGGTCTGGGCTGTGATCATGTCGCCCCCCGCCGTGATGAAGTCAATGGCCCGGGTGCCCGGTTCAATGTTCGCCACCGCCGCCGCCTCACCCAGGTCGTCGGAGATGACCACGCCGCTGAAGTGCATCCGGTCACGCAGGATGCCCTGGATGATGCGGCTGGAGAACACCGCCAGGTGGTCCGGGTCGATCCGGGTATACGTGGCCAGCGCCACCATGACAACAGGCACTCCCGCGTCGATCGCCGCCTGGAACGACTGCAGGTACGGATCGTCCGCAGTGGTCTGGTTGTCCACGACGTTCGTGGTGAAGTCGGTGTTGCCGCGCACCTGGCCCAGCCCGGGGAAGTGCTTGGCGCTGGTCACGACGCCGGCCTCGCGCATGCCCCGGATGAACGCCGCCCCGTGCTCTCCGTTGATCCGCGGGTTGTCGCCGAACTCACGGTCGAGCGCGCCGATCGGGGCGTTCCCGGCGGCGGTGCCCGGCGGCACCACGTCCATCACCGGGGCCAGGTTGAGGTTGACGCCGGCTTGTTTCAGTTCCCGGCCCCATGTGTACGCGGCTTGCTGTAGCGCGCTTGCTGACATGGCGCCCTGCGCAAGAGCGGTCGGCATCGTCTCGAATCCGGGTCCCTTGAGCGGCTGGATCTCGCCGCCCTCCTGGTTCGCCGCGACGAAGAACTTAACGCCGGCGGTGGCCGATGTCAGGTCCTGCACCTGGCTGGTGATGTCCTTGATGGCGCCTACCCCTTGGGTGCTATCCCCGCCGAACACCACCGAGCCGAGGTGATGGTCGCGGATCGCGCTTTCTGCCTGCTGCCCGGGCCCTCCGGTCACCGGGATACCGACCAGGAAAAGCTGGCCGACCCGTTCGGCCTCGGTCATCCGGTCGAAGACGGCCGTCGTGCACGACTGCGGTGACTCCGGCGACTGCGGCGACTGCGGCGAGGCGGACGGCTGCGCGGCCGCGTGGCTGTCCGCGGAACCGCAGCCCGTGGCGATCAGGCCTAGCGCGATAAGGCTGGCCAGGAACATCCGGCTTTTCTTCACCTGGCGAACTCCCAGGTTGTAGAGGCAGGCCCTTCGCTGACCAACGTACCCGAACGCCCACGCGTCGCCGGTTCCGGCACCCGCCGGCGTCGATTTCAGACCCAGACGATAACGGCATCGGCAGCGTGGTTGGGTCGAGGGCGATATGGGACAAGCGGGCTAGAGCCGGACCACCATCTTGCCGGTGTTGCCGCCGCGCAGCAGGGACAGGAACGCGTCGGGCGCGTTTTCCAGGCCATCGACCACCGTCTCGGCGTGCTGGAGCTTGCCTTCGCGCAGCCACCCGGTGATGTCGGCGATCATGGCTGGCATCCGGTCCATGTGGTCGAAGACGATGAAGCCGCGCAGGGTGAGGCGTTTGGTGATGGCGAACCCGATGTTGCGCGGCCCGGCCGGCATGTCCTCCAGCGGGACGTTGTAGTTCGCGATCGCGCCGCAGAGCGCCACGCGGCCGTGCAGGCGGAGGGCGCTGAGCGCCGCCTCCAGGTGCTCGCCGCCCACGTTGTCGAAGTAGATGTCGATGCCATCCGGCGCCGCTGCGCGCAACTGCTTATGGACCGGGCCGTTCTTGTAATTGAACGCGGCGTCGAAGCCGATCTCGCGCAGCCAGCGGACCTTCTCGTCCGAGCCGGCGCTGCCGACGACCAGGGACGCGCCCTTGAGCTTGGCGATCTGCCCGGCGATGCTGCCCACCGCGCCGGCCGCGCCGGATACGAACACGGCGTCGCCCGGTTTCAAGCCCGCGATGTCAAGCATGCCCACATAGGCGGTCAGCGACGTGCCTCCGAGCACGCCCAGGTACGCCGACGGGGACATGCCGGGAAGCGGTTCGACCCGGCGCGCATGCCGGGCGTTGAGGACCGCCTCGTCTCGCCAGCCGAGGTTGTGCAGGACCAGGTTCCCCTCGGCCAGGTCCGGCGACCGGGTCTCGGTGACCGTGCCGATTGCCTGGCCCTCCAGCGGTTTACCGACCTGGAACGGCGGCACGTAGGACTTCACGTCGTTCATCCGCCCGCGCATGTACGGATCCACGGACATGAACAGGTTGCGCACCCGTACCTGACCGTCGCCGAGGTCAGCACGGTCCACCTCGGCCATTGCGAAGTTCTCGGCCGTGGGCCACCCGTCAGGGCGGGAGGCCAGGATGATCTGACGGGACACTGCGCAACCTCCATTGACGAGACCGGAACGCGGCGTTTACCTTACCGTTCAGTATCCAAGAGGGGCCACCATGATTAGCAGCACCATGCAGGACTATCCGCTCACAATCGGCGCGATCATGCGTCATGGCGCCAGCATCTACGGCGGCAGCGAAGTCCTCACCTGGACCGGCGATGGCGCGCGGAGGGCTTCGTTCCGCACGATAGCCGACAACGCGGCCCGGCTGGCCGGTGCCCTGGCCAAGCTCGGCGTCGGCGCCGGCGACCCGGTCGGCACCTTGTGCTGGAACAACCAGGAGCACATGGAGGCCTACTTCGCGGTGCCCGGCATGGGCGCGGTGCTGCACACGCTGAACCTCCGGCTGCCTCCGGCGCAGATCGCGCACATCGTGAACCATGCCGAGGACAAGCTGATCATCGTGGATGACTCGCTCGTCCCGCTGCTGGCCGCGATCAAGGACCACCTCAAGACCGTCGAGGCGTTCATAGTCACCGGCACGGGCGACGCGTCCGCGCTCAGCGGCGACAGCTCCGTGCTCAGCGGCGGGGTCCCTGTCCTCCGCTACGACGAACTGCTGGCCGCCGAAGAGCCTTCGTTCGACTGGCCCGCACTTGATGAGCATGCCGCCGCGCTGATGTGCTACACCAGCGGGACAACGGGCGATCCGAAGGGGGTTGTCTACTCGCACCGGTCCACGTTCTTGCACGCGATGGCGGCGACGTCGGCCAGCGTCGACGGCCCCACCGAGACCGACCGGGTGCTGGTGATCGTGCCGATGTTCCATGTGAACGCGTGGGGGCTGCCGTTCGCCGCGTTCATCTCCGGCGCGACGCTGCACATGCCAGGACCGTTCCTCCAGGCCGAGCACCTGACCAGGTTCATAGCCACCGAACGGAGCACGGTCACCGCGGCGATCCCCACGATCTGGGGATGGATCCTCGACTACGGCGCCGAACACGAGCTTGACCTGTCCTCGCTGCGCACCGGCACCTCCGGCGGTGCGGCGGCACCGCGAGTGCTGTTCGAGCGTTTCCGGGACAAGTACGGTGTGCGGATCGTCCAGGGCTGGGGCATGACCGAGACCAGCCCGCTGGGTGGCATGGCGTTCCCGCCTGCTGGCGTGGCGAAGGGCACCGCGCAGGAAATGGACTGGCGGATGAAGTCCGGCCGGGTTATGGCCGGCGTGGAGATGCGCATCATGGGCCCGGACGGCCAGGAACTGCCGTGGGATGGCGTCGCGGAGGGCGAAATCGAGGTGCGCGGGCCGTGGATCACCGGCGCGTACCACAAGGATCCGGCGCCGGATAAGTTCCGGGACGGCTGGCTGCGCACCGGTGATATCGCCACGATCGACGACCGGGGTTTCTTCCAGATCACTGATCGGGTCAAGGACGTGATCAAGTCCGGCGGCGAGTGGATTTCCAGCGTGCAGCTAGAGAACGAGCTGATGGGGCACCCCGCGGTCCGCGAGGCCGCCGTGATCGGGATTCCCGACGAGAAATGGACCGAAAGGCCGCTGGCCTGCGTCGTCCTGCGCCCCGATGCCCCGGCGGTTCCCGCCGAGCTGGCGACATTCCTCGAGGACAAGGTCGCGCACTGGCAGGTGCCGGAGAACTGGACGTTCATCGCCGAGGTCCCCAAGACCACCGTCGGCAAGTTCGACAAGAAGGTCCTGCGCGCCCAGCACGCCGCCGGCGAACTCACGGTGGAGCGCACCCGCTTAGGCCCGCACATGGCGAGCTGGGCTAGCGGGCTCTGGCACGCTTTGCGGGGAGACCGGTTGCCTACCCTGGCCGCCCGAAGGGTACACCTGCTACTCCATCTCACTGGCTGGGGCAGTTAATCGAATGAGTGTGTGTAGTTGCACCCCCTATGAGGGGTACAACTACACACGATAGCGGGAATCGCTGACCGTGCGGGTGTTATGCCCCGTTCTGGCCGCTAACCGGGGCCGCGGGGTCCGGGGCTCGGGTCCGGGGCCGCAGGGTCCGGGGCTCGGTGTCCGAGGGCTCAGGGTCCGGGCTCGGGGTCCGGGGCTTCGGAGACGACTGCCCGGAAGTTCAAGCTGGTTCCGTTCGATCGGAGTCTTTACGGTGTTCCGGGAGCGGTGACGGGTGCGTCGACGGTGACGGTTCCGGCGTGCCGGAAGGTGAGGGTAAGCGGCACCCGACTCGGGTCCGGAGGCCGCCGGGTCCGGCGCGCTCGGTGAGCTCAACGCGGGCGGCGACGGGGCTGGAGACGCGGAGGAGCTCGTCGGGCGTGCCGGTGAGGTTGCGGATGGTGAGGAAGGTGGTGGCCGGGCCGCAGCCGCGCCGCGCCGCGCCGATCGCCCCGTCAGCCCCGGTGCCGATCGCCATGCCGAGGCTAGCGCTGGCCAGCGCCGGTGCGTCGTTGACGCCGTCCCCGGCGAACGCAACCGGGTATCCGCCAACTTGGATGCTGGCGATCAAGCAGAACGCCCAGGCCAGGTTCACGCGGATGGTCCAGCTCACCCCGGGTCGTGCCGGGCACGGTGAACACCCCGGTAAGCATCATCTGCCCGGTAGTCACCGTGCCGGTCTTATCCAGCACCACCGTGTCCACCGCCCGGGACGACTCCAGCGCCTGGTAGCCCTTGATGAACACGCCCAGCTGCGCGCCCCGCCCGGACGCCACCACCAGCGCGGCCGACGTCGCCAGGCCCAGCGCGCACGGGCACAGGCCAGCCAGCTCAGCGGTGTATCCGGCGGCCTCGATGACGCCGGCGATGTCGGTGGCGGAAACCCCGGCCGGGGCAAGCACCACTGCCCGTTCTGACGCGAAATTCACTACAGCGGTGACGCCAGTCACCTTGTTCAGCCGACTCTGCACCCGGGCAGCGCATGCCGCGCAGGTCATGCCGCCGACCGCGAACTCGTACTCGGCCGCGTCCGCCCTACCCGACGGCGGACTCACCGCCGCCATGAACCTCGCCTCCTGCCGTTCGACGCAACGGTACCCCGCGGCGGTAGAATCCGGCATCATGGAGTCCCGTGTCATCCTCGTAACCGGCATGAGCTGCGATCACTGCGCCCGGGCTGTCCGGGCCGAGGTCGGCAAGCTCACCGGGGTGACCGCCGTGGACATCGACGTGGCCGCAGGCACGGTCCAGGTCACGGCCGACCCGTTCCCCGCCGACGCGGACCTGCGCGCGGCCGTGGGCGAAGCCGGGTATGCCATCGCCAGCTGAGCCATGAGCCGCGTGCTCTGCATCTGCGCGAGTTCTCAGACCATGATGAGCAGCATGAACGCCATCGTCGCACCCATCGCGATGCGACAGGCAATGGTCATGCCCGCCGACCGGACGGCACCAGAAAACACGGCGGCCGATGGCTCGGTGCCGTCGGCGGCGGCAGCTACCCCCGCCACGGCGACGGACGGGAGCCCCATTCCAGCCCTGGCCACGCCGCCGCGGAACCTGCTGGAGATCTGGTCGAGATCCCAGATCGTGTAACCGGCCAGGATGAGCGCGAACGCGAACGCGAGGGTTTGGCATGTCGAGGGATTGCATGCCGGATGACCCGCCCATGCCGCTCATCTCATGGCTTCCGCTGGCCGGAGCGACGAGCGCCAGGAACATGTACAGCATCGCCGCGCTGTGCACCAGGTGCGGCGCGCAGTGCCGGCCCGCGAGGGCACGTGTCCCGTTCGCGCGGGCATCCTGGATCACCCGGTAGGCGAACCAGGCCGTCATCACGGTGAAGATGGCCTCCCAGACGGCACGCGGCAAGGTAGTCAGGTCCGGGACCAGCATGCCCGCCATGGCGATCGCCATCAGCAGGTGCGCGATGTCGGTGTCGGTGACAACGGAGCCGTGCTGCCACGCTCGCGCGACCGCCAGCCGCGCAGCGCTCACCGCCGCCACTGCGAGCATCAGAGCGGCGAAGATGTCCAGGATCCAGCTCGGTGTCATCAGATCTCCGTCCCTTCCGCACGGGCCGGGGCGGTTGCCGTGATTACCGCCTTGGCCGGCCAGAAGGTGAGCGCGAGCAGGGCGAGCAGCGGCCCGGAGTTGGGGTCGGTCGCGCCCCCGGCAAGGATCATCCCGAAGTTCTCACCGACCACCCAGATCACCGCGGCCACAATGATGGCGAGCGCCAAGGTGGCCTTAGCTACCCGCGGCGGCAGATAGACCCCGGCGGCGATTACCGCCAGCGCCACGGCCAGCACGATCGAGGCGGCCAGCCCTTGATGGGCGACCAGCGCCGCGGCGTCCCTGTCGATGGCGGCCAGCCAGCCAGGCTGCCCGCTCTCCATGCCCGCGAT
>Ga0335075_10012065_pt1 | contig 13065 bp, 15 predicted proteins | sample Lox_Sample_24_FD_206723 | JGI IMG/M metagenome (GOLD analysis project Ga0335075, IMG submission 206723) | Soil microbial communities from Loxahatchee National Wildlife Refuge, Florida, United States - Lox_Sample_2.4 | ecosystem: Environmental > Terrestrial > Soil > Wetlands | place: USA... | reverse complement strand
TGGCTTAGATGCGTGGAGCTATGTCGTCAAGGATACACTTTTGAGTTCAAGTTCTAAATGGGTTGATGACGTATCTTGTGATCCTGAAACCGTCACCTTAGGCTAGCTAGACAATACAAATCGATCCATCAATCAGTAGCAAACCCTTCTTGTACTTGCTCCATCTTACTACACCTTAAAACAATCGAGCCCAAGGGGTTAAGATAACTTTTCTGCCCGACTTAGAGCCGTCGGAGTCCGAAGAAAAGCCTGTCGTCGCACGGGTACACGAAGATCCGATTCATTGGATAAACCGGACAAGGCTTATAACCTTATTCTGAGGCCGTTGTACAAGGTGCCTGACTCGGCGTGGCGCAGAAACCGAAATTGGTATCCAAGTCCGCTTCGTCTCACCACGACGCTCACAACCCCAGCTTTCCCCGAAAAATCCTTGGAACGGACATTGTACTACCCCAGCCACTATTTCCCACTAATTCCGAATGCCGACGAATTGTGTATATAAGTGCTGCATCTCAAGACCACTATGTACCTCGCGCGGCAGTAATCGAGAAATAATCCCACCTATTCGAGAGCTTCAAATAGCAAAATGCAGTTCAAGACCTTCAGTGCTATCTTGGTGTTGTTGTTCGCTACTATTGCCATGGCAAGTCCGGTGATGTAGCTAAGATTGGAGATCAAGGCTAATTGTAGTGATGTTGAGAAGAGAGCAACTTTGACAACCGCCAAATGTGTCAATCCTACCTGCGAGCCTGGAAAGGAGTGTCCCCAATACAAATGTGCACTTTAGTTGTAGAGCAGAGGAAGGGGTTAATTTTGGCTGGGACGGTAATATGAATTTGCTTTGATGGAATGGAATTAGTTGCTACACACGAATACAGTATCATTATTCACCCGAATGAAGTTCAATCCTAACTACACCGTGACCTGATGCTAACAATCTGTCCTTTAAATAACTTGCGCTATTCACACGGTTGAACAAATCTCGGAGGTTTCTGAAAAGCTTGGGATGTTTGTTCCCCAGATTGGAATCCACGACCCGTTGACCGTTTGAATCGGTACAAGAGATGTACTTGAGTCCTGTTTGAGCTGGAGAGCGTCAAGGATACTTTGACTTCAATTCGATAGAACAGCACTGGTGGATGTAGTGCAATGAACTCTTGATTGAGTTGACTAAAATTTCCCCGGAATAGAAACTAAATATCGGAACAACGCTTCGATGGGATCTTACGCTGTTGTAGCTTCTTTTCAACAAGATAGTTCGGTTCCGAGCTAGCCAGGGGTTTGGCAAGTGAAAATGCAGGAGTTATACTCAGTCCTTGCACCTCATCGGTCATCTCACAAATTTCACGGCAATCATCTGTTTTCGTTATCCCTGAGAATACTCTTTTTCTTCTTTCTTCATGTCTGCTCCTGTTTCTGGCCGGATGGATTAGGATCTGAATCCTCTTGTCTCAATTTCGTGAATGAAAAGTCTCCGCATTGAAGCAATAGGAATGAATGACTTGAAGGCTAAGTTATTTCTAGGGGCAAGGTTGGGTTTTTATATCTTTGATAATCAATTGACAGATCATCTGACAAGACGAATTTGCACCACAGTTCCCAAACGTTCGCAAACTTACCAACACCATCCCAGTACGAACGAATAATTTCAACAATGGTCTCGTTCACTATTTATATGTTAGCTAATGAATAGCATTTGTTGCACTGTTTTCTACTCCTTGCTTCCTGTCTTCGCAATCTCGTTGCGGCTGATAATACAATGAATGTCACGGTTACTGCAGTTAAAACCACTACCTCTGTCACCACTACAATGACGTCTTCCATGGAAACTACAACAAATGCTCAAATGACAACGTTCCCTGAAGTAACCATCAGTGAACCATCTCAGATGGTTTCTCCTTCAACAATTACTACTCAAGCAAACCCATCAGATGACACCTCACCACAAACATCTACAAGCTACAAAGGTACCACAACACTTACACTTAAAGACTACATTCTCACTCCAGTCACTACTTCTTCACCTCTCACCAAAGCAACTTCCTCCAACATGAAATCTTCAACATCCGGCTCGACCAAGAACATGTCAATCAGTCCAAAACTCCATCTCGCTCTCGGAATCTGGACAATCACGTTCACATTAATGCTCCTTCCACCTCCCCCGACATCTTTACTAGAATTCCTCATTATTGGGATTACTTGCATTACAAGTTGGATCCTTCTGTACCTAGACACTCTTCTTGTCATCCTACAAGATCCACAATACTATTTCCGAATCTGGCTTGCAAGGGTAAAAATCGGCTTATTCCAATTCAAAAACGACCGACAATTTCATTACCATCTTATCCGGAATGACCTTCTTGATCAGTATACTACAGATCCAATATCCTCTTTTCCAACTTCAAGTATCCATTCTTCAATCCCTACTCCTACAACAATACATACTTCCACAACAAGCACCCACACAATCGGCGGCAACAATCCCACAAGAATGAATCCCCTCTTCAAGCAAACTATTCTCAAAAACTTGCAGAAACGCAGTTTGAGAGACTATCTTGGGAATACAAGTGACTTTGTCCTTGAACGGTTCTCTGGTGAATCTCCTAGCGGTGAAATGAGGAAGTTGAATGAGTTTGAAGGGGAATTATATTCTAGTGACGAGGAAGTAGATACTTCTCCGCTTGTAGGGAGGGTTGCTGCTATGCGTGCTCAGATGGGAGAGAGGCCGGGAAAAGGAGCTGCAAATATGGGATCTGGAGAAACTGTTGTTGAGGAGGGATTGAGTCCTAGGGAAAAGGTTAGTGGATTTATTTCATGGGATGCCTTGAAACGTGATGATGCGGTGCAGAAGCACGATGGAGGTGAGGAGGAAGTTGTGCAGGCAGAGCAGTCTGAGGAAAGCGAGGGGATTGAGAGGCGCGAGTCTCGTGACTCGGGGGAGAGTTGGGTTAAAGAGGCTCTTGGTGCTGCTATTTAGAGATGGATGGATTTACGTTGCTCGTTACTTGCTCGGAATTTGTGATTCTTGTGGATTTATTAAGATTGCTTGTATCAAGGGATGTAGATTTAATTCATTTTCTGTAAGATCCCGGAATGTTTGACCGGACGTGAGATGCGCCACCGGTTCACACGACAACATCCCGTTTTAGGATATGTAGTTCGGTCTATTTACCAGACCACGTTCGTCGATCCGGCGCTCGAGCCGGGAAATCTTGGCTTGCAGCGACTCCTCTTCTATCTCATTATGAGTGTTGTCTTGAGAGGCATTAATTGTGTGAGAAACAGGTGGCAGGCTGGGCGGTGGTGCAAGCGGCGTCTTAGTGTCGACAGATTGAATTTCCGACGACACGGCACCATGCTGACTTTCCTGACTCCCCTCCTCGGGCACTGTCTCATTAAACTCCTGACTCCTTGTACGTCGGTAGGTCCCTGCAATATTTCTCCTCGCGGTCTCAGCACCCTCCGCAATATTCCTCAACGCAGTGTCCGTTCCATTCCTAATATTTTCTTCAGCAGTGTGATATCCATGAACAACATTCCGTCGCGCCGTTTGCATTCCCTCCTTGATATTTCTGGAGGCAGTAACTTTACCTTGCTGGATATTCCTCTGAGCAGTAACTTTGCCTTGTTGAATATTCCGCTGAGCAGTTTCCATGCCTTCTTTAATGTTTCGACGCACTGTTTCTAGAACTGAATCGCGATATTGCGGTTTCTCCGAATGTCGTTGCGCACCCGAGTCGTTCTGATTCTGGGACGAGGAAGGAGTAGATTCCTTCTTTTCTTCAGACATTGAGGTCTATGTCGCTTTTCGACTGCGACTTTTGCAGATGTAGTCAACTTGAAATTGCATGACTCTTTATGTCCTGCAGCTGCAAGCCAAGAGATGCCAAGCGAGAAAGGAAATTTTGGTGTAGTACAATTCCGCCGTGAATTCGCCGAATCAGATACACACAATGACCTTATATGCACTGTGGCTAAACCTTATTAGATAAGTGTGCCTGATGTGTACAAGGACTGGTTGTTCTAGAGCGCACTTGGGACCCGGATCCACCGATTGGCGTAAATACGGCCTAGTGTCCCGGCGACAATCCGGCGGAATATCGTCGAAGGCTTATCTGATGTTAAGGAACAGAGAATGCAGGAAAGGATTGGAAGAAAGGAATGGAAGATTGCGTTCAAGGAAATAAACTCTCTTGCGTATCAAAGACCTCCTCTAGATTGTCTCTATGGCGTTGTGACTTCTCATGTCAGTCTCCATCTGAGTCTTCTCAGCCTGTTATTCAGGATATGAGTGTCCCGAACAGTCAGCACCATAGTGTACAACATTAGTGACTCTCAGGATATGGAGGAGAACCTGGAGCCCGATGAATTGGCCTATCGACCGCCGAGTTTTACCGTCTGTTCGAGCCTTCCCCTCCCAACAAGTCGACCGGCTCGCTTCTCCGTTCAGAACGCGTGCTAGAAATGAACAAAAGCACAATTTCGCAAATAGAAGAATGCTCTTTCAGAACGATGCCGTCTCCTAGTGGTGCATGGTCCGTAGTCTACCCTTATCCGCTTGAATTACCCCACCTCATCCCAAAGCTCTTCCAACACATCGAGGATTGGATCCAGTATTTCGAGATAAACCCAAATCCGGACTTAATGGACGAATTTTGCCGATCTCTAATTCGAAAGATTGTCACTCTCTACATTCTGAGATCGAAGACTATAATTGCTCGAGATAATAGATAGCGGACAACTAATTCCTAATATAACGCAAGAGATACATCCACAAAGTACAGAGACATCGTGGAAGACGCTCATCGAAAATCCAGAAGTGACGTTGATCGGAGCGCAGGGGATAGTCACTAGTGAGGGAAAGTAACCCAGTGACGCAATGAGTAATGCCGCCAACATGTCGACCCAGTCAGCGTACCGATCAAAGAACTATACCAAGTCTCAAGCAACTTGGATCAGCAAGATAGTCGGCCTTGAAATAAACCCGGCGGAGATGTTTATCGGTGGATTTGAAGAGATGACTTGCTTCCGTGAGATGCGAAACTTTTCTGAAACTGGAATGATCTTACCGGTGGCTGTATGGAATTCTAAGAGCAATGGGTACCCGATCCAGGAGTCTGTCCAAGTACTTGTATGTCTTTGGTTTCGAGATTCCTAGTCCAGAGTCGAACCCCTCTGAGACGGAATATAACGTCGATAATAGCATGATCTGGAGCTTCTTCATCAGATTATCTACTGCCTTTTATTTCTTCTCAGATTACCGAGTCATCTCGTAAGAATGTAGAAAGTGCAATCTGGAGATGATGGGTGGTGGGTGTGCAGATGGCCTGAAATTTCGAAATTCAGAAATTGGGTGTGAGATATGGTGGATCCTTTAATAGCCAATCAGCGACTGCACCGAGGTGGTAGCCCCTAGAACAACGCTTTTAAAATGGCGACAATTCCCCAGCAAAATCAGAAGCCAAGTTGCCACATAAAACCGACCGCAAAACTCCACACAACATCGCATGCAAAATCACACCCAAATTTGACTGCAAATTTGGTTTTGCCTCTGCCCCTGAAACTTCACTTCGTGCAGATCGCGTCTCTCGCCATGGACGTCGCTGAGGTCCATCTAGAACAACACCAAAAAAAAGCTGAAGATCCAGCTGTGACGAGTTCTACAATTGAAAAACCATCTCTACTCACTCCCTCCACAATTCAAGTTGAATCACCTCTCGATAATGCCGTTCCTGAACAAATTCCACATGCTCCAAGTGAAACCACGCAGAGCGACGGACAAGGAGACGAAAACGCGTCTAGGAAGAATACTAAGAGACGTTCGGGAAATAGTGTCGATTTAACATATCGTTATCGTGAGCCGAGTGATGATGAATTGTCCTGGACGGAGGATGAGCATGGCACGCGTCGAAGACGGAAGAGCAAGAAGGCTGGTAAAAGTGATGACTTCAAGAGTGGGATTGTGTATGTTCCCTTATCCTGTAGTGCTATTTGTCTATCTTTAGTTCGCGGTGAATGAAAATTAATTGTAGGCCTGTTGAGGGGAAGAAGAGAAGGAAGAGGAGACGTAGCGGAGCTGACGAGGATGATGAAGATGTATATTCGTATGATGAAGAAAGTGAAGAGGAAAGTGAAGTGAGTACCGGTGGGAAGAGGTATTTTGCATTGTTTCGTAGTCTAATCGTTGTAGACACCGAAGAAGGAAGTCAACTGGGAAAACTGACGACTTCAAGACCGGGATCGTGCCGTAAGAAATCAACGTGCTTGCAACGCTAATTGCAGACGAGAGGGAAAGTCGAGGAAGAAGAAGAGAAAGTCTACGAACGGCAATGACGTAGACGGCGACCATGAAGCTGAAGAAAGTGACGCCGAGCATCAAGAAAAGGATGCTGGTATTGGCGGAATTTCTACAGAAGCGACTTCTTCTTTGCTACAAGCCGGCCAAACCCTGAATTCCAAGCCTTCTCTTCCAGAATTAGGTGATGGTTGGACAAATGTCGAGTGGACCATCCTAGAGCACACGCACGACCACCTCCGTCCCCTCTCGTCCGCACCTCCAGAATCAATGGACCCGACAGCCCTTGCAACAGAATTTCTCAAAATCTATGCCACAAGCGAACTAAAACTCAAAGCAGAGGAAGAAGGGAAACAGCGTAAACAATTTTCACTGGAAGAAGTTCGTGATCGGATCATTGCTTTGAGACAAACTAAAAAGAGACGAGAATCAGGTGAATTGCCTCCTGCCAAGATATTGGCAAGTCCTTCAGGAAGTGTGAAAAGCACACAAAGTCAGAAGGAGAATAGGCGATTATCTGGTCTTGGATTATTGAAAATGGCAAAGTTTTGGTGATTTGTACTTTCGCTTTAGGTGGAGTTTATAGGAGTTTTGTTTTGCTGAATAAGTAAGTATGCATTCTTAGGATATCTCGTTCAACTCTTTAATGATGAAAGGCTATATGCAATACAATCACCACAGAAGTGGTTCACCAGAAATCTTCTTCCACATCATAATCTTCTCCATGGCTTTTCTGAGCCTTCTGTGTAGCTTTCGCTCCATACAAGTCCTCATAAACCTTCCTTTCCTTCTCAAGTTTATCTTTCTTCTCCCTCGCCAGTCGTTCTTCCTCCTTCCTCTGCACACGCTCAGTATAAGTCTCCCGAACGTGAAGGGACAAAACATGTCGTCCAAGGAGAACATACCTTAGCCTCTAAAGCTTCTTTTTCCTTTCGTCTCTCTTCCTTGTGAAACGCAGCATTTTCAGCAGCCAAATCTGGAAATTTCTCAACTTTAGTCTTGTTCAATCGATTTATAATCTCATTAATTCGCTTCTCCACAAGCACTTTCTTGACATTCTTTTGATTGTGGAAGCCTACTTGACCTGTTGCCATCCCGTTTTGCTTGTGCAGGTTTCGCCAGGGAGTATAGATCACTGTTATATTATCCTTTTTATTGCCTTTTCTCAGTCAAGAGATCTAAATGAATCGGGTACCTTCGATTGAATTGGCTTTGGTGAGTTGAGCGCAGTCGATTATGACTGACTGCGGGATTGTGTCCCATGTCATTCCTTCTGGGAGTCGTAAGTAGACATGGGCCGAGGACAAATTGTCGACGTGAAACTGTCATTAGCTTTCGAAAAGACAAGACATATACCCATACATCGTGAGGGAGGCCATGCTTTATGAGGTCTTCGTCTGGCACGGATTAGCTTCGATTGGTGACGGGCGGTACTTTCAAACTTGTCTTTGCCCATGTAAAGTGTCACTTCAGGAGTGACAACTATTACATCAGACGCGGATCAGTAGAATGAGGTACCATTAGAAGTAAAATAGTACACCATGACGATGTCTACAGCTGTATGCCTATCACAGCCAAAGCTTTGTCCACAAGTTGGTGAGTAACACGAAAAAGTCTAAAGATCTTCGGAATTTTGGATTTTGGAAATGTCACTTGAGTTTCCATGGTTACGTGACCGACAACGATTTTGAGTAGCGTGAGATGCGAGTCAACTCTAATATCGATGATTATCATTATTAATACTCTATTCCATCTGGGCTTTGGCTAAATATGCTACTTGAAGATTCCTGATGGCAAGCTTTAAGAATCAAAAGTATCTTTTAGTATGATGCGAGGTGCTATCGTTAGTCTCGTGAAAATTAAATCACATACCGATATTCATAGACATCAGCTCCTGGAATAAGAGTTTACATGCAAAAGGCATGGTGATCCCAACAACACCCTTACTGCTCTTACAAGTCTGACACCATCCACGATATCCTGAATGTAAGAATTTTCCATGATGAAGACATACCGATTAAACCGCACGTGGAACAAACTTCGACATCGTATTTATCTGATGACAACATAAGTCGTTCCAAAAGAAGTTGTGAAGCACCGTAAGCGATTAAACAATCTCGCTCCATCTCACCCAAACGTAATCCACCGTCTCGAGCCCGTCCTTCAGTAGGCTGTCTGGTCAAAGCTTGACGAGGGCCTCTTGCTCTGGCATGCATTTTGTCAACGACTGAAGTTAGCGAGATCCGAGAAATACGGCGTACCCATGTGTTTCAGCTTCTGATAATAGACAGGACCGAAGAATACGTAAGCTTCTACAGACTCGCCAGTGATTCCAGAAGTCAAGTAGTCCTTGCCATTGTAACTATAACCATGATCCATGAGGATTCTGCTCATATCTTCTACTTTACTTCCCCCAAACGCAGTACCATATTGCAATTTACCTTCCAGAACACCAGCCTTACCGGATAACAATTCGATCATCTTTCCAACTGTCATTCGAGAAGGGAACCCATGCGGATTCATAATGATATCAGGACAAATTCCCTGATCAGTAAATGGCATATCCTCCTGCTTCACGATAATCCCGCAGACGCCTTTCTGCCCATGCCTTGAAGAAAACTTGTCGCCTACTTCTGGGATTCTTGTTTGTCTCAGTAAAACCTTGACAATAACATCGTCTTTCTCCGTGGAGGCAATCATAACTTGATCAGCGTAGACTTCTTCAGGTAGTTTATTGCGCATGGGAGCAGGACGATGACCAAGGTTTTGTGTTCCGGGAACTCCAGCAGCCGAATTGTCTGCTGCATTTACCGGGACTCGTTTGTGGATATACGTCTGTTCGCGAAGGATTCGGGCACCGACTTCTGCTACTCCGTCTTCTCCTAATTGGGCATCTTCTTCAGGGAGTTCGCCGTTTTCATTACGAGCAGGTAAACCCATAATATCGTACGTTCCATTTGCATATCTCTTTAATGTTGTTCCCATTTTGCGCATGACTTGACATCTTCCAAAACCTCGATCGATAGAAGCTTTGTTCAATACGAGTGCGTCTTCAATGTCGTAACCCGAGTAACTCATAACAGCGACCATGGCGTTTTGTCCAGCTGGTAATTTGTCGTAATTGATGAGTTCGATATGCTTCGTTTTCACCATAGGCTGTTGAGGGTACACCATTAAATATAGCAGTGTATCTAACCTTCGCAACTGATTGTATCCTATTACCCCAATTGCCTGTTTACCCATCGCACATTGGTACGTATTTCGAGGAGACTGGTTGTGATGAGGATAAGGAATCAATCCGGCAACAGCGCCGAGTATAGTGAATGGTTCAATCTCCAGATGCGTTGTCCTAGGTCCGATTTGATTCTCATACATTGCCACCATACAATCGTTCTCCTCATTGACATCAAGGTATTCAACCAATCCCATTTTGAGAAAATCATCAAAACTCATCTCACCAGCTTTGAGTCTGTCGATATGTCGCTGCGTGACTTTACTTTTACCATTTCGAACAATAATGGCTGGACGACAAATGCGGCCTCCATCACAAGCGATTTGAATTGCCGAATGATGGTGATTAGCGAATACGCTCACAAATTCCGAGATACGTCCAGTACGCCGCAATTGGCGGAAATTTTCGACGAAGATTGCAGGAAATTTGGTGATGCCGATTATTGTACCGTTGACATAGACTCCATAGGTTCCATGTTCATGCAATTCTCGTCCCGAGATCAATGCGATATCCTGAGCACCAAGCATAAAAGCACACGCTCGAATTGGTCCTTCCTCGCTATCTGTAGTAATATGCGTCATAAGAGCCAAATTCTTTGTAAGACCACATAATTCGCCTTCGGGTGTATCTGCAGGACACAACATTCCGAAAGATGACGGTTGCAAAGCACGAGGCCCCGAGATCTTACGTGACTTTTCGAACTGAGATGTGATTCTTGTCATTGTTCCGAGAGCAGCAATATAACTGAGACGACTCAACAGATGAGTGACTCCCGCTCGTGCCATTCGGAAACGTGTGATGTACCAGTTACCGGTGGAGATTGCGCGGACCATGCCGTGAGTAATGACGTCGCTGTGATTTTGGAGTTGGGTTAGTGCATCGAATTGAGACGTGCGGTTTTGTTTCTTGGTGGCGTCTTCGATACCGGCCTTTAACTCTACATTGAAACGTTTGAATAAATCTTCAAATAGCAATGCGAGAAGTTGACCAGCTAGTTCGAGTCGCTTGTTACCCACGTAATCTCGGTCGTCGATTAGTTTTGGATCTTTCATGGCCATTAAAACTCTTCGGGCCATAACTGCGATATACATGATTTTGGGTTTCATGTCTCCATTGATGACGGGAACATGAGCTAGGATAAAATCGGCAATGAATTCCCTGGCTTCATCTTGTGGTTTCCCTCGTTGAATATTCCCCCTCTTAGGCACTCTGACTTTGGTTCCAAGCCATTCAAGAGCTTGTTGCTGAGTGAAGATTTCCATCTTCGCACATTCTTCAAGGTTGATAGCGAACATGTCACCATAATCGGGATCATCACCAGCAACCAACTCGAATATCTCACGGTCTGACTGAATACCCATAGCTTTGAAAAGAACGACGATGGGCACATCTTCGGAAATACTGTTCTGCTTCAGATACATTTTTCCCTTTGAAGAAAGGACATAAGTCTTCACTTTCCGTTCGTGGGTAGTACTGCGGTCAGATAACGCACCGGAAGAGTGCATACCTAGCAACAGAAGCCTGCACATAATCTCGTTTGGGATCCACTTCTACGATGGGACGATTTTTGCTGATTTGCTCTTGCACCAGAATAACTTTCTCATTTCCCTTCACAATGAAATATCCTCCTGGATCTAATGGGCATTCCTGTGCTTGTGCCATTTCCACGTCGGTAGCACCGTATAATCGACATTTGTTGCTTTTCAGCATGATAGGAAGTCGACCTATAGGTTGCCCTCTTTTGGTGACGATTTCGGAACCGCGTCTGTATTGGACATCGACATATATGATACCGGAATAGGTGAGATCGCGCAGTCGACATTCGTGAGGATAGACATCTGGAGGAGCTTGAGTTGTCGGACCCATACTAAAATCATTGATAGTTGGCGGTCCTACACGGATGTCCAAATATCTACACTCAGCCACAGTTTCAAAGCTCTCTTACTTGAGAAAGAAATGTGGGTCGACATCACTAAGAACATATTCGTTTGCCTTGAGAATTTTCTTCATGTCAACGTCGACGAAATAGTTGTATGAGTCGATATGCTGCTTAACAAGTCCTTTAACTTTAAGAAATGCCGGAAGAAGTTCCCATTTATCCTCATCATTAGTTGTAGTTCTTAAACTTGGAAATATGGAGGGATCCTACCACTGCAGAAGGAATGGCTTCATCTATTCTTTTACCCTTGTACATAGGCTTGGTGAGTTCATCGAATTTGTCGTCTACGTCCATTTGCCCGGGTTCAAACGATACTGCTTTCTGTGCCTGACCATCTTCAACCATTCTGCCGCCTCCCCTGGCGGGTTTGCGTCCTCGCGACTTCTCAGGCATTTCTTCGTTCAGAGTCACCTCAGGAGAAGGAAGATCTGCACAAACCTTTTTGAGCTTTCGATGACCTGCGAAATTTCAAACATGGCAGTCAACGCTGAGTCGTACAAAATCTTGATTCCAACCACCAAGTTCTGGCGCCCCAACAACAGTTTGGTCTCCTAGCATCACCAAATCTTCCATCGCTATTCCTACAAGTCCGTACTTCCCTCTCTTGAAAGAGCCTGTACGCAAGTACAGGCTGAAACATCCCGTCGTCAAAATAGCGCTCCATTCGATGTACTGCTTACGTGCTTTCCTTCCTATGTACGTCAAACTTGTATGACAAATAGCATACTGACATCACAGTCTATTCCTCTCATCCTCCGCTTCACCCTACTTTGTCCTTCTCCTCGTCATATCATTTATTTTCATGCATCGTCCATGGTACACATCTATATCATCTCACCTGACGGATAGTGTCTATTGCAGTGTAATCATCATCACATTGTTTTCGACTTCATGTTACTGGTCAGACAGATGTCTTCTGGACTTTAATAACGGCAACATCTTCAGTGCACGACCACCAGCAGATGGAAGATCGATGGGTATAGGAGCGGGATGGCTGAGATATCTTATGGGCAACCGGACATGGCGATTACCCTGCGTAGGAGTGAAAGTTGTTGCTTAATAGAGAAAGAACGCATATTACTTGTCACAATAGTTAATTGAGGATTCCGGCGTTGTTTAGGGATGGGGATTTAACAGTGGGTTAATTGGTTTGTGTAGCAAGACTTTATACTATGAAATGGATATACATATGAATTCCCTACCAAAACAAGTCCGTCGATACCTATCCTAATCCTAACGCTAATGTACATGGTCGACTTGAAATACAAGTGACTTCTAGTAATCTGTCAAACGGAGGCGTCGTCCAATTGCTGCTCGACGACGCGCTTTCGCTATATCATCTCCAGCACGAGATTGTTCTTCTGCTTTCCTTTCTTGATCACGGATAAGTTTGGCCATGCTGCCGACATCGAAATATCCGTATCCTCCCATCTCGGTGTCTTCTTCGTCGGAAGCTTCCGTCGAATCTGGTTCTAAAGGCGTAACGGACAATTTCCGTCCTTGACGAGTGGACACCTTAGTCTCGTCGCCAGGACGGAATCGTGGCTTCCTTGGTGACGTTTGTTTAAGCAAGACTTTGATTTCATTGAGATAATCTTG
>Ga0335075_10012064_pt1 | contig 13066 bp, 14 predicted proteins | sample Lox_Sample_24_FD_206723 | JGI IMG/M metagenome (GOLD analysis project Ga0335075, IMG submission 206723) | Soil microbial communities from Loxahatchee National Wildlife Refuge, Florida, United States - Lox_Sample_2.4 | ecosystem: Environmental > Terrestrial > Soil > Wetlands | place: USA... | reverse complement strand
CGCGAATATCGGCGAACCGATGAGACCTCGCGAACGCCGAGCGCTCGGCGGGGGTGAGGAGATCTCCGACGTCGTCTCTGACCGCCTCCACGACTCCCAGAAAGGTCAGAAACTCAAGGTATAGACCTACTCGTAACAGCCAGCTCGGATCGGCCAGGTTCCGGCGCTTATGGACTATGTCGGCGATTAACGCGCGCATGTACAAGTCAGCCTTATTGCCTCCGATCTCAAGCACCGGAAACCAGGGGTGAAACGACGGACCCGGATCGGTGACGCCACACTCTGACGCCTGACGCATCGTGTCGGGTGCGACCAGCCGCTCAACTAGTCGGCGGTAGAGTGAACCGAACCGACCGCCGTCGCACACGAGCAGACGAGCCTCTGCTCCGGCAACCGGAGTCCCCTCATTGGTGACGCGAAGCTCGACGCGCACGTGTTGTGAAAAGAGATGGCCAAACGAGTAAGGATCCTTCGCGTCGGTGGCGCCGTCGCGTAGTTCGCTGGCAAGTTGTTCCCACGTCCACCCGCTACCGGGGTGCAGGTCGCGCTCCGGCAGGAACGCGAGCGCGAGCCTTTCCTCGCCGGTGGTCCGAAGGTCCGTCGTCCTGAGCACGACTTGGTCGTCCGCTCCCACGTCAAATGTCGTCGCCTGCACGGGTCGCCGGTTCCAGCTCGGAATCGGGGCCGGCTCGCTGGATCCGTCAAACGAAACGAACGAGAGCGTGGCGTCCAAGTCGAGTCTTCGGTCTGCGCAACCGGTGACGTCGAACAGGAGATAGGCGACGTTCTCCGGGTTCCCCAGCGCATGGTCGCGGAGCACCAGAGCGACCGGATCGCTCGATCCCAAGCCGGGGTGGCGCGCCTCGTCGATGGGTCTCCAGCCCGGTACAAACGGAACGGCTCGACACTGGAGTCCGGCTTCCCCCTGGCGCACCCCCTCCGCGGCGGCACGCAGGATGCGCGCCTTGTCGTCCGCATCGAGCCCGATCACGGACGAGTCGACCAGCTCCTGAAGCCGAGCGATGAAATCGACCTCGCGCACCCGCCGGGATTCTCTCACGGCTCTACGCTGCCCGGCGTGCGCAGGGTACTTGTAACCGGCATGTCCGGAACGGGAAAGTCCAGCGCGTTGGTTGCGCTCGGACGGCTCGGCTTTCAGGTGGTCGACACAGACGAGCCTGGCTGGACCGAGTGGTCCGAGGACGAAGGCGGATATGTCTGGCGCGAGGATCGGATCGCCGAGCTGCTCGCACGTGAAGGTGGGCTATCCGCCGAGGCCGAACCGCTCTTGCGTCGGACATGCACCCACGAGATCGACGTCAGGCAGCCTCTCACGAGCGTCGTCGACGAACTCGCCCAGCTCGGTCGAGAGCCTTCGGCGTAGCTCGAGGAGCGGCCTGAGTTGCGAGGCTTTCGGTTACCACCGATACTCACGTCGTGGACGGGGCCAAGGATGCAGACGGGACACGCGGAGGCATCCAGATCGACCGCCGTGATGTCGACGCCTTCCGGGCACGCCAGCTTCGGCTCTCGCGCCTGCTCTGGATCGGGCTGTTCGGCCTTGCGGTGGCGTGCGGCGTTGTCATCGCCGCGGTGTCGTCGGTGGGGCTCGGTTTCGTTGTCCTCGGAATAATCGGTCTGTTGGGCTCCAGCGCGGTCAAACGATGGAACCGAGCTCGATGGCTAGCTCGGTTCCCTGAGCTGCGCCAGGGCGGATTCGAGCGGGAGCAGGGCTCCACGAGTTCGCGAAACAGGGTCGACGCGTAAGGCCGCCCCGAGGGGGAGCGGACTGCCGCCTCGATCGAGATCCAACTGTGGGGCCGATAGGTTGTCGATGGTGCGCGAGGTGCCGATTAGCGGCGAGACGATCCGGCTCGGCCAACTGCTGAAGCTCGCCGGCATGTTCGACAGCGGCGCTGAGGTCAAGGTATTCCTCGCGACCGAGCCGGTGTGGGTGAACGGAGAAAGAGAGGCGCGCCGTGGACGGCAGCTGTACTCGGGCGATGTGGTTCGGGTCGGCGAGCGCGAGTTGCGCGTGATCTCTACCGTCCCGGACGGCCCTTGACGATTGCGGGATTGCCGCGACATCGCCGTGCGCCAGTCGGTTCGCAATCGGTCCGATCGACCTCGGACAGTCAGTCGGGCTCGCGCGCAGCCCCGCGGACCAAGATCTTGCGCGTCACTGGCTCCCAGCGCCGCGGAGAGTGGTCGTCCCGCGGCGCAGGCTCGAGTGGCAGCCGCCGGATCGACTCCGACACTGGGAGCAGCCATCGAGGCTGAGGCCGGAACCAATCCGAACAGCGCGCAAAGCGTCGCGACGAGAAGTGACGACCAGTCGAACCCATGACGTCCTCCTAACCAAGTGAGCTTCCAGCTCCGGCCCCACCGTCCTATACCCCTCGAATGGCTGGGAGCAAACGAGCGTCGGGCCGAGCGCAAAAGTCAGGCTGCCCAAGCCCACGCCGGAGATCCTCGGGCGGTGGCGGGCGACAGAACACACATTGACGCTCCATGCGGTGGCCCCCTCCGTGCAGGGGCAAGGGGTGCGGGCCCTCGCGTGAGGGCCCGCTGATTCCCGCGCGGCTATCGGTCGGTAGATCGGCGAACGCCGAGACCACTGGCGCCGGCCGTGCGTGAGGTGTCTGGTGGTTTGGTTGGGTCAGTTGGCGCCGGCCAGCGCGGGCTGCGGCTCGCGGATCGTGGTCTTGGCCACCGCGTCCGACAGCTCGTGGCGGCGGACGAGCGCGAAGATCGCAGGGAGGGCGAGCAGCGCGATCGTGCCGAGCACCCAGAATGCGGACTGGAAGCCGCCGGTGAGGGCAGCGGATGCGGCGTTGCCGGCGTGCGCCAGCGCGTGGGTGTGGCTCGCCGCGACGCTTGAGGCGATCGCGATCCCGATCGCTCCCCCCAGCTGCTGAGAGGTGTTCAGCAAACCCGACGCGAGTCCGGCGCGGTGTTCATCAACCCCGGCGAGCGCCGCGACCGAGATTGGAATGAACGCGAACGCGGTTCCCGCCCCGGCGACGACAAACGGGCCGAGGAGGTTGCTCACGAAATGCCCGTGGACGGGCACCTGGGTTGCCCAGATCACGCCGGCGCCGATCAGTGTCATCCCGATCGCCATCACGATCTTGGCGCCACCACGGGTGACCAATGCCTGAGAGATGCCAGCGAGGGCGATCGAGCTCAGCGACGCGGCCAGCCACGCGAGACCGGTCTGGAGGGCGCTGTAGTGCAGCACCTGCTGCATGTACAGAGTGCCTACGAAGATGAACGCGAAGAAGCTGCCGCCCAACAGGAGCCCTGCCAGGTTCGCGCCGGCGAGCGTGCGCAGGCGGAAGATCTGAAGCGGCAGCAGGGGCTCCTGCGCCCTGGCCTCGATCGCTAGGAACGCGGCGAGCAGCGCCGCAGATGCCGCCAGCAGAGCGACCGTCCGCGTGGCGCCCCAGCCGTATTGCGGCGCCTGGGAGATAGCGTCGACCAGCAGCACCAGTCCACCCGTGCCCGTGATCGCACCGAGCGCGTCAAACCGTCTGCGTGAGGTGGCGAGCCGGCTGTCGGGCACGACCCGGGGTGCGAGTGCCAGCGCGGTGGCCCCGATCGGGACGTTCAGATAGAAGATGTACTGCCACCCGGCGTAGCGGGTGAGAAGCCCGCCGGCGATCACGCCAACGGTTGCTCCACCGGCGCCGAGGCCGCCCCAGATCCCGAGCGCCTGGTTGCGCTCGGCGCCCTCTTCGAACATGTTCATCACGATCGATAGGGCGGCGGGCAGCATGAGCGCCGCGCCGATCCCCTGGACCGCTCTCGCGGCGATCAGAGACACTTCGCCGCTCGACAGCGCGGCTGCAAGCGAGGCTGTCGTGAACAGGGCGAGCCCTGCCATCAGGATCCGGCGGCGGCCGAGCAGGTCCGCCGCGCGACCGCCGAGCAGCATCAAGCCGCCGAACGTGAGCGCGTACGCGGTCACCACCCACTGCAGGCTGGTTTCTGAGAAGTGCAGATCGCGGCCGATCGTCGGCAGCGAGACGTTGACGATCGTCAGATCGATAACCGTCATGAAGAACGCCACCGCCAACAGCGCGAACGCGTGCCAGCGATTGATATTCGGGGATGCGGACGTCAACGGACCTCCAACGGTCGGGACACGGACAGAAGATTGGGTGTTGGTGTGGTGTTGCATCGCTGCCTCCTCTTGGGATTCTTGTCGCTACGACGAATGGGAGGCCGCGGTCGGGACACGCCGCTGCTGTGGCCGAGCTGCGTAGGCGTAGGGGTGATGGAACACCTCGAGCGCGCGCTCGCCCTCGCGTACCCGAAGCTCGAACGCCTCACCGGTCTTGGTGTCGGTGACCGCCACCGTCACGTGGCCGTCGTTCTGACACCACAGCAGCCGGACCTCGAGCCCGTCGCCCGTGCGCCGGTCAAGCTCGCGTGTGACATTGGTACGTGGCTGGGTCATTTCGCCGTCCTCCTCCGTCGTGTGATCGCCACGCACTGACGACGAACGGGCGGACGCGGAGGGGACAGCCACCACGGATCGACCGGCTCTTGGCCGCCGGGAGCGGTCTACAGCTCGGCGATCCGTCGCTTGAGGAAGCGCCGCTCGCGCTCTAAGCGTGCGAGGGAGAGGGCGCGCTCGAACGCATCGCGCGCCTCATCGGTCCGACCGAGCCGGCGCAGCAACTCGCCGCGCGTCGAGTGCAGATACTGGTAGTCGCCCAGCTCAAGCTGCTCGACGATCTCGAGCGCCTGCTCGGTTGACCCGGCCTGGGCGACTGCAACCGCGCGGTTCAGCTCGACCACCGGCGAGCGCGTGATCTGCGCGAGCTGGCCGTACAGCGCCGCCACCTCGTTCCAGTCGATCCGCTCCTCCGCCTGGAGTGAGGCGATCGCCGCCTGCAGCACGTACGGCCCGCGGCCTCGCAGCGCGATTGCGCGATCGAGCGCCTCCCGACCGACCGCGATCTCCTCAGCGTCCCAGAGCGATCGATCCTGATCCTCGAGCAACACCAACTCTTCCCCGGAGAACCGCGCCTTGCGCCGCGCGTGATGGATCTGCATGAGCGCCAGCAGTCCGCGCACCTCCGGCTCGTCAGGCATCAGCGTCGCCAACAGGCGGCCGAGTCGAATGGCCTCGCGAGCCAGGTTCACGCGTCCGCTGTAGCCCTCGTTGTAGATCAGGTACACCACCGCCAGCACCGCGTCCAAGCGGTCGGGCAGCAGGTGCTCAGCCGGGACGGCGAACGGAATCCCGGTCGCCTTGATCTTCGCCTTTGCACGCGACAGGCGCCGCTTCATCGTCTCCTCGGAGACCAAGAACGCGTGCGCGATGTCCGCTGTCCTCAGCCCACCGAGCGCCCGCAGCGTGAGCGCAACCTGCGCCTCGAGGGCGAGCGCCGGATGGCAGCAGGTGAAGATCAGCTCGAGCCGCTCGTCCTCGATCACCGTGTCGTCAAGTTCGTCCATAGTCGCTTCGGGCACATCGAGCTGCCGGGTCTTTTCGGCTAGCGTCCGGTCGCGTCGGATCCGGTCGATCGCCCGGTTGCGCGCGGTGACGGTCAGCCAGGCGCCGGGGTTGGCCGGAACGCCGTCGCGCCGCCAGCGCTCCGCGGCGACCACGAAGGCCTCCTGGGCGGCCTCCTCAGCGAGATCGAAATCGCCGAGAAAGCCGACCAGCGAGGCAAGCACACGACCCCACTCCTCGCGAAAAACGCCTTCTAACAGCGCTAACGCTCCACCACCGGTCGGACCTCGATCGCGCCATCCAGGCGGGCTGCCGGGATTCGTGCCGCCAGCTCGATCGCCTGGTCGAGGTTTTCCGCCTCGAACACGTAGAAGCCGGCCAACACCTCTTTGGTGTCGGCGTACGGGCCATCGGTGGTCAGCGTCTGGCCGTCCCGCACGCGCACCGTGGTGACGGTCTCGGTCCCTTGGAGCTGCGCACCGCCCCGGGCGGCCGGGTCCTCCGCCAGGGCCATGTACTCGGCGGAAATGGCCTTCCGCTCGTCCTCGGCCATCGACTCGAAGTAGCCGGGCTTTACGTGGATCAACATCTCGTACTTCATCTGAAGCCTCCTGGAGGAGAGTGGATTGTCGCCCTAACGACGAACGGGCGCACGCTTAGGGGACAGCCTTCACATGAACCGGAAATCGGCGAACCTCGATCGAGCGGTCATCCGCGCAGACGCGCCCCAGTCGTCGGCTACGGCTAGCCCCGCTTGCTGGGGAGGGCCCGCTGGGTAGGCGGCGAAAGGTCACGTTCAATGCCGGAGGCCTGGGTGTATCTACTGCGCTGCCGCGACGGGTCTCTCTACACGGGCTGGACCGTCGATCTCGAGCGACGGCTTGCGCGCCACCGTGCCGGCAGGGCGAGCCGCTATACGGCCAGTCGGCTGCCGATCGACCTCGAGCTGGCCATTCCAATGCACAGCCGGACCGCTGCGCGCCGAGAAGAGGCACGGATCAAGCGCTTGCCCCGGGCGGCGAAGCTCGCGCTGCTCGAGCAGCGGTATTTCTTGCCGGCGCTGCAGGGCCAGTCGACGCCGAGGCGCGACGCGACCTAACGGTCGTCAGCGCCTCGTGCGACCTGCTCGCCCGCCCGGAACTCCTTCAACCGCGACTCGTACCGACCGACCGCGGCGTCGTAGGCGACGTTGCCGAGGAGCAGGCGGAACGGCGGATCATCATGGTCGAGCGTGTTAAGCAGCGCTTGCGCGGCGAGCTCGGGGTTGCCCGGCTGGGAGCCGTTGTTTTCCTCTTGCTGAGTCGCTCGGCGCTCGGCGATCGCCTCGATTGCCTGGTACGCCTCGATGGGCTCGGCGCGGTCCATTGAGGATCCCGCCCAGTCGGTACGAAAGCCGCTCGGCTCGACCATCAGGACCTTGATCCCAAGGGGCTCGACCTCTTGGCGCAGCGACTCCGAGAAGCCCTCCAAGCCCCATTTGCTTGCGTGGTAGATGCCGGTGAGCGGGAACGCGGCGAGTCCGCCGATCGAGGAGACCTGGACGATCCAGCCCGAGCCCTGCTCGCGCAGGATGGGGAGGGCGGCCTGCGTGACCCATAACGCGCCGAAGAGGTTGACCTCGATCTGCCTGCGAGCTTGCTCCTCCGTCAGCTCCTCGATGGCGCCTGAGACGCCGTAGCCGGCGTTGTTGACGACGACATCGAGACGGCCGAAATGGGCGTGTGCCTGCCGGACGGCGGCGAACGCGGCGTCGCGATCAGTGACGTCGAGCTCGATGGGCAGGATGGCGTCGCCGTGCTCGGCGACGAGGTCGTCGAGCGAGGATGTGTCTCGCGCGGTGGCGGCGACACGGTCGCCCGCGGCGAGCGCGGCTCGCGTGAACGAACGACCGAAGCCACGTGAGGCGCCGGTGATGAACCAGGTGCGATCAGACATACGGAATCCCTACCCAGAATAGGACTCCGTTTCCCAGGCCAAGGTCGCGTCAGTGGTAGCGGTGGAAGTCAACCGGCCAGGGCAGCGGGAAGAAATGCCGGTAAGGACGGGCGTTGGCGATCACCCTGGCGAAGGCCGGTCACCGGGCGAGGGCGCGGTAGTACCGCGTCAGGTGCGGATGAGCACCCTCGTCCCAAGGATGAATCGCCAACGCGTAGAAGAGGCCCGGTGCGGCGGCGCAGTCGGCGATCGTGAACGTCTCGCCGGCGAGGAATTCGTGTGCGGCGAGCTGCGTCTGGAGCATTCCGTACGCCATATCGAGCTGTTGCTGCGCCCGCTGCACCGCGCGCTCGTCGAAGCGCTCTTCGAGCGTGCCGCCACGATCGCCTGAACGGCATCGGAGATGTACTGGTCGCAAATGCGGTCCCAGAGGCGAGCCTGCAAGGACGGCAGCACGCGAGCGCCGCCGACGTGCTCGATGATGATCGACGTCTCACCGATCACCTGGTCGCCGTCGCGCAACACCGGGATCGAGGCCGGCGGCCAGAGCTTGGCCAGGTCAGCGCGGCTGAAGTCGCGCTGCTCTTCGAGCACGTCGTACTCAACGCCGAGCTCGTTGAAGGCGACCAGCACTTTTTGGCAGTAGAGCGCAAACGGGTGTTCGTAGAGGATGAGCATCTCGCCTTCTCCAGTCGTCGGTGTTGATCAACCACGCACAGACTGCTGGCCATCGCGAAACTCATCGCCTCGGCCAGTCTGCCGACGCCGCAGCATGCAGCTAAACTGGTGTCCACGGCCAGGGCAGTGTGCCCCGGCAAAGCAGTGCCAGCGGTCCGTAGCGGTTGCCTCCAGCACCTCCCGCGTGTCGCAGCACAAAATCTCCCCGGAGGGACAGATGGCAACCGGAACCGTGAAGTGGTTCAGCGATGAGAAGGGCTTTGGCTTCATCACACCCGATGACCAGAGCAAGGACCTGTTCGTGCACCACTCGTCGATCGCCGGCAGCGGCTTCAAGTCGCTCGCCGAGGGCGCGAAGGTGTCCTACGATGCTGAGCAGGGCCCGAAGGGCCCAGCCGCGAAGAACGTTCAGACGATCTAGCGGACGAGTCGGAACGGATGACGGCCCGCCATCGGCGGGCCGTTTACGTTTAAGCGCCGTCAACGACGGCGTGTGAGCTTGCCGACGAGTAGCTCGACGGACCGTTCCAGCTCGTCGAGGGATGCGTGCTCGACTGAGTTGATTCCAAGTTTGCGGTTGATCCAGCTGTTGATCTCGCGATGAGTGGTCCCGTCGCGGCGGGTGAGCTCAGCGACGAGGCGGTGGCGCTCATTTCGCAGCTTGGCGCGATGCTCGAATGCGGGCACCCGGTGAGCCGGAGGCTCCGGGTCCGGGCCGGGTGAGGTCGTTGTCCGTGGCGGTGGCGCTGGCGACGCCGGCGGCCCGAACAGGGTCATCTGGGGGGCCACGTCCGCGCTGAGCGGCTCGAACATGAGGGCGACTCCCCGCTCAGTCTGGAGCCGCTCGGGTCGGTCAAATTCGCCCTCGTACTCGTCTTCAGACGGTCGGAGCGCGTGGCGAAGCTCCTCCCGGACGGTTGCGGCGTGATCGCGCAGGACGGGGTCTGCGGGGATATAGAGCCAGCTGGGCTCGACTGGCTGGTGTCGGATGGTGCGCACGAAGCGGCCAACGATCTGCCGGAACACGAGCGGGGTCTTGGCCGCTGTGGCGTATACCCCGACGCGGAGGCGGGGGATGTCGACTCCTTCGGAGACCATGTTCACCGCGACGATCCATGGGTCGCGGGCGTTCGTGAACGCCGCCAGCTTCTCGGCCGCCCGGGCCTCGGTGTGCAGCACCACCAACGCCCGCTGGCCAGTCTCTTGGTGCAGCAAAGCCGCGATCCGGCGTGCGTGGGTCGAGTCCGCGGCGATGACCAGCCCGCCGGCGTCCCGGTGTCCGTCCTTGCGCAACGCCCGGAGCTTGGCATCCGCCTCGCGCAAGATCCGCGGCAGACCGTCCGGAAGCTCGGTCGAGATCGCCGTGCGGTAGCGGCGGCTGGCCTCACGCGCGCTCAACACGGTCTCAAAGCTCGATTCGATCACATCCTCGCCACTACGCCACGAAAGCGTCCCGTCGTAGGCGACGAAGCAGACCGGCCGGCAGATCCCATCCAGCACGGCGTCCGCGTAGGTGTAGGAGACGTCCGGTTCCGCCAGTCCCTGGGGGTCGTAGCGAACACCGGGGATCGGGGTCGCGTCGGAGCGAAACGGAGTTCCGGACAGCAACAGCCACCGCATGCAGCCGCCGCACGCCCTCGCGAAGGACTCACCCCATGCGAGCTCCTCGCCCAGATGATGTGCCTCGTCCGCGATCACGAGCGTCCGTGCTCTCATCGCCTGCTCCCACCGGGCCGGTCCCTGGGCGATCCGCGCGTAGGTCACCGCCACCCCATGAAAGCCCCGAGGCGGGCGGGGCGAGGAAGCGTCCGCTGCGAGCTCGACGCCCAGCTGGCTCGCGGCTCGCGCCCACTGGCGTGTCAGCGGGCCGGTCGGGCAAGCGACCAGCACCGACGTGGCAGCTCCGGAGGCGAGCTGACGTCGTGCCAGCTCCAACGCCGGACGGGTCTTGCCCGCCCCCGGCGCGGCCGAGAGCAGGAACGGACCACGCTCCCAGGTATCCATTGCGGCCAGGGCCCGTGTCTGCCATGAGCGCAAAGTCGGTGTGGTCTGCGGGGCGGGCTGGCGCACGGGCCGGACATAGTGACCAGCCGCTCGGACAAAATCGGCGATCCGGCGCACCACACGTCGACCGATGGTCGGCTGGCTGACAACGAGCCCTCCCGGGGCCATCTCCCCGTACGATCGCGGAAGTGACCGTCGTCAAGATCAACGCGATCACCGTCCCGCGGGAGCGCTTTGCCGAGTTCGAGGAGCGGTTCGGGACGCGAGCCGGGAAGGTCGAGAGCGCGACCGGATTTGAGGGATTCGAGCTGCTGCGCCCCAACGACGACCGCGAGATCTGCCTGGTACTGACGCGTTGGCGCTCCGAGGAGGATTTCCGGGCCTGGGTCGCGAGCCCAGACTTTGCTGCCGGGCACGCGCAGCATCGCGAGCGCGGACCGGTCGGTACGGCGAGCGAACTATGGTCCTTCGACGTGCTCGAGCGCAAGGACCGCTGACTCGTCGCACCCCCCACGTCGGTGCGCGCACGAGGCGGAAACGCGCCGATTCCTGGCGTATTCATTGGGCCTAGGGCGGCCTTGCGGTCCCGCGCCGCAAATCCGCAACGCTCAAGGGAGCGGGACCGTCGCGGCCCGGCTCGGTAGGATCGCGCGCGCATTCCGAGCACACCTGAGCAGCTAGAAGGGAGACGCAGATCGTGGCCGACTACAACCCTTACGCGGAACTGCCCAAGGTCGCGTCGTTCGAGCTGACCAGCGAAGACGTGCGAGACGGTGAGGAGCTCGAGCAAGCCCAGCTGAGCGGACTGTTCGGCGCCGGCGGCGAGGACGTGTCGCCACAGCTGGCGTGGAGCGGCTTTCCGGATGGCACCCAGAGCTTCGCGGTGACGTGCTACGACCCCGAGGCGCCGACCGCCAGCGGCTTTTGGCATTGGGCGGTCGTCGACATTCCGGTGAGTGTGAGCGAGCTCGCGCGTGGTGCGGGCGACGAGCAGGGAAGCGGTCTTCCATCTGGGGCGTTCCAGCTACGCAACGACGCTGGCGTCAGACAGCACGTCGGGGCCGCCCCACCGCCGGGGCACGGTCGCCACCACTATTACTACGTCGTCCACGCCGTCGACGTCGAGTCACTGGGAATCGACAAGGACGCCACGCCGGCCTTCCTCGGCTTCAACCTGTTCTCGCACACGCTCGGCCGCGCGATGATCGTCGCGTGGTACGAGGCCCCGGAGAGCTAGTCCTCGGCCACCCCAGCACGCCGTCTCTCCGCCCTGGCTTCGCCCGGTACGTGAGACCGGCGGGGCGTGTCCTCGCCCCGAGAGGGGTGGACAAGCAGGCTCATCCAAGGGGACAGTCGGGTGGGAGCATTGTCACCTTCCTGACAAGTACACACTCAACAGTGTCTGAGTAGTCAGTCCACTGACCACCCTGGACGTTTGTTCTATTGGCCCTCGGGCGGGGGCGTGTAGTGTGCCGCGCCGTCTGGTCCGCTCTACCGGGGTTGCGGGGGAAACAAAAACTGAGGCGGTGATCCATGACCACGGGAGGTGGATCGTGGGGTTCCTTGCGAAGGTCTGGCGTTGTCGTGCCTGACGGGTGCGGCGCTGGTTGGGGCGACCGTGTTTGGCGTGGTTGGCTCGCTGACGGTGGCGTCGGGCTCTTCGACTCTGGGGCGACGTGGGGTGGTTGGGTCGTCGGCGGCGGGCCGACGATCCATGCGGCCCTTCGTCTCAGCGCCCCGCGAGGCTGAATCCGGCCCGCTGGAATGAAGGTGATTCCAAATAGTCGAAAGAGGAGCGCGCGGACCTGGCGCATATCGCCTCTCGGGACGGGACTTCTGTTCGTCCTCGCGGAAGCCATACTCGTCACGGCAGTCACTTCTGGCGGCGTGCAGGTGGGCGGCGCGGTCATTATCGTGCTGATCGTCTTGCTGCTGGCGGCCGCGTTGGCTGCCCCGCGCAAACGACTCGACGAGCGTCGCGTCGAGTTGCACAGGACGGCTCGATCGGGGCGGGCCGCGGCGGGAAGTGACGCCATTGGGGCCTCAGATACGAGGCGAGGGGAACTGTGGGCGTGCGAGACGGTGTTGTATGACGACACGAACAATGGTTTATGAGCGTGGCTGACAACCTGGCGCCGGCAGCGACCGGCGAGGCGGCTACAGGTGGGCGAGGCTGAGATGGAGGCTCGCCCCGAGTAGGACGAGCGGCCACAGGGCCGTGGCGACCACCGCGGAGAGCACCTGCGACAGGCTGCCCAGGTTGGCGTAGTAGCTGTGCTGGGAAGCCACGATCACGCCGAGCACGACGTAGACGATGGAGGTCAGGCGGGGCATGCCAGGAGGGTTCGCCGGGCGCCGGCGCCCTCCTTCCGGCGCCATGTCTGCGACCGCGCTGCCCGACTCCTACCGAGCCCGCGTGTAGACCTGCACCTGGACGCCGTCGGTGCCGACGGTCTGGCTCTCCGCGAGCTGCAGCTTGAGCCTGTCGATGCCGTCCGGGAAGAGACGCTGGCCGCGCCCGAGGATCGTCGGGAACACCATCAGCCGAAGCTCGTCGACCAGGTCCGCCGCAAGCAGAGCCCGCACGAGCGTGCCACTCCCGGCGACGAGGATCGTCCCGTCGGTCTCGGCCTTGAGCTTCGAAACGCCCTCGACGGCGTCGCCCGAGATCACCGTGGTGTTCTGCCACTCGGGATTTGTGAGCGTGTGCGAGACGACGTACTTCGGGCCGTTGTTGATCTTTTCGGCGAAGGGGCCCTCGCGCGACGGCCACGCCTTCGCGAAGCCGTCGTAGGTCCGCCGACCGAACAGCTGGACGTCCGCCTCCATCAGCTCGTGCATCTTGAACTTGTCGCCGTCCTCGCCACGGTCGTACTCGAACGTCCAGCCGCCGTACTCGTACTTCTCGGCTCCACCCGGATCCTCGAACACGCCGTCGATCGACACGAACTCGGTAACCACCAGCTTGCCCATCGTTCGGCT
>Ga0335075_10012063_pt1 | contig 13066 bp, 13 predicted proteins | sample Lox_Sample_24_FD_206723 | JGI IMG/M metagenome (GOLD analysis project Ga0335075, IMG submission 206723) | Soil microbial communities from Loxahatchee National Wildlife Refuge, Florida, United States - Lox_Sample_2.4 | ecosystem: Environmental > Terrestrial > Soil > Wetlands | place: USA... | reverse complement strand
CTCGAGGTCACAATCACCCCTGCCGCCTAAAACCCCAGATCCCCGCCGACCAGGCCCGCGGCCCACCACGCCACGAGCCGTCAGACCATGCCCGCGTTTGGCCGTTGATTCTCACGGTCAGCGGTCGGTCCCACGTTCGAGTCGCGGTCGGGGGCTTGTTACTCGGCTGTCTCGGCGGACGGACTGCGCCGTGATGGCTTGAGGCGGCAGTCTTCAGCGTCTATTCCGGCACTCTGCGTAGCAGTACGCTGCTGCAGAAGGTGACGGAGGCACGATGGTCTATCTCAATGGCCCGCACAGAGGCGTGTCCCGGGCACGCCTGCACGATCCTCCCCCTGGTTATCGTCCGCCCAGGCCCAGGCTCCCGTTGAAGGAACGGCGACGAAAGGCACGCAGGGACTACATTCTCATGCGCGTCGCCAGCGTAGTTCTCGTACTTACGGCCGGTGCGTTCGTGGTGATCATGCTGATGATCATTGCGATGAACATTTAGCCGCTCTCCAACGCGAGCGAGTAACGACACCCGCCACCAACAGCGGACGCCAGCGGACACCAACAGACGATGATTCCCAGTTCAAGCATGCCGCAGCGCTGGCAGCGGACGCTGCGACTTGGCTTCGGGAAGAAGAGGCCGCTTGCACTGTCTGGGGCCGAGCGCCTCACCTGTTCTCGGTTGGCGGCGGGTCAGACAGCGTGATTGCATCGGCTGTCCGGCCCGCGTCCAGGTAGGCGCCTGGCCTTCTTCGGTAGGCTCGTTTCTGCTGGCCAGTAATCACGGCTCCGGCGTTGCAGCAGGGGCTATTCCGGTCAGACGACTGGGCGGGCGGGAACGGAGCCGAACTTGGCGTACAACGTGGAGGCTTGGAGCAGTTTCCTCATAGCAATATCTGCTGCAGATGGGGTGCTGCTCGGGCTTATGATTACTGCTATCACTGTGCGGATATCTCTCATCGAGGCTCGCCGAGATCTTACCGCAAGAGCCTGGGGGTTGCTCGCGGTACTTTTCGATGTACTTGTGGCTGCGCTTTGTTCCTTGGCACCGATCGAGAGGATTGTCACCGGCTTGTTGCTCGTGGCATTTGGTGGGGACATCGCGCGGAACTTTCTTCTATACCTCTTGTCAAAAGCGCCGCCGAAGCCTTCGGAAGTTTGGCCTTTTATAACATCGGCGCCTGTGGTTATTATCCTGGCGCCGATCCCTACAGTGGTTGGAGGGATTGGTCTAGCCATACATCGTGGTGGAGGTCTTTACTGGGCAGGATTCGGCCTGATATTGACGCTGGGTTATGCGGTGCTTTTTCTGTGGGGACTCCTGTTCGAGCCTGGCTCCACGGATGAAGACCGCCAGAGCCACACTCGGCCAGATTTACCTGCGGACCTCGACATGGTTGGCAGAGCTTCAGGCAGCCGTGAACAGCTCCACAATCGCGGGATATCCGTGGGACAAAGCCCGGGCCGCAAGAACGTGACGACCATCGTCTTGCCAGATGGTAGGCGGTCGCTTGCCCTCAAAGGTGCACCTGCCGGATTACCCGAGGTGGTCGCCCGCACCTGTTGCGGCATTTCTGCGCCGCCCAGTTACCTGGGCGGGTATGGCGGGCATACTTCTGTCGTACCTCGGAGGGGGCGTGAACGGTGGCCGAAGATTCATCTCCCGCAACGGAGGTCGACACGTTTCTGGCTCGCTTGGGCAATGCGGACCGGAACGAGTGGGAACGCGCGAGCGCGGCCGTTCGGTCAGATCAGAACGCATGGAAGGCCGCGGGAGGAAGGGTGGCGCAGATCGTCGCACGCATGGGTCTCGACGAGCAAAAAGCTGAACTCTGCCAGCGAGCAAGCGCGATTTTCGGTGGAAAGGCAGCGCAAATCCAGCACGAGGACCGCCAGTACGCCATCTGGGCCGCTCACGGCGTGATCGTGGGCCTGCTGGCTGGCGACAACGCCGAGAGGACTGACCTACGTGTGCTTAAGATGCCATTCCTCCGGTTGCTTCGGGAAAGGCCCATTCGAGCGCCTGGGGAGAACGCCTACTGCGAGATTCACCCAACAGTGCCGCTCAGATTTGGCGGCTGTCAAGCGTGCCGTGACGAGGAGCGTTACAGGCGGCGGTGGTAGAGCTCGGCAGCTCAGCCGCCGCCGTGGCGACCATCCAGCGGGGGTGTAATGGCTTGGAACGCGGGTCAGGCCCAGATCACGTTGCCTCGGTCCAGACCTTGAGGAACTTCTAGGCTTGAGGTTGACGTGGTAACGCGGAACGTCCATGAACCTCGGGACGACCACATCTGCGCCGAGGCCATCGATCTGTGAGTAGGAGAGTCGATGGCAGATCTGGCTGAAGCAGTCGATGCGGCGGCTTCGTCCCTGTTCAGCCTGATGGCCTGGGACGCTAAGCGTGCGGACGGTGGATCTCGGCGCGGTGGTCGATGTCGAGGACCTGGACCGTGCGGGTGTCTTCCTCGATTCGATAGGCAATCCGGTATGTGCCGCGCCGTGCTCCGTGACAGCCAGCCAACGGGCCGAACAGCGGCTTACCGACGCGGTGCGGGTTGACGGCAAGGGCAGCCGCGCAGAACTCCAGCACGGCAGCGGCGACCGTCTCGGGAAGCCGCTGCGAGATCGCCCTCCGCGCGGCTGGCTGGAACCGGATCTGATACCGCTGCTCTGGCTCGGTGCTCACGTGCCAGTGGCGCGGCGCCGGGCCAGATCCTGCCGGACAGTGGCCAGATCCACGCCGGGCTCGCCGCGGCCCAGCGCGGCCAGACTCTCGGAGATGCGGGTGACCGCCTCGGTGTCGCCGAGGATCTCCAGGGTCATTTCCAGGCCTTCCAGGTCGTCTACTGAGACGAGCACGGCCTCGGCCTCGCCGTTGCGCGTCAAGGTGATCCGCTCATGCTGCTGGCGGACTCGCCTGGCTAGTTCGGAAAGGCGCGCCTTCGCTTCGGACAGCGGCACGGGTGTCGCGGCGATTGTCATAGTCAGAAGTATTGGTTATGTTGGTCATTTTTCTAGTCAGCACGCGCGAAGACGATTCGACTTCCTTCAGCCAGATGACACTGGCTGGAAAGCAAGCTAGCGAGGGAATTTCTTAGCGAACCTAACGGGATTTCGGGGAGCCAAACAGGAACGCCACCCCGGCGCTGCGCGCCGCCCGTGCCGCAGCCGCCTGATGCCGCTCAGTGAAATGCACCGCCAACTGGCGGCCATCGCTTTGCGAGCTGCTGCGGGACACGGGTTCGCCCTGGGCGGCGGCAACGCGCTGATCCAGCACGGGGTGATCAGCAGGCCGACGCAGGACGTGGACCTGTTCACTAACCAGGAGACGGCAGTGCGGGCCGCAGCCGCATCGGTGGAGGCCGGTTCAGACTGGGAGCGACCGGCCAGAGCCGTGACCAACCCTGGTGCCGATGCTTGGCGGCTCGTCGCCGGGGTGCCACGGGCCGCCGGCCATGAGCCGCCTGGCGTACTCGGTCACCGCGTCGATGATCTTTTCCGCCTGCCGGCGAGTCCTGGCCGCGGCGACCTCGTAGGCACCCTCGCCAATCAGCGAGGTGAGAATCGCGGCATACACCCGGTCCTCTGGCCTGTCGGTGAGGCGCAGCAGCGAGTCGTTCTGGCCGATCCACTCGCGTCCCCTGCGGCGCCTCATCATGTCGAATCCCGGCGGTACGTCACCGGAGCTGAACAGCAGGGTAAGGTCACGCCGCTGCCAGCTACCGTGCAAGAAGGCGCGCGCTCCGGTCTCGAACAGCTGGCCCGGGTCAGTGACGCCCTTGTTAATGGCATCCGCGACTGCCTGACTCGCCGCCTCCTCGTGTGCGAGCTGATGCTGTTGCCAGAGGGCGACGAACAGCTCACTCTTGCCGCCGAAGTGGTGATACAGGCTGCCGACGCTGGATCCGGCCCGCTCGACGATGTCCGCGATGCTCGCGTCGGAGAAACCACGCTCCGTGAAGACCTGCCGCGCCGCGTCAAGCAGTGCGCGTCGCGTGTGCGCGGTGCGGCTCCACTGCCGCGGTCCCCCCGGGGTGCCGTCCCTCAGCTGCCTTGGCATGGGTTCTCACCGATCCCTTCCGCCCTGCGGTCAACGTAGTCCCTCCGGCTGCGTCGGCCCTCTTGACAGCCCCGCTGCCCCGCTTAGAAGCTCATTCTAGTAACTAATTCTGATAATGCGGCCGCTGTGGGCTGGCGGGAGAGGCTGGTGAGCACATGACAAGGCTGACTGGGCGGGTGGCCATCGTCACCGGTGCCGGCCGCGGAATCGGCCGGTCAGTGGCGCTGCTCCTAGCGCGGTGCGGTGCAGCCGTGGTGGTCAACGACCTGGGCGCCGCGCTGGACGGGTCGGGTGCCGACAGCGGGCCGGCGCAGCAGGTCGTGAACGAGATCGCCGAGGCGGGCGGCAAGGCCGTCGCCAACGGCGCGGACGTGTCGGACCATGCGGCCGCTGAAGGGCTCATCCGTGGCGCTATCGAGGGCTTCGGCCGTCTGGACGTCGTGGTCAACGTCGCGGGGATCCTCCGTGACCGGATGGTGTTCAACATGGCGGAGCAGGAATGGGACGACGTGATCCGCGTCCACCTCAAGGGCACGTTCAACACCACCAAGTTCGCGTCGGCGCACTGGCGCTCGCTGCGCGAAGAGACCGCGCAGAACCGCATCATCAACTTCACCTCGGTGTCCGGGCTGCACGGCGCTCCCGGGCAGCCGAATTACGCCGCCGCCAAGATGGGGATCGTCGGCCTGACGTACTCGTCGGCCAACGCGCTGGGCAAGTACGGCGTCACAGTGAACGCGATATCCCCCGGCGCCGCGACTCGGATGACCGAGACGATCCCCGTGGAACGGCAGCGGGCGCGCGGCGCGGCGGACGACGAGCGCTCCCCGGACAACGTCGCCCCGATCGTCGCCTACCTCGCGAGCGAGCAGTCCGGCTGGCTCACCGGCCGGATCATCCACACCGCCGGGTACGAGGTCACGTTGTACAGCAACCCGGAGCCGGTGGTCCGGCTCATCGGCACAGGGCCGTGGGATCCGGACGCGCTGGCCGCTCAGGTGGAGCGTTCGTTCGGCCCGCTGCTCAGAGGTCACCCATGACCGGCTTTGAGACTCTGCGCACCGACGTCTCGCACGGGGTCGCGACGATCTGGCTCAGCCGGCCCGAGCGGCGCAACGCGTTCAATTCGGCGATGACCCGCGAGCTGTACGAAGCGTTTGCGCTGTTCGAGTCAGCCGAGGACGTTCGGGCGATCATCGTGACCGGCACCGGACGGTACTTTTCCGCCGGCGCGGACCTCGAGCGCGGGGGCCAGACCTTCAATCGCCCCGCTGACGCCGCACCGGCCGCGACCGATCCCACCGGCCACATCGAGCCGGTCCTCATGCGCACGCCAGTCATAGCCGCGATGAACGGATCAGCCGTCGGCATGGGGCTCACGCTGCCGCTCGGCTGGGACATCAGGTTCGCCGCCGCCGATGCCAAGTACGGCTTTGTCTTCACCCGGCGGGGCATCGTGCCCGAGGCGTCGTCCACCTGGCTGCTGCCCCGGCTGATCGGCGTTTCCCGGGCCATGGAGTTGCTGCTGAGCGGCCGCATCTTCAGCGGCACTGAGGCGGCCGAGATGGGCCTGGTATCCAGGGCACTGCCTGCCGGGGACGTGCTGGCCGCCGCCCAGGAGTTCGCCCGCGACCTCGCGGACAACACCTCGGCCGTGTCGGTGGCGGCCACGAAGGCGCTGGTCTACGGCGCGCTTGAACGCGACCGTGGCGCCGCGCACGAACGGGAGCACGAGGTCTTCCGCTGGATGGGGCGGCAGGCCGACGCGGCGGAGGGCGTAACCGCGTTCCTGGAGAAGCGCGCGCCGCGGTGGCCGCTGTCCAAGGTCAAGGACTATCCGCCGATGCTGTCCGAATAGCCGGAGGTCCGGCTTGACACCCCCGCGCACGGAAAGTCGAATGCTTGCATGACGGAACGGAAGAGCCCCACCGCCGTGCTGCGGGAAGGCCCCCGCGCGCTGACCGAGGACCAGGTGCGCGAGATCGAGGGGACCAGCCTCGACGGGGTGCTGCACGTCGACATCGACGACGTCATCGAGTACGTCCACCAGGACCTGAAGTCATTGCCGGACTTCACCACGCTGTACCGCAGGTACCTGAAGCAGCGGTGGGACGTCTACGACCTGGACTTCAGCCAGGATGTCGTGGACTGGACCGAGAAGATGACCGAGGCGGAGCGCCAATCGTTCATCGCGATCGCGTCCGGCTTCCATCACGGGGAGCGGCAGGTCGAGATCGAACTGCCGGTGTTCATGATCGGCGCCAGCGAGGAGGAGAAGCTGCACATCGCGGCGCAGATCGAGGACGAGGCCCGGCACACGGTCTTCTTCGACCGGTTCTACCGCGAGGTCGTCGGCCTGCGGGGCGACGACATGATGGCCGTGCTCGACGCGTCGTTCTCCTGGGTGTCCGAGACGTTCGTCGGGCCGTTCGGGCTGCTGGCGTACCAGGCGGACGAAGTCCGGCGGAACCCGTACGACGAGCGAGCGCGCGTCCGCTACGGCACGAACTACTTTCTGTGGATCGAGGGCGTGCTGGCGCTGTCGGTCATGAAGGTGACGCTGTCGTACGCCCGCTGGCGCGGGATCCTTCCGGGCTACTACACCGGATTCACGGCGACGTGCCGTGACGAATCGCGGCACGTGCAGGGCGGCATGCGCTACCTGCAGCAGGCTGTCCGCAAGGACCCGACGATGATCAACGAGATCCACAACACCCTGCGGACGATCCTGGCGATGTCCGGCGTGGTGAGCCGGCAGGTCTACTACGAGCCGCTCGGCTGGACCGACGAGGAGGTGCGGGTGCTGTTCCGCCAGCAGCTGCGGCGCAAGGTGAACGACGTGGGCATCGACCTGCCTCCCGACATCGAGGACAGGATCAACCGGATAGAGCCGGTCCTGGCGGGCGGCTGAGCGATGACAGCACCCGGCTTCTTCACCAGCGAGTGGGCGGGCGCGGTCCGCGACGCGCTCACGGCCGGGCCGTCGGAGCAGGCCCGCGCCGGAAAGCTCCAGAAATACTGGGACTCCTTCGAGAAGGTCAAGGGCAAGTACGCCTCCTCGTGGGCACTGGAGTGCCGGGACCTGCCTGGCCGGCCCAGCCGGCCCGGGGGAGCGGCGTCCCTGGTCGTGGCGTGGGAGGACGGCGCCGTGACTGCCTGCCAGACCGCCGCCCCGGACACCCGGGTCCATGCCACGTACACGCTCGGCATGGACTACCAGGACTGGAAGGCGCTGCACGAGGGGTACGACGCGCAGCGCACGGTCATGTACCGGAAGATGCTGCTCACCGACGGCGACCTGCTTGAGTTCTTCAAGTCGATCTACTTCTTCGTGGAGTGCCTCGCGGTGATCGGTGGCGTGCCAGCCGAGTATCCGTAGCCACGCCGCAGGGTTGACGCCGGTACCGCCAGATCTAGAATTCCATTCTAGGATCATTCCTCGTGACGGAGGCCGCTGGCATGGCACAGTCAGAACTTGACCTTGGCCCTGAGATCGCGCGGTTCCGCACGGAGCTGCGGGAATGGATCGCGGCGGAGACGCCGCCTGGCCTTCCCGGGCTCACCGACTGGACCATGCCCATGACCGCCGGCGGCCGGCGCGGCGCCCAGCTGGCCGCGGCGATGGCCGACCCGGCCTACGCCGAGTGGGAGGCCAAGCTGCTGGCCAGGCGGCTGATCTGCCCGCAGTGGCCCGAAGAATACGGCGGACAGGACATGGACGCCGTCCGCCTAGCCGTGCTCAACGAAGAGTTCCACCGGGCGAGTGTGCCGCGCGTAACCCGCGGCATGGGGGAGAGCCTGGTCGGCCCGTCCGTCATCGTGCACGGCACACAAGAGCAACGGGCATTCTTCCTGTCGCGGATCATCTCCGGCGAGGACGTGTACTGCCAGGGGTTCTCAGAACCAAACCACGGCTCGGACCTCGCGGCGGTGGAGACGCGCGGCGTCGTCGCGGGAGACGAGCTCGTCATCACCGGGCAGAAGGTCTGGACATCGGGAGCGGCCACGGCCAACCGGATGTTCCTGCTCTGCCGGACCGACCCGGACGCGGAAAAGCACGCCGGGCTGTCCTACGTGGTGATCGACTTCAAGGATCCCGGCGTCCAGTACCGGCCCATCAAGCAGATCTCGGGGGCAGCGGAGTTCTGCGAGGATTTCCTTGACGGCGTCCGGGCGCCGCTGTTCAACGTGATCGGCGGGCTGAACAACGGCTGGCGGGTCGCCATGACCACACTCGGTCACGAGCGCGGCGGGCGGGCGACGGTCGCGCACCTAGGGTTCGAGCGCGAGTTCTGGGACCTGGTGGAGACGGCGCGCAAGCGGGGCAAGACCGCCGACCCGCTGGTCCGGCAGCAGCTCGCCTGGGCCTACACCCAGGTCGAGCTCATGCGGTACAGCGGACTTCGCGCGCTCGCGCAGGTGGCCGCGGGCCGCCGGCCGGGTCCTGAAGCCTCGGTCGCGAAGCTCTTCTGGAGCGAGTACCACAAGCGTCTCGGCGAGATCGCGATGAGCATCGAGGGCGCGGACGGCCTGCTGCGGCCGGACGGCGACGGCTACCCGGTCAGCAAATGGCAGAACGTGTTCCTGAGCAGCCGGGCCGGCACGATCTACTCAGGAACCAGCGAGATCCAGCGGAACATCATCAGCGAACGCGCGCTCGGCCTGCCCAAGGAGCCACGGGTGGCAGGCTGATGGGGACGCCGGACGCCGCCGAGAACTACCTCGCGTCGCGCGAGCTCGTCACGCCACGGCGGCTGCGCGAGTTCTTTGCCCCGAAGAGCATCGCCATGGTGGGTGCCTCGGACAACTCCGGATGGGGCAGGTTCATCGTCACCAGCTGCCAGACGACGGGATTCAGCGGGCCGCTGATGGCCGTGCACCCCAGCGCCATGATCGCGTTCGGCCTGCCGGTCGTGCCCAGCCTGCGCGACCTGCCTGAGCCTGCCGACCTGGCGTTCATCCTCGCGCCGGTGCAGGCGGTCGAGAGCGTCCTGGCCGACATGGGCGCCGCGGGCATCAAGAACGCGGTGGTCCTCGCCTCGGGCTACCGGGAGGTGGGCGACGACGGCAGGACGCTGGAGAACGCGATGGTATCCCGGTCGATCGCCAACGGCATCACCGTGCTCGGCCCGAACTGCCTGGGGTTCCTCAACGCGCACACGCGGGCGGCGCCCTACGCGCTGACCCTTCCGCCGCCGCTGATCGCCGGTCCCGTGGGTGTCGTACTGCAGAGCGGTGCCCTGGCCAGCGTGGTACTCGCCTTCACCAGGGCGCACGCCATCGGGGTGAGCGTGCTTACCTCGGTAGGCAACGAGTCCATGATCAAGACCGTCGACGTCATCGACTACCTCATCGAGGATGACGCGACCAAGGTCATCTGCCTGTTTCTTGAGGAGATCGGCGACCCGGCCAAGTTCGCGCGGATGGCCGGGAAGGCAGCCGGGGCGGGCAAGCCGATTGTCGCGCTCAAGGTCGGCTCGAGCCCGGCTGGCCAGCAGGCGGCCCTGGCGCATACGGGCTCAGTGGTCGGGGACGACGCGGTCGTGGACGCAGCGCTCCGCCAGCTGAACGTCATCCGGGTCACCAGCCTGGAGGAGCTGCTGACCACGGGCGCGATGCTCGGCTACAACAGGTGGCCGCGCGGGCGCCGGATGGGCGTGCTCACCGCGTCCGGCGGGTCCTGCGACATCATCGCCGACGCGGCCAGCACCGAGGGCCTGCAGATCCCGGACTTCGCGCCGCGGACCGCGGCGGCGATCGACGCGTACCTGCCGCCGTTCGCCGCCGCGCACAACCCGCTGGACGTCACCGGCTTCGGCCTGGCCAACGTGAGCACGAAGACAGGCACGATGGCCGCCATCGACCACGCGCTCGATGCCGCCGTGGAGGACCCCAACCTGGACTTCATCTTGTTCAATGGCGTGAACCTGCCCGATGTCCGGCCGCCGGACGAGAGCATGGCGACGACGCTGGAAGCACGCCTCGACTGGCTGGCCAGGCGAAAGGCCTCCGCGCCCATCCCGGTCATCCCGATCGGCACCACCTGTGTGGACGTCAGCCCCTACGGGCGCGACATGCTGAGCAAGCGCGGCCTGACCGTGCTTGGCGGCCTCAGCACGGGGATCAAGGCAGTGAGCAATACGTTGCGCTGGCTGGAGAACCGGCGCGCAACCCGGCCCGGCTCCCCGGTCCGCCCGGCGTTCCCGCTGGCTGGTGCCGTGCCGGTATCCGGTCCCTGGCCGGAGACCGAAGCGCGGCGACTGCTCGCGTCGTCCGGCGTGCCGATCGTGCCGGGGGAGGTGGCTGGTTCCGCCGATGAGGCCGTGGCCATCGCCAGGCGGATCGGGCTGCCGGTGGCGGTGAAGATCTGTTCGGCCCAGATTACGCACAAGTCAGACATCGGCGGGGTCGCGCTCGGGCTGAACTCCGAAGCAGACGTGCGGGCCGGATATGAGAAGGTGCGCGCCGCAGGCGAGGCGGTGCCAGGAGCACGCGTCGACGGCGTGCTCGTGACGGCGATGCGCTTTGGCGGGGCGGAACTGCTGGCGGGCGTCACTATCGACCCGGCGTTCGGCCCGGTGCTCGCGGTAGGCCTTGGCGGGATCTGGGTCGAGATCTTGCACGACACCAGCCTGCGCCTGCTCCCGGTCGACCAGGCCGAAGTCAAGCGCATGCTCGGGGAACTGCGCGGGCTGCCGGTACTGCGGGGCGCGCGCGGCACGCCGCCCGCCAACCTGGACGCGATAGCCGAGGCGATCGCCAGGCTCAGCGACACCGCTCTGTCGCTGAACGGCACGCTACGCGCGCTTGAGGTCAACCCATTGTGGGTGCACGGAGATCAGATAGAGGCGCTGGACGTCCTCGTCGTCACGGAGATGGAGCCATCCAGATGATGCTGGGAACTACCGCGGAGCAGGAAGAGCTGCGCGCTTCGGTCAGGCGTTTCCTTGCGGTCCGCGCGCCGCTGACCCGAGTCCGCGAGCTTATGGAAACAGATGTCGGAACGGACAGTGGTGTCTGGGAACAGGCGGGTGCTCAGCTCGGCTTGCAGGCCATGGCCATCCCCGAGACCTACGGCGGGGCCGGTTTCTCCTTCGCCGAGCAGGCGATCGTGCTCGAGGAGTTCGGCGCGGCGCTGTACGGCGGCCCGTATCTGGCCAGCGCCGTGCTGGCGGCAACCGCCCTGCTGGCGAGCCAGGACGAGGGGGCCAGGCGCGACCTGCTGCCCGGGATCGCGTCGGGGGAAGTCATCGCGACACTGGCCTTCACCGAGGACGATGGCTCGTGGGACCCGGCCTCGATCCGGATGCCGGCCGCCAAGAACGGCGCGGAATGGACGCTGGACGGGCACAAGAGCTTCGTCCTTGACGGGCACTCGGCCGGGCTGCTGCTGGTGGTCGCCGCCACGACCGCCGGGCTGTCCCTGTTCGCGGTCGACGGGACGGCCGCCGGGCTGACCCGCACGTCGCTGCCGGCACTGGACCAGACCAGGAAGCTGGCCCGGCTGGAGTTCAGCGACGTGCCTGGCAGGCTGATCGGCTCGCCAGGCGACGCGGCGGCGGTGCTGGACCGCACTTTGGACGTGGCCGCGATCGCGCTGGCCGCCGAGCAACTCGGCGGGGCGCAGCGGGCGCTGGACATGGCGGTGGAATACGCGAAGACCAGGCATCAGTTCGGACGGCCGATCGGCAGCTTCCAGGCGATCAAGCACCGGTGCGCCGACCTGCTCCTCGAAGTTGAGTCGCTGCGGTCAGCGGTCGCCTACGCCGCTGCCGCCGTCGCCGAGGGCTCGGCGGAGGTCCCGGTCATAGCCCCGCTGGTGAAGGCGTACGCCTCGGAAACCTTCTTCCACGTGGCCGCGGAGAACATCCAGATCCACGGCGGCATCGGCTTCACTTGGGAGCACGATGCGCACCTGTATTTCAAGCGTGCGAAGTCCAGCGAGCTGTTCCTCGGCGACGGTGACTACCACCGTGCGCGCCTCGCGGCCCGGCTGGGGCTGTGACCTAGTTAATCCGGCGCGGGTAGCGCGGGGCGTGGTCGCGGAACTCACCCGCCACCCGGCCGCGGGCCAGCGCGGCGAGGAAGCCGGCCGGACCGTCGAAGTCCGGCATCTCCACGTAGGCGGCGCCCACGCCTGGCGCGTCATGGGCGTCGGAACCCGCCCCGCCGGGCAGCGAGAACCGCTCCGCCAGGCTGGCCGCCCGCGCGTTCAGCGCCTGGTCGGCGATTTTCGCGTTGAAGACCTCGATGATGTCCGCCGCCCCGTCCGCGCACATGCCGGGAAGCAGCCTGCCCAGGCTGGATCGCACCGGGTCGAACGGATGCGGGACGTACACCAGGCCGCCCTGCGACCTGATCCGGCTGATCACCTCAGCGAGCGGAAGCACATACGGAATCCGCTCGGTGAGGAATAGCCCGATCACGTCACCGTTCGGGGTCCTGATCTCCTCGCCGACGATGACCCGGACGCCCAGGTCCTGCTCGGCCGCCGCGACCGCGGCCGACGTGACGTTATGGTCGGTGACGCACACCACGTCCAGAGCGGCCTGCCGGGCCCGCCCGGCGAGCTGCTCGAGCGTCAGCACTGAATCGCCGGACGCGACGGTGTGCAGGTGGCAGTCCACGCGCACCAGCCCCGCGGGTGCCCGCGAGCCTGGAACCGGCCGGTTGACCAGCATAATAGAAACGTATTCTAATATCGGCTTGCAATCCGCGCATCGCCTGGCGGCGGAGGTTGCCCATGGGACTCGACCACAGCCTGGTGGGAGTGCCGAGTGAACCGCAGCTGCGGTCCTGGGACAGCAAGGACGCCCTGCTGTACGCGGTAGGCGTCGGAGCCGGCCTGGACAGCCCCCTGGAGGAACTGGAGTTCACGACCGAGAACTGCGAGGGGATCGAGCAGCAGGTGCTGCCGACGTTCGGGGTGCTGATCGCGCAGGCGCGGGCCCGCCGTAGTCTCGGCGACTTCGACCGGGCGATGCTGGTGCACGCTGAGCAGTCCTTCGAACTGCA
>Ga0335075_10012060_pt1 | contig 13067 bp, 12 predicted proteins | sample Lox_Sample_24_FD_206723 | JGI IMG/M metagenome (GOLD analysis project Ga0335075, IMG submission 206723) | Soil microbial communities from Loxahatchee National Wildlife Refuge, Florida, United States - Lox_Sample_2.4 | ecosystem: Environmental > Terrestrial > Soil > Wetlands | place: USA... | reverse complement strand
CTACCTGGTCTTGGACTTCGTAACAACTTTGTGACAGTCGGTACGCGCCCGCGCGGCGCGTCCTCAGCGCCACAACCGCGCGATCGACTCCACGCTCAGCCACGGCGGCCGGCGCTCGAACAGGCGGACGATCGCCACCGACAGCGCGAGCGTCGCCAGGCCGCCAAACAGGTCCAGCACGTAGTGGTTGCCGGTGGCCAGCACCGCGAAGGCGGTCAGACAGGGATACACGACGGCCAGCGCGCGCACCCAGCGCTGCGTCCACATGCGCCACGCGACCAGCGTGCACCACACCGCCCAGGCGATGTGCAGCGAGGGCATCGCCGCGTACTGGTTGGCGAGCGACGACAGTTCGCCGGTGTGCCACGAGCCGATCGCGTGCGTGGAGGCGACCACGTCGACGAAGCCGGGGAGCAGGCGCGGGGGAGCGACGGGGAACAGCCAGAAGACGACGAATGCGAGCACGTTGACGAGCACGAGCACGCTGCGCAGCGGACGGTAGATGTCCGCGCGCCGCCACCACAGCCAGCCGAGCAGCCCGAGCGTGACGATGAAGTGGGCGTTGTCGTAGTAGTCGGAGATCACCAGCGCCAGCGTGGGGTGCACCGCCAGCCAGCGGTCGAGCGCGTGCTCGGGGTCGATGTGCAGCGACTGCTCGAAGCTGAGCACGTCGTGCGCGTGCGCGAACGCCGCGTGCAGCCGCAACGGCGCGAGGTTGGTGACCGCGTCGTACAGCCAGCACAGCCACGCGATCGTCAGCGCCTCCAGCCACCAGCGCGGGCGCGCCCTCAGCCGCGGCAGCGCTGCGCCCGCGCCGACCGCTGCGGCCGAGCGTCGGGCATCGACTGGTGCGACCGTTGACAAGCAGATGATGTTAGCCGCGCCCGCAGCGGCGCTACGCCGCCGGCCGTGCGCGCCGCAACGAAGCGACTGTCCGGTGGCCGCCGCGCCGCGACCGCCTGCTCGCCGCTACGCGGCGACCGCCTGCAGCCCCCGCTCGCGCAGCGTGGCGATCACCCGCGGGAGCGCCTGCGCGGTCCGCCGCCAGGAGCCGGGCGCGGAGTAGTCGTCGGCGTCGTGCAGCAGCAGCACCGCGCCCGCGCCCGCGCCGTCGGTGACGCGCGCGGCGATCGAGGCGGGCGTGGCGCGCGCCTCCCAGTCGCGGCCCCAGTGGCTCCACAGCAGCGTGCGCCAGCCACGGGCGCGCGCGAGGCGCAGGGCGGCGGCGTTGAGCACGCCGTACGGGGGGCGATACAGCACGGGCGCGCAGCCGGTGTGGGTGACGATCACGTCGTGCGCCCTGGCGAGGTCCTCGCGCACCTGCCTGGGGGTCAGCCGCAGCAGGTTGCGGTGGCGGTGGCAGTGCAGCGCGATCTCGTGTCCGGCCTGCGCGATCTCACGCGCCAGCGCGGGCGCGCGCAGGACCTGCTCGCCGACCAGGAAGAACGTCGCGCGCACGCGCTCGCGGGCGAGGATCTCGAGCACCGCCGGGGTGCCCTGCGGGTGCGGGCCGTCGTCGAACGTCAGCGCGTAGCCCTGCCCGCCTCGGGCGCTGTCCTGCACCTCGAGCATCGCGCGCAGCCACGGCCAGATCGGGGCGGGCGAGCGCGGCAGGCAGCGGGGCCGCGAGCTGGCGAGCGCGGGCAGCATGTAGCCGACGGCGCCTGCGCCGGCGAGCGCGCCCGCGAGCACGGCGGTGCGAGTGCGATGATCGGTGGCGAACATGGTCAAGCTGGTGCTGGGAATTGGGGCGGCGTTCGCAGCGTCCAGCCTGTACAGCGTAGGGATCGCCCTGCAGGCGATGGACGCCAAGCAGGCCCCGCGCGAGGAGCACCTGCGTGTGGCGCTGGTCAGCGGCCTGTTGCGGCGGGCGCGCTACCTGCTGGGCACGGGGATCTCGATCCTCGGCTGGCCGCTGCAGGTCGTGGCGCTGCTGCTCGCGCCGCTGGTGGTCGTGCAGCCGGCGCTGGCCGCCGGCCTTTTGGTGCTGCTGGCCTTCAGCGAGCGCATGCTGCACGAGCCCGCCGGGCGCTACGAGCACGTGGCGACGCTGGCGATCGTCGTGGGCGTCGCCGGCGCGGCCGTGTTCGCGCCGCCGCTCAGCTCCAGCCAGCCCGGCGAGCAGCTGACGATCACGCTGGTGCTCGTGGGCCTTGCGTTGGCGAGCGTGCTGCCCTACCTGCTGGTCGCGCTCGGTCGCTCGTTCGCGGAGCTGACGATGGTCTGCGCTGGCCTCGCCTTCGGCTGGAGCGCGCTCGCCACCAAGCTGGCGGCGGACGACCTGAAAGCGCATCATCTGCTCACGGCGGCGCTGTGGGGCCTCTCGACGGCGGCGGCGTCGGGGGTGGGGGTGCTCAGTGAGACGAGCGCGCTGCAGCAGCGCCCGGCGATCCAGGTGGCGCCGGTGGTGTTCGTGACTCAGACGGTCGTGCCGGTGACGTGCGCGCCGCTGCTGTTCGGCGAGCGCTTCACCGCGACGGCGCTGAGCGGCGTGCCGCTGGCGCTCGCGCTGGCGGTGCTGATCGCCGGCGCGGCGCTGCTGGCGCGTTCGCCGCTGTTGCTCGCGTTGATGGAGGGCGCGTCGGTGAGCCACGACAGCGGCTCGGCCCCGAGCTCGGATGCGCCGAGCCACGCGACGATGCGCTCGAGCCCCGCCACCGACACCGGTGAGCCGTCGAGCCCGACCACGAGCACGTCGCCGGCGAGCAGCCGTCGCTGAGGCAGCGCGCCGGTGGCGCTCAGGCGCAGCGCGCCCTTGATCGGGATCGCGCCGGTGGTGCGCGCGAGCACCATCTGACCGACCGACAGCCCGCCGTCGGGTCGCAGGAAGTAGAAGCTGTGGTGCAGGCCGAGCGCGCGCGCCTGCGAGCGCAGCGCGGAGCGCGTGTGCAGCCAGTGGAACATGCGCGGGCTGGGCACTTCCGGCAGCAGCTCGTCGCCGATCGCGCGCAGGCGCGCGACTTGGCTGCGTGCCGGCACGCCGCTGTCGTCGGCGAACGACACGTGGATGCCTTTGGCGGCGAGCTCCGTGGCGACGGGCACGATCGCGCGCATCGGTGCGTGCACGATCACGCCGACCTCCGGCTGCTGGGTGGCGACGCGCACGAGTTCGTGGACGTGCAGCAGCTTGTCGGCGACGGCGGTCACCTCGTCGGTGGACATCATCCACGTGCCGATCGCCAGCAGCAGCGTCAGCTGCGTGGCGAGCGCCACCAGGCGCAGGCGCCAGCGCGGGATCGGGCGCACGCGCCGGGGCGCCTGCAGGACCACGTCCACGGCCGCGGGGTGCTCGCCCTCGGCCGGCTGCGAGGAGCGGACGGCCGCGCGCGCGGCGTCCGGCTCGTCGGCGAAGCTCGCCTGCACGTGCATGCGCAGCTGCTCGCGGTCGTTGGCCAGGCGCAACAGGTCCAGGGCGGCCATCGCGCGGGTGTTCAAACGCGCGTGCCCCACGGGCAGGCCGTAGGAGACGACCGGCGTGCCCGCCGCGCGCGCCTCCAGGCAGGTGACGCCGCCGGTGGAGTGCACGAGCACGTCGGCGGCGGCGAGGATCTCCGGCATTTTGTCGGTGAACTCGTATACGCGCACGCGCCCTTCGCGGGCGAACGTCGCGCGCAGCTTGTGCGCCAGCTGCGCGTTGCGTCCCGCCAGGCACACGATCGCGCTGACGTCGGGCACCTTCGTGAACTCGCGCACCGCGCCCGCGATGTCGCCCACCCCCCAGCCGCCGCCCGAGACGACCACCGCGCGGCCCTCCTCGGGCAGGCCGAGCGCGCGCCGCGCCTCCACGGGGCAGCGCGGCTGCAGGAACTCGGCGGAGATCAGCGGGCGCACCAGCTGCACGCTGCCGTGTCCGGCGATGCGCTCGACGGACGGCATCGACTCGCCGTACATCACCAGGTGCACGTCGATGCCGGGCTGCGCCCAGAAGAACAGGCCGGTGAGGTCGGTGATGGTGGCGACCGTCGAGCAGCGCACCACGCCCGTGCGCCGCAGCCGCGCGAGCACGACCGTCACCGCCGGGTAGGTCGAGACGACCACGTCGGGATCGTGCTGGGCGATCACGCGCGCGAGCGGGCGCGATCCCGCCAGGCACAGCAGTCTGCGCGTGACGAAACGCACGGGCAGCACCTTCTCCAGCAGCCAGTAGATGAGCGTGTACGTCCACGGGAAGAAGCGCAGCTGCACGCGGTAGCCGTCCTCGACGACCGGGCGCACGAGCGGACCCATCGCGGCGAGCCCGTCGATGACCGTCACCTCGGCGGGTCGCTCGGACGCTTCGATCTGCTGCGCCAGCGCGCGCGCAGCCGCCGCGTGACCCTCGCCCACGTCTGCGGACAGGATGAGGACACGGTGTGGGCTCGCGGGATCGGACGCCCGGCGCCGGTTGCGTGTGCGGTTGCGAACTCGCATAGACAGTGATCCCACCTGCCCCGTCGTGCGCTTGTGGGCGCGAGGCAGAGATCGGCCCATACGGCATCCCCGCCAGGCGCGATCCAGGCAATACGTTACCGCTGGCGGGGGACGCTCGCGTGTGCGCCCGGCCCCACGGTCTCCATTAGACGCAAGAATGGACGTCATTCAGGCAGCGACCCCGATTTCCGCAGCGCCGCGTGCACGCACGGCAGGCGAGCGCGTGAGCCGGAGCACTGGCGGCGGCGTGCCCGCAGGCGTGGTCAATGCGCTCGGCGGGCTCGGTCTCGTGGGCGTGGTGGCGTCCGTCTTCCTGATCAGCGCGGGGGCCGCGTCGGCGCCGTCGCAGTTCGTGCCCGCGCGCAGCGGCGGCTGGCCGGCGTGGCTCGCGGGGCCGCTGCACGGCCTGGACATCGGCCTGTCGAACACCGGCTTTCAGGTGCTGATGGCGGTCATGTGCGCGAGCTACCTGCTGGTGTTGGCGCTCGCGCGGCGCCTGCCGCTGGCGGCGCTCGCGGGCGCGATCGTGCTCGCCTGCGTGATCTTGGCGCTCGGGCCGCCGCTGCTCTCGCAGGACGTGTTCGGCTACATCTCCTACGCGCGGCTGGGCGCCCTGCACGGCCTGGACCCGTACACGCACGTGGCCTCGGAAGCGCCCACGGACGCCGTGTTCGGCTTCATCGGCTGGCCGTTCCAGCACTCCCCCTACGGGCCGCTGTTCACGCTGCTCAGCTACGCGCTCGTGCCGCTCGGTGTGGCGGGCGGGCTGTGGGCGTTCAAGGCGATCGCCGTGCTCAGCTGCCTGGCCGCCGTGGCGCTGATCGGCGTGGCGGCGCAGCGTCTCGGGCGCTCGGCCTCCTGGGCGGTCGCGTTCGTCGGGCTGAACCCCGTGATGCTGGTGCTGGCGGTGGGCGGCGCGCACAACGACACGTTGCTGGTGCTGGCGTTGGCGGGCGCGCTTGCGCTGAGCGCCCAGGGCGCGCGCCGCACGAGCTCCGCGCCGCGCGCCGCGGGCGCGCTGGCGGTGGGCGTGGGCGTGAAGCTGACGGCAGGGCTGGCGCTGCCGTTCCTGGTGCTCTGCTCGCCGCACACGCGCGAGCGCGTGCGCGTGGCGCTGTGCGCGCTGGTGGCGCTCGCGCTGGTGGCGGTGGTGGGCGTGCTCGGCTTTGGCGTGCACGCGTTGGGCTTCCTGGGCGCGGTGGGCGAGCAGCAGCAGCTGGTGGCCATTCACAGCTTGCCGGCGGAGACGGCGCGCCTGTTGGGGATTGGCAGCGCCGCCCACCCGCCGAGTTGGTGGCGGCACCTGTTCGTGGCGGCGTTCGTGGTGGTGCTGGCGTTCGCGCTGTGGCGCACGGCGCGCGGCGCGGACTGGCGTGTGGCGGCCGGCTGGAGCACGATCGCGCTGCTGCTCGCGACCGCGTGGCTGTTGCCCTGGTATGCGATCTGGGTGCTGCCGCTAGCGGCCGTCAGCGGCGAGCGGCGCCTGTGCGCTGCCACGCTCGTGCTGTGTGCCTACGCCGTTTTGATCCACCTGTCGTTTGCCGATCCGCTGCTCAGCCCCACGACGCACTACATCGCCCCCGACCTGCACATCGCCGTCCCTGGGCTGCGACACCGCCTCGAACTCACCAGTTTCAAGGTGCTTCACGACGTCCAGCTCGATCTCCGCTGGTGAGAGGGCGGGGCGCAGCCGGCGCAGGCGAATCGTGTCCAGACGCCGGAACTTGAGGATCTCCAGCACGTACACCAGGTACACGCTGGCGGCCAGCACGATCAGGCCGAGGGCGACCATCACGAGCGTCCAGCCGGTGTACAGGTGGCCTTTGTGGTTGCTGTAGGGGACGAAGCGCAACGCCAGCGCGAGGCCGGCGAGCAGCAGCGTCCACGCGTACAGGTAGGCGATCGTGCGCCTGCTGGAGAAGCCGATGCGCGCCATGCGATGGTGGAAGTGCTCGGTGTCCGAGCGGTAGATCGGCTGGCGGTACTTCAGGCGCTTGAGCACCACGAAGGTGGTGTCCAGGAACGGCACCGCCAGCAGGATCAAGGGCAGCACGAACGACACCACCGCCGCGGTCTTGACGGCGGCCTCCACGGTGATCACGCCCATCAGCAGGCCGAGCAGGTTGGCGCCGCAGTCGCCCATGAAGCTGCGCGCGGGCGGGAAGTTGAAGATCAAAAAGCCGAGCGCCGCGCCGGCGGTCAGCGCCGCGAGCACGCCCGGCTGCTGGCGGTTCAGGTCGAAGGCGATCACCGCCATGGTGGCGGCGATGATCACGCACACGCCCGCCGCCAGGCCGTCGACGCCGTCGGAGAAGTTGACGACGTTCATCATCACCACGAGACCGATCACCGTGAGGATCGGTCCGGCGTCGGCGGGGCCGGTGTTGGGGAAGGCCAGCCGCCCGACGAACGGCAGCGTGATCGCCTTCACGCCCACCCCGAAATGCACGACGATCACCGCCGCCAGCACCTGCCCGAGCAGCTTCAGGCCCGGATGCAGGTCGAAGCGGTCGTCCAGCGCGCCGACGATCGTGATGATGGCGGCGGCCAGCAGCACGCCGTGCCACAGCGCTTTGCTTTCGCCGTAGCCGGCGGGCAGCCAGATGAGCGCGGCGAGGAACGCGCCGGCGAAGATCGCCAGTCCGCCCAGCAGCGGTGTGGGGCGCTCGGACAGGCCGCGCTCGCGCGGCTCGTCGATCGCGCCGACCGCCCTCGCGAAACGCATCGTGAGAGGGGTCACCAGCGCGGTAAGCACCGCTGCGGCGAGAAAGGCGTAAAGCGCGTCAAGCTCGGTTGGGTGCACCATCGGCGCCTACACAGCATCGCACGCCGGGAGGTCGATCGCGGCAGCGGGCATTATTTGGTCGTCTACACCTGCGCGGTGACCGGCAGGTTCTCATACAGCGGGTAGCGCTCGACGATCGCCGCCACGCGTTCGGCGAGCTCACCGGCGCGGGACTCGTATTCGGGGGTGAGCGCGACCGCGAGGATGCGCCCGACCTCCTCGAAATCCTCCTGTTGCAGCCCGCGCGTGGCGAGCGCGGGCGTGCCGATGCGCAGGCCCGAGGCCTCGATCGGCGGACGCGGGTCGAACGGGACGGCGTTGCGGTTGACGGTGATCTGGATCTCGTGCAGACGGTCCTCCGCCTGGCGACCGGTGAGCTCGGGCTGGGCGTCGCGCAGATCGACGAGGATCAGGTGTACGTCGGTGCCGCCGGTTAGCACGTTGACGCCGTGGGCACGCGGAACCGCATCGAGCAGCTCCCGCGCGAGTGTTTGCGCGCCCGCGACGGTGCGGCGCTGGCGCTCGGCGAACAGCTCGCTGGCGGCGATCTTGAAGGCCACGGCCTTGGCGGCGATCGCGTGCTCCAGCGGGCCGCCCTGCTGGCCGGGGAACACGGCGGAGTCGATCTTCTTGGCGTACTGCTCCTTGCACAGGATCACGCCGGCGCGCGGGCCGCCGAGCGTCTTGTGGGTGGTGGTGGTGACCACGTCCGCGCCGTGGGCGATCGGGCTGGGGTGCAGGCCGGCGGCGACCAGCCCGGCGAAGTGCGCCATGTCGACCATCAGCAGCGCCCCCACTTCGTCGGCGATCTCCCGGAAGCGCGCGAAGTCGAGCTGGCGCGGGTAGGCCGACCAGCCGGCGAGCAGCAGCTTGGGACGGTGCTCGCGGGCGATGCGCGCGACCTCGTCCATGTCGATCAGGCTGCTCTCGCGGTCCACCTCGTAGGCGACGATCTCGTACAGGCGCCCGGACACGTTGGCTTTCATGCCGTGCGAGAGGTGGCCGCCGTGCGCGAGCGACAGGCCCATGATCGTGTCCCCCGGCGTCAGCAGCGCGTGGTATGCGGCGGCGTTGGCCTGCGAGCCGGAGTGCGGCTGCACGTTGGCGTGCTCGGCGCCGAACAGCGCCTTGGCGCGGTCGATGGCGAGCTGCTCGGAGACGTCCACCCACTCGCAGCCGCCGTAGTAGCGGCGTCCGGGGTAGCCCTCGGCGTACTTGTTGGTGAGCACCGAGCCCTGGCATTCGAGCACCGCGCGCGGCACGAAGTTCTCCGAGGCGATCATCTCCAGCGTGCTCTGCTCGCGCTCGAGCTCGCCTGCCAGCGCGTGTGCGACCTCCGGATCGACCTCGGCGAGGGGGCGGTTGAAGTAGTCGGGGCTCAGCTCACTGTCGGACACGGCGCTCTCCTTGGCACTCAGTCCAGCGAGGTGAGCGCCGCGCGCACAGTCTCGCGCGAGAGCGCTCCCTCTCTGAGCACGTGCCAGCGGCGGTGCTCGGCGTAGTCGCGCAGGTCGATGACCGTCGAGGGACGGCCTGGGAGCTCGCCGCCGTCGAGCACCAGATCGGCGCCTTCGCGCAGGCTCTGCGGCACCTCGCCCAGCGCGCGTGCGTCGGGCTCGCCGGACATGTTGGCGCTGGTTTGCATCACGGGTCTGCGCAGCGCGGCGAGCGCACGCAGGCGCTCGGGCAGCCGCGGGACGCGCAGTCCGAGCGTCGCGCGATCGGTCCTGCACGCGGGCGCGAAGCGGGCGCTGGGGTTGGCGAGCAGCAGCGTCACCGGACCGGGCAAAAGCGCTTGCAGCGCGGCGCTCTCGTCGTGGTGGAGCTCGCCGAGCGACTCCAGCGCGGGCTCGAGCGCGAAGAACATGATCGCCGCCGGGCGCGCGGCGGGGCGCCCCTTGAGCTGGTACAGGCGCCGTGCAGCCTGCTCGTCCTCGGGATCGCAGCACACGCCGTACACGGTGTCGGTGGGCAGCACCGCGACGCCGCCGGCGGCCATGCACCGCTCCAGGCGCGCGACCGCCTGACCGTCGAGCTCGCCTTGCAGCGACGCTTCGCCGGCGCCTGCGCTGCCGATCTGCTCCTGCTCGCCGGTCTCGGCGCCCATCAGCCGTGTCGCTCCGCGATCACGACGCGTTGAATGCGTGCGAGGTCACGCTCGAACCGTACCGCGTCGAAGCCCGACATGCGGACCAACTGGGAGACCGGCACGGCCTGACCGGCGCCGACCTCGAGCGCGAGGAAGCGCACGTGGGGCCGCTGGGCGAGCTGATCGAGCAGCGGACGGATCACGGCGAGGCCGTCGGCGCCGGCGAACAGCGCGATCGGCGGCTCGTAGCGCACGATCTCCGGCGCGAGCTGGGCACGTTCGGAGTCGGCGACGTACGGCGGGTTGCTGAGCACGGCGTCGAACTCGAGCTCGGGCAACAGGTCGGCGTGCAGGAACTGCACGTCGAGCCGCAGCAGCTCGGCGTTGAGGCTCGCCAGTTCGAGCGCCGGCCCGCTGATGTCGCTCGCGCTGACGTGCAGGTCGGGGCGCTCGTCCTTGAGCGCCAGCGCCACCGCGCCGCAGCCGGTGCCGAGATCGAGCACGCGCGCGCCCGCCGGCAGCCCGAGCGCAACCTCGACGAGCAGCTCTGTCTCCGGCCGGGGGATCAGCGCGCGGCGATCGACGGCCAGCTCCAGGCGCCGGAAGTGGCGGCTGCCGGTGATGTAGGCGACGGGCTCGCGCTCGACCGCGCGCCGGCGCACGACGTCCTGGAAGGCGCGCACGGCGGGGCCGGCGACCGTCAGCTCGGGGTCGGTGAGCAGCCGCTCGCGCCCGACGCTCAGCACGTTGGCGAGCAGCAGTTCGGCGTCCAGGCGCGGGGTGTCGCAGCCGGCGCCGGCGATCGCGGTGATCGCGCTCTCGAGCGCGTCGTGCACCGAGGTGGATGAGGTGAGCGGCGCCTTTGAGGTGTCGGACTTGTGCGCCATGCGCGCTCTCTAAGCGAGGGCTTGCGTCTCCAGGCGCCGACGCTTCTCGTCGGCCTGCAGCGCGTCGGTTAGCTCGTCGAGCTGGCCTTCGAGGATCTGGTCGAGGTTGTGCACGGTGAGCTTGATGCGATGGTCGGTCACGCGCCGCTCGCCGTAGTTGTACGTGCGGATCTTCTCCGCGCGGTCACCGGTGCCGACCTGCGAGCGGCGGTCGGCGGCCAGCTCGGCCTGCTGCTCGGCGAGCGCGCGCTCGTACAGCCGCGCGCGCAGCACGCGCAGCGCCTTTTCGCGGTTTTGCAGCTGGGACTTCTCGTCCTGCATGGAGACGACGATGCCCGAGGGCTTGTGCGTCACGCGCACTGCGGAGTCGGTGGTGTTGACCGACTGCCCGCCCGGCCCGGAGGAGCGGTAGACGTCGATCTGCAGGTCGTTCGGGTCGATCTGCACGTCCACGTCCTCGGCTTCGGGCAGCACGGCGACGGTGGCTGTGGAGGTGTGGATGCGCCCCTGGGACTCCGTCTGCGGGATGCGCTGGACGCGGTGGGTGCCGCCCTCGTACTTGAACACCGAGTAGGCGCCTTCGCCTTGGTTGGGGGCGGTGGACGGGGACTTGATCGCGAACGTGTACTTGCCCTCGCCGACCTCGATCGGCTCAGCCTGCCAGCCGCGGCGCTCGGCGTAGCGCGTGAGCATCCGGTACAGGTCGCCAGCCCACAGCCCCGCCTCCTCGCCGCCGGCGCCGCCCTGGATTTCGACGATCACGTTCTTCTCGTCGTTGGGGTCGCGCTCGACCATCGCCAGGCGAATCTCCTCTTCCAGGCGCTCGATCCGCTCGCGCGCGCCCGTCAGCTCGTCGCGCAGCTCCGGCTGCTCGCCCAGCTCGACGATCAGCTCTTCGGCGCCGGCGGCGTCATCCTCGGCGCGACGCCATTCGCCGGCGAGCTTGGCCGCGCGCTCGAGCTGGCTGTAGGCGCGTCCGACCTCGGCGTAGCGTTCCCGGTCGGAGATGACCTCGGGGTCGGTCATCTGCTCGCCGAGCTCGGCAAAGCGCGTTTCGATCTGTTGGACCAGCCCGTCGATCATCGTGGGTCGAGTCTAGGGAGCCGTATGTGAACCTGCCCTACTGCCCTGGCGGGACGCTGGCGAGCCGCGCGTCGCTGTTCGTGGCGGCGCCGACCAGCGTGCTCACCTTCCCATACGCGCGACCCATCACGCCGACGTGGGCTGCTTACGCGACGAGCTCGACGCCAACGAGGTCGGCAGCTGACAGCTCGCCGGGGGTCTCGTGGGCGAGCACGGCTTGGAGCGCCGCGATCGCCACCGCGAGCTGGTCGAGATCCGGCTCGCGCGTTGTCAGCAGTTGCAGCTTTAGCCCCGGCCACATCAGCGCGCGCACCCAGCCGCGGCTGCGGTTGCGCCCGGCGAACTTGATGATCTCAAAGGAGATGCCGGCGATCACGGGCACGCCGAGTATGCGGGTAGCGAACAGCCAGTACCAGGCGGGTAGCCCGATGGGGGCGAAGACGAAAATCGCGACGATCATGACGATCAACAGAAAGCTCGTGCCGCAGCGGGGATGCAGCCGCGAGAAGCGCTGGGCGTTGTGCGGCGTGAGCTCGAGCCCGGCCTCGAAACAGGAGATGGTCTTGTGCTCGGCGCCGTGGTACTCGAATACGCGACGTAGGTCTTTCACGCGCGAGAGCGCCCACATGTAGCCGAGGAACAGCGTCGTGCGGATCGTCCCCTCGACGAGCCAGAACAGCAGCGAGGAGCCCAGCTGGTGCTTGATCAGGCTGGTGAGTCCGACGGGGATGAGAAAGAACAGGACGATCGACAGCACGACCGCCACGACGACGGTGCCCGCCCACACCGCCTTGGGGATCTCCTGCTGCTCGGGGTCGGCACCGTCGCCTTTCTCGGCGGCCGCACGCTCCTTGGGCGCCGCACGCTCCTCGGCCGGGAGCTGGGCGTTGGCGGACACCTCGAGCGCGCGAAAACCGATGGCCATCGACCCGCCGAGCGCGACAATGCCGCGGATGATCGGCAGCCGCAGCAGCCGGTGTCGTTTCATCACCGAGTCCAGCGGCATCGCTTTCACTTCGATCTCCCCGAGCGGCGGGGTGGCGCTGGCGCCGTTGCTGGCGTTGCCGTTGGCGCTCGCCGCGTCGGCGTCGCCGGGCGGCTGCTCGGGCGGCTTGCGCACGGCAACCGCCCAGTTGGAGACGCCGCGCATCATCACGCCCTCGATCACCGCCTGCCCGCCGAGCGGCGCGTCGCGCTGGGCGCTCAGCTCGCCGTCGCTCTCGAGCAGCGTCAACGGGGGCTTTGCCTGCTCGTCTGCCCTGGTCTCCGACCCGCTTGCCCCAGGTCGGTCGGGAGCCAGGCGCGCGAGCATGGAGCTACTGCGCGGGCCGTGTTTGGGCCGCGTGCAGGCGGCCCTTGGCGACCCTGCGCTGGAAGCGCTCGACGCGCCCGCCGGTGTCCACCAGCTTCTGGCGTCCCGTGTAGAAGGGGTGACAGTTGGAGCACACCTCGACGTGCAGCTCCTCGCGGGTGGCGCGGGTGACGAACTCGTTGCCGCACGTGCAACGCACGTGGGCGGCAACGTAGTTGGGGTGGATCTTGGCCTTCATCGTCGCTCGATTCTAGCCGCTCGCCGCAGCGGTCGGGCACAGCGGCTATTCGGCGGAGGCGTTCGCGCCGACTTCGCCCGCGGGCGCCGCCGGCTGTTCGCAGCTGGCGGTGTGCAGTTCCTCGACTTTGATCGCCCGGCCTTTGGCGTTCAGCCAGTGAAAGTGGATGGTGCCGCGGTAGAGCGCGGGCGCCGACAGGTTGGTCACCTGCTGGATGTGCGTGAACGTCTTCACGCCAGCGTTGGCGTGCTGCCATACGCCGA
>Ga0335075_10012059_pt1 | contig 13067 bp, 12 predicted proteins | sample Lox_Sample_24_FD_206723 | JGI IMG/M metagenome (GOLD analysis project Ga0335075, IMG submission 206723) | Soil microbial communities from Loxahatchee National Wildlife Refuge, Florida, United States - Lox_Sample_2.4 | ecosystem: Environmental > Terrestrial > Soil > Wetlands | place: USA... | reverse complement strand
AGCCGGCTGCGGTGTTGCTGTTCGGCATCTTGCATTTCTTCAGCGACGACGACAACCCGGCCGGTGTCGTCGCGCGTCTCGCCGCTCGTCTTGCGCCCGGCAGCTACGTCGCGATTACCCACTTGGCTCGTGACGTGGCGGGTGACGCCTTGACCGAGACGTTCGGCCGACTCAACGAGACGATGGCCGAGTCGGTGGTGCTGCGCACGCGCGAGGAGGTTACTGCGCTGTTCGGCGGGCTGGAGATGGTCGAGCCCGGTGTGGTGCAACTGCCGCAGTGGCATCCCGAGCCTGACGCCCCGGCCCCGGGACCGCTGCCGATGTGGTGCGGGGTCGCCCGCAAGACCACCGACCGGTTCTAGCGGTTGGACTCTGGCATCAATCCGGCACGGTGAACCTGGAAGGGAAGAGCCAATGGGAGAGTCGGATGCTGCATCCCACGACGGTGGAATTATCTCCGTACTCCGCGACGTGCTGGAAGAGCTTGGTGCGTCGGACTCACAGGTACTCGCTGAGATTGTCTGGCTGCACTTGGATCATCCGCTGTGGGCGGTGTGGCGGCCCGCAGACGGCCGAGGCTGGACTGCGGTGCGTTCTGCTGGCTCCCGTCCCCCTGGACCGGAGGTGCCGTTGCTCTGGGTGCATGCGACCACCGCCGCGCAGTTGGACGCGAGGATGCATTCCGCTGACGCTGGACTGTCGCCGCTGGGGTAGGACGCGTGTGAGCCCGCTCGTTGTGGCTCGACAACGTGGTCAATGCCTGATACAAGGAGCAGCTCGTTCGTGCCGACCTGGAGCAGGGATCGGCGGAAAGCCGGTAAGGTCCGCCTAGACAGCAGGGGCCAGCAGCGGCCTGCTGTACCGGGCGCTCTGACGCTACTGCACGCGACCCTTTGCCTTGTTGATTGCCCTCGCCTTCTTAATAAGCGTCGCATCAGTCTTGTCGTACAAAATCCGGAGGGCATGATTCAAATACTCGGCGCCCTCGATACAATGACTTGAGGTCAGCACCGTCGAGGAGTGGCTTCCTTCGTTGCCAAGCCATTTGACAGCTTCAAGAGAGGTTGCGGCGACTGGCTGTTTTGCTTCGAGAAGATCGATTCTTTGATGCGTGTTCAATCGACGGCGCTTGTGGTTTGAAACTTGAAACTTGCGCACCTTTTGATCGTCGAGTATAGCTTCCACAGCTCGTCGCAGACCGTTGGCGGCACCGCCTGGATCGGTCCATACGATACGGCTGGCAGCATCAATCCCTTCGGTCACCGCTTCGGGCGTTCTAGCGGGAGCGATTATCAGCGGAAAGGCCGGGATGGCGAATCTGAGGCGCAACTCAGGAGAGTAATCCCAAGAGGCGATCTCAGTTACTCGATATTCACCCGAAACGATAACTTTCTCTCTGCACGCTGATCGGCCGCAATAGAGTATGCCGTGAAAGAAACCATTTTCCCAATCTGGTTCCCACTCATCGTCATCTATATGCCAGTCATAGCTTGTGGTTGTCACCGTTGTCACCGATCCTTCGGAAGGATGGAGGTCCCCAACCTTACAGACTGGACACGGAGCACTTGGCCACTCGTTCAGATTGAACCAGCCATCAAAGGCCCGCAGGTCATCGCCCATCCAATCAGTATGCATGCTGGCCAGAGGGTCTAAGAGTGGGCGTCTGTCACCTCGGACCCCCGCTAACGATCCGTACCGCTCGCCCGGCGACTGCCGGAGTGCTTGAGTCGATCAATCCGACATGGGTTACTCACGTCAGCACCCGCCCGTTTGTCATACCCCTGCTCTAGCCTCATGTCATGGGAACGCTGGACGCCGCGCCCGGGTCGGAGACGACTGAGGGCATAGTGCCCGATTCAATCATTGCCGCCAGCAGAGCCCCACTGGTGCTGATCTCCCCGTGCTACGCGAATCCTGTTTCACGGCGACGCTTCGCCGAGACTCTCGCGCGACCGGTGCCGTTCACTGAGAGCCGGGTCTGGGAACATCTGACCGATGATGAGCTGATCATGCTGCTCACAATGCACCCAAACAAGTCTGCGCGTTTCTGGGGAACATTCAGCCGGTCTGATGCCCAGATCGACGGACTGATCACGGGTGATGTGATCCTGTTCACCGGCCAGAAACGTGTCCAGGCTGTCGGGCGGGTCGGCTGCAAGCTGCGGAACAAGTCCCTGGCTGACGCACTCTGGACGCCGGAGGGCAGTAACGGGAGGCTCTGGTGCAACGTCTACACCATTTTGGACTTCCAACCGCAACCGGACCTGACATACGAGACCATTCAGGAAACCACAGGCCACAAGCCCAACGACTACTTGAAGGCCGTCCAGGTGCTTTCCCCCGACAAGTCCAAAGCCATGATCGCCCGGTTGCGCTTGAACAGCGCAGACATCACCGTAATGACAGACGTAGCTCGTGGCACCCACGGTAGTCCTGGACTGCCCAGCCAGGATGCGCCTGCTGTTTCGGCCGCACGGAACCCCGCAGGTTCCGGCCAGCTGGACTGGACCCGGGAAGAGATCATCCTCGCGATGGACTTCTACGTCATCAGCGGAGCCATCAACGGCGGTCCGATCCCCGGCCAGCACACCATGGAGATCGCCGGGCTGAGCACTCTGCTCAAGACGCTCAGCGCCTACCCGCCGGAAGTACAGAGCGAGAAGTACCGCAACACGCATGGCGTCTACCTCAAACTGATGAACCTGCGCGCAGTCCAGACCGGCGGCGCCCACGGCATGACCCGGATCAGCCAGGCCGACGCAGCCGTGTGGCGTGACTTCATCGACAACCTGGAGGACCTGCACGCCGAAGCAGCGGCTATCCGTCAACGACTAGCAGAGGGCGTCCTAACCCCTGCCGGCACGACCACGCCGGCAGTCGAAGATGTCCCGATCGAGAACCAGAACACCGAACGGTTCATGACCGCCCCGTCTGGCGAGCCCATAGAAGCTGAACGCGCCGAAGCAGCACTGGTCCGCCGCTACCAGGCCTACATGACAGCCAAGGGCATCGCCGTGAGCAGGAAGAAATACCGGGCCGGACAGGTCCGGCCCATGTTCTGCGACCTGTGGGTCCAAGGCCGACATGCCTTGATCGAAGCAAAGAACTCCGACAGCAGGGAAAGACTCCGCATGGCCATCGGCCAGCTATATGACTACCGGCGCTTCCACGAACCACCCGTACGCCTTGCCGTCCTACTCCCACACCAGCCCAGCCCTGACGGACTGGCCCTCCTGCAAAGCACCGGAATCGACGCGATATGGCCCCACGGGACAGGATTCCGAGACTCCGCCAAGGGCGCTTTCGTCTAACAGGCGAACGATCAATCGCTCCTGAAAAGGCACCGCACAGGACGACACGCCGATCTGGGCCGCTTATTGGGCATCAAGCACATTAACCGATACGAGCCCCGCGTACGGGCGGCGCCCTCAATTCTCCTGGTCGTCTGTTCACCCCTGCGTCGGCGTGTGCGGCGGGCCGGGCGCGTCGTCCGGTCATAGGATTTCCCCGTGGGAGCATGGGCCGAAGAACTGTTCGACACCGATATCGCGGCTGACTGCGCGGTGGAGTTCGACCGTTCCGTCCAGATTTCGGGCATGCGGCTTATCGAGGTCGCGCTGGCAGCATGCTGCCCTTCCCAGGGGAACCCGTTTTCGAGGACTGGTGGAAGCTGAGCGAGCCGAATCCCGCGACCACAAGCAGCCTTCCCGCCGCTGGCGGCCCGGTGGATGGGCGCTGGCCGCAGGCCGACCGTCCGATCACGTCTCCTGGTCAGGACATGCTCAGGCGCGGCCCGTTCGCCAGCCGTGTAGCGCGGGTTATCGATGAGGTCCGGCTCATGGAGGACAGCAGCGTCCTGGCGGTTGTGGGGCCGTGGGGCAGCGGTAAGTCTTCCCTCATCAACCTGGCTGTCGCCGAGCTGGGCAGCGGGTGGAGAGTTATACGCGCGAACACCTGGGCGCCCCCCGACGTGGCCGGGGTGATAGCTGAGCTTTTCGCGGCAATCCGTACCGCCTTGCCCAGCGACGGACGGGGCCGCAGGGCCGCAGAGCTGCTCGGCGAGTGGGCACCCCTCGTTACCCCGGGGCTTTCGCTGGTCCCCGTGGTCGGCGGCCCGCTTAAGGTGGTCGCCTCCACTGTGTCCGACCGCCTGGCCAGGCGGCGCGCCCAGCGTCCGATGGAGCAGGTCTTCGACGATCTGTCGGAGAAACTAAAGGGGCTGGACCTTCGCATCCTGGTCATCTTGGACGACGTCGACCGGCTCCAGCCCGATGAGCTTCTCACGTTGTTCAAGGCGATCCGCCTAGTCGCCAGCTTCCCCGGTGTCTACTACCTGCTCGCCTATGACGAGCAGACAGTCATCGACGTCCTTACCAGCACAGCGATCGCCGCAGGCAACCGCGAGCGGGCACTGGCCTACCTGGAGAAGATCGTCCAGGTCCCGCTGGCCATGCCGCCCGCCGAGCCGCATTACGCCGAGAAGATGGTCACAGACGGGCTCGCAGACGTGCTAGGCCGACTGGGCACGCCGCTCACCGACGAGCAGGAATCCCGGTTCCGCTCCCTGTACGACATGCTGCTGCGGCACACTCTCTCTCAGCCGCGCGCCGTTGGCCGATTCCTTCGTCAGGCCGGCGCCTACCTTCCGATGGTGGACCCTGGGGAGCTCGATGTGGTCGACTTCCTCGCCCTGACTCACTTGCGGTCATTCGCCCCCGCTACATACCGTGTCATTGCCCGCTCGAAGCGGCTGCTGACCACGGCTGCCACGGCAGAGACCGAGTCATCCCGGGAGGAGTTCCGGGAGCAGGTGCAGGAACTGCTCGGGCAGGAATGCGGTGACGCCAGCGAGTACGCCTGGAACGCTATCCAGCTGCTATTCCCCGATGTAGGCAGCACTCTCCCCGCTCCAGACACCCCCGACCAGCGCGAGGCGGCCCGGCGCGTGTCGGCTGCGGAGTACTTCGACCGCTACTTCCTCCTCGGCCTGCCCCTCAATGACATCGCCGACAGCACAGCGCGCGATGCGCTGCGCGCGATCGCCCGAGATGAGCTGACTCCAGCCAGGACGACAGCCGAGACAATGATCGCAGGCGAAGATGCCGCAGTCGCGGATGCGGTGATCCGCAAGCTTGCACGGTTTACCGGAGACGACCGGGTCGATGCCTCCACCCTGGAGACGGTAGTGCGCTACGCCGTCTCGATCCCCGAGCGGATGCCGGGAGAATCGCTGACTGGGGCTGCCGAGGCTTGGGCGGTAGCAGCGCTCACGCGTATTGGTCAAGCCGGGCTTTCCTCTGCCGGGCTTGCCGTCGGCCTGAGCGACCGCGGCCTTCGTCTGCTCTGCACGTCGCTTGACCGGGCGATGACTAACACGCGCTCTCCTGTCACGCGCATCACTGCCGACCACGTGGCCCAGGAGGTCGGCCTACGTATCCGCTCGCACTTGCACCAGCGCGACCAGGCAGACCCCGAATTTCCTGTCGTTCCCTTCGCACAGTTCATCGCCCGCAGCGGCACACGTGACGACTTCGCCGGGCAGCTCAGCGCCGACCTCAGCTCCGGCAAGTTCACGCTAGCTGACCTGGCAGCCCGATTCGTCGGGGTCGGCATCCACCCGGACGAGCGAGCCGAGATCCTTGGCCTTGATGATGAAGCACTGGTTGCGATCATAGGAGCGGCCAGGCTCGCGGAACTCTGCACTGACGGCAACAGCCCTGACGCTGCCTTGCCCGCCATCGACGAGAAGGACACGTCCTGGCCCGGGCGCCGAAAGGCCGGACTCGCCATGCTGCCCGACGCCCTCCAGAAGCGTCAGGCCATGCCGCCCAGAACGCCGTCCAGCCCACCCCCGTTCAGCAAACCAGCCCCCGCCACTGGGCCACCGTGCAGGCACTAGATCGCACGGCTTCCGACGCGCCAGGAAACGCGCTGTGCATCAGGGCCGCGATTCTCCTCCCCAGCTCCGCGCAAGGCCTGCCCGGGCGCCTAGGCTCCACGGACATCCCCGAGGACCTACGGGCGCGGATCCTCCCAATAATCCTCGACCAGTTGCCGCTGACCAAATGGTGCCGCGAGGCCGCCGAATGGTATGGCATCCAGTTGCAGGCAGTGTGGAAGGAGACGGGCTACACCAACCGCATGTTCACTGGTTTCTCCCTCGACCCGGTGGATGGCCCACGGCCCCTCGACGCTAACTGCGCGATCACCGCCGGGGCACCATCCCCGGACGGCTCGGACGCACTGGCCGTCGCCCTCGACCTTGTTCTCACATTCCCGTTCCCGCCACAGACAAAGCCCAACGCGACGCCGGTTTACCCCCTCGGAGACCGGCTCGGCATCGATCACCTTATGCGGCTCATCCGGATGGTGGCCGACTCCGCGATCCAGACCGCCCGGCAAGCCGCCTCAAACCTCCTGAATGCCCGCCCAGAAGACGGCCACGCCGCCCTCTGGCTCGTCGCATCAGACTCCCTCGACAAGGTCATCAACCTCGACCAATTCGACCAGGTCGGCAACCAGGCAGCAGCCAACGAGGTCGCGGCCTTCGCCACCCTCCCTCTCGAGCCAGGCCACCCCTACGGCGACCCCGAATCCTCCGACGACCTACGGGGCTTCGCCGTCGAACTCATCCACGAGTTCCTTCGCGTCTCTGGACGTCGCGGCTACACTCAAGCCCTCCACGCGCTCCGCGCCTCCCAGTAGAGAATCGGCAAGCGCAACACTACAGTCGCTGCTTAAGGCGCTCGACGACGCGCGGATCCGCAGCTTCGGCCATGGCCCGCAGGTCGTCACCGTGGTTACAGGTCGGCGCAGCCAGGTACGAGCACGGCAAGGAAGCTTGGTCGCACTCCCTGGCGGAGATCCTCGACGAGCACTGGGACGAGCCGCACGGCTGACGCGGCTTAACTCCTTGCCCTCGCAAGCGTCGTGCGACGGCCAGTACCAGGACCACCCGCATCCCTCAGCCCCGCACGTCACGATGGTGTGTCCGGTACCGGGCTCCTCGCCGACGCAGAAACACCGCCGCCAGCGCACGATCACCCGCCCCGGCGCCCAAGGGTGCCCGTTCTCGCACTGGCGCGGGTACGTCCACCAGCCCGGCACCGGCACATCGTCACCCATTGATAAATTAGAACACGCTTGCTATCCAGATGCTCAGGGCACCTTGCTACACCGCCCGGCGCGGCGAGCGCCGGACCCTACTCTGGGCATGCCGGCCGATGTCAGCATCGCACTGGACTGACGCCCAAGCAGGTCAGCCGGGGACTGGCCCGGGTACTGGGTATCTGGTGGGAATATAAGCACGGCGAGGTACACGAGATCGAGGAGAACGAACCCTGGAAACCCCGAGCTAACCAAGCTAACGGATACCGTTTCTTTTGCCTCGGGCGGGGCCTCAGGCTCAAGGATGGACCCAGAAGTGCAAGAGTGGTTCCTGTCAGTGTTTGGCGAGAGGACGAACTCCCCCAGGAAGGGTGGCGCGTACGCGCCGGTGTAGGAGACGAGGAGCACCAGGGGCGATGAGGATCTGGTGAACTCTCCCACACACTGCTCTGCCGCCCAGGCCCCCGCATGTCTCTGGTGAGGCGCGATCGTGGAGCGCGTCAAGGCCAGTCACCTATATGAGGTACCGGGCATCCCGGCACAGCCTATCGTCAGTAGTAATCCTGACTGCCTCTAGTGGATAGCCGACGAGACTAATTCTCTGGCATACCGAACCTTGATCAGCCTAACCACGACAGCGGAGACCCAGATGGAAGAAGTACTGTTTTGTCAACAGTGCGGACGTAGCCTTGTTCCCCTAAACGTTCCGCATGTGAGCAGACCATGCCAAACCTGCAACAAGACGATTCACCTCGTAGAGTCTGGTCCTGACGGCAAGGGAATCCAAGTACAGAAAGGTGACACATTCACTATCCCTGCAGGATGGTTGAAACTTTCGCTGGACCCAACGCGCTCAACAGGAACGTTCACGCGTGTCGGGGTGAACTCGTTCGTCCGGCAACTAATCTTTAGTCCGCTGCCGACCGAACCGGAAAAGGTAGCCGGGTATCTACAGTATCTCGACGGAGAAGCAGATAAAGTGCTTCTTGCCAGTCCACGAATGGCAGACTTGGATATCAACAGCCAATCCGACATGGAGCGCGCATTCGAGAGATTTCGCGAAGAGCCGGATTCTGTGGAACACATAGCTATTCTGCTGTCGGCGGCAATGCATCGCTCTCTCTCCATCTTGAACAACGACGAAAGCAAGGAGGAGCTTGCCAAGTGGGTCGCCTTCGCCGTCGCTGCTCATATGATGCTGATATATAAGCAGTCACTAGAGACTCACGTTTGGGCTGGTTACGAACAAACCCAACTCGTTTACGGCATTGCCTCTGCTGGAGCAAATACGCCGAAGGAGGCAAAAGCAATTGAGGCTCTGCGCCCTATCTTTGCGAATCTGAGTGAAGATGTCCTTGCTGGATGGGTGGGGGCCGATGCTAATGTCAGGGAAAAGCTCGGCCTCCAAGGCGTCGATGATGCCGTCGTCAATGCCCTAGCGCGCTATCATCTGACGCAATTCGGGCAGCGACGACAAAGAGCTGACGTTGATGCGCAAGCCGTATCCCGCAAATGGAGTAATCGAATCGCCGGAGCAACGGCAGCCGCCGCGCTCGCTGCTGTGATAGTGAGCGTACTCATTGCCCTAGGTGTCCTCCAGACCTCAAAACAGACTTCACCCAGCGCACCCACGCCGTCAGCATCGCGGTCGGTTCAGCCTTCATCTTCGAGCCCCACGCCGTTACGCAGATCCGCGGCCATCGCGTCCGCCGACTGGCCGAGCGGGTTCACGGGTTACTTCGACCGGACATCTGCGGGAGCAAGGGGATGTCTGGTTGCAGCAGGTGAGGGAGGTTTTGGGTTGTCCGAGATGTGGCGGGGAAACACGGTCGCCTATCGCGCTCGGGATATTGGCGCTGTGAGTCACTGGTGACCTGGGACCAGCCCGACCGGCGGGGTGGAGCGGTACCAGAGAGAGTTACGGGAACCTGCGGATACTCCTACCAGGAGGCAAGCCCAGGTAGCGGTGTCCCCGCGTGCTTTTTTGCGGCACCGACTCGATCGGTAAGTGCGGCAACTGTGGCCGCCGCGTCTGCGGGATCCACTCCAGGATCCTCTATTCGGTCCGGGTGTGCGATACCTGTGTGCCGATCGCGCAGCAGCAGCACGACCAGGAAGAAGCAGCAAAAGCGGCGGCCCATGCGGCACAGCTAGCCAGGTTGCCGTCCGTCTATGAGGGCCGGGCAGTTCGCTGCTTTCTGCGGGGCATAGGCGGCCTTTGCCGGGGGTTGGGGACGGCGGCGAACGGATGCGGGCCATCCGCGATGGACAGGCGCCCGACGACAACGGGTATGTCCTGCGGCCCATGCAGGGAAGGAGATAGCGCGGACGCTGACCGAGCTGGAAGTCGCCACCTAGACCGACAGGATCCGCAAGTGGTATTCCTCCAAATGGCAACCGCACGAGGATCTCGGCTGGCGGATATGGGGTGGAGAGCCCCGCACTTCTTTTCCCACCTCAGATGTCAGGGCCTTCTGGCGTCCCTCGCCTTACTCGGGTTTCTATATGGGCAGCGATGGTACGGTCCGCGACCGCAAATCGCGGTACGGGATCAATGACAGATATGCGGGTACGACCGTGGTCAATGTGATTCCATCAGACACTTACTGGAGCATGACAGTGCTGCGGGAAATCGCTAACTATATATGAAGCTATCCGGGCGAGCCAATGAGTCTGAGCACGCTAAAGGATGCGGAGCTGCCGTACGCCGACCGGGCCGATGCCTGGCGTACTGAGTAGCGAAAACGGCCACTCAACGGCCGACTCCTAGGCAGCGAATAATCAAGTGGTGGTCAGCACTCGAAGCCTTCCGGGCTGATCATGCCATTCGCGTGCCAGAACGGGACGGGAACCACAGACATCCGGCGGTAGCCACACGGCGAGGAAACCGGTCCTCACCCGGAACGCGGCAGTTGAGCGCAGCACCCGAAACGTCCGCGGCCGAGTCGCTGGCTCTGAACAAGAGAGCCCAGACACTAGATCAGAATGATCCCCTCCGCAGCCATGCACACCAGAATGAATAGGTACAGGCTGAAGGCGCTTGGCATGCGCGCTTCATCCCAGAGTTCTGGAAGGTGATCGCGAACTCTCTTTGAATAAGACGGGCCGGTTCCCGCAGGATAACCCCACTCCAGAGGAGTTGTACCAACAATATCAAAATTTCCGGCTCCTCTGAGGACTTGCATGATTCCGGTGGCCCTCAATTCGGAGTCGAGCGTCTTATTGCGTCGAATGAACGCGCGCTGTATCAACCTGAACTGGCAGGTCACCAGGTAAAAGCCTGCAACTGCTCCGGCGCCTACAATCAGCAATGCTGGTTGATGGTAGGCAACTGCGAATCCTCCGATCGCGAGGGAAGTCGTAACGCACCACCCTTTAATTTGGAAAAGTATCGTGTCCATGCCCCTTATCCCGTTTTGAATAGCGTTCAGTTCAGTTTGCAAGAGAGCCAATCGAGCATCTTCTTCTGTCATCCGCTTATCCCTTACGGCTATATTGTCCATCTGTGCGCCACTAGCTCTGCCCTATGAGAAACAGCCATCGTGTTTCGTACACCAATCGGAACACGCTGCGCAAGCTATCAACCAAGTTGGATTTGCCAACCGTCTCGCTCGACCAACTTCGAACAAGCAGGCGGCTGGTCAACTGACTCGGGCAGCGACGAGTCGTCCCCGTGACGTGCCGTATAGAAGAGTCAGACCGGTGCTCAGTGGGTTGTCGTGGACTGTCCGAAGTGGGTCACTCACACGCAATGAGCTGATCGGCGAGGCATCGCTCACCACTCCTCAAGCGGCCCGAGTGCTTAACAAGCGCATAACGCTTATGGCCGCTGGTCGGGTGGCTGGTTGCGGTGCCACCACGGTACCTCCGGCTGTTCGTTGGGCCATGCGGGCTCGGGCCCGAGGTCACCGGGTTCCTGCCACCAGGTCTGGTACTGGCCACCGGGAGGGACAGCGGGCGTTGCCTGGTCCTCATCGGTGAAGATGGGCGGAACGCTGCCGTGATTGAGGCCGCCCGAGGTCGGGAGTGGCGCGGTGCTGGCGCCTGGGAAGTTAATGATCGACGGGTCGCATTCGACCGCGTGAAGTTGCAGGTTCCTGCCGGAGCGGTCGGCGAGCAGGAGCGCGTATTCAGGCAGGTTCTGCAGAAGCGCAGGCTCGACGGCGTACTCGTAGGTCCGCTGCCGGGTTTCCGCGTCGCTCCAGCTAGTGCCGTCGGCTTGAGACCAGTTCGATGACCAGTTCCGGGAAATGCCGGTTCCGGCGGTGCGGGTCCGTCCGCCGGAGGCGGTGCTGCTGCTGAAGAGGCCGCCGTCTTGCCAGCCGCGGGTCCGTGCGTCGCTGCGTGAGTCGTTGGTACCGTAGCCGTCGCCGCCGCCCTGGGTGCTGGTCTGGTTGCGGCCGCGGGTGGCGGTGAACGACGAGACGACGAAGGTGTGTCGGCGTCCGAAGTAGCTGGCGGCCTGTTCGGCCTCGGCGTGGTTGGCCAGCCGCATGAACGCGGCGGTGCCACTGCCGAGGAAGGCCGCCGCGTCGTCGCGCAGATGCCGGAACATCACCGTGAGCGGCACGCCGCGCCGTTCGCAGGCGTCCGCCAGGCGTTCCATGTGAGGGCGGGTGATGTCGTCGGCGCCGGCGATGATCACTGCGGGCGCGTATCCGGCACTGGTGGTCACCTGCACGGTCAGCCACTGGACGATCAGCGAGCTGAGCACCTCCTCGCTCGCGCTGCGGGCTGCCGTGTCCATGGTCAGGCAGGTGTAGCGGGCCTGCTGGGTCGGCCAGCCGTCACCGCCGTAGGCGGCCAGGTCAGAGAGCACCGCGTCCAGGCGGATGAGGTTCGCCGTGACCTGCTCGCGGTATCCCAAGGGGAAAAGCGCCCCGGCGATGAACTCGTGTTCTCCGGCGCTCAGCAGCCCGCCCGGCACCGGGTAGCCGAGCACCGTATGCGCTGCGGCGGCCAGCCGCCGTGGCGTCACTCCTCCTCTGGCGAGCGCGCCCGCCAACTGGTGCACCACTCTCGCATCGACCGCCCGGTCGGTGCGGGCACCGCCCGGGTCTCCCGCGTGCATCGCCTCGGCGATGGCGTCGGCCAGCTGGGCGGGGGACAGCTCGGTGAGCAGCCCGCACCGGCCCAGGTCGTGCGGCAGGTGATAGGTCACCGAGTCGACCTGGTGCGCGCGGGCGGCCGCGGTCAGCATGTCTGCCGCGTGCTGGCCCGTCAGGTCGACAGTCAGGAGCTGCCGTTCGGAAAGAATCGAGGCGCCGTGCACTACCAGCAGGGCCTGCCAGCCCGCGAGGGTGCCGCCGAAGACGTCCGTCCGGCTGCCCGGGCTGGTCACGCTGCCCCATTCTGGCTGGTTGCTGAGGCGGGCCAGCTCGGCGGTTTCGTGCTCGGCAGCACGCTGACCCCATTCGGCCAGCACCTGCTGGTATTCATCCGCAGGCGTGACGTCGCGAGTCTGGTCGCGCCGCAGCCAGCACCAGCCCGTGTACGCCAGCCCGGGGCCGCACAGCACGATGATCGTGACGGCGGTCAGCCCGAGGTTGAAGCTTCCGGAGACCGACTTCGAGCATCCGGCCAGCACCGCCAGGAGCACAGCCAGCGCGATGCTCGGCCTGCCCGCCCAGCGCCAGGCTCGCGCCAGCGCCTGGTCAGCGGTCGCTGTCCGCGCGGCTGCCTGTGACTGGAAGACCTGCGGGCTCGGCTGCGGCTCCGGATAGGGGACGGCGAGCTCGCGGCGGTCCCGGAATACCCACCCCAGCCGCGGACCCGGCGTGAACAATAGCTGCTGCCGCCCCGGCGGAGTCGGCCCTGGGGCGTGCGGCACCGGCCGGAAGCTCATGGCACAGGTGTCCCCTTCCCGATCGGGACGCCCCCAGCACGATGATGCCATGACATTCCGGGCTTAGTTACCGAAAGCTATGAATTCCTAGCAGAACGCAACTGACTGCCAGTAT
>Ga0335075_10012058_pt1 | contig 13068 bp, 10 predicted proteins | sample Lox_Sample_24_FD_206723 | JGI IMG/M metagenome (GOLD analysis project Ga0335075, IMG submission 206723) | Soil microbial communities from Loxahatchee National Wildlife Refuge, Florida, United States - Lox_Sample_2.4 | ecosystem: Environmental > Terrestrial > Soil > Wetlands | place: USA... | reverse complement strand
CACCGGCGCTACCGCCATCACCGGCGGTCCGCGGGTGAGAACACATCCCTGATCGCCCTGATGGCCAGCAACGCCAGCACCAGCGCTGTCGTCACCCGTGCGGCTGCGGGCGCGGGGGCCATCGCGGGCTGTCCGGGAACGGGTCGTTCGAGCCGGGCCGCCAGCCGCAGGTCAGCATCCGTCTCGGCTGCCGTCAGCATGCGTCGCTGCTGCAGGAAGTAAAGCAGGACGAATCCGGGCGCCACGAGCAGGAGCGCGAGGCCCGCTACGACGAATTCCCCCACCAGGGAGGCCTTCGGCGCGCTGCCCGCGCCCAGCGACAGCGACGTCGGGAACAGGTACGGATACTGGGCCAGTCCCCAGCCCCACACCACGGTCGCCACGGCGATGGCCGCCGTGACCCGTATGCCCAGGGCGTTGTACCAGCGCACCCAGAGCATGCCCAGTACTGCCATCCCAGCGGCAATCGAGATCGCCACCAGCGGCAGCGCGATGCCGGTCAGGCCGGCGAACACGTGTGGCGAGCTCGCTGACAGTTCGGCGAAAGTGCCGCCGGCGAGCGCACCGGTGAGCACTCCCGCTGCGGTGGCGCGCAGCGCGAAGTAGCGCGTCAGGACCGCGTGCCCCCGCCCGCGGGCTTCCGGGACGAGGAACACCGCGCTGACATAGGCGCAAGCGGCGACGAACAAAAGCCCGGTGAGGATGGCAGTGGTCGAGGTCCAGGCGGCGAGGACGTTGCCGCGGGGGTGCACGGGAACCTTCCCGGTGGCGACAGCACCGACGACAGTGCCCATGAAGAACGGAGTGATCAGCGAGGCTGCGGCAAACAACGCACCGGTTAGCTGCTGCATCCGCAGCCGCTCGGCAGTGTGCCGGAACGCGAACCCGACGCCGCGAAGGACGATTCCGAGCAGCGAGAGGCTGAGCGGGACGAACAACGCCGTCATGATGGCCGCGAACGCGGGCGGAAACGCGGTCCACAGCAGCACCAGGATGAAGACCAGCCACACGTGGTTGGCTTCCCACACCGGGGTGATCGCCTCGTCGATGAGATCCCGCGGGGCCCTGCCGCGCTCGGCACTGCCGGCCAGCAGATCCCAGATCCCGCCGCCGAAGTCCGCTCCGCCGAACAGCGCGTACGCGGCAATGACCATGATCAAGATCGCGGCGACCGCGATAGTGTCTGGTGAGGGGCTCATCTAGCCTCGGGCCCGCCGGAAGATGTCCGGCGCACGGACGGGGCCGTGGCAGATGATGACCCTGCCCTGGCCTGCGAGGGACCGTATGGCACCTGTTCGGTTTCCTCTTCTGCGGCCGCTCCCTGCCGCCATCGCCGTGACATGAACAGCGGAATGCCGATGGAGACCACGGTCAGGATCGCGTACAGGACGAGGATCACCCCCAGCGTGACCGGAACCCCGGTGGCCGGCGTGACGGCATTACTGACCAGCAGGACGCGGTAGACGATCCACGGCTGGCGTCCGACCTCAGTGACGATCCACCCTGCTTCCATCGCGGCGACAGCCGCCACGCCGCTGAGCGCACACGGCACGAGGAACCATGGGGTCACCAGGAGCCGGCGGTGAAACCACCACCACCAGCCCTGCCATGCTGCCAGCGCGAGGAGGAAGAAGCCGATGCCCACCATCAGGTCGAAGCTCAAGTGGATGAGGGTGACGAGCGGCGGCCGCTGGTCCGGTGGCACGCTGTCCCAGCCGATGACCCTGGTGTGCGGCGAGAACCCGACCAAGATCGAGTCAAATGCCGGGATGGCGGCACCAAGGTAAACGTGGCCGTTGATGAAGATCCCGCCGATCCATTCGGGAGCGTCCCGCGTCGTCCTCGGGACGTACTCCATCGCGGCAAACTTGACCGGCTGGTTGTGCTCGATGAACCGGGCGATGATGTCCCCCATCATCACCTGCAACGGCGCTGCGATCCCGGCAATCGTGAACGGCACGGCGAAGCCCAGCCGGTGGTAGCGGTCGCGGCGGCCGCGCAGCAGTCCCACCGCATAGACGCCGGCGACGAGGAACCCCGTCACCATGTACGCGGCGAGCACCATGTGCGCGGTCTCGTACGGAGTCGCGGCGTTGAAGAACACCGACACCGGGTCGACACTGGAGATCTTGCCGTGGCTGAGCGTGTACCCGGCCGGTGAGTTCATCCACGAGTTCGCCGCGATCACCGACATGGCGCCCAGGATGCCGGCAACCACGATCGGCATACCGCTCCACCAGTGCGCCCATGGCGGCAGCCGTTCCCACCCGTACAGATAGACCCCGACGAAGATCGCTTCGAGGAAGAAGAAGATTCCCTCGAGTGAGAACGGGAGGCCGACCGCTGCCCCGAACCGGCCCATCATGCCCGGCCATAGCAGGCCCATCTCATATGACAACACGGTCCCCGACACCGCGCCGACTGCCACCAGCACCGCCATGACCTTCGACCACCGGCGTGCCAGCAGCAGTGCGGCGGCATCGCCGCGCCTGATACCGATCCATTCCGCCGTCATGGTGACTGCCGCGAACGCGATGCCAAAGCACGCGAGGATGATGTGGAACCCCAGCGACGACCCCATCTGCGAGCGGGCTGGCACCGGATCCACGGCCAGAACGTGCGCCATTGTGCCCATCGCGCGCCCCCGTCCGCTGCATGCCCGCATCGCGCCGCAAGTCCGTCACGCTATGTGTACCGCCACTACGCTCCGGGTACACGTGGCATCACCCGCAACGCTCTCCCAGAGGTGCATCGGGGTAAATGAGGCCTAAAAACGTAGGAATGGTCGCCCTGGTCATCCTGCTCGGGCTCGTCGTCGGCGTGCTCGGGCTGGTCGAGAACGTCCTCTACACCGTCGGGGTACTGATCCTCTTCATCGGCGGGGTGGGCGTCGCCGTCCTGGCCGGGGAGTACTTCATCCGGTACTTCAGTAGCCGGCAACCGCCGGCATGACGGCTTGTCCGGTGTGCGGGTAGTCGGCGCCGTCGCCGGGCTGGCTAGCCACTGGCAGCCCGGCGGATGCCCGCCATCGAGACGGCGCTGAGCGCGGCGAGCACGATTGCGCACACCAGGACGGCCCGGAAGTCGCCCTCATACTGCGAACCGATGCCGACCCCGATAACGGGGATGGTGAGCCCCACGTACGCGAATACGAAGTAGGTGGACGCAACCCGGCCGCGGATCTCGGCCGGCGCCAGCCGGACAGCAGTAGAAACGCTGCCGATGAAGACCGCGCCGATCGCTACGCCGCTGACGATGGTCCCGATCAGGAACAGGGCCAGAGACGCCTGGGACAGTCCGGCGACGACTAGTGCCAGGCCGGCCAGGAACAGGGTCAGTCCGATGAGCATCACGGCCCGGCTGGCGTATCGGGCGAGTACCAGCTGGGTAGCGGTCGCCGTCCCGAAGATCGCGAACACCACCGCTCCGCCGACAGCGTGGCTGTGCTCATGCAGGACAGCGCCGAGGAAGCTCGGGGCCAGCGACGTGAACATACCGAGCAGGGCAAACGCGGCGAAGCCCGCCACGCCTGCGGCGATGAACTCGCTCCGGCCGTTTGGCGGTATGCCGAGGCCGGTGAATCGCAGGCTCAGCTTCTGCCGTTCACCGACGGTCTCGGGAACGTAGACCAAGCCGATGACCGCGACGGCCAGCAGGCCTAGGTAGACCTCGAACACCAGCACCGTCGGGCCGGGGCCGAACTGAGCGAACAAGCCGGCAATCAGCGGGCCGAGACCGAGACCGCCCATGTTCGCCGCGGTGGCGACCATCGAGGCCCGCCGGGGCGACGAGCCGCTGTAGATGTCGGTGAGCGCCGCCGTGGCAGTCCCGGTCGCTAGCCCGGAGGAGATCCCGGACAGCACCCGTCCGACGAACAGCCACCCGATCCCCGGCGAGAGGATGAACACGACAGTGCTGACCGCGCTGAACGCCAGCGCGGCGAATAGCACTGGCCGCCTGCCTACCTGGTCGGATGAACGGCCGGCCAGCAGCAGCGCCGCGAGGACGCCGACCGCGTAGGACGCGAAGATGATCGTGATGATTCCCGAGGAGAAGTGCCACTGAGCCTGATAGATGACGTACAGCGGCGTCGGCAGCGTAGTGCCGAGCATGATCGTCGCGAACAGGTAGGTGACGACCCAGAAAGCCACCGGGCGGCCGATCGTGCGGCCGATGGTAAGCGGGCGGCGCCTGGGCGCCTCGGCCTCGGTCAGGCAATCGGCACATGGCTCGTCCGGCGTCGGCACGCTTTGCCGGCGCGTCAAGGTCCCAGGCCGGCCTTGGTGGCGGCTCATGCTGACCTCCAGCAGCAAGACGTTTTCGCTGCTTGCTGTCATGCCCGCCCTGGGACCTGCCATGAGCCGAGCCTGGGCACTCCTCGCGCGACGCCTCTCCGGCCTGCGCGGCACCACCAGCCAGCAGACGCCCAAAGCGCGCAAAACAGCCACCGTCGGTGCGGCTACTGTCGCTCGTCACGGATGAGACACGCTTCCGTGCGCTCATTCGTCCGATATGCCGGTATCGCGCCGGGCGTGGGTGCCTGATTACTGTCGCGCGAAGTACACCAACTCGGCACCGACGAAAGCCGGCCACACCCGGCAGGCGGCGCTAAGCCCTGGCGCGGCACCTTGGCAGCGTCAGCTTGGCACGGCTCGGGCGATCTGCCCGATAAGTGAGGAGTCCTTGGACGCACAGTTCAGTCGCGGCACCTTGGCAGCGTCAGCTTGGCACGGCTCGGGCGATCTGCCCGATAAGTGAGGAGTCCTTGGACGCACAGTTCAGTCAGAGACCGCTTATGCGGCGTCGATATCCCGGCTCACGATCCAGGCGTGCTTGCCGACCTGCCGTCCCCGCGCGAACCCGTACTGCTCGAACAGTTCGACCGTTGCGCTGAACAGGAACCGGCCCTGCGCTTCGCGGCCGGCAGTGGTCTCGGAAATCGCCTCCACCAGACCGCCACCAGCCGCGGCGATCTGCGCTAGCGCGCCTTCGAGCCCGGCTCGCGCGATCCCCAGGCCGCGATGCCGCTTGTCGACGAAAATGCAGGTGATCCGCCAGCGTGCGGGAGGTGGCGGCTCTTTCTGGTACTCACGACGATGCCTGAGCCTGAGCTCGTCCGGGCTGCCGTACTGGCACCAGCCCTGCGCTAGCCCGTTCCGGTCAAAAACCAGCGCCGCATGCGCGTCGCCATCCCGCACGAGTTGTTCCTTGAGCCCGCGGTTATCACTGATCTCGCGCTCGTAGTACGCCGTATGAAACGCGACGCACCAGCAGCCTCCGTAGATCCCGTTGTTACGTTCGACCAGCTCAGCGAACGCGTCCCAGGTGGAGGCGTCCAGCGGCCGGACGGTGTAGGGCACCGTCGTGGCCGGCCCCCGTGCCTGTGACCCAGGTGATGAACTGCGGTCACGCATGAGCGGACTCGGCCAGCAGTCCGGCCAGCTCGGCCGGGCGGGTGAACATCGGCCAGTGGCCCGATTCGATGTCGACGTAATCGATGTGCCGGGCTTTGGAAAGCTCTGGTAGCTGGCCACCTTCGATCCACTCGCGGGCCTCCGCCGGGGAGAACTCGGGGCAGATCAGCGTGACCGGCACGTCGAACCGCCGCTGGTCGTGCAGGTGCACGACGCCCTTCGCCACGGCTTCGGGCACCGGGATAGCAGCGGTCGCGATGCGATCGCGCTGCTGCTCGTCAAGGTCAGCGGAGTCCGGGCCGTCGAATGGCTTCCACCCGGGGAACGGCATGACGCCATCTGCTATCTCGAAGAAGCTGGCATACTCGTCGCCGTCGCTGGATGAAAAGCCCCCGATCATCACGACCCGCGCCACCTTGTCCGGCCGGGCATCGGCGGCCATCCAGGCGAGCGTGCAAGCGGCCGAGTGACCGACGACCACCACGTCGCCGGCCGCGGCATCGACTGCCGCCAGCACGGCCGAGTGCTGGTCGGCAAGCGTCGCCGTGGCAGGCGGCGCTCCCTGACCAGGCAGCCAGAGGGGCACGGCCCGATGCCCTAGCGCCTGCAGATGCGGAACAACCGCGTCCCACGCTGACCCGTCGAGCCACAGGCCGGCGACGAGTAGGAAATCCATGGTGATAGCTGCTCCTTCCGGCTAACCCGTCCGCCTTCGACCGTAAAGGCATTACCGGACGATCAGCTTCCTGTTAGCGGGCGACTCTCCTACGCTCATGATGTGGCACCTAAGGACAGCCCCACGGCTCGCGCGCTGCAGACGCTCGAGATCCTGCAATTCCAGCCCGGCACGACGGCCGACGAGATCGCCGAGCGCCTCGGGGTCACCGGGCGCGCGGCACGCCGTTACGTCGCGATCTTGCGAGAGGCCGGCGTGCCCGTCGAATCCTCGCGCGGCCGGTACGGCGGCTACCGGCTAGGCCGCGGAATGCGGCTGCCGCCAGTCATCTTCACTCAGGAGGAGGCGCTGGGACTGGTGATGGCCGTGCTCGAGGGCCATCCGGCGGCGACCGGCACCGGTGAACTGGCCGGATCGGCGCTGGCCAAGGTCATCCGCGCGCTGCCAGAAAACGTCGGCCGCCAGGCCGCGGCACTGCGCGACAACGCCTCAGCGGCACCCGACCGCCACGCCGCTCATCCCGATCCGGCCGTGACCAGCGCACTCGTCGTGGCCGTCGCATCCAGGCGCCGGGTGCGGCTCGGCTACCGCAGCGAGTCAGGCCGCGAATGGGAAGCAGAGGTCGACCCGTGGGCGGTCGTGGTCCGTTACGGACGCTGGTATCTGCTATGCCACTCCCACCATGCCGGAGCGGTTCGCAGCTACCGCGTCGACCGGGTCCTGACGGTCGAGCACACTCGCCACTCCTTTACCCCGCCGGATGGGCTGGACCCGGTAGCGGCGCTCGAGGAGAACCTCGGGGAGGGCTGGGACTTCCCCGCCCGCGTCGTGTTCATGGCGCCGCCCTCCGAGGTGGCACCGTGGATCCGCCCGCCGATGGGACGCCTCGAACCGCACGCCAGCGGATGCGTCCTGACCGGCAGCACCAGCAACCCGACCATGTACGCGCACGAGTGGCTGGCCACGATACCGTTCGCCTTCCGCGTCGAGGGCGGCGATGAACTCCGCGCCGCCGTTGCAGCGCTCGCGTCGCGATGCGCGGCCGCGGTGGCAGACCAGCCCTGAGAGCTCAGCTGACTCGGACGCCTCCTGTGCCTGGCATAGCGGCTATCAGGCGTCCGCTTTCGCGGTCGTGACGATCCAGGCGAGCACCAGAGCTTCCTCATGCCAGGCGTCGTAACGACCGGACCGGCCGCCATGTCCCGCGACCATCTCGGTCTTCAGCAGGAACGGGCCGCCTTTGCCCTCAGCCTGCAGCCTGGCGATCCACTTGGCTGGCTCGTGGTATAGCACGCGGGTGTCGTTCAGGCTGGTCACGGCCAGGATCGGCGGGTACACCCGGCCTTCGGTGACGTTCTCGTACGGGGTGTACGACTTCATGTACCGGTAGACCTCAGGGTCGTGGAGCGGGTCGCCCCATTCCTCCCACTCCGGCACAGTCAGTGGCAGCGTCGGGTCGAGGATGGAAGTCAGCGCATCAACGAATGGCACCTGCGCGACGATGCCGCCGAAGGCGTCGGGCGCCATGTTGACGACAGCGCCCATCAGCAGCCCGCCAGCGGACCCGCCGCGCGCGATCAGCCGGTCGACCGTCGTCCAGCCGTCGCTCACGACGTGCCGAGCGCAGGCGATGAAATCGGTGAAGGTGTTGATCTTCGACAGCATCTTGCCGTCGTCGTACCAGCGCCGGCCCATCTCGCCGCCGCCCCGGATGTGCGCGATCGCGTACACAAAGCCACGGTCAAGCAGCGACATCCGCGGGATGGAGAATCCAGGGTCGATCGAGATCTCGTAACTTCCATACCCATACAACAGGAACGGGGCGGTTCCATCACGCGGCGTGCCTTTACGTGACACCAGTGAGATGGGGATCCTGGTGCCGTCCTCGGCCACCGCCCATACGCGCTGCTGCTCGTAGTCGGCAGGATCGTAAGCCCTGCCATCCGGGCCAGGCAGGACTTCGGCCTGCTTGAGCAGCGTGAGCTCACCGGTTGGGACGTCACAGTCGTAGACGGAGTTGGGCGTTACCATCGAAACGTAGGCGAGGCGGAACTTGTCCGTCTCGTACTCCGGATTCGAGCCCGGGTGGACCTGGTAGATCGGCTCAGGGAAGTCGATCTCGTAGTCGCCAGCCGCGGTCGGCACGACGCGCAGCCCGGTGAGGCCGTCCCGGCGCAGGTACACCACGAAGTGGGAGGCGAAAGCCTCCACGCCGAGCAGCCGGGTGTCATCGCGGTGCGGAATGAGCGGCGTCCACTGTGCCGGGTCAGCGACCGGCGCCTGCGCTAGCTCGAAGTTCAGCGCACCGTCGTTATGCAGAATGAGCAACCGGTCAGTCCCGTCCGGCAGCACCTGGTGCTCGACGTCGTACTCGACGCCGGGCCGCCGCGGCGCGACGACTCGGAACTCCCCCGTGGGATCCGCCGCGCCGAGCAGCCGTATCTCGCTGGTGAGCGAGCTGGCTGAGCCGATCATCAGGTAGCGCTCACTTCGCGACAGGCCGACGCCTACGTTGAACTTCTCGTCGTCCTCCTGGTAGACAAGGACGTCCTCGGTGGCCGGAGTGCCGACGATGTGCCGCCAGACCCGGTATGGCCGCCAGGCATCACTCACCGTGATGTAGAAAAGCGCGCTGGCGTCTGCTGACCAGGCCGTGCCGTAGTAGGTGTCGGGGATCTCATCGGTCGCGACCTCGCCGGTCACCAGGTTCTTGAACCGCATGGTGTACCGCTCGTCACCATCGAGGTCGGTGGAGTAGGCCAGCAGGTTGCCGTCCGGGCTGACGTCGAACGCGCCGATGGAGAAGAACGGGTTGTCCCCGGCCAGCTCGTTGTGGTCGAGCAGGATTTCCTCGCCGTCGAGCGGGTTGCCGTCAGGGCTCATCGGCGGGCCGGCGTCGTCTGGCCTGACAGCACGGCGGCAGTTCACCGGGTACTGCTTCCCCTCAATGGTCCTGACGTAGTACCACCAGCCGCCCTTGCGGGACGGCACGGACAGGTCAGACTCTTTCGTCCTGGACTTGATCTCGCCGAAGATCGAGTCGCGCAGCTCCTGTTGCCCTGCCGTCAAGGCCTCGGTGTAGGCGTTCTCCGCCTCCAGGAAGGCGATCGTCTCATGGTTGTCCTTGTCGGCCAGCCATGCGTAATCGTCGATGATTGTGTCGCCATGGTGGGTCCGCTCGGATGGGACCCGCTTGACGGCGGGCGGCTGGGATTGCGGTGACTGGTCGCTCATGACCGTTGAGCTTACTTCTGCTGCGCCAGGACCGGCCGGCTGGTGGTCGCGGGGCCAGGCGACCGGCAGCGCACCTGCCTGTACGGCGGTTACGCTGAGCCAGCGCGAGTGCGAGACGCCCGCGCCCTGGGAAGGCGGAACCCGTGGCAGTTGTGATCGTGCTCGTCGTGGTGCTTGCGCTGGCCGCTGTCACCGGCGTGACCGTATGGATCAGGCGGACGGCCTCCTGCGGCCGGACCACGGAGGTGCCTTCGGGTGAGCTAACAAGATCGTGGACCGGGGATGTCATGTGCCGGTCCGCCATTACCAGTGGCGGATTCGCCCGGCTGGAGTTGTTCGACTGGGGGGTGCGGCTGCGCGGCGTACCCGTCCTGAGCAGCTGGCTAGTGCCGACCTGGGAGGCGCGGTACGACGAGCTCGCGCTCGCGGAGCTGGTAACGCTCCGCTACAGCAGAATCGCGGTCTGGCTCAGAGTGCGCGGCGAGGCGGGCGGGATTGGCTTCCTGTCGCACTTTGGCGAGGAGATCCTCCGTGAGCTTCAGGCTCACGAAGTTCCCGTGAACCGTGCCGTAGCGCAGGTCGGATCGGTCGCGGAACTCTACGCCCGCGGCCCCGAGTAGCCTGGCGGGCGGCCTCCTTACGACTCGTCTGCTCCGCGGCGGCCGTGCACGATGAGCACTGGCTGCACGGAATGCGCCGCCACGTCTCCGGCAACGCTGCCGACCATCCGGCCAGCGAGACGCGAGTGGCCGTGCGTGCCGACGACGATAAGGCTCGCGTCGCTCTCATTTGCGGTGTCGACGATCGCTTTCCATGCGGGCGTTCCTTCGACCGCCCTCGCTTGCGTTCTGAAGCCACTCGCCCGTGCGAGCGCAGCTCCGCTCGCGGCGGTTTGCGTAGCGGCCTTCTTGACCTCGTCGCTGCACGCGGCATCGAAGTCAACCGGCGGATCCGGCGTGAACCCGACCATGAGGACTCTCCAGACGGTCACCACAATGGCGTCGCGCCCGGGCAGCTGGCGGCTGGCCTCGTCGATAGCGGCTTTCGCCGGAGCGGAGCCATCGTAAGCAAAAAGCAGCGGTCCTGGCTTCGCCCCGGCCGTGCCGCTGTCGGGCCTGGTGATGCCGCTGGTGCTGTACGCCACCTGCCCGTCGCCACCGATAACGCCTCCGGCGGGCGCTGCCACTGCGGCCGGTGCTGCCCTGCCTCCGATACGGCGGACCGCTGCGAGCAGGGGCGGGGAGTACCAGGCAGGCTCAGGCCCTTCCATCCACGCCTCCACAGCCGGCGCAGGCGGCCGAACCCCGCCGGCTAGGTAGAGCAGCACGGCGATGAGCGCCCCACCTGCCGAGATCGCGAAAAGAGCCCACCAGACCGTGGCCATCGCGGGAGTCGGGACACCGGCCAGCGTGACGGCGAAGTGCGCCAGGATCGGCGTGACCATGAACGCCGCCACCGCACGGAACAGCTCAAGGATGGAAAGCACGCGCTGCACGTCACGCGACCGGAGCGATAGCGCAGCGAGGAACAACGCCGGGACAACCGACGCGCCGATGCCGATGCCGGTCAGCCCCGAGCCGAGCATCGTGAGGGTTTGCGTGGGCGGGACAGCGCTGCGGAGCACCAGGACTCCGGCGATAAGGACAATCATTCCAATGAGGGCGAGGTAATGGATATAGCGGCTACTGAACACAAGGCCGAATATCGCTGCGGCGATCACAGTGGCGGCAAGCTCGGGCACGAACAGCAGCCCGACGCGCAGCGCCGGGTAATGCGGGCCGAGTACAGTCGCCGTCAGCCCTATCGCCGAGGTAGCCGCCGCAGCGGCGCAAATCGCCACCACGGTGCCGCTGACCGGGATGGTGTTAGTGAAACTGCGCAGCCGCAACAGCGGATTGCGGGAGCGGTACTGATAAACCCACAGCACAATGATCATGGCCAGCCCGCCCAGCAACGGGGCCAGGACAACTGGTGACGTGAAGCCGTGAGTGGTCAGCTCAGCGGCACCCCAGAAGGCCGCCACCGAGCCAGCGGCGGCTAGGCCGATAGCGCGTACATCGCGCGGAGCGCTGCGATCGGCGGGCGGCGCGTCCTGGAACGTCAGCAGCGCCATCACCAGCCCGGCGGCGGCGATCCCGGCAACGATCCAGAACAGCGGCCGCCAGGCGTGGAAGGATGCCAGGGTGCCACCCACCAGCGGGCCAGCCGCAATAGCGCCGAAAATGCACATGTCAATGACCACGACCGTGTAGCGCAGTGTCCGTGCCGGAAAGCCCAGGACGAGCTGCGGCACAGCTGCGATAAGCAGCATGCTGGTGCACAGGCCTTGCAAGACGTGCCCGGCTGTGTACAGTCCGGCGCCAGTCGCCGAGGCAGCGAGCACGGAGCCGATAACCAGGGCGCTGGCGTACACGAGCATCATCCGCCGCTGCGGCAGGATCTGGGCCAGCTGCAACGCCAGGACCGTGCCGACCGCATATGCGGCGTTCGCGAGACCGTCGGCGATGCTGGCCGTCTGCGGGGTCATGTGCAACTGCGCCGACAGGAACGGCGTGATCGGCTGCAGGGCTGCTGACAGTCCCAGGTAGGGAATGACCAGCAGGAGGACCATCGCAGTCGCCGCGGGATAACTGCCAGCCAGCGGACCTGGCCGCAGCTGACCAGCGCCACCTCCGCCGTGGTCGCGGTGCGATGGCGTTCGAACCTCTGCCATATCGGCATGCTCCCCAGCCCCCCGGATGAGCACGCATCACAGACTCCGTCTTAGCTTGCGCGCGCCACAGGCTGGGTCACTCTGGCCTGGCGACTGTCCGCCTGAGATCGCTGTCTGGGATCGGCACTCTCCTCGCTTGGCTTACTAGAGTTACTAGCGGGTAGGAATGGGCTGGATCCTGCGAGTAATCGACGAATGGACGGGCCATGACTGCTCAGCAGCAAGAACGTGTCCGCAATGTCGGTGAACGAGAGTCTCGCCGGGTGGCCGAGGAGGCTCGCGAGGTTGCGTGGCGCCGGCCTAGCTTCGGAAAGCAACTCTTCCTGGGTGATTTCCGACTTGACCTGATCTATCCTCATCCGCGCCCGAGCGACGCAGCACGAAAGCGCGGCGAGGAGTTCTGCGCTCGGATGCGCGAATTCTGCGAGACCTCAGTCAACGGCGCGCAGATCGAGCACGATGCCCTGATACCCGACGAAGTGGTCAAGGGCCTGGCGGCGCTTGGCGCGTTCGGCATGAAGATCGCGCCCGAGTACGGCGGGCTTGGCCTGACGAACCTGTACTACGACCGCGCGCTCATGATCGCGGGGTCTGCCTCGCCGGTCGTGGCCGCGATGCTGTCCGCGCACCAGTCGATCGGCGTACCTCAGCCGCTCGCCCTGTTCGGCACGGACGAGCAGAAAGCGCGGTACCTGCCACGCTGTGCGCGCGGCGAGATCAGCGCATTTCTGCTGACCGAGCCCGATGTTGGTTCGGACCCGGCCCGGCTGAGCATGACGGCGACGCCGTCACTGGACGGCTCCGAGTATGTGCTCGACGGCGTGAAGCTGTGGACAACAAACGGAGTCGTCGCGGGCCTGCTCGTCGTGATGGCCCGGGTTCCGGCCAGCGACGGTCACCGGGGCGGAATCACCGCGTTCGTCGTGGAAGCGGGCGCCGAGGGCATCACGGTCGAGCGGCGGAACGCTTTCATGGGCCTGCGCGGCCTGGAAAACGGCCTGACTCGATTCCACCAGGTAAGGGTCCCCGCC
>Ga0335075_10012057_pt1 | contig 13069 bp, 11 predicted proteins | sample Lox_Sample_24_FD_206723 | JGI IMG/M metagenome (GOLD analysis project Ga0335075, IMG submission 206723) | Soil microbial communities from Loxahatchee National Wildlife Refuge, Florida, United States - Lox_Sample_2.4 | ecosystem: Environmental > Terrestrial > Soil > Wetlands | place: USA... | reverse complement strand
GCCGCCGGTGAGACCGAGCCCTGGCCGCTGCCCTGCTGGCGGAAGTTGGCCTTTCGCAGCGCCACCGACGGCAGGTCGATCGTGGGGCCGGCGACCGCGCCGATCTGGATCCAGTCGAGCGGGCGGGCGCGGTCGGAACGGGCCGTCAGCAGTGCCATGATCGCCTGCTGGGCGGGAGTGCCCCACAGGTAGTCGACGACGATGTCGGTCTCGGCGGCCGCGGCGGCCAGCGCCGCGGCGGTCGCGTCCGTGTCGCCGGTGAGCGGTACGACGTCGTCGGCGCCGGCGGTGCGCAGCGCCCGCAGCCGGCCCTGGTCACGGCCGGCCCCGACCACGCGGCCCGCGCCCAGCCGCCTCGCGACCCGCACGGCCATCGCGCCGGCGTTGCCGGTCGCGCCGAGGACGAGGACGCTCTGCCCCGGCTTGAGCGGTACCCGGCGGCGCAGGGCGACCCACGAGGACATCGCGGGGTTCATCGCGGCGGCGACCTTGGCGACGTCGACGCCGTCGGGCAACTCGACCGACCGGCGCGGATCGACGAGCGCCTTGTCCGCCATCGTGCCCGTGACGTCGTCGCCGGCCACGAAGTAGACCAGCCTGCCGTCGGGCAGCCGCCCCACCCCGTCGATCCCCGGGATCATCGGCAGCGTCCCGCTGCTGGTGTAGTGCCTGCCCGCAGCGCCGCTGCGGACGCGCGGGTGCAGGCCCGCGGCGAGGACGTCGGCCAGCACCCCGCCTGCGGACGGCTCCGGCGCCGCGAACCGCTGGTAGTGCGGTGGTTCCTGGAACGACGTCACGACGGCCGCGTTCATCATCGCCATGGCCGGCTCCCTTCGTGAAGGCTTCATTTAGTTTGTGTCACGTACTAACTTAGTTGGTGTCACGTACTAAATCAAGTAGCATGAGCGCATGTCGCCACCACCGGATCCCGCCACCGCGCCCGCACAGCTTGACCCCGTCGACGGGCTGGCACAGCTCTCCTTCGTGATCATGGGCCTGCTGGAGCGCCGGGCCGCCGAGCACGAACTGTCGCTCGCGGCGACGCGCCTGCTCGGCGTGCTGCGGGACCGCGAGCCGACGATGAACGAGCTCGCGCGCCTGCTTGACCTCGACAAGTCGAGCGTCACCGGCCTGGTCGACCGGGCGGAGCGCCGGGGTCTGGTCGAGCGCGCGCCGTCCCCCGCCGACGGGCGCGCCGTGCTCGTCCGGCTCACGAGCGCGGGCCGATCACTCGTGTCGGAGGCCGCGGAACGGTTCGCCGCGGACGTCACGGCCATGCTCGGCCATCTGCCGACGCGGGACCGCGCCGCGCTCTCCCGGCTGGTCAGCCGCCTACTCGTCGCCCGCGCGGCCGAGCACGGCATCGACCTGTTCGGTACGACAACCGTCCGGCCCGGTGATCAAGTCGCGGTCAGCGTCAATTCGCGCGAGCGGTAATCGTCCCGCGCGGGCCGCACGATGCTGGCGGGCCGTCCCGACGCCTCGACTTTGTCGATGAAACGCATCATTGTCGGTGAAACGCACCCCCATAACCGGACAAACCACCCGCGAAAATGGTCGGTTCATCGACAATGAGGACGGGAGTGGCTCGCGGGGCCGTTGGGATTGGCCGCGGCGGCAGGCCGGTGGCGGTCACCGGTGCCTGCGAATCGCGCGGCGGCTGGCGGGCCATGGACTGGTTCGGGAAATCTACGCACCCGTTCGGGATAATGATTTTGATTATTATTCCGAACGGGTGCGTGGCTTCGCCTTGCCTACCGGCGCTGGGCCGGCTGGGGCGGGGCGGCGCCGCCGGCGGTGTCCACGGGGCGGGCCGGCCCGGCCTGCTCGGCGGGCGCCGCGTTCGGCGTGCCGTGCGCGGCCGTCGTGTCCTGTGCGGCCGGCGTGTCTTGTGCGGCCGGCGTACGTGGTGCGCCCGGCAGCCAGAAGGAGAGCAGGACGGCGAGCGCGGAGAAGCCGGTCGCCCACCAGAACGCTGTGTCGAAGCCGGCGGCCAGGTTCCCGTGGTGGGCGGTGATCGCGCCGGACAGGATGACCGCGAGGACGGCCGTGCCGAACGAGCCGCCGACCTGCTGGACCGTCCTGGTGAGCACGGACGAGTGGGCGATCTGTTCCTTGTCCAGGCCGAGGAACGCGACGGCCATCAGGGGAATCGTGACGGCGCCGAGGCCGAAGCCGCGGGCTACCAGCCAGACCGCGAGCAGCCAGCTGTTCGTGTGCGGACCGGCGAAGGCGAAGGGGACGGTCGCGGCGGTGACGATGGCGAAGCCGACGACGGCGATCGGGCGGGCGCCGATCTTGTCGGTGAGCCGCCCGGCGAGGCCACGCGACAGCAGCGTGCCGACGCCCTGCGGTGCGAGCATGAGCCCCGCCGTCAGCGCGGAGACGCCGCGCACCTCCTGGTAGTAGAGCGGCAGCAGCAGCATCGCGCCGTACAGCGAGAACCCGGTGAAGAACAGCACCGCGGACGCCGAGCCCACCGGCCGGCGGGCGAGCAGGCGGACGTTCACGAGCGGCTGCCCGTTCCTCTTGCCCCCGTGGTCCTGGCTTAGGCGCAGCGCGTAGCCGGTGAAGGCGGCGGTGAGCGCGACGCCGATCACGAGCGGGACGACGACGTCGGGGTGCGTGAAGCCGTCGGCGCTGCCCGCGTTGCTCAGCCCCAGGATGATCGCCGCGATGCCCGGGGTGAGCAGCGCGAGGCCTGGCAGGTCGAGCCGCGGCCGCGGTGTCCCCGGCGCGGGCTTGTCCGCGGGGATGTACCGCGCGGCGAGAATCAGGCCGGCGACGCAGAACGGCACGTTCACCCAGAACATGTACCGCCAGGACAGGTGGGTGAGGATCGCGCCGCCGATGAGCGGGCCGAGTATCGGGCCGAGCAGCGCCGGCAGCGCGACGACCGTGATGGTCCGTCCCAGCGCCTTGCCCCCCGCGGCCTGCATGATCAGCGTGGTCAGCAGCGGGAACATGATTCCGGCGCCCGCGCCCTGCACGATTCGCCAGGCGATCAGCGCGCCGACGTTCCACGCCAGGCTTGAGCCGATCGAGCCAACGAGGAAGACGACGAGCGCGGCCATCCACAGCCGCTTGCCGCCGAACCGGCGCAGCCCCCAGGTGGACAGCGGCACGGCGATGCCGAGCGCGAGCAGGTAGCCGGTGGTGACCCACTGGATCGTGGACACCGGCGCGTGCAACTGGGTGGTGAGCGTGTGCAGCGCGACGCTCACGATCGTCGTGTCGAAGATGGCCGCCATGAACCCGACGATGAGGATCAGCGCGCGCTTGAGAACCTTGGGGTCAATCCCGTCCTGGCCTGGTGCCGAGCTTGCCGCCATGACCGCCTCCGTAGATAAGAGATGACTTCGTCTCTTATCTGAGAGTACGATTTCCCGATAAGGAATGCAAGCATCTCTTATCTTCCTGATCGGCTATCCTCGTTGGTGTGAGCGAGCAGTTGCAACGGCAGCGGCAGCGGCGGCGCGGCGAGGAGCTGGAGGCGGCGCTGCTTGAGGCCGCGTGGGACGAGTTGGTCGAGGCCGGCTTCACCAAGCTCACGATGGAGTCCGTGGCGGCGCGCGCGAAGACCGGCGTCGCGGTGCTCTACCGCCGCTGGCCGAACAAGGACGAACTCGTGCTCGCCACCATCCGGCACTACGGCGACACCAATCCCGTTGACCTCGCCGACACGGGGTCACTGCGCGGCGACATGTTCGAGTTTCTCCGCAGTTTCAGCGCCGGGCGGAACGCCTTCACCGTGGTCGTCACCGCCGTGTTCGCCGGCCTCCAGTCGAGCAGCGGCCTTACCCCGGCGGAGGTACGCGACCGCGTCATCGCCAACCGTCCGGTGTCATCACACGAGATCTACCGCCGGGCGCACCAGCGTGGCGAGATTGACCTGGACACAATACCCGCCGCGGTCTTGACGATGCCGTTCGACCTCATGCGCCAGGACCTGCTCATGACGCTCAGGCCCATTTCCGAGGAACGGATCACGGCCATCGTCGACGACCTGTTCATGCCGCTGGTCGCGGCCTACCGCGCGTCGGGCGCTTCCGTCAGTCCTGGGTGAGGCCCGGGCGCTTGGCCGGGCGGCGCGTCGCGCTCGCGGCGGCGACCGGCGGCTTCCACGGGCCCTCCGCCATGAGCCGGCGGATGTACTCGATCGTGGCGTCGATGATCTTGCTGGCCTGCCGCCGGTTGCCCGCGGACGCGACCTCGCGCGCGCCCTCGCCGATGATCGAGGTCAGCGAGGTCACGTAGAGCCGGTCGAAGGAGGTATCGGACAGGCGCAGCAGGGTGTCGTTCTGCACCAGCCACTCGTGCCCGCGCCGCCGCGCCATGACCTCGAAGCCGGGCGGGCTGTCGCCGCTGAGGAACAGCATCGCCAGGTCCCTGCGCTCCCAGCTGCCTTCGAGGTAGGCCCGCGCGCCGACGGAGAACAACTCGAACGCGTCGGTCACGCCCGCCCGCCGCGCCTGGGCCACCGCGCCGCTCGCGGCCTGGTCGTGCGCCGCCTGGTGCTCCTGCCACAGCGCGAAGTACAGCTCGCTCTTGCCACCGAAGTGGTGGTAGAGGCTGCCGACGCTTGACTTGGCCCGCCGGACCACCTCGGCGATGCTCGCGTCCGCGAACCCCTGTTCGGCGAAGACCTCGCGGGCCGCGTCGAGCAGGGCCCGCTGGGTCTCCGCGGTGCGCGCCCACTGCCAGGAGCCGGCGGCCCTGTCGCGCGGCTGTCGTGGTGCTGGTTCCACCGGCTACTCCCGCCCGCTGTTCCAGAACTGGATTCTAAGAGTGTATCCAGTACCACCACGCTCCCCGTCTCCGCGACGATTACGTGACGGTCTCGTCTCGCGGGCGCCGGCCGGCTCGCGGCTACCGCCAGGTGATGAGGGCGTCGAGCGCCTCGACCTGGGAGCCGCGGACGAGCAGGGGGTTGATCTCGAGGGCCTCGAGGCGGTCGCCGAGCCGCTTGGCGAGGGCGGCGACGGCGGTGATGGCGTCGGCAACCGCGTCCAGGTCGGCCTTCTCGGTGCCGCGGGGCCCGTCGAACAGCCGGGCGCCGCGCAGGCGGCGCAGCGCGGCCAGGACCTGGTCGCGGCCGACCGGGAGGACTTCCAGGGCGGTGTCCGCGAGGATCTCGACCCACACCCCGCCAAGGCCGACGGCCAGGACCTGGCCCCAGGCGGGGTCGGTGACGATCCCGACCAGCAGCTCGATGCCGCCGGTGCGCTGCGGCTGGACGAGGGCGCCCTGGACGTCGGCGCCGGCCGCGCGGCCGGCGGCGGTCACGTCCTCGAAGGCGGCGCGCACTTGCTCCGGGGTGGTGAGGCCGACCTTGACCCCGCCGATGTCGCTCTTGTGCTCGATGCCGTCGGCGGCGAGCTTGACCACGACCGGGTAGCCGACCGCGTCCGCGGTGTCGGCGGCCTGCTCCGGGGTCGTGACCAGGGCGCTCGGCACCACCGGGATGCCGTGCGTGGCCAGGAACCTGGCCGCGCGGTGCTCGGACCACGACGCGCCCGCCTCGCCCGGCAGGGGCAGCGCCGGCTCCGGCTGGGCGGACGGCTCCTGAACGGCCGCGCCGGTCGTGGCCACGGCTGTTTCTGCGGCACTGGTTTTGGCCGCGCTGGTTCTGGCCGCGCTGGTTTTGGCGGCACTGTGCAGGGCGGACCAGCGCACCGCGTTGCCCAGGGCGGTCATCCCGTGGTGGATGCCGCCGAGCACGTACGGGTAGCCCGTCTGGGCCGCGACGTCCCGGCCCCAGGGCGTGATGTCGGTCAGCGTGTTGCCCATCACGATCACCGGCTTGGCCGCGCCGCGCAGCAGCGCGCTGCTCTCGCGGAACATGTCGATCACCGGGGCCGGGTCCGGCGGCGCGGTCCGCGGCAGGTCAGAGACCAGCACCAGCGCGTCAAGGCCCGGGTCGTCTTGCACGGCGGTCAGCGCGTCGCGCATCAGCTGCCGGTTGATCAGGATGTAGCCGGTGACGTCCACCGGGTTGTGCACCGCGGCGAAGTCCGGCACCACCCGGCGCAGCCGCGCTACGGTCTCCGGGGCGAACTCGGGGATCTCGATGCCCTCGTCCTCGGACCGGTCCGCGATGATCTCGCTCGCACCGCCCGACGCCGTGATGAAACCGAACCGGTTGCCTGGCAGCGGCCCGGTCGCCGCCAGCAGCCCCGCGGTGATGATCAGGTCTTCCAGCGAGTCCACCCGGATGACGCCGCTGCGGCGGAACACGGCGTCGACCACCGCGTCGTCGCCGACCAGCGAGCCGGTGTGCGCCCGCGCCACCCGGGCGCCCGCCTGGCTGCGGCCCACCTTGATCGCGACGACGGGCTTGCCCTTGGCCAGGGCCTCGCGGGCCAGGGCAAGGAACTCCCCCGGATGCCTCACCGACTCGATGAACAGCGCGATCACCCGGGTCGCGTCGTCGTCGATGAGGTACCGCATGACGTCCGTCATCGACACCATCGACTCGTTGCCCATCGACACCTGGAGGCTGACCCCGACGTTGCGGGACTGGGCCAGGGTCAAGACGGCGCTGCACAGCGCGCCGCTCTGCAGCACGACGCCGACCGGGCCGCGCAGCAGCGGGTTGTCGATCGGCAGGCCGTACGGGGTGATCCCGGACGCGGCGTTGATGTAGCCGTTGCCGTTCGGGCCGAGGATCGTGAGCCCGCGGCGGGTCGCCAGGTCCACGACCTGCCGCTCAAGCTCCGCGCCCTCCTCCCCCACCTCGGCGAAGCCCGAGGTCAGCAGCACCACGGACGGGATGCCGGCGTCCGCCACCTCCGCCAGGACGCCGAGCACGGCCGGCGTCGGGACCATCACGAACGCGAGGTCGACGGGCGCGGGCAGGTCCGCGACGGTCCGGTAGCTCTGCTCGCCGTGCACCGGCACGCCGCGGGGGTTCACCAGGTAGACCGGTCCGGGGAAGCGGTGGACCTTGAGGTTGGCGTAGATGCTCCACGACCAGCGCGATTTGTCGGTTGCGCCCACGAGCGCGATCGACCGCGGGTTGAAAAGCTGCCTGACCTGGTCCACTCCCACGGATACCTCCGGCAACGCGCGCATCATCGATTGCTAGAATGTCGTTCTAGAACGCATTCTCAGTGCGGCCATGGGGGCGTGTCAATACCGCGCAACGGCGCTCAACGGTCGTTGAGGAAAGTCAGCACGGCCAGGACCCGGCGGTGGTCGGAGTCCGACGGCGGCAGGCCAAGCTTGCTGAAGATGTTGCTGATGTGCTTCTCGACGGCGCGCTCGGAGACGTAGAAGCGGTCGGCGATCGCGCTGTTGGAGCGGCCCTCGGCCATCAGCGCGAGGACGTCGTGCTCGCGCGGGGTGAGCGCGCTGAGGGCGGCGCCGTGCCTGGTCGCGCTGAGCAGGCCGGTGACGACCTCGGGATCGAGGGCGGTGCCGCCCGCCGCGATCCGGCCGATCGCGTCGTCGAACTCGGCGACGTTGGCGACACGGTCCTTGAGCAGGTAGCCGACGCCGCCCGAGCGCATGGCCAGCAGGTCGGCCGCGTACCTGGTCTCGACGTACTGGGAGAACACCAGGATGCCGACCTTGGGGTGACCGCGGCGGATCGCGATCGCGGCGCGCAGTCCCTCGTCGGTGTGGTCGGGCGGCATCCGGACGTCGACGATCGCGACGTCCGGCTCGTGCGCGTCGATGGCGGACAGCAGGGCCTGGGCGTCGCCGACCGCGGCCACGATCTCGTGGCCGCGGTCGGTGAGGATTTCCGTCAGGCCCGCCCGGATGACCGCGGCGTCCTCGGCGATGACGATGCGCATGGCTACCGCGCTCTCAGGCGTGGGACGGGAGTTCGATGGTGACGGTCGTGGGGCCGCCCTGCGGGCTGTCGATCTCGATGCGGCCGTCGACGGCGCGGACCCGCTCGGCGAGGCCGCGCAGGCCGCCGTTGGGCACGGCGCGCGCGCCGCCCGCGCCGTCGTCGGTGACGCGGACCCGCAGCAGGCCCGGGACGTGCACGGCTTCGAGCGTAGCGTGCCGCGCCCCGCTGTGCCTGGCCACGTTGGTGAGCAACTCGGCCGCCGAGAAGTACGCGATGGTCTCGATCGCGGCCGAGGGCCGCTCCGGGATATCGGTGATCAGCTCGACGGGCAGTGCGCTGCGGTTCGCCAGCGTGGCGAGCGCGTCGGCGAGGCCGTTGTCGAGCACCGGCGGGTGGATGCCGCGGGCCAGCGTCCGCAGGTCGGCGATCGCCTCGAGCGCGCCGCGGTGCGCGTCCTCCACGAGCTGGGTGATGCGCGCCATGTCCACGCCGCCGACGTCGTAAAGCTTCTCCCGCGCCAGGCCGAGCTTCATGGCCAGCGCCACGAGCTGCGCCTGGGTCCCGTCGTGCAGGTCCCGCTCGATGCCGCGCAGCCGGGCGGCGGAGTCGTCGACGACCTTCGCCCGGCTCTTCTCAAGCGCCTGGATCCGTTCGGCGGCCGAGACGGGACCAAGCAGCCCGCGCATCAGCCTGCGATCGGCTTCGGTGATGGCGTACGTCGCCCACGGGGCGACGAACAGCAGCAAGGCACCGAGCGGGAGCACGTCGAACGAGCCGGGAAGGCTGCTGAACCCGTTACCGCGGAACGCGCCGCCGAGGCCGAGCGCCCGCCAGGCGGGGTAGGCAGAGAAGAACAGGCCACCGAGCCAGCAGCCCGCGATGACCGCGAGCCCGACGGCGCTAAGCGGGAGCTTGAGCATGAAATAGGCGCGCGCCCGCCAGGCGACCGGGTCGAGCGCCCGTTCGTTCATCCAGTTGGTAAACACGCTCTGCTCCCGCAGCGAGGTGGGCGTGATCCCCGCTTCCGCGATGAGCTGGTCGACCCGCTCCCGCGGGAGGTTCCTGATCGTCACACCCGGCCTGCTCTCCCACACCCGGGCCTTGCCGCCGGCCTTCTTGGCCGCCTCTTCCAGGCGGACGCCGTCCGACGTGGCCACCTTCAGCCCGTACGCGGGCTTGATCGGCGGCGGCGCGAGGACGTCTTCGCCAAGCAGGCGGCGGGCAAGTGAGCGGGCGGCCGCGCCGAACCACCGCACGGCAGAGGTCGACAGGGCCCACATCGGCCCGTTTATCAGCGTGGGGATGATGAGCGCCATCGCGGCGACAGAAAGCGGGAAGCTGACGACGGCGTAGCCGAGTTCGGTCCAGGCGCGCCGGGTAAAGGGCGCCTCGGTCATCTGCCGCAGGGGCGACGCCGACTCGGTCATGATCTGATTGTCGTTGGTGATGACGGTCCTGTGACCGTCTGCTGACCATGTTTGTGCGTTCATGCCTCGATGCTGCGGCCGCGGCCCGGGCCGGGTCGATCGTGGCAGCCGAGGTCTCCAGGTACGGCTAGCACGACCCCGGGTTCCGTGATCACGAAATCGATGTGCGCGGCATGACGCAATGCCGTCAATTGAAGGACCGCGCCCCCGGGCCACGCCCGTGGTACCCGAAATGTCCCCTGAGCGGGACGGCTCGCTCGAAGGATTGTGTTAGTTCCGCGCGTGACAGCGCGCGGAACTAACACGATAATGACGGGCGCTGTCCGCTTTTCATGAAATATCCGGAATTTCCTGGCGCGGTTTTGGCGCCGGAAATTCCGGATCGCGGCGCCCGGCCACTGGCGTTTGGTTAGTGCCATTTGAAGCGCCAGGCCGCGAAGGCGCAGCCTGCGGCCGCCCACGCCAGGAGGACGAAGAGGTCGGTCAGCGAGGCGCGGGCGACCGGGGTGTAGGACTGCTGGAGGATCTGGGCCAGGGCGCGGACCGGGAAGACGCCGACCACCGCGGACAGCCAGTGCGGCACCGAGAACGTCGGGTCGAAGATGCCGGACATGATCGCCAAGGGGAGGTAGCTGGCGTTGGCGATCGGCGCCGCGGACTCGGCGCTGCTCGCGACCGAGCTGAGCGCGAGGCCGAGCGAGCCGAAGCAGATGACGCCGAGGGCCAGGCCGGCCGCGAGTTCCGGCAGGCCGCCCAGGCGGGGGGCCGCGTGGAACGCGAAGGCGCCGATGGCCATGATGGACGCCGTGATCGCGAGCGTGGTGGCGGCCGTGCTGCCGAGCACGCCGGACAGGTAGGCGCTGGCCGGCAGGGGCGTGGTCCTGATCCGCTTCAGCACGCCGTCGTGCCTGAGCGTGGCGAGCTTCGCGCCGAGGTTGACGTAGGCGGCGACGATCACGCCGAACGCGATGATCGACGGTACGAAGATCATCTGGCCTTCGACGTGGGTGCCCGGCAGGTTCCCGGTGGCGGTCGTCGACCCGATGAGCAGCAGCAGCGCGATCGGCAGGGCGAAGGTGAACAGCGCGTACTCGGCGCTGCGCCAGAACGAGCGCTGTTCAAGCAGCGCCTGGCGAAAGGCCAGGCTGACGGTGCGGCTCAGTGCGTGCCTCCGGTAACGAGATGGAGGTAGGCGTCCTCCAGGGTGGGGGTTTCCACGGACAGGTCGTCGAGGTCGCCGAGGTCGTTCGCGGCGGCCCAGCCGAGCAGTTCGCGCAGCGCCGTCGCGGAGTTCTCCGTCTGGCAGACCGCGACCTCGCCGCTGACCACGACCTGCAGGCAGGCGGGCGGGGTGAGCGAGCCATCGAGAACCCGTTCGGGAGCGGCGAATTTGATCTTTGTCTTCACTCCCGCCTGCCGGGCGACGTGCCGCACCGTGCCGGCGACCTGGATGCGGCCGCCTTGCAGGATCGCCACCCGGTCGGCGAGGCGCTCCGCCTCGTCGAGGTAGTGGGTGGTGAGCAGGATCGTCTTGCCGAGCGCGCGGAGGTTCTCGATCGCCGCCCAGCAGCGCCGCCGCGACTCGGGGTCGAAGCCGGTCGTGGGCTCGTCGAGGAAGATCAGGTCCGGGTCGCCCGCCAGCGCCAGCGCCAGGTCGAGGCGGCGCCGCTGCCCGCCGGACAGGCGGCGTACCTGGGCGTTCCTGTCCTGGGTGAGCTCCACCAGCTTCAGCAGGTCCGCCAGGTCGAGCGGGTTCTTGTAGTAGGCGCGCCAGCTGTCGATCAGCTCCGCCACCCGGGCCTGCCGGGGGAAGCCGCACTCCTGCAACACGATGCCGATCCGCTCGCGGAGCCTGGCCGGCTGCGCCTGCGGGTCCATGCCGAGCACGGTGACCGTGCCGCCGGTCCGCTGCCTGAAGCCTTCGAGTATCTCGACCGTGGTGGTCTTGCCCGCGCCGTTCGGGCCGAGGAGGCAGAAGACCTCGCCCGCCTTGACCTCGAAGTCGACTCCCTTGAGCACCTCACGGCCGGAATAGCTCATCGAGAGCGCGTGAACCTCGATCGCGGTGGTCATGGGCGCTCCTCGGTGTTCGGGTACCCGCCGCTCAGGTGCTTGGGCGGGACCAGGGCGTGCAGCAGCGCGTCGACCGCGGTTGCCTGGGCCAGATCGGACGGGATGGCCGCTCCGTAGGGGTCGGAGTGACGGTGCCGGGCGAACCAGGTGAGCGTCTCGAGCACGAGGCGCGCGGTGGCGGCCGTGTCCGGCGTGCGGCGCAGCGCGCCGGTCTTCGCGCGGTTGCCCAGGTAGCTGGCGAGCGCGTCGAGCACCGGGCGGCGCAGGCCGGCGTTGAGCAGGTCGGCGAGCTCGGGCAGCTCGCGGGCGGAGCGCTCGATCATGTCGGCGGCCTGCGCGGTCTGCTCCTCGAGGGCGAACAGCTCGCGCACGATCAGCGTGAGCTCGCCCGCCGGGTCGGCCGGGTCGTCTTCGCGCAGCGCGTCGGCCAGGGCGCCGAACGGGACTTCCGCGGCGACGAAATCGCGGGCCTGGCGGATCATCTCCGCCAGCGGCGGCGCCGTCAGCGGGAACTCGCCGTCCGGGTCGTCCTTGCCCGGCAGCGGCTCAAGCAGCAGCGCGTGCCTGATCGCAAGGACGAACAAGTCTTCCTTGCCGCCGACGTAGCGGTAGAGCGCGGCCTCGGAAAGGCCCGCCTCCCGCGCCACGGCGCTCATGTGCGCCGTCCGATAGCCGTCCCTGGCGAACACTCGCACCGCGGCGGCGATCACTTCAGGGAACCGCTCGTGGGCGCTTCGTTTGGCTGTCATCCCGGGCGAGTATAGGGGGGTAAGTGAGCCGATCACTCACAATGTGCTGCGGATTTCCTCTTAAGAAGCGGAATGCCCGTGACGTACCGTCCCTGGTCGCCAGCGGCGGGTGAGCAGCGGCTAGGCTGCGCGCATGGAAACGCTTTCCCGCTCGCTGATCGGGGCGCTGGCGGGCGTCGTGGGCGCGGAGCACGTGCTGACGGGGGACGCGGCGGCCGGTTACGCCGTCGACTGGACCGGGCGGTTCCGCGGACGGGCGGCCGCCGTGGTGCGGCCGCGGGACACCGAGTCCGTCGCCGCGGTGCTGACCCGGTGCCGCGACGCCGCGGTGCCGGTGGTGCCCCAGGGCGGGAACACCGGACTGGTCGGTGGCGGCGTGCCGCTGCACGGCGAGGTGGTGCTCAGCCTCGCCAGGCTCACCGACCTCGCGCCCGTCGACCTGGAGGCGGCCCAGGTGACGGCGGGCGCGGGGGTCACCTTGCAGCGCGTCGCGGACGCGTCACCCGGCCTTGACCTCGGGATCCAGATCGCCAGCAGGGAAAGCGCGACCGTGGGCGGCGCGGTCGCCACGAACGCGGGCGGCGTGCGGGTGCTGCGCTACGGGCCGATGCGGGCGCAACTGCGCGGCATCGAGGCGGTGCTCTCCGACGGCACCGTGGTGTCCCACCTGGCCGGGCTGACCAAGGACAACACCGGCTACGACTACCCCTCGCTGCTCGCCGGCTCGGAGGGCACCCTGGCCGTGATCACCCGGGCGTGGCTGCGCCTGGTCCCGCGCGTGCGGGACGCCGTGACCGCCGTCATCGGTGTCGGCGGCCTGGCCGAGGTGCACGCGCTCGCCCTCCGGGCGGTCGCGGCGGTGCCCGGGCTGGTCTCGGCGGAGTTCTTCACCGCGGCCGGGCTCGACATCCTCGTCGCGCAGGGCCGAACTGACGCGGGACGTGCGGGCGCACGCCGACCGGCTGGTCGGCTTCCTGCTGCGCGCGGTCGGCCGCCCGCCCGATGGCGACGGCGCTAGT
>Ga0335075_10012056_pt1 | contig 13070 bp, 7 predicted proteins | sample Lox_Sample_24_FD_206723 | JGI IMG/M metagenome (GOLD analysis project Ga0335075, IMG submission 206723) | Soil microbial communities from Loxahatchee National Wildlife Refuge, Florida, United States - Lox_Sample_2.4 | ecosystem: Environmental > Terrestrial > Soil > Wetlands | place: USA: Florida... | reverse complement strand
GATTGGCGATGAATTGTTGTCGAATTCTCCGCTGGATCTTTTGAATTTCGAAGTTCGCTTCAACGAAAAAGAGCCGCAAGGGCTTCGCAACCCTACGAAGTGCGGAGCGGAAAGCATGGCACGCTAGTACTAATCGGGACTAAACACGCTTGCCCGATAAGGATGCTGGTTCGCGATTTTGGTTGCGGCAGTAACGAGCGGAAAAGTAAACAAAGGAAGGCAGGCGAGAAAACCACAGACGGCACGTCACCTGCACAGCCCTTGCAACTTCATGATCCTTGCAATTGAACACCATATCTGATGCATTGATCCCCTCGCTCTCTTGCTCTTCGACTCCAAGTCTTCAATTACAGAGGGCTTCCCTCGATACTGTCAAAAGATAAACATTGCATGTCGAGTTGACATTCCTGAGCACATTCCACTGCGAATATGCCGTCAATAGACAGAGATACCTCGCGCGATAGCGAGAAGCGCCTGAAACATCAACATTCCTCGTCCTCTGACTATGGCAGAGCGATGGTACCTATGTAAGCATTTCGAACAGTACATACATGAGAACCGCAGTTGACATCACATCTTACAGGTGGGACAGCTCGGACCCTGACAGAGCACCTCCACCACTACCTTTAAATCCAGCATCATCATCCCCAAGTGTTGCATCCCGACCGCATACCTCAACTGCCATCCAGACTGCTCATGCAGCATTGACAGAGAAAGCTCGCGAGGCGTTCCTAGCCAATCCTGCGCCGAAACGCAACGAGTCCCCAGAACGATCGCTCATCAAAGGTGCGGCTCACAAACGCATGCAATCGATACAAACGGGCAATGTAAGAGACCTCAGCAACTTCATTGAAGGTGGATCCTTGTCGGCTTCACCGTCAAGATCACCAGAGAAGACAGCGCATCGTCCTTCATCTCCATACGCAAGTAAAGATTGCACCCCAGAGGCGAAGTCGCCAGAGAAGGACAGTAATCTCTCAACTACACCAACGCCAAGTTCTGCATCAATAGGACGAGAGATGCCATCTTTGCGGCCATCTCTGCGAAGACCACCACAAAGCATACTGGGAGAAAATACGCCCCCTCAGTCTGCCACGATGCTCGCTCTCCAGTCCATGTCAACCAGAGACACGGATAGCCCACTATCAAATGTGACAAACGGCTCAACTGCCCTGGTACGCACGCCACAAACATTCGATGCAATCTCGAATCAGATTCTCAGCCTTACCAACATTGCCACCAGTCTGCAACGGGAGATGGCTCAATTGAGCCGTCGCAGCAAAGATAATGCTACAGATCTTGTCAGTTTGAAGGAGGCGACTAATGCACGAGACGAAGATATTCGAAAGAGCTTGAGGGAGTTGGTCAACAACCTCTCTGAGGCTAGCTCACGATCCTCTAGTAATATACATGGCAGCGGGGGATACTTTTTGGAGAACAAGCCTCATACACCAACATCAAGATCTCTCAAGGCAATTTCTTTGCCCCGCATCCCCAGTCCAAACAGTTTCGCGGCCTCACTAGATCGTGAATCAACAGCCAGCCCTTTGCCATACAACTCTGATGGTACCGTAACCATTGCGCTCCTTGAGAAGATCATTAGAGAGATGGGCACAAAGGAGGGTCAAGAAACGCTCGTGGCACGCCTAACAGAAGTCGCGGACCGCCTAGCTAAGGACGGAGTTTCGACCACCCAAAAACTTGACGACCTCTTGCAATTCGTCAAGAACAGCATGGGTACCGAGGCCTTGGTTCCACACAGTGTTGGTAGCAGCGGCAACGGAAATGGAAACGGCAGGATCAGAAGTCGTGGTTTTAGTTTCGGCGAAGAACCAAAACTTGAACTGGATTTCGATCGCCCTCGAGCTGGACCAATGGTCAGCAGAGTAGAGCATTTGCTCGGTGGAATAGGAAATAAGGAAAATCGAAGGCAATCCGGGACATCACAGGCAGCAGAATTGATTAACGAGGATATACTGAAGATCATAAGATCTGTAAAAGATAGTGTAGCACAAGGTGGTGGATTGACTGCAGAAGTTAAGGCATTGGTAAGAGAGCTCCGAGGAGAAGTCCTAGGTATGGGCCGTGAGATCGGACGCAAGTTAGACCAGGCAGCAAGCAAAAGCAAGGATGCTAAGGATGCAGCGGCGGACAAGGAACATATTGCTCGAATTGTAGGAGATGGTCTAGAGGAGCTGAAACAGCACATGGATCGAGTGCTGCGTGAGGCTCGCCGTCAATCCTCATCATCAAACGTCTCTCGGACCAACGTGGATGGTCAAGAAGTCTATAACGCAGTCAAAAGTGCTATGGCCGAAATGCAGGCCTCACAACAGCAATCAAGGGATGTGCGTGATTCGGGCTTACAGAAGGAGCATATTATCGACGCAGTTCGAGAAGCGTGGGAGAATTACAAGCCAGACATTGAGCTCCAGCACTTCGGACTCGAACGAGAGGAACTACTTGAATGTCTTAAAGAAGGCATCCAACAGTATGCACCGCAAGACAAAGCCCGGGATATCGGTGGAGCTACGCGTGAGGAAGTCTTTACAGCCGTAGTGGAAGGCCTGAAGCATTTCTCTCCGCCCCGGGTTGAGTCTGAGGCAAGCCTCACACGCGAAGAAATCCTTGACGCCGTTAGAGAATGTCTGGAAGAGTTTGAATTTCCCTTGGCTCCTTCAACAGTCTCAAGAGATGTCGACATCACCAAAGATGACATGCTAGATGCAGTCAAAGAAGGGCTTAGTTCCTTCAACTTTCCAGCTCATGCCGTTAGTCATAGCCGCGATGTTGATAACAGCTCGCAGTTGAACAGGTACGGAGAGGAAATTGTGGAACGCTTACAAGAAATTATCGATTTCATGCGTGTGGAATTTAAAGCCGTGTCAGATGAAGCGAAGCAGAACGTAGCGGCCAATGGTAGAGACACAGAGCAGGTTCTTGACGCAACCAAAGATGGACTAGAAAAGCTCCGGGCTGATATCGAATCTTACGTTGATCGTGCAGCAGATATTACCGGCAAGGATGAAATCCTCGACAGCTTGAGGGACAGCTTTCATAGTCTTCGTGCTGATGTCGAAACATTGGTCTCGAGGGGCTCGGAAAATTCCATTAAAAGATTGAAAGACGAATTGGAGAACCTTCGTGAAGCTCTGACTACCTCTGTAGTTCCAGTTGGGGCAGCCAGTAGCAATGAGAGCATTCTATCTGGAACTGGGGAGATATTAGATGCTCTTCATGACGGCCTCACTGGCTTGCGAGCTGAAGTCGAAAAGATTGGCAACAAACCTGTTGACATGACAGTCAACTATGAGATTCTTGACACCCTTAAAGCCGGCCTCGAAGGCGTTAGAGCCGATATTGACCGCCTCCGTGAGGATAGTCACAGTGATCGGGACATTGCTGCAATTACCAGTAGTGCAGTCATCACTGCAGAGGGCCTGAAGGGTGAGGGCTTGAAGCGCAATGACATAGAAAACCTCGAGGTCCTCATAACCCAGCTGCGGATCAAGGTGGAGGCGATGGAGTCTATGCCTCCTCCACCACCACAACCGGCTCCGGGATCATTATCTCGCGAAGATCTTGCCAGTGTGGAAGAGGCGTTGAGAGATGTGCAAGCATCAGTAGGCGGAATGTCGGGCCAAAGTCGCTCTACTAGCGAAGACACTGTTCGAAAAGAGGACGTCGAGGCAATTGAAACTCTCCTCCGAAATACGAAAGCCAAGATTGATGACATGGATCCTGAGAACATCGCCAAAAAGGATCAAATTGATGTTATCCAAGACATAATCCAAGAGACGCGCGACACTCTTAATAGCCTTGCTTCTCAGCTTGGAGAAACATCAAAGCGAGAAGATATCACAGCCATCGAAGTGATTGTTAAGGATATTCTTATCACACTCGATGAAGTTAAGGAACGCGATGGCACGAAAACGGATATCGAAACTCTAGGGACTCTTTGCCTCAATATGAAGGACCAAATTGAGGAACTCCTTGCGTCAAAGGACCAAATCAAGAATCTTGAGGATCTAGTCAAGGAGTTCAAGGAGAAAGTTGAGGTCCACGCTGAGTCAAATTTCAAAGCTTTCGAGGAACGCCAAGCTGAAATTGTTGGTGTTGGTGAGCGAGTCACTGAGGTCAAGCTGTTTTTGGAAGAATTCAAGGATGCAATCAAAGAGAAGCTGGACGAAGGGTCAACAGGTATAGAAGCTTTGGGGAAGCTACTGGAAGGATTAGAAGAAACTATCAGTCAAAACGCGAACGTGAGCGAAGACATCAAGGTGCTATTCGCAGCAATGAAGGCGGAATTTGACAAGTCCAATGCAGGCGTTGTTGGTGCAAAGCTCGAGTCGGATGAGAAATTTCAGAAGACCTGGGACAAGATGGAGGAAAAGTTCAACGACCTGATGCTCAAATATGATGACGCACAAATGGCTGCTGAGGCCAAAGCAAAAGCCGGCGATCATAAAGTCGCAGAGACAGAAGCCGCGATGCTGGCAACCAAGGCTGTCGCAGAAGAGCTCAAGATTCTCATCGATACGCTTGGCACTACGCTGACAGAGTCCGTCGAGAAGACAGACGAGGTCTCGAAGACGGTCTTCAACCGGGTCGATGACACATTCTCGAAGGTCGAGGAGACACGCGCTGACTCGAAAGCCGAGCATCAACTCACGCGAGAGCAAATATCAAAGACATTAAACGCAGTGGAGGGTGTGCATAGCCACGTCAGCGAATATCATCCCAAGATCCTCGATTCAATAAAAGACGTTCTCCTCATCGTGGGCCAGCACTACGAGCATTCGAGAACTTCAACAGAGACAATTCAGGAGAAAATCGCTGAGAGAGCCGCATTCCCGGCTCTAGAACAGCCACTTCTAAAAGAAGCTCCCGTAGCAGAGAAATATGATGACACACAAGTCCACGAAAAGTTGGATAAGCTTGTCGACCATATGCATGCTGCCGGGAAGTCCTTCGCACAACTGGATATGCTTGACAAAATTCACCAACAGGTTATGCAAACTGCAGCTGAGGTCTCGGTCTTTGTCTCCGCTCAGACACAGCGTATTGCTAATGATCACGAAGACAAAGAGAAAGCTGTCGAAGCTGCGAGGATTGTCTTGGAGAAGCAACTCGCACAGAAGGAGCACGTTGAAGCAGTCGTGATGGGTCTTCGCGAAGAAGAGGATCGTCTGAGAGAATCTGTAGTCGCATTGAAAGCTGAACAAGAGAACCTGGCCCTCCAGAAGATGCACCTTTCAGCTGATGTCTCCAGTCTTGAGACCGCCCTTCGTATCCGACGAGAAGAGCTACATGCTATGGAAGCTCGTGCTGAAGGTCTCGAACGCCGTATACTGGAGGGCGTAATTGATCACTCTCGCGCTCTTCTCATCTCTAAATCGAACAAGGGCAGTGATGCAATGAACCTCAAGCGAGTTTCTAGCCATGCCACTTCAGTCACAAGCTCCGTGATGAGTTCTGCAATCTCGGGTTCTAAAGCCAGTTATTCAACGCACAGTGCGGTTAGCATGGCCATGGGAGGAAACCGTGCGGTTATAAATGCTCCGATCAACAACCCAGCGGGTCCATCACGACGTATTCTTTCACTCAACCAGATTACCAATAATGTTCCCACCGGTGGCTTCAAGCGCAGTCACAGTGTTAAAGCTCCCGGTGGTAGTGGCACACTTAGGAAAACCAGCTGGGGAGGTGCTCTCAGTCGGAGGGAGTACGGAGACCTGAATAAGGAAAACTTGGCCTTGAAAGAGAGTGAAGAAGACGACAGTGATGATCTCAGTGATTCAGGCACAACGAGGAGGATGAGTAGGGGGGACGCTTCCACCTATGGGACCGTTAGTGGGACAGACATGGGCGAGAGTATTGATGAAGGAATGGAATACGCTGAGACGGAAAGGGATTTGCAAACACCAGTGGAGGAGAGGGGTCCTGTCGTTCTTTTCGAAAATCCTGGACAGGTTGCTTGAAACGGACTTATTGTATTGATCATTCCTTTGGACTGGAGTGTGGATCAGATTATATTGTTTGATATTGGTATCTATTAGTAGCGAGGTGTTCAGGTTGCGGTTTGGTCTTCCAAGTCGCGCATGAACGCTTCTTATGATAGCTTTTTCATGATGAAAATTTAAATCCGTTATAAGGTCCTAGGATCCATTAAAAATTCTAGACACTCCTGAGTATGTTCTTGTTTCCTATTTCGCCGAGTGATACCATATGACACAAGTCTTGGGGGCTCTGCTGGAAGTGATTCTTCATTGCCATAAACACATTCTCCCGTATTAACATTTTAATCGATGCTTCCCAGCAATGACCTCCAAGCACCCCATCAACGGCCTCAACACCTCTGGAATCCTAACCACCATCTCCTTCTCATCCCAACCATTCTCCATAATAGCAGCTAGCACCCTGGGAACGGCCATCGCTGTCCCATTCACTGTATATGGAAACTCCAGCTTGCCCCCTGAACTCACCGTCCTGACTCTGGTAGCCAGTCGCCGGGTCTGGTAATCCGAACAAATGCTTGCAGACGTGACTTCTCCCCAGCCCTCATTCTTTGCCTGCCGAGACGGGAAGAATGCCTCAATGTCGCGCTTGCGGGTTGCACTAGCCCCGAGGTCGGTCGAAGGCATCTCGAGGATGCGGCAGTGCAGGTTGAGGGATTCGAGAATGCTGGTCTGGATAGAGAGCATTTCGTCGAAGACCGCTGTCGCTGCGGCGTGGGACGGGGCTGTCCAAGCGAACATCTCGACTTTGGAAAACTCGTGGACGCGGTAGAGGCCTTTCGTATCCACGCCTCGAGCGCCTGCTTCGGCGCGGTAGCACCGGCTAACTGCTATGCACTTCATAGGGAGCTCCGCCTCTTCCATAGTAACGCCCGCTTTCATAGCCGCGAGGGGAATCTCCGCCGTTGCAGCGAGGCTGAGCTCGGGCTTACCGCGGCTGGCATCACTGGCGGATTGCGCAAGGTTGTAGGTCTGCTGTTCGCCGTTCTGGTCGCGCGGTTGGAAACCACAGGCATTGGCGATGTGGCTGTAGACGATGCTCGGCGGGCTGACTATCTTCCAGCCTCGCGACATGGCGGTGCTGAGCGCGTACTGGATGAGGGCTTGCTCGAGGAGCGCGGCTTCGTTGAGGAGATAGTACCACCCCCAGCCGGTGGATGCGGCTGCGCCGGAAAAGTCAAGGAGGGACAGCTCGGAGCCGATCTCGACGTGTGAACGCCCTAGTCGTTTTGGTTCAAGGGGATCAGGCACGTTGATCACCCCCACGAGCTTTGGTGTATCACCCCTAGGGGTCTGGTCGCTCGTCAGGTTTGGGATCTCTGCGGCGAGAGAATCTATCTCAGATGTGAGGGATTCCTCTTTGGATTCAATTTCAGACAGCTGGTCCTTGAGGACCCGCGCTTGAGCCAGTAGTTCATCTCTTGTCAATGACTTAATATCGGGCAAGCCTTCGAGATCCTCAGTATTGACCGAATTTGGGTCCGCCAGCTGCCGCCGCAAAAGGTTGCTTAGCTCACGCAAGCCTCGACCCTTCCGCTGCTGAGCCTGCCATTCCTCAAATAATGAATTGATACGGGCAGGGTAGGTACTCTGAATTTTGTAATTCCGTTCAATGCAGTTCTGCTCGTAGAGACTGGGGTTCTGCCGAATATGCCGGATATCAATCGATGGCTTTGGAGCTATCGACGGTCGTGGAGCCTCAGCCTGGAGACGCGGTGACACATGGTATCCGCGCCATGACAGGCGTTTGGGAGAGCTGAATCGAATACAATTTTGGAGGCAGGTATAATTTGATCTGGGAGTTGTCATTGCGATTTGGCACAGGCTCATTTTTCAAAATCTAAGTCGTCGCTTATAAAAGAGCTCTCGTTCACTAACCACAAACGGCAATCTCTCTGCATTATGACACAGGTTATGATCATCACAAATCTTCAAGTTTCAATATCACACGGTTGACATTTGTATTTCATATCTATGCTCTGCTATATTTGCGAGCTTGATATAACGTATGGTCCACTCAGGTCCATCACACGATGAACACTATTCAATGTAAATTCTCAGCATATACAACGAGGCTTCTCAATCGCGCAGGTTTGGAGAAGGTTACTCAGGCTGGCGTCTATGCAAATGCCTTGACCAACCTTTCCAGGATGAGAATCTGTCGTCTCCAGGGCGGCCATGAATCCATTAATTCCCAGACAAGTTGAGGCTTAATCACAGATTTTGTCCAAGTAGAGCCTTAGAATTGGGAAGAAAGGACGTGACTAATTAACGGGCTTGACTCCATCCTCGAGAATCCGCTCAACCCCAAGGGCCCAATGTCCAACTGAATCGTTCCCCCTGACCAGCTCGTAAACCTCCAGGACCCATACTCTGCCGCTGATCACTGGTGATCTCACCCTGCTTCGTAGCACCAGAGAGTCCATGTTGGAGCCACTGCTCTCGTTCCACAATTGAAACAGCTGGGGTCTTCAGCTGAGAAAGAATGCTACCACCACTCCAAGGTCCCATCGATTCAACAGCTCTCAAGGCACCCTGAAAAGGTGGACGCGTACCCTTATTTAATTCTCGTCGCAGCTTGTCCTCATAAGGATTTGGCTCCGCGTCATCCGCTACTGGAATTGTGCACGACTTCACAACAACTTGCTCATGCGCAGCAGCCTCCGTTGGACCACCACTGGCTTGTTTACTGCGGTTGTTCCCAAGTTTGTCATTAAGTCGCAGCTTTTCTATTGCTTCTCCTCGTACAGGATCCCAATCTCTTTCCTTTATGAGGTTCTCAACCTCGTCCATAATACGGCTCTTGAGACCTGGCATGTTCGAAACGCCGCCCGTGAAAATAATGCGTGACATACAAACAGATCGTACGTCAATTGGAAGGTGCAGTAAAGTCCGGTACACTAGTAGATCAAGCGGAAGTTCTTCATCATCCAATTCCACGTCCTCAATACCGTCCGCGAAGAAGGCGTTCTCAGAGGGCTTAGAAAGGGAAGAGAAGGGTAGCTTTAGGGTGAGAGGAGGTTTTGTTGAGCTTAGAGGAATCGAAACAAGGTCTCTGCTACTGAGGTTAAGGTCCAGCATGGAGGCTTCTGTCTCTTCTTCGGCATATGCGAGAGCTTCATGCCCTTTAAGAATTGCCAACTTCTTTTTCGACGGTCTACACCAAGCCATCCGAGCGATAATCTCCTCACATTCCTCGAAACTTATGATCTTCAGATATTCTCTCTCATCCATATCCTTGGGCTTGTCCGGTGTCTGTTTAGTTACTGATAACACGGCCTTTCCCAAAAACTTTAACATCTCCTTACTAAGCAACTTGCTTGCACGAATGGTTCGATGGCAGAGGACTTCACGGTATTCGTAGATGCCGGTTATCACTGTCTCAGCCCAGCCAATATCCACAACCAGGGCGGCTCGAAGACCTGCTGCGACCGTCGTAAGAACAGGCGCTGACAAAAGGGATATGGTTGGCGGTTGGAAGTTGTTGAATATGGTGTCGAGAATGGCGGACAACAGTGGTAGAGGCAACGTACAAGGCAACACCAGTGCCATCCTTCGAGGACGAGAGTCAATGAGTAGATATCTGTCGCCTCGTCAGTACACTCGGTACTAAAACGGCCTATAAGATCACTATCTTACTTTGTAAAAGCCTCTCTTAATGCCCTCTCAATTTTGTCTCCAACCAAGCCTAAATTCACACTCCTTAGATCCAGCTTCCATAACTCATGAGCTTCTCCCCACTCCTGTCCCTGTCCTCTCTTTCTCCAATTAGCCTCATAACCAGCCTGCCATTTTCTGTAATCGCCGGCTCTTCTTTGCTCTTCCGGTCCAAAGCCGATCACTGCCTTTGGCAGTACATCACCCGCAAAACCAGCGCGCAGACTGCGACTTCCCAATTCAATAATAACGAAGTCCTCCTCCGCTCTTAGAGTAGATGGAGAAGCGAAGTTTGAGGAGATTGTTCGCAATGGTGTGTGCGGGCTTCCTGGGCCTCCCGGGTTTGAAGACTGGCCACCTGTAATTGAAGATCTGATATTTGAGACGCTGCGATGGGGCGGGGCTGCCATGACCTATTGATTACATAGAGTAAGTCATGGTGAATACTTTAGGAGAAGTTGCCCTTGCCAATGTGCAACCAGCTAGGTAAATTATTAGCGGAGGTGCAACCGTTGCTATCGTTGCCGGGCCGACGCCAATCCTAGTAATCAAACCGTCCGTGAGACTTCGACATTACTTACGCACTCTTGACTCTCTAATCATAAATGATACGTTTTTGCAGTGCATTGCTCCCAATACATTTGCGTCATAACAAAAGCATGATAATAGCATCACGTGCATATGTATGATGCAGAAGCTTGAAATTAGCTGCTACCTTCAGATATGGGAATCAAAGGGTACCTTACCGGAAAGACTTTCAATTATAATATGTGCTAACTAAACCCTACAGAATTTATGGAGAGATTGGACCAGGGCAAAGAGTAGCTCTGGCCAAGCTTGCTATTGACCATTATGAAAAGACGGGACGACTGCTAAGAATAGCAGTTGACATTTCAATATGGCAATTCCAGATTCAGTCAGGAAAAGGTAAATTCATCTTCGCATATTCATCTGTTCTCAGTCTCATAAATTCTGAAGGCGGCTCGAACCCGGCGCTGCGAACACTATATTACCGCCTGCTTCGACTTCTTTCCTTGAGCGTGCAGCCTCTCTTTGTCTTCGATGGATCGCAGAAGCCGCCTTTTAAGCGCAACAAACGGACAGGTAGCGCAGGTCCATCCCTGACAGATTTTAATACTAAACAATTGCTGAAGTTGTTCGGTTTCCCCTTCCTCATTGCTCCAGGAGAAGCCGAAGCAGAATGTGCACTCCTGCAGCGTGAAGGACTCGTTGATGCAGTTCTTAGCGAGGATGTAGACACCCTCATGTTCGGTTGTGGCAGAACGCTTCGAAACTGGTCTAGTGAAGGATCACGAGGCAATCATACCCCTACTCATGTCACGGTCTATGAAGCAGTGGCAGTTAAGCAAGGAAAGTCCGGCCTCGATCGTGAGGGCATGATCCTGGTTGCCCTAATGAGTGGAGGAGATTATATCACAGAAGGTATTCCTGGATGTGGCATCAAAATCGCTTGTGAGGCTGCAAGAGCCGGTTTTGGGAAGACATTGTGTAGGCTCTCAAGAGAAGATACGACTGGCCTGAACAACTGGCGCGAGAATCTCGTACACGAATTACAGACAAATGAAAGCAAGCATTTCAGGACCAAACATAAGGCTCTTCAGATTCCAGAAAGCTTTCCCAATAAGGAAGTACTGGGGTATTATACTCATCCAATTGTTTCTTCAGCAACTAAGCTCACAAAGTTGAAAGAAGAAATCGAGTGGGATAGTGAGATTGACGTGGTAGGTCTTCGACTTTTTGTTGCCGAGGCATTCGACTGGACACATAAGACTGGAGCGAAGAAGTTCATAAGAGGCCTAGCACCTGCTTTGCTCATATCAAAGGTGCGAGCAAGGGCAAACCGCCGGGCTTCTGGATTTGATGATACTGTGCACACCACCATGAACGAGATGGGGCTTGTTAAAGAGATATGTGGAAGGAGGCAACATTTCTCTACAGACGGAATACCAGAGCTTCGTTTGACTTATCATCCTGCTAATATTGTGGAGCTGGACCTGGATGCGGAAACGGATGAGAGCGATAGCTATGGCAGAGACGGCTTAGCACCACTTGTAGAAGATGAGAACCCCCAGCCGTCTCGCTCTGAGGACGAATCAGACGGCAACTCGAGAGTCAGTTCAAGAAATTCGACGAAAAGACATGCCACCAACTACGATCCCACCGAACCTCAGAAGGTTTGGGTGCCTGAGACAATCGCCAAAGTAGGCATTCCCCTTATGGTCGAGGACTATGAAGCGGTTCTACGCAATCCTGGGAAGGCTAGCAAAACGAAAGTGGCCTCCAAAAAGGCTGCTTCTAATGGTGGAATGCCAAAGGGAGCGCTCGATCGCTATGCCACTATTGTTAAACCTGCCACTGATATCCAGAATCACCAGTCGCCAAAAATACTTCACCCATTTCCGCAATCTCTGCCACCAGCTTATCTAGCACCTGTGCTGAATGGATTGTCTCCGTCACGTCCGTTAGATACTTCAAAGGGTACTCAATCGCAGGATCTACCAGTGACCAAGACCACCTTAAAGCAAAGGGGAAATCGAGCGTCCACGGCGGACGAGCCCAAAGCTAGGGCAGGTGCCCACAAGAAAAAGCTATCAGCTAACAATCCTTGGACCATTGCTCAATCGTCCTCGCCAACAAGCCAAAAGTCACATATCTCCATAGTACACATCTCGAGGCCTGGACTTAGCAGCAAGAACAGTTCCATTTCTTTTGACCCTATGAAATCAGCCAAAGAAGCGCCAAATATCGGGCTAGATTTCATCAGATCTACGCCTTCATCGCCATCACCTCTAGGAAAGCATTCTCACCCCATCAATTTCTCGTCAATAATAGAAACATCTTCAGATTCCTCGAGAGTGCCCCACTTAGTCTCACCAACTAATAAACGCATTCCCAAACCCCTTATGAGATCAGTAGTACCAGCTGAACTTACAAAACAAAGCAAAGTGGCTGCGCAAGAGGTTACTGATATCTCGTCGTCCCCTATCCCGGCTTCAAGAACTACGCCAGCAAGAACTAGTCATATCGTAAGCTCTACAACGGAAATCCCGCAAGAGCCTTTACGGAATACAAATAAGGTCAATGAAAGGGGGACTGGCAAGAAGATGTTTGCACTAAGAGCAAGTCTAGAAGGGGCATGGAAGGAAGTCAGCGAACAGGACTTGAAGTTGGGTAATGAAAGAGCAAGTATCAGAGCATGGCGCGCGAGCGCGGTAGAAATTTTGGACATGACTGACGACTAGCTGGTTGTTATAGACGAAAGCGATTCGTTCGATGTGGATTGAACCACTCACAGAAATCATAGCTCGATACAAGTCCTCTGTAAGGTAGTAATTGGCGCTCGGTACTGTAGATGGCAAAGAGTATACCCAATGA
>Ga0335075_10012055_pt1 | contig 13070 bp, 6 predicted proteins | sample Lox_Sample_24_FD_206723 | JGI IMG/M metagenome (GOLD analysis project Ga0335075, IMG submission 206723) | Soil microbial communities from Loxahatchee National Wildlife Refuge, Florida, United States - Lox_Sample_2.4 | ecosystem: Environmental > Terrestrial > Soil > Wetlands | place: USA: Florida... | reverse complement strand
TCGCCCTGTCCACCTCGACTCGCCGCAACTATTATCGCAAAGCAGAAGGGGCCGTCCGGCGATGCAGCTCCCCGACCTGACGCGGCAACAGCGCAATATGGCGCGGCTCGCGCCGCTGATGCGTCTCGACCAGCAGAAGAATACTGCACTGCGTTCGGTCCCCGAGGCGGTGCGGGACAGAATCGACATGAAGCAGGCCATTCTGTTTCTTCTCGATCGTGTCATGGTGGAGAGCGGCCTGGGCCTGGGCGCCGAACCGGCGGAAGTCAAAGCGGCCGTGGCCGATGCCATGAGCACCGTCAGCCCGGCATCCGAGCCCTATGCCGCCCACATTGCCGATGTCGTCCATGGCTGGCTGCTGCAACCCGACGGGCGCACCGGCATCTTCCGCGAGGATTACTTCGACTGCGCCGACCGCGTCTGGAAGTTCGAGGAATTCCGTTATCTGCGCATCGTCGTTGACGACGTCAGCGGCAAGGTGCTGCTGCGGCTTGGCGATGCCGGGGCAATCATCCACCTCGGCATGCTTGATCTGGACGACGCGTTTGCCGCCGAGATCGAGGCGGAAATCATTCGCCGCGCGATCGCCCGCGGCCGTTTTGACGATGCGGTGGAGGCCGCGACCCGTGCCCTCAAGCGCTCGCAGAAGTATCGCGCCGACCTGATGGGCCATCTGCTTCAGGCCCGGCGCTCGCTTGACGGGGGCGGGTGGATCGACAAAGCGCTGCCCCTGCTGGAGGAGGCGCGTCGCCATCTGGAGGAAAGACAGCATGACGACCAGGCCGTGATCCTGGCTGTGGAAGACAAGATCGGCATGCTGCAGGACGATCTCGAAAGTCTCGGCAAGGCGGTCCACGTTCGCGAGCTGGTCGGTGAGTGCCGGCGGATTCACGCCGCGCTGTTCGTGGATGTGTGCGAGGCCAACGAAAAATTCCGCGCCGCGCAGACACGCGCCTTCGCGGCGCGGCGTGTCGAAGACATCCCCGACCCCGAGGACGGGGTGCTGCTGCCGCTGCTACGGGCGCCGATCGGGCGAGTCGAGGAGAACGCCTTGACGATCGGCGCCGCCTTCGCCGCGCCGTCGGCGCCTGGTCTTCTCGACCTGCCGCGTTTCTGGGCCGAGATCGCCGAGGAGGCCGCGACCGAGGAACTGGCCGCGGAAGAGGACGATTCGGACATTCAACCGCTCGAGCAGCTTCCGCCGCTGTACGACGAAAGTTTCCTATCAGAGATCGACCAATGGCTGCGCGAACGGGCCACCACCGATCGGGATCTGCCGATCGACCGGGCGGTGCGGTGGCTGACGCTCGAACGATCGGCGGAGGCAGCCCGGTGCGGCGTGCTGTTGTTCCTGCACCATTATCAGAGCGGAACGCCCGGCCACGCCGATGCCGCGAGCCCATTGCTGGTGTTCCGCGGCGATCGACAGTGGCGCGATGGCGTCATGGCCGGCGATTTGCTAAGCTTGCGTCCGCGTGTGCAGGCTGACGAGCAACGCGCTGGCATCCGATGATCGACGCCGGGCATGGGGACGCGGGCCAAGCGGCCCGGCTGATCGGATTGGCGCTGCGGCTGAGACTCGATACCAGCCAGGATGCGGATTATCGCGCGCTGGCGGCGCGCTATGAGGCCTCGGGGGCCTTTCGGCAACTGGTCGCCGAGATTGCCGCCGGGCTCGGGCTGACCGTCACCGGCATGTTGGGCGAGGCCGAGCGCGGCAAGCTGGTCGTGCGCCCGTCCGGGCCGGAAAGTCCATTCGCCGCGTTGGCTGCCGACTTCACCGATGCCTCGCGCGGCCTGAAGCGCGGTACCTTCGCCCTGGTCTATGTCGCGATCGCTGCTGCGTTCTGGCACAGCGCGGCCGATCTGAAGGCACCGGTCGATCATGAGATGCGCCTTGCTCCGGCCAACGTGGCGGCGCTGCTGCGCCAACTCTGCGATCGGCTGGCGGAGGAGGGCGAGACCACGGCGCTGCGCGACTCGCCACGCCTGCGCGCGGCTTGGCGCGAGCTCCGGGCGTTGCCCGAGGCGCGCCAGGAGGCCAAACGGGCCGGACGAAACGACCTGCTGGGTCTTTGCCAGATCGCCATGGATCGGTTGGTCGAGCAGGATATGCTGACCACTTACGAGATCGGCGGCACTATGTTCTATCTGCCGACCGCGCGGTTGCGTCTGCAACTGCGTGAAACGCTTGGCAATGAGATCCATCAGACCCTGTTGGCACTGCTCGAGGTCCGGACTCCGGCGCCGGATGACCTTGCTCTCGAGGATCAGGCGCCATGCTGAAAATCCGCCGCATCCATCTGGTGAATGCCGGCTATGAGGAAGCGACTTTCGATGGGGAGTCGTTCGACTTTCGTGACCCTGATCAGGGCAACCCCTCGCATTGCGTGCTTCATGCCGAGAACGGTACCGGCAAGACGACCGCTCTTGGGCTGATCTTCAATCTCCCGGTCCCAAAGGAAACAAGATTCCTGCCGCATCTGGTAAAGCCGGATTACCAGTTCGCCGATTATTTTCCGCGCGGCGTGGGCGTCGTTGCCATCGAATGGCATGATCCGGCTGGGCGCCATCCGGTCACGGTGCATTTCGCGGTGCCGCAGTTCCGGGGCAGCGAGCGTCAAACCTGGCGACGCTGGGTGCTGTTCCGCGCCGGTCCTGGGCTTGGCTTCGAAGACCTCCCGCTCAGGGGCCTGGCAGGCCGGGTCCGCACTTCGTTTGGCGCGCGCGATGACGTGGTGTTGTGGCTGCGCGAGGGCGAGGAACGGTTTGCGGACAGCCATGATTTCGAAGTCGCCAGCACCCAGGAAGGCTGGCGCCAGGTCCTGGAGCGCCACGGCATCGACACCCATCTGATGGACAGCCAGGTGGAGTTCAATCGCCAGGAAGGCGGGCTCGATTCGTTTCTGAAGATCCCAAACGAGCAGGATTTTATCGCGAAATTTCTCGGGCTTTGTCTGGTTGCTCCCGATCAGGGGCCGGAAGCGATGGCCGAGCCGGTGTGCGCGCAGGTGCGGGCGATCGTCGCGCGGATGCAGGGCTATGACAAACTTGTCGCCAAGCGCGGACTGCTGATCGACCTGTCGGCCACCTTCAAGCCGTTTGCCGACACGGCGCAGGCATGGCGCGAACAGCGGCAGGAAGTGGCGCGGACCGAGACGCGCGCTGCCTCCGTCAGACAGGCGGCGATGCGCCGTGCCGATGCATTCGACACGGAAGCGAACGAGGCCGAGCAAGCTGCATCGGAACACGCACGGCACCTGGAAGAGCTGAAAACGGAGGCAAGCCAAGCCGAATTGGCCGCCGAAGCAGCGCGATTGGCGCTGGCCGAGTGGCGCGAGCGCGTGGCATCGGCAGCGTGTGCCGTGGCAATCGATGTGCGCGAAGCCGCCGCTCGTGCGCATGCTGGTCTGTCGGCCGCGCGTGCGCTTCGTGACATTCTGGCGATCGAAGCGGAAATCGCCGAATACGAGCAGGCATTGCTGGCAGCGGAGCGGGAGGCAGCGGAACCGGCCCAGCGCGCTCATGCCGCCGGTGCGACGCTAAGCGCGATGCTGTCGCGCGCAACGAACGCGCATCGTCACGTGATCGCTCGAGAACAAGCAGCAGCACAGGCCGCGGAGATCGAGCGCGACCAGGCACGCGCGAGCCGCACCAGGCTGGCCGGCGAGATCACTGCGGCCCAGCGCCGAGATTCGGCGCTGGAGGAAAAGATCGCCGCCGCCGAAGCCGCCCTGGCACAATTGCGCGCGGACGGAATCGTGCGTCCCGGCGAGACTATCACCTCCGCCATCACCCGGCTGGAGAGCGAACGCAACGAGGCCGAAGCCGCGGTGCGTGACGCAATGGCACGCACCGCCCAACATGACTCCGCAGCCGATGCCGCGATGGACGCCGCCGCCGAGGCCGAGGCGGCGCGGCGGGAGAAGCTTGCCCAGGCGGACGCCGTACGCCGGCAGGTCGAGAAAGCCGATCAGTCTCGCGAGGAACTTGTTCGGCGTGACACTTGGCAGGAATATCTCGGTGCGTCCATGGCGTTCGGCCCGGATGCGGCGGCAACTGCGCAACAGCGCGCCCGTGACCGGATGGAGGATGCGCGGCGCGCGCACGCCCGGGCCGACCTGATGCGCCAGGACGCGGATCGTATCACGCGTCACCGCGTCGCAGCCGTTGATCGCAATGTCGACCTGGTAATCACGCGGCTGACGGACGCCGGCTTCCGCAGCTCGATTGCCGCGGCGACCTGGCTGGCTGATATCGTCGGTAACCAGGATCTGCTGCGCACGTACGCTGCCGCCGATCCGGCAGCATTTGCGGGCGTGTTCGTGCAGGACCCGGCGGAACTTGCGCGCGTGCCGGGAGTGGATTTCTCCGGCCTGGCTCTCGACCGCCCGGTGGCGATCCTGTCGCCAAGTGAACAGCCGGGAACGGCAGTGCCGCTCGCCGTCGTGCCGGATCGAAGCGAAGCCTACGACATCGGCGCAGCGGAAATTCTGGTCGAGGACTTGTCGGCGAAAGTCGGCGAAGCGGAGATGGCGGCGGGAGCCGCATCCACAGCGGCCGATGCCCTGACGGCGCTGAAGACCGCCGTCGAGGCATGGATCGCCGATTGGGGCGGCGGCCGGCTGGAGGCGAGCAAGCGCCTCGCCGCCGCGTTGCAAGCCGCGGCACAAGAGGCCGAGACACGCGCGGTCGCCGAGCGGCGGCGTGCCGATGAAGAGCGCAAGGCGGCTGTTGAATCGCGCTCGACGGCACAGCGGGGCCGTGAGCGAGCCGCGGCGTCGGAGCAGGGGCATCGAGCCGCTCTCCGCTGGCAGCGCGACCAGGGTGATCCCTCCGTCGAGTGGCGCACCGAGCGCACGCAATTGACGCACCGCCTCGCCGACCTTGCCGAACGGGAGGCATCGGCGCAGGCGCGCGCCGATGCGGCCCAGCAAAGGGCGGAGCAGGCGCGGGCCGAAATCCGCGAGAATGAACGCGCGATCGGGGAGTTGGCGGCGGAGGCCGAGCGGATTGAATTCCGCTCCGGCGAGCCGGACGAAGGGGCGGCTTCCCTGGGTGATGCGCGAGCGCTGTATCGAGCCAGCGCCGATGTCCTGCGTCGCCTGCTGGAGGACAGGCTTGGACCTTTGCAAAGCCTGCTGGCTGCCAGGCGCCAGGACCTGAGCACACGAAACGATCAGTTGCGTCGCGACCATGGAGCGCTTGCGGACGACCGGGCGGCGCTGACCGAGGATGCGGCTGACGCGGCGCTGGAACAGCGTTTGATCGCGGCCCGGGAGGCGGAAAACAAGGCCCGCGAGGCGGTCGGCCGCGCCCAGGGCGAGGCCGACCGGGTGGCGTCCGAGGCGCGCCGTCAGCGTGCCGCGTTTGCTCGCTTCGGCGATGCCGGTTCGGTGGCGTACGGCGCACTGGCTGGGCGGGATGAGGCCGCATTGGAGGCGGCGTCGATTGCTGCCGAAACAACGCGGCGTACGGCTGAGCTGGAAGCCCAGCGGGCAGCGGAGTCGATCGCTGCCGCGCGCGATCACGCGGCGCGCAGGGCGAGTGAAGCCACCCGGCTGCGCGATCGCGCACAACTTCTACCCGACCGACCGGCGCCGCTGTCGGAGCTGCCGGATTCCTTGAACGAAGTGCTGGCCGAAATTCGCGGCGTCTATGATCAACTGCAAGCGGCGAAGAACGAGCAGCAGCGGCGCGAGCGGGCACTCGTGGAGTCCTACGACGCGTTCAGGCGCGAGGCGCGCCGCCACCCCGATCGCGCACTGGAAGCGGTTCTGGTCGATACGCTGATTTCCAATGAACCGGAAGCGGCCGGCGATGACGCAGAGCGGTTGCAAGCGTTGCTGGCCGATCGTATCGCCACGATAGACCAGGAGATCGACGAGTACGAAGCGGACAAGAACCGAGCTGTCGGTGAGATGGACGGCTTGCTGCTGTCGGCGGTCAGTCTGTTCCGGCGTGCGGTCGAGCGCGGCGTGGTGCCGGCCGAGGTACCTCGTTTCGGTGGGAAGCGGATCCTGACGATGACGTTCCGCCCGCCTCCGGCCGATGCCGAGGGCAGCGTCGCGCTGCGCCGAAATTTGTGCGAACGGGTGCTGATCGACTATGTCGCCGCCAATGAAGTACCGCAGACCGATCACGCGATGGCAGCGGCACTGCTGGAGCGATATGCGCGTTCCGTGCAGTTGCGCCGGCCGGACGAACCCGCGCTGGGGCTCCGGCTGCTGAAATCCAACGACCAGGGGCGCATCCACCACCTGCCGGTTGCCGCGTTCAAGGCCTCGGGCGGTGAAACACTGACTTCGGCCATGTTGCTTTATCTTCTGGTCGCGCGCCTGCGTTCCGAGGGACGGGCCTCGCGCCGGGCGCGGATTGGCGGTGTGCTGATTCTGGACAACCCGCTCGGCAAAGCCTCGAACACCTTGTTCCTGAGAATGCAGCTCGCGCTGGCAAGGGAGATGGATGTGCAGCTTATTTTCACCACGGCGGTGAAAGATTGGGCCGCGGTGGGCGAATTCCCGCAAGTAGTCAAGTTGCGGAAGGAAACCACTGATCCAGGAACCGGACGGATCTTCGTCAAGGCAACGCATCAGTGGATCGGCGAACCGGAGGCGGCGGTCGCCATGGCAACCGATGACGCGATCAGGGAAGCGGCCGAATGACACCGGGCCACTCGGCGTTCGTCGAAGCGTTGGCTCGTGGAGACCGGCGGCGGCTTCGGTTGGAAGAACTGCGTGCCTTGTGGCGTGCCGCGGATCCGATCGCCGCGTCGGCCGAAAATGCGCATGCACGATTTCGCCAGACGCTGGATCGTTTGCAGGCAGCCGGCGTGATTACACTGCCGACCTCGAAGGCGGCATGGGATCACAGCGTGATGCCCCCGGTTCCCTGCAGCGTTGCGGTAGCGGTTGTGCCACCTAGGGGACGGATATCATCGCCGGTACCCGCCTGGGTGCCGGAGTTGGGTTTCGCGGCATCTGAACGGCATCCGGCGACGCTGGAAGCTCTGCACGCAATCAATGACTGGTTAAAACGGAACCGCGGCCGAACACTGGCGACAGTGCCGGTCTCCGAGCGATCCCTGGAAATTTTCGGGGACGAGAAGCGTCTCGACCGGTTGCGCGAGGGCGAGGTGCTGTTCGGCGGCCGGCTGCGCCTGAGCGACCTGGCATGTGAACGTGTTCCGCCATTTCTGGTCTGGCATCCCGGTCGGTCCTGCGCAACAACGGTTCTGGTCCTAGAAAACGCGGCTGCCTTTGCCAGCTTCCGTCGATTCAACGAACTCGCCGGGTTGTGGCGGGCCGTCGTTTGGGGAGCAGGCAACGCTTTCCGCCGCAACCATGTGGGACTTGCCGACGTATTTGCCGCGACCGGGGCAGAACGGGCGGTATATTTTGGTGACCTGGATCCGAAGGGCGTTGAGATACTGGCCGGAGTGATGCGGGAGCGTCGTGGCGATCTGCTGCCTCATCGCCGGCTCTACGCCGCGCTGGTCAACTGGCGCATGGTCCGGCATGAACCCGGCGCCCGACCGGTCGCAGATCGCCATAGTGCCGACCTTCATGCCTGCTTGCCGGAATTGGCCGATGCGGTGTTGGCTCTGTGGCGCGAGGGGATGGTGTTACCACAGGAAGGGTACGGTATTCAGCGTCTGATCGATGATCCCACACCGGCTCACGAGTAAAGCAGGTCACTGCCCCGGCATGATGACACCGTAAATGCGGCCGGTCGACCCGAACGCGCCGTAAATCAGACCGCCATCGGCATAGATCAGGCGTCCGCCCGGGGGCGAGGCCACATGTTGCTGCCACGTCACCAGCACGCGACGCTGATAGTCGTCACCAATTCGTGGCGTGTCGGAGTGATAGGCGGCAATAGCCTTGGGCCAGCTTCCCGTGCTGCGATAGAGCGTGTTCAAAAAACGCACAGCGAAGGTCGTATTGGAAACCGGATCGAAGGCCTGATCGAGCGATGTGAACGCAGCCGGATGGTGCATCAGGTTCACCTGCATGCAGCCCACATCGATCGAGCGCACGCCTTCCTCCTGCAATACGACGACAGCAGCGACAGCCTGCGCCTTCGTCGCGAAGAACTGGCCGACCCCATCGGCGTCGATCGTCCACGGCCAGGGTCGCATGGCGCCTGTCCGCGCGTCCGGCCGCCCGCTCTCGACCTGGCCGATCGCCGCAAGCATCCCTGACGGGGTGTGCCCGATGACTTCGGCTCTCGCAATTGCCTGCTCGCACAGCGTCGCCGCCGAGTCCCCCTGCAGGGGAGCTGCGTGCGCCATGCGCGACACCACAAGAAGCAGCACAAGAAGGAACGCCGTGCGCATCCGGCAATCTGCGCACAAATCACGCGTGACGACCAGCCGATGCCCGTGATTTCCCACAGGTGGGCGCGCTGCGTATAATCCCGTGGAGGGCGACGCTCAAGTCGCCGTCTTTCCCAACGTTGTGCCAGTCCGCCTTTGCTTCTCCGGAGTCGCCATGTCGTCCATCGGTGCCGCGCTGCTCGATTGCCTCGGTTCGGTCGAACGGCCGGGCGATTTCTGCGTTGGCGGAACGCGCGACATCATGATGCCGGCAATCGATGTGGACGGCGTGGGCAGGATCGCTTTCCCGCTTCTGCCGGAACAGGTCGAGCGGCTGCTCGCCATCGCCGAAGCGGCACCCTATGGACGGGGCGAGAAAACGTTACTCGATCCCACGGTCCGGAGAAGCTGGCAGATTGGCCCCGATAGAATTCGGATCGGCGGGCGTCGTTGGAAACAGACGCTGTCCGATCTCGTCGCCGATGCCGCCAGCGGACTTGGCGTGAACGAGCCGGTCGCCGCGGATTTCTATAAGCTTCTTCTCTATGACGCCGGCAGCTTCTTCGTCGGTCACCGCGATACCGAAAAGGCGCCCGGCATGTTCGCGACCCTGGTGATCGTAGTGCCGTCAGCACATAGCGGCGGCGAACTGGTCGTGCGGCACCTGGGTCGAGAGCTGATGTTCGATTTGCGCCCCGAAGACCCGTCGGAGATCGGTTTCGCCGCATTCTATGCTGATTGCGTGCATGAAGTACGTCCCGTTGTCACCGGACACCGCCTGACCCTCGTTTACAATTTGTGCTTCCTCGGCAAGAAGCGCGATTTGGGAGCACCCGATTATCGTACGGAGCAGGCCCGGGTCGTCGAGGTGCTGCGGCATTGGGCGAATGCCCAGGACGAGCCGGACAAGCTCGTTCTGCCTCTGGAGCATGCCTATACGCCGGCGGAGCTGTCGTTCGCTGCGCTTAAGGGCGCCGATGCGGGTGTCGCATCCGTACTGCTTGCGGGGGCCCCCGAGGCGGAGTGCGATCTCCATCTCGCCCTCGTGTCGATCGAGGAGAGTGGCAGTGCAGAATATACCGGGTACTATGGCCGCGAGCACTGGAGTCGAGACGAGGACGACGACGAAGAGGAAGAGTACGAAGCTGGCGAGGTCTTCGACCGCTCGTTGATCCTCTCCGAGTGGCGGCGTTCGGATGGCAGCAAGCCCGCGTTCCGCGATTTTCCCTTCATCGACGCCGAGCTTTGCCCGCCCGACGCATTCGAAGACCTGACCCCCGACGACGAACATTTCCACGAGGCGACGGGCAATGAGGGCGCATCCTTCGAGCGCACCTATAGCCGGGCCGGCCTGGTGTTGTGGCCGCGCGCGCGACGCCTCGCGGTGCTCAACCAAGCTGGTCTTGGTGCGACGCTGCCGCACCTCGAGGACGTGGCAGCTCGCTGGGAGGCGAGCGGTATGGGCACCGCGTCGCCATTGTGGCGTGAGGCCGACGAACTTTCGGGACACATGTTGCGCTCCTGGCCGCGTCAAACATGGCGCCGCGACAGTGATCCCAATGTCGTCCGGATGCTCGACGCGCAGGTGCGGCTCGGCAATGCGGCACGCGTCGAAGTCTTTCTCGCCGACGTGTCGGCCGAAGGCCATTACGCCGCATCCAACAACGAGGCGATCGTGCGGGCCGCGACGCTTCTTCCCCGAGCGCGCGCGACGGATTTGCTGGTCAGGATCCTCCGACGCAACGCCGCGGCCCATCTCAGCGCGTGCGGCGATCTAGCGCTACGCTGTGTCGCGGCGCCGAGCGGATCGGCGGGTGACGCGGCACAGATCGGTGCGGCCCTGATCGCTGTCCTGCCGGGCGATCCGGCGAGGCCCGTGGACCCCGAAAACCCGGCTCGACCTTCGCCCGTGGAGCCGGGCTTCGTCGTCGATCTGCTGACGGTGACGAGTCGGATCGATGCCGCACTTGCAGCCCGCGCGATCGGGCATGTGCTGTCCTGGCCCCGGACGTACGGATCGGACGATGTACTGGTTCCGGCGGCGCTGACCTTCGCTAGGCGGGCTGAGAGCACGGCATGGCCTGCGGTCCGGCAGCTCCGCGAGGCTGCCCTCGACCATTTGCGCCGGCGAATCGCCCTGCGGCTGGAGGCGCCCCGAGACTGGAGGCGCACTAATTCACTGACGTGCAAGTGCGGCACCTGCCGCACGCTGGGTGCATTCCTGGTTGACCCGGCTCAAGGGCAATGGCGCCTGAAAGCGGCACAGGACCGACGGAGCCACGTCGAACAAGGCATCCGTGCCGCCGCGTGCGACCTCGACGTGACGACGGAAAAGCGCGGCAGTCCCCACACGCTGGTCGCCACCAAGAACCAGGCCAGCTACGACCGGCGTATGGTACAGCGCCGGCAGGATTTACAGAATGTGTCGGCACTCGGCGGGTGACGGTTTGCCCGCGATGCCGGCATTCTGTCGGAGGGATGGAATGACTTGATACGGCGCGCATAGACGCCGGAGGAGCAACTCCCAGCCTACAGCCGGAACCGCACCCCGGGCCGGGCCAGCCCACCGCCGAGTCCAATCGGCGTGCCATCGGCCCGCCAGCACGCGGCACCCGTCATCGTTCCATCCGTCTCGAACTGGATCGCGCTCATCCCGCTCGCCACTGTCGGCATCACCGTCACCTCGTGGCGGCGATCGCGCAATGCTTCCGCGGCGCCGGCGGCGAAAGTCTTCTCGATCTCCACCTGATACCCTTGCGTCCACAGCCGCGGCGCCTCGACAGCCTGCTGCACGCTCATACCGTGATCGATCAGATTGATCAGCGCCTGCATGGCCGAGCCGAAGATGCGCATACCGCCAGGCAAACCCAGCGCATAGACTGGCTTGCCTTCGCGCAGCGCGATCATCGGCGACATCGACGATGTGACCCGCTTGCCGGGCGCCACCGAATTCGCCCGGCCGGGATGCGGCGTGAACAAGTACATGTAGTTGTTGGGGATCATCCCCGTTCCCGGCACGATGAAGCGCGCCCCGAACAGGCTGTTGATCGTCTGCGTGCTGGCGACGATGTTGCCGGCGTGGTCCGCCACTGTCACGTGCGTGGTATGCGCCGACTCCACCGCCGCCGGTACTCCTGCGCTCCAGTTCTGCGCACGCGCAAGATCGATACGCGCCCGGCGTTCGGCGGCATACTCTTTCGATGTTAGCCGCTCCACCGGTACTGCAACGAAATCCGGGTCGGCGGTGGCCGCGGCTCGGTCAGCGAAGGCAATCTTCAACACCTCGGCGAGCAGGTGCAGCGTATCCGGCGTGCCGAACCCCATCCCCCGCACATCGTATCCTTCGAGAATATTCAGCATCTCGACGATATGCAGCGGGCCGGAGGTGGGCGGCGGTGGCCCGACGATCTCGAAATCGCGATACATCCCGCGCAACGGCACCCGTTCGACGGTGCGGTACCCGGTCAGGTCGTCCAGTCCCAAATACCCGCCGGCCTTCGCCATGTGTGAGGCATAGTGGCGCCCAAGCGCCCCGTCGTACAACGCGGCCGCGCCCTCCCGCGCGATCGTACGCAGCGTCTCGGCATAGTCGCCGGCGACGAGTCGCGCTCCCGCGCGGATTGGCTCGCCATTAGGCAGAAACAGTCCGGCGATAGCGGGATCGCGCGCCAGGTCTGACGCCGCATCGCCGGCGCAGTCCGAGAGAAACGGCGTCACCCGGAAACCACGCGAAGCGTGCCGGATGGCCGGCTCAATCACGTCCGCGAGCGAAAACGTGCCGAACCGCGCCAGCGTTTCGCACCATGCTTTCAGGTTCCCTGGCGAGGCGACCGATGTCGGCCCGACCGCGTTCGCCCGTCCCATCGCGTCCATCGTACCCGGCGCGGCGTTCGGATCGGCGGTGTAGGTCGTCGGACCGGTGGCGCATGGCGCAGAGCTCTGCCCGTCGATGACCACATGCCGCCCATCCGCGAGCCGGACATGCGCCATACCGCCGCCGAGCACGCCCACCATCATCGGCTCGACCACCGTCAGCGTGAACAGCGCCGCGATCGTGGCGTCGATCGCGTTGCCGCCAGCTGCCAGCATCTCCACGCCGGCCGCGGAGGCGAGCGGATGGTTGGTCACCACCATGCCCCGGGTGGCGGTGGCGGGCTGCTTCTCGCAGCGGAACGGCAGAGCCGGGAAGGGCATGGCGGCGGGTCCTTCGGGTTGTTCGACGCGGCGCATTGTTCGATACCGCAACCGGTTGCGAAAGGGGAGCGGGATGGAGCTGCGGGGACAGGCGGCGATCGTGACGGGCGGCGGGTCGGGCCTCGGCGCCGCGACAGCCGAGGCACTGGCGGCCGCCGGCGCACGCGTGACGGTGCTCGACCTCAACTGCACGGCGGCGGAATCAGTGGCGGCACGCATCGGCGGCGTTACCGCGTGCTGTGACGTTGCCGATGCCGCAGCAGCCGCGGCAGCAGTGGCGCAGGCCCAGCAGGCGCATGGCCCGGCCCGGTTGTTGGTGAATTGCGCCGGTATCGGTCCGGCGGCCCGCATCGTCAGGCGCGACGGTGCGATGCCGCTCGAGCGCTTCGAGCAGGTGATCCGCGTCAACCTGCTGGGCACGTTCAACATGCTACGGCTGGCCGCGGCAGCGATGACCCTGCTCGACCCGCTGGAGGATGGCGAGCGGGGCGTGATCATCAACACCGCCTCGATCGCCGCCTATGAAGGGCAGGTCGGCCAAGCCGCCTATGCCGCTTCG
>Ga0335075_10012054_pt1 | contig 13070 bp, 12 predicted proteins | sample Lox_Sample_24_FD_206723 | JGI IMG/M metagenome (GOLD analysis project Ga0335075, IMG submission 206723) | Soil microbial communities from Loxahatchee National Wildlife Refuge, Florida, United States - Lox_Sample_2.4 | ecosystem: Environmental > Terrestrial > Soil > Wetlands | place: USA... | reverse complement strand
CGAGTTCGCTGGAGGCGGCGCCTTCGACGCACAGGTAGACCCCGCCGGGGCGCAATGCGCTGGCGATCCCGGCGAGCAGCAGGTCCGGCCGGGCCTGGTCGTGCACCGCATCGAAGGTCGTGATGAGGTCGAACCCGCCGTCCTCGCCGAGGTGAGCGGCATCGCGCCGTTCGAAGCGCACGTTGGTCAGGCCCTTGCGTTTCGCCTCCGCGCCGGCCGCGGCGATCGCGGCGTCGGAGAGATCGAAGCCGGTGCACCGCGAGCGCGGGAAAGCCTCGGCCATCAGGTTGAGTGCGTGCCCGGACCCGCATCCGACGTCCGCCACCTCGATGCCCCGCCGAAGCCGACCGATTAGCCCCGGCACCAGCGGCAGCACCGCGTCGGTCAAGGTGGCGTCGTAACCCGCGCCGCTGCGCTCGGCCATAAGCTCCGTGAACCTCGGAAACGCCGAGTACGGGACTCCGCCACCATGCAGGAAGCAGTGCACGATCTGGTCCTCCACCTGCGCCAGCAACCCGATGAACTGCATACCGGCGGCGAGGTTGTTCGTGCCGGCCGACCGGGCCAGCAAGGCGGCGTGGCCCGCGGGCAGCGCGTAGGCCCCGGCCGCGCCGTCGTAGTCAACGATCCCCCCGGCGGTCATCGCCGCCAGCCATTCGCGGACGTAGCGCTCGTTGAGTGAGGCGCGGGACGCGATCTCGGCGCTCGTCGCCGCTGGCATCTGCGCCATGACATCGAACAGCCCGGTACGGTGGCCCACGCTCACCATCAGGGCCAGCGAGGCCTCGTTGAGCATGCGGTTCATCCGCTCGGCGAATTCCGGACGCGCCTCGGTCATCCCGCCATCCTTCCTCGTGGCTCCCTGGCATGGCTGCTGCGTCGGCCATCGCCACCGGGCCAAAACAAGAAATAGCGTAAGCGCGGGCGCCGAGCTCGCGGTGTAACCGGCCGCGCGGGCCTTCAGTCACGAAAGCGGCGGCCGGGACGGTCGGGGCGGAAGGGGCCGACCCGGAAGATGGCCATGTCGATGACGACGATGGCCAGCCAGATGAAGAGGATGGGCCAGGTTCCCTCTGCGTGGCCGAGGACGACGCCCGACGTGATCGCGCCAATCACCATGGAACCGAAGGCCAGGAAGGTCTGCTGCCAGGAGAGCGGGCCGCCTGGGTGAACGGCGGGCCGGTGCCGCACCTCCTGGCTGCCCGCGCCGTCGGCCGCCGGCTGGCCGGCACCCTGGTACCGGGAGATGCGCTCGTCGACGCGCCGGTCGACCTCGGCGCCGATCCGCTCGACCAGGCCCGCCGCTATCGCGTCGTCATACCCGCCGCCGAGGTCGCGGTATGCCCCGACCGACGCGGCGATCTCATGTTCCCTGCCCGTGTCCAACATATGACCAACGCTAAGGAGCGGCGGGCGGCCGGCCAATGAGGGCAACGTCCCAGATCGAGGTGGGGCTAGCCCCACCCCCATCACCTTTCGCCGGCTATACGCACAGTTGCCATGATTTCTCGACATTAATAAACGCTGCAAGACAGGTTTCCACATGAAGTGATTACGGAAAGCTATGGCTTGGTCACTCAGTGACTGGCTCGTTCACACAAGGAGGACTTAATGTCCCGGTTGCGTGTCCACGTCCCTCTCGCCCTGGCCCTGGCAGTCGGTGGCACCGTCGCCCTTGGCGCGACCACCGCCAGCGCCGCGCCCGCCGCGCCCGCCGCGCCGGCCGCGGCGTGTACCTCGGCCACCCCGCAGGTGCAGCAGTTGACCAGCGCGGTCTCCAGCCTCGGCACCGCGTTGTCGGCACTACCGCCCGACCCGGTCAATCTCGGCCAGACCGCCGGCAGCCTGATCGGCGCGGTGACAGCCGCGGTGAACGCGGGCTGCCTGCCGGCGCTGCCCACCTCGTCCAGTCCGACGCCCGCGAACGCGCCGGCGTGCCTGGTCGACGAGGTGCAGTTGCTCGAGGGGGCGCTCGGCGTCATCGCCGCCGGTATCGCCACCCCGCCCAACCTGACCGCTGCCCTCCAGGCCGTCACCGCGCTCGTCACCGCCCTGACGTCGATCAACTCCGACGCCTGCCTGCCCATCGCCCTGCCCGTTCCCCCCGTGCCCGGGGTCTGAGGGCCGAGGCCTGAGTCGACCGGGCCGCCCGGCTCCCGGGCCGGGCGGCTCCCGGGGCGGCGGCGCGGCCGGCGGCGCGGCCTTCAGCCACGAGGCGGAATACCTGGGCACATTGCCGGCCACTAATTCTCCTGGCAGTCAACCTCTACGCTGGTCGTGGCGCCTTCGGCTACGGTGACCGGCCCGGAGGCCTGGCAGTCCGCAGTGCCTCCTTCGTACTGCGGACTTCGCCCGGTGACGGTGTACGTACCCACGGCCGCGGGGACCGAGAACCGGCCGCTGGCGCCCACCGCGATGGAGAACTTGTCGCCGTTCGACTCATGGAGGGTGATCTGTCCGGTTAGGGCGCGCGGGCCTGTGCCGGAAGGTCCGCCTACAGCCTGGAACGTGCCGGTCAGGGTCCCCGTCGAACCTGAGGGGCCGGTGGGCGATGAACAACCGGCCAGCGTCATCCCGGCCGCCATGGCTGCGAGCAAGGTCAGCGAGACCCGGCGCACGGTAACCCCTCGTTCACCCGTGCTTGCCGTCGCCTGGGCGGTGCCGGGCCGCACCTCGGCGGCCGCGGCCGCCCCCGCCATCCCGGCCAGCGCAGCCGGCCCTGAGACTTTCCGTTCCATGAGGACGCCATCCTTTCCTGTCTTCTCCCGTATTCATGGCAGGCTGCCGCCATGCATGTCGTTTCGATCCGGCGGCGGCCCGCTGGTCAGTCGTTTCTTGCGACCTCGGGCCCGGTGACGCGGGCCAGCAGCGGGAAGGTGGCCGCGATGATGCCCAGCGACACGATGATCCCGCCCCCGGTCAGCAGGTAGTACGCCAAGCCGGGGGCCACCATCGGGTGGTTCTGTGCCTCGGAGGCGAACATCGCGGCGCCGGCGAACCCGGTGCCGATCGCGACGGCGGCGACCGACAGCAGCGGCACGGCACCCTCGATCGCGACGACGCGGCGCAGCGTGGCGAGCCGGGCGCCGGCCAGCCGCAGCAGGCTGAACGGCCGCTTGCGGTCAGCGAGCCCGCCCGCGATTCCCGCGGCGAGCGTGCAGCCGGCGATCGGCAGGCTGACCAGGATCACCACGTTCGCGAGCTGCTGGTAGTCGTTGTCCTTGGAATTGTCCTTCGCGATGATGTCGCCGATAGTGAACGGCGGGCCGGCGCCAGGGTAGGCGAGCGTGTTCTCGAGCAGTGTCCTTGCCTGCTCGATCGCCGACGTGGTGCCGTCCGTCCCGACGTTAATGCCGTCCGCACCGAGGGTGACGAGCCGCGAGGCCGAGACGTTCGCGGCTGGCCAGATGATCCCGGTGGTGTCCACGCCGAACAGGGGGCCGCCGGTGCCGAACCCGCCCTCAGGGAACGCCGCCGCTGCCGCCCCGGCGGGACAGCGGCCAAGGGCGGCTACGGCCGCGAGCTGCGCGCACGAGACCACGCCGGCCGGAACCGGGCCTTGGGGGGCGAGCGGGCCGGCGCCGAGCAGCGACCCGGGGACGGTCAGCCCCGGGTCCGCGCGGACCACGACCACCCCCTGGACGCCGTGAATCCCCCGCAACCGCGCCACGAGCGGCGCGATGGACGCGGCTCGTCCGGGACTCCCCTGGGACGCGGAAGCAGACTGCGGCTGGGCAGCCAGCTGGTCCGTCACCACGTTCGCTTCCGCTGCGGTGCCCCAGCGGGTGAGGTTCTTGGCGTCCTGCGTGGTGATGGCGACCACGGCCACGGTGGTGATGAACAGGGCGAGCACCAGGCCGCTGACGGCGCGGAAGGCGGCACCCGGGTCGTCGGCGAGGCGGCGGGCGGCCATCAGCGTGCCGGGGCGGCTCGTCCACCGGGCCATGCCCCGGGCGGCGGCCATGGTGAGCCATGGCCCCGCGATGAACAGGCCGACGAGGATGAGCGCGAAGCTGGACGCGAACGCCTGGATCTGCCCGCTTACGGAGGCTGGGTGACCGCGCACGGTCCAGAAGCCGAGCTCGGCGAGGCCGACCAGCAGCGGCACCGTGCGCCAGGGCTGCGGCGCCCTCGGCGTCGCCCGGCGGGCGACGCCGAGCGGTGAGATCTGCACCCGGCGCAGCGCCAGCCGGGCGGCCACGGCGGCGAAGACGGGCACGCCGACCGCGACCGCGAGGATGTCCGTCAGGCTGAGCGACAGTTCGGCGGGGAAGAACGGCTGGCCGATCAGCGGGATACGCGCGACCGGGATCCGGAGCAGGAAGAAGACACCGAAGCCGGCCGCGACCCCGCCGGTCCCGGCCACGGCCGACTCGGTGGCGGCGATCAGGGACACCTGCCTGCGGGTCGCGCCGGCTAGGCGCATCGCCGCGAACCGTTCCTCCCGGCGGGCGGCCGACAGCCGGGTCGCGGTGGCGATGAAGATCAGCACCGGGGCAAGGATGGCCAGCGCCACCACCGACAGGATGAGGTCAACGGCGCTCTTCCCGGCGGGCGCGTTGGGCGGGGTATAGTTCAGCCCTTTGGGGTTCAGCACGTCGCCGCCCCCGGGGACCTTCGTGGGGATCGACGCCACCGGCACGGTGTTCGGAGTCTGCGCGAGCTGCGCCGGGGTGTGCCCGACGATGATGACAAGCGAGTCCGGCGAGGGCAGCGCGGCGTCGCCGATCGTGCCGGCCAGGCGGCCGGGGTAGCGGTCGGCCAGCTCGTCCGCCGGCGTGGCGCGCAGCAGCGCGGCGAGTGCGGGCGAGGCGTAGTACTGGCCCGGTCCCGGGTCACGGGGTATGCCCGGCGGCACCGGGGACGAGGCGCCGGTGGCGGCCACGTCGAAGCGGTTGATCTGCTGGCCGTCGAAGACGTCGCCGCTGGGATGCCACCACAGCGGGGCGATGCCCGCGGTCGCCGGGCCCGCGGGCACGGCGACGGTGCCGGTCAGGAACCAGGCGTGGCGGTTGTTCCAGGTGACGGCTGCGTTGGTGGCGGCCACGGCGGTCAGCAGCAGGCCGACGCCGAGCCCGACCGCGACGGCCAGCACGACCAGCCGGGTGATCGCCTCACGGCCGCCGCTGATCACCAGCCGCAGCCCGAGCCTGATCACGGCCGGGTCCCGGTGAGCGTGGCGACCGTGCCGTCCCGGACGATGACCTCACGGTCGGCGTAGGCGGCGACCCGGGCGTCGTGGGTGACAAGGACCACCGTGGTGCCGTGCTCGCGAGCGGCGGCGACCAGCAGGTCCATCACCAGCCCGCCGGATACCGAGTCCAGCGCCCCGGTCGGCTCGTCGGCGAACAGCACCTCCGGGCCGGCGACCAGGCCGCGGGCCAGTGCGACCCGCTGCGCCTGCCCGCCCGACAGCTCACCGGACCTGCGCTGTTCCAGCCCGTCCAGGCCGAGCACGGGAAACCACTTCCTGGCCGCCGTCATCGCCGGGCCGCGGCGGGTACCGGACAGCAGCAGCGGCAACGCGACGTTCTCTTCCGCGGTCAGCTCGGGAACGAGCTGACCGGACTGGAACACGAACCCGAACCGGTTCCGGCGCAGCGCGCTGCGCCGCTCGTCGCCGAGGGCGTCAAGCCGCTGCCCGGCGAACCAGACCTCGCCCTCGCCGGGGACCAGGATGCCGGCCAGGCAGTGCAGCAAGGTCGACTTGCCCGACCCGCTCGGCCCCATGACCGCGACGCTCTCGCCCGGCCGGACGCCCAGCGTGGCGCCGCGCAGCGCCGGCGTGGAGCCGAACGACAGGTGAAGGTCCCGCGCCTCGATGAGGTTCCCTGCCTTGGGTTCCGCCGCGGCGGGGAGGTTCGCGGTCACCGCTGCACCGCTCGTGCGAGCAGGTCCAGCCGGGCCGTGGTGTGGTCGATCCATCGCAGGTCAGCCTCCAGTCGGTAAAGCGCGTGGTCGGCGGGGAGCACGCCGACCTGATCGGGGTCACGTTTGAGGTCGGCGAGCACTCACAACCGAGAGAATACTCTAAGAGTATTCTCTCGGAAAGTAGCTTCGGGTGCCGGGATCTGGGCCAGTTCACGGGACGGCAGCGGTCTTCGCCCGCCTGACCGCCGGGACCTTTCGAGATGCCCCCGGCCGCCGGCCCCTCGACGCCGCCGCCGGATCGCCTGGGCACTACGTATTGCGCGGGCTTTACGGCACGCTCATACTCGGCCCGGGGAAGATCATCATGCGTCGGAGCAATCCCAAGGAGGAGCGATGCCGGACCGGATCCTGACCAGCCACGCGGGCAGCCTGCCGCGGCCTGAGGACCTGATCGCGCTGAACGAGCAGCGCGCCGAGGGGGACTTCAGCCACGAGGCGGAGTACCTGGGCAAGCTGCGCGCGGCGGTCGCGGACGTCGTCGCGCGGCAGCGCGACACCGGCATCGACCTGGTGAACGACGGAGAGTACGGGCACTCGATGGGCCAGCGCTACGACTACGGCTCGTGGTGGACCTACGTGTTCCAGCGGCTGACCAACGTCGAGCTGACCGACCTGTCGATCGCGGAGATAGCGCAGCCCGCGGCCAAGCCCGGCGAGATCAGGCTCGCGTCGTTCGGCGAGCGCCGGGACTGGCAGGCGTTCCTTGACGCCTACCTGGACCCGACCGGGGGCGTGGGGCTGCCGAACCGGGCGGCGATCGCGCCGGTCTGCCGTGGTCCGATCGCCTACCGGGGACAGGAGGACGTACAGCGGGACATCGCGGACATGAAGGCCGCGATGGCGGCCGCGGGCGTGTCGGACGGGTTCCTGAACTCGGTCGCGCCGGCGAGCTGTGCCCGGTTCGGCAACGAGTACTACGCCGACGACGAGCAGATGATGTACGCCTGCGCGGACGCGATGCGCGAAGAGTACACCGCGATCATCGACGCGGGCCTGGTCCTGCAGCTCGACGACCCGGCGATCGCGGAGAACTGGGACCAGATCAACCCGGCGCCAAGCGTGGAGGACTACCGGCGGTTCACCCGCAAGCGGGTCGAGGCGCTGAACTACGCGATCCGCGGCCTTCCGGCCGAGCGGATCCGCTTCCACCTGTGCTGGGGCAGCTGGCACGGCCCGCACACAACCGACATCCCGATGGCCGACATCGTCGACGTCATGCTGGAGATCAACGCGGGCGCGTACTCGTTCGAGGCGGCCAACGTGCGGCACGAGCACGAGTGGAAGGTGTGGCGGGACGTGAAGCTGCCCGAGGGCAAGGTGATCCTGCCCGGCGTGGTCAGCCACTCCACCAACGTCATCGAGCACCCCGAGCTCGTCGCGGACCGGATCGGCCGGTTCGCCGAGGCGGTCGGACGGGAGAACGTGATCGCGTCCACCGACTGCGGCCTCGGCGGCCGGGTCCACCCGCTGATCGCCTGGGCGAAGCTGGACACCCTGGTCAAGGGGGCCGAGCTGGCCACCAGCCAACTCTGGGGCTAGCCTCGCCTAACGGCGCGTTATGGTCTTGTTACCGTTGGCGGCCGGAGAGTGCTTGAGCGGCACCAGGGGAACCGCGTATGTCACATCACCCCGACGCGCCGTGGCCCCGGCGGGGGGCCGCCCGCGCTCATCCGAAGTGCCGCGTTATGTTCGTTTCGTACGGGGGCGTGCTCGCGCTCCCACGGGGAAACCTTGCCGGCTAGATCGCCCGCAAGAAGGGACAGCAGATGCCGTACGTAACCGTCGGGGAAGAGAACTCAGCGCCGATCGAGCTGCACTACGAGGACCACGGCTCCGGGCGCCCGGTCGTGCTCATCCACGGGTTCCCGCTCAACGGCCGGGCCTGGGAACGCCAGGAGCGAGCGCTGCTCGCCGCCGGCTTCCGTGTCGTCACCTACGACCGCCGCGGCTTCGGCCAGTCCAGCCAGCCGGTCACCGGCTACGACTACGACACCTTCGCCGCCGACCTGGACAAGCTGCTCACCGCGCTTGACCTGCACGGCGTCTGCCTCGCCGGGCACTCCATGGGCGGCGGCGAGATCGCCCGCTACCTCGGCAGGTACGGGTCGGCACGGGTTCGGCGGGCGGTCATCGTCTCGGGCGTGCCCCCGTACCTGCTCAAGACGCCGGAGACGCCGAACGGCGTGCCGCAGGAGATCTTCGATCAGATCGAGGGCGCGCTCACCGCCGACCGCGCGGCGTACTTCACCGAGTGGAACAAGAACTTCTTCAACCTGGACCAGACGCTCGGCAAGCTGATCAGCGCCGAGGTCGTGCAGGACGCGTGGAACACCGCGGTCGGCGCCTCGCCGGAAGGCACGATCGCGTGCGTGGCCACGTGGCACACCGACTTCCGGGCCGACCTGCCGAAGATCGACATCCCGGTCCTCGTCCTGCACGGCACGGAAGACCGCGTCCTGCCGATCGAGGCCTGCGGCCCGCGCACCGCGGAGCTCATCCCCGGTGGCGAGTTCATGGCCATCGAGGGCGCCGGCCACGGCCTGTGCTGGACGCACGCGGACGAGGTCAGCGCGGAGCTGCTCAGGTTCTTTGGCTGAGCGCGGGCGGTCTTACCGTACGCCGAGTCGCTCCAGGCGGTCGCCGCTGAACCGGCCGTCCGGGTCGAGCCGCTCGAACAAGGCCCGCGCGTCACCCAGCCGGGGGTAGCGCTCCGCCACCTGGCCCGCCGTGACGTGGGAGACCTTGCCCCAGTGCGGGCGGTAGGCGAACGGCTCGAGCGCCTTCTCGACGTCCCAGAGCACGGCGACCACTTCACCTGGCCTATTGCGCCTGGTTATGTGGATCGCCAGCGTCTCGCGGCCGTACGATCCGCTGAGCCACAGCTCGTCACGGGCGATGGAGCGGATCTCGGAGACCATCAGCAGCGGCGTGATGCCGGCCGACAGCCGCCGGATCGCCGCCAGGGCCGCCGGGCCGTGCCGGCGGTCGACGAAGTACTCCGACTGGATCTCGTCGCCGTTGCTCGGGGTCGAGTCGAGGCGGAAGTGCGGCAGCCGCTCCGACCACGGGCCGGCGACGCCGACGACCGTCAGGTTGTCGGCGGGGGCGTCGATGAACCGCACCGGGCCCGGGTCCCGGCGCGCGCCGAAGAACTCCTCCGGCGTTTCGCTGTCGCTCGCGGCGTCCGCGCTTGTCCCCTCCATCCTGCGCTTGACCCAGGCAGCCCGCAGCGACTCGCCGCTCCAGTCGGTGAACAGGCTCACGCTGTAGGCGGCATCCATGATGGCACCGAGGTCGGCGAGCGCGCGGTCCCACGCCAGCCCGATGTAGGCGTCCTGCCTGACCAGGTAGGACCGCTCGATGTCGAGGGTGACGCGCACGACGATCCCGAACGCGCCGAGGCCGACGACCATGCCGTCGAAGCCGGGAGTGGACCGGTCCGCGTGGCGAAGTTCGCCGTCGGCCGCCACGTACTCCATGCCTGCCACCGCGGCCGACAGGACCCGGTTCCCGCTGCCGGAACCGTGGGTTCCCGTTGCGGTCGCCCCGGCAATGGAGATGTGCGGCAGCGAGCCGAGGTTGCCGAGGGCCCAGCCCCGGTCCTGCAGCCAGGCGGCAAGGGTGCCGTAGGACGTGCCCGCGCCGACCGTCACCGTGTGCGCCGCCGCGTCGATGACCGGGTCCGGCGCGATGCCGGTCACCGAGACGAGCGTGGCCCCGTTGTCCGCGAGGTCATTGAAGGAGTGCCTGGTGCCGATCGCCCGGACGCGGCCGCCCGCGGCGACGGCCCGCCGCACATCACCGATCGTGCGCGCCGCGATCACCTCGCGCGCGGTGAACTGATAGGTTCCGGACCAGTTGCGTAGCTCAGGCGTCACGTGGCTCAGCATAGGCGTCCGCCCCTCGCGGGGGCCGACAAGGTGACCCGGGCCTAGCATCGTGGGTATGCGCGCGATCGTCTATGCGGACAAGGGTCCAAGATGGATCGTTGTACACGATCCACAGAGGCGATCATGTACCAAGTGACACGAACCTACGCAGATGGCACGAGTGAGACTGTCACGCTGCCATGGTTTAGGACATGCACGATGCTGCGTGACCAGCAGACCACGCCCAACCCGGACGTGGTGAAGATCCGCGTGCAGAACATCGTGACCAGCTTTGATTGTGAAGTGACGCCGTAACCCAGCAGACGAACAGAACCCCGCCTAGGGCTAGCCGCATGCATTCCCTAGGCGGGGTTCACTCGTTCCTGGCAGGTGATCAGAGCAGGAACGAGGCTTTTAGTTGAGGAAACCGGGACGGTGGCATGTGTGCTTGCATCGTTCTTCCAAGTCATCCATCATGTGATGCCCGTTGTCCCAGAGTGTCAGGTCACCACCTTTGCGCACTTCCCAGTATTTACCCTCATGCGTGTTGTACGGGGCATCAATGGTGTACTCGGGATGTTTCCGCGTAAACGCGTCTATACGGCGCAACAGTGGTTTCAGTGGCGTGTTCTGTGCTGTTTCGTCTGTCAGCGGTACCCGTATCGGCAAGTTTCCCATCACACCCCCTGCTTGGCTTGGCGCCTCCGCTGCCGAGGGTTGGCGCACGCTGGGACGGGATGCCGCTCAACAGCGGAGGCATGTGCCCATCTTCCCGATGCGGGCATACGATTGAGTAGACGTTTCAGCAGGACTGACCGACAGGGAACGCCGGTAACCGAGGTGCCGAACCATGGCTACGCCTAGAGAACAGCTAGCTACGATCCTGAGACAGTCACGGCTCGATGCTGGTGGTTTTGAGTCACATGCGGCGCTAGCGAAGAAACTCAACGTCTCTAGGCCAGTCGTCAGCAAAGCCGAGAATCCGGCCATGCCCGTACCGTCCGATGCTGTGCTAGCAGCATGGTCAGGTGCAACAGGCGTGCCGCTTGACACGCTCACAGACCTTGCACAGCGCGCTAAGAGCGGCACGCCAGACTGGTTCGTGCCGTACCGTCAGGCCGAGTCTGAGGCAACGGTGATCCGCTCCTGGGCGCCTCTGATCGTTCCCGGTTTGGAGCAGACAGAGGCTTACGCGCGTGCTGTGCTGTCTGCGGAACCGTACACACCTCCCGAGCTTGACGAGCTGCTTACAGCACGTCTCGAACGTCAGCAAGCGCTACAGCGTGCCTACGTGGTATCAATCTTTGACGCTGGCGTACTCCAACGGTGCATCGGGTCACCTGCGGTCATGGCTGAACAGTGCATGCACCTGCTCACTCTGGCGGAGCAGTCTAATATCGCGTTGCACGTGGTGCCCGTTGGCACGAACACTGGTGCATGGGGTGCGCTGGACATCGCGAGTCATGACGGGCTGGCAACGGTGAACTTCTCAACGGCAACAGATGACGTGACGACTATGGAAACCAGCCAAGTAGATCACGCGTTGCTGGCGTACGAACGTATCCTCGGGTTCGCACTACCGAAGCCAGCAACACTAGACTTCGTACGGCAACAGGAGGAGCAGTGGAAGACACAGATATAGATCCTCTGTGGAGGAAAGCGAGCTACAGTGGCGGCGCTAACGGCTCTTGTGTCGAGGTAGGGCAACGTGTAGAGATCCTGGTTCGTGACACGACCGACCGTGATGGCGTGGTGTTGCGCGTGCCAGCTAGCGCGTGGCATCGCCTCGTTGACGACGTGCGATCAGGCAGGATGATCCGCTAGGAAAACCACACCAGAAACCCCCTCAGAACGATCTCTGAGGGGGTTTCGTATTGCGCAACGTTAAATTGATACTTGGTAATTGTATCCTTAAACCATTATCGGATTTGGTTTGGGGATGACTATGGATACTGAACTAGCGAAGCGTATAGCTGATTGCGGCTGTGAGGGTTGCCGGAAATATCTGGCTTGGTTTGAGGCTGATAAAGATTTTCCGCTAGCCGACCGTGAGTTGCAAGCCGTTCCGGCTTTACTGGTACCCCATCCGCCTCATTTTGACTGGTATTACAGTGGCAAGCTGATCTCTATGGGTAGGGATGCTCACGGGCATGACTTTGAGCTTGACTTGAATACCGGGAAGCTTAGTCGGGCAACGTCAGCGAATGAGCGTAAGCGGATCGTGGCCTACGCGAAACGGTACGGCGCCAAGCGAGCCAGCGATAGGCACTGTGTGGAGTACGCAACGGTGCGCCAATGGGTGTCTCGCCGTAGGTCAGAAACGCCGCAAACCTAGTGCCAGCCGGCGATGTAGCCCGTTTTCTGTGACAGCACATCCCCTATAAGACACTGTCGATGACAGTTGTCTCTGAAACCGTGTCAGATGGAATCATGATGGAACGTAAATGTACTCAATGCCCGATGGTGTTTACTGCACCCGATCGAGGCAGGCCGAAACTAACCTGTAGCGCCGAATGTGCCAGGTTGCAACGAAACAAGACGAGACGACAGAAGTACAAGACTGGTGACACCAGGCAATCGTGTTGTGTAGCTCTTGGGCCTGGTCGTAAATGCTCTCAGCATCAAACTCAAACCAGGGTGAAAAACAGTGTCACTGTTAAAGCTAAGTTGGATGATGAAACCGAAACACAGGCTATAAGCATGCTTAAAGATCAGACTGGAACTGTTGTCACTCGACCAGGATTGTTTAAGCAGGCTCGCCTAGGGCCTAATGAAGGTTACTCAACTTGGTTCTACGCTGATGTTTACGGATATAACCCGGATTGGATTTCAACCCTAGAGAACGCTGAAAATGACGAGTGGTGGAACACGATTAACTTGTCACAGCTACATGAACAGCCTGTGTTGCCGGATGGGCGCTGGTATAAAACCCAGGCTGATATCTCCGATGTGATCCGCGGTTTCAAACTGTGCTGCCAATCGTCATTTTAACCGCCGTAGCTAGCAGAGACTAACTAGCATGGTTTTCTGTCGAGAGTCACCCATGCTAGGTTACTTCCCTAGTGTTTCTATACAGCCCATGAAGTTTGCGGAGCTGTACCCAACAGATGATGAACTCAGTAACGCCGTTACTGAGTTTGGTTCGTGGCATCAGGTCGTCAAGTCTGGTCTGACCACTAGGGATAACGCACCGCGGGCAGCGTGACAATCTACGTTCCATTGTCAAATGCTCGAACCAGGGTAATAGCTTTTCATCTTTCGGAGCTAAAA
>Ga0335075_10012053_pt1 | contig 13072 bp, 19 predicted proteins | sample Lox_Sample_24_FD_206723 | JGI IMG/M metagenome (GOLD analysis project Ga0335075, IMG submission 206723) | Soil microbial communities from Loxahatchee National Wildlife Refuge, Florida, United States - Lox_Sample_2.4 | ecosystem: Environmental > Terrestrial > Soil > Wetlands | place: USA... | reverse complement strand
ACGGCACCAGCCGTGCCAGCTTCCCCTGCATAACATGTTGTGGCTGATACACGTTCTGCTGTCAGAAGGCAACAGCCAATAGGATTCGCAAACTAACTTTTGCTAGAGATGTGTTACCTTGGTCTTGATTCCACTCTCGATGGCCTGTCCACCTTACGGCACGCCGCGCTTCCCATTCTTGGGACCACGTCCGAGCCCTTACACTAGTCTTTGACTAGCCTTGTTGATCCCTCGACCATCGCCCACAACCTCGCTCGTTCCCCTCTACCGCTCCTCCTGATGACGAAGATATAGCGACTACTTGGCCCCATTTTGCGAACATATCAGCGTTATGAGCTGCCCCACAGTTCTTCCCTTGTTGTTCATGCTCGAACCCACCCCGGGGACTACTATATCTATACACCATAATAGTCCATTCCTAATCAATCATTCAGCATCATGTCAACTATCTTGGATAATCAACTGGCTGGTCTAGCCGCCGGGTTCAGCTTGGGTTTTGGTGTTCTGACTGTGTGGAAAGCCATCAAGCAGACTCGATCTGTCACCTCGCCGCTTCGGAGTCACTATATATGGATGGTTTGGGGAGAAATTGTGGCAAATTTGGCAATTGGCATTATTGCATGGCTACTATTAGATGGCACATTGCCCGCAACGTGATTCTCCTTTTGAGCCTTTGAACCTGATAACTGTTACTGACCAGAGCCAGTGTCCCGTCGCTTTTCATGGGCCTTTTTTGTTGGGTTTGGGAGATCCAGCTTCTTATGCAAATCATAATCAACCGAACTGCCGTAATTGTTGATGATCGCCAATTAATGGCCAGAATCAAGGCACGAAAAACACATATATGCCGTACAACACATGTACAGAATGTTGACTGTCTCTATAGTGGGGTACTGCTATTATCATAAGTTGTGTTCAAACCGCCGTGTTCTGTATCTGGATTCCAGCCCATTCCATATACGCCACTCCAACGTATGACTCCGTGTCCTGTTGCCATATAGCTTACTAACATCCAGTCAGGTACATTCGAATAAATGCCTGCTGGGACCCGACATCTAAAGTCATTATTCTTTTCGTCGATGCTGCTTTGAATCTTTTTTTCATTCAGAGTGTCAAAAAGCGACTTGTTAAGTACCACGGCTTAACTAAATATGCAGCACTTGTGACTTTCAACGCCCGTCTCCTGGTCATATCAATATCTATGGACGTAAGTACTTGATCCCAAATCAAGAGATATGGTGTCGCGAATATCACGTGATTGATCCCTCCTCAGATCATGATAATTGGACTCATGCACCTTTCCAACCCTATGGTTTACACGCAATTCCATCCGGTAGCATACACGGTCAAGCTCAACATCGAGATGACCATGGCAAACCTGATCAAAAAGATCGCGCAAGCCACCGTTTCCGAGCGTGAGGGACGCAGCATGGGCCGGTACACGCTCGAATATGTCGGCAACGAGATCACCCATCCTGCATCCACATTCCATAATGGTAATTATACGACGGCAAGTGCTAGGCCTCGGATGACATCAAATGCGGCAAGCCATAACGATCATGATCTCGATCGCATACGGACGACGAAAGAAGTCCAAGTTCAGGTTGAGAATGTGCCGTTGAGCGATGGTGGTAAGGGTAGTGATGTCGAAAACGGAACTTGTGCAAGTGATGGCTTTGATCGGAGACTTCAGCCCCGGGGAGTCACGAAGCGACAGAGTGATGATGAGCTCCCTTTGTCTCCACAGGAACTGTAATCGATGCGTTGTAAAAAACGGGAGATGGCTTGGAAAATGGCGTTTTATTCAAGTTCTTTTGTTTTGTCTGAAATTGTGTCTTGTACATAATAGTGCTGAAGCTTGAGGCGTTCACATATCATCACGAAAATACCCAAAATCTTCGCTGTATCGGCATAGTCCTACAGGAATCGAGGAGACCAGAAGAATTATACCATTCTTTGATAACGCTATTTATATTAAATAGACTGAGCTTACATCATTTTTGTGCTCTTACATAAGTTCTCATCCATGATGCCATGAACATAGCAGTCTCCAACAAAAGTACGCAACAGCTGAGGCTCTGATCCATCGGGAGGTGTGAATCTTGAGACATCTTTCCGTGTTCAGAGGCCACAAACCGCCTCCTAGAATATAGATTTCATTGCTAACTTGGATCCCTGGTGCGGCTGACCTAAGGAGCTCCGTTGTCACATGGGAGAGTGGGACGAATTTGGGAGCAATTGAATTGAATTGGGTCTGTAGAATAGCTATATAGGAGAGGGGTACTATATAGGGGTAGGAATAGGGGTTCGGAGATTACGGTGGGTCTGGAGTAATTCTGATGCTTCTATGACGTATTGTCATGTGATACATGTTGAGTAAGGAAACTGTTGCACAAACTAGGAGGTGACATAATAGTGATGTTGACTCATTAAGGCGGCGAAAGGCTGACTCACTGCTCCTCAGTGCTGCCTATGGCAGCCTAGAGAGCCTAAGAGTGTCAAGAATTTGCAACAAAGCCCGCTGCTGTATCATTGCCGTAAAGCTCTCCTTGACAAGCAACATATCTCCCTCGTCAAGAAGTGGTCTAAAGACATCATTATATGCTTTAATGTCACTTGGGGATGCTCTAAGAAACTTTGCTCAATCGGCTGGGGCATATCGCGCATAGTCAAAACTTCCATTAGTGACATACTGATCTCCTAGAGTCAGCTTAGCATCGCCGTACCACGCTTCAGAACCATGTATCGAAGTACACACGACTTCCATTCCAAGGCTATTGTTCGGTCATAAATACCCGATTATTTGGGCGGGACATCGTGACAATCAATGAACTGAAAATAATGATGCAATTTTTGCTTGCATGCTTATAAGTCTATGGACTTCACAAATATCGCTTGCCTTCCCTCAAAAATTGAGTAGCGATGTAATAAACGCTTTATCAGCTAGTGTAAAATATCCTTGCAGTTAACGATGTGTGGGTACATTCGCTAGCAGAAGCCGCGGACCCAGGGGCAGCTGCATTGCCGGGCAGGGGTCTCCCGTGCCTGCAAAGGCGATAAAGACTCTAAAGTGCGCATCTGAGTCGGTTTGATGAGAGAAAAGCCTTCATGACAAGAGGTTATCGGAACAGCCAATAGGAAGTCGGAAATTTTCGTATCGGATATGGAAGTATGCGATTGGCTGGCGGTGGCAGTGCCTCGTTTTCTACCGCCTCGTGGATAGAAAATCTCCCGTCTTATACTTTAACGAAGGGCTTTAAATACAAACTAATCTCAAGATTTTGTCCGTCAAACTACTTCGTCTTATAGGTAGCAAATGTGCAATATCAAATCATTCATACAGCCGGCTATGACCACCCACTCTAGTGATGAGCCTGACTCTGAGAATGGAGATATCCGCCTAGGCCCTATCGAGTCAGGTGATACGCCCCGGTTCAAGGAGCTCCTCGTCAATAATGCCTCACCGCGAAATCTGCGCATCTTTTCTCCCGCGTCGGCAGATGGACTCTTCTATGTTGTCAACTCATCATTTACACTCAACACACCACATGTAACTCTATACGCCGGGCCCGACAAGTCAGGTCCAGTCCTAGGAGTTGCCTACCTTAATCATATCGGCGGAAACACAGTTGGCATAGGCGACCCAAAAAGCAACATCAACAGCATGGTCTGGGAGAGGCTGTCTCGGGCGAGCAAATGGACGCATTCGACTTATCAGTTTGAGTACATCTTTGGGGAAGAGGGTAGGAAGTCGTTCATATGGCAACGGTTGCGCCCGAAAGTTTTTGATGACCAGGGAGATATGGAGCTCTTTGAGGATGGGAAGCCAGATGTTGTTCTAGCGAGGTATGAGAGTGTTGGGGTTTTCAAATGGAAGAAGAGGGGAAAGATGTTGATCCTAGACGGATATGGTGATGGCTGGGAGTTGATGGTTTTGCTGACTGGGTTGGCGCTAGTTGAGTTGTCAAGACGGAGGGCGAGACAGAGGCGACATTGATGGAGAAAGGAAGTCCGAGCTTTATTTGTCTTTCAAGGGTGTTGGTTTCACTTGGTATCAAATATGTAGTTGGACAAGTAATTAACTAGTACGTGCAAGATGTAATTGGCGAGTTAAACATATCTAGTTCTCCAGAGAAGTCTCGTGCTAGAATATATCACCGTAGGAGTCAAGCATCGCATCAATCGTACCACGATCTCCTAATAAATAGCAGGAAAATAGATGCGATCGATCGGTAGGAAGATAGCGGTTTACATCATGACATACGAGTAACACCACAGGTTTATAGATTAGCGTGTCTGAGTTGTCTATTGACCTGGAAGACCGAATCCGGCTACAACCATCCGAACTAAAAATTTCACCCTCAAATAACTTGAAAGATGGAAGGATTTTCGTGACATCTCCGTCATTTTTGGAATGATTATCTGGGGATGACCAGTTTAGAAATTCACTACTGGCAGTATCCACCACCGCATTCATATAGATATCTCGCGTTCCTGTTCCCAGAAACCTTCTCTACCTTCTGTAATTTAGTTCCGCTATTCAATTGACGGGTTTCCATGTCCGCTCTGCCCGTCCTGCGACAGGTATTGCTATCATTATCACTTGTAGGATAAATTTCCGTAACTAAAACAATTCAAGCACATTTGTGTAAATGGGCAATGTTCGAATTGGTTAGAAAAAGCTCTTGTAGTCTTTGCCCCTTATTCAAGTGATAATACCGTCGGTTCGTGGTATTAATGTTGATTACTTATTGAGTAGACCTCGTGCTATGAATTCTCATATTTCAAGTGTAAAACACTTACTCCATGAGGAAACTGAACCATTTACTATACGCAAAGGCACTACATTCAAACTAAGAATTATTATTGGCATCGCGCTGAGGTGGGACTTACAAGGTATCAAGCTGGGTTCCGGACTAGACCTCGGCGAATTATCAATGAAAGCTACTCATTTACATGCTACCGGAGTTGGAAGGGCACGGAGCTGGAGATCTGACCTTAAGTTGAATCAGAAAAGGTAAGCCAAGAGAGCTTGAAGTTGCATGCGCTGCTTCTACAGGAACATGAAACATCTATCTATTTCTCTTTAATCTAGTAGCAACTACTAAAACAGCTTATATATTCTTATCCTCGAAGGTAAGGGGCTCAACAGAATGACTAGGAGAGTTGTCCTCCCTCACGAACCGTAAACTACACTCAACACAGCTATACAGAAGTTTATGTCCTTCATCCAGACACAAAGCAAGGAGGATTGCAATCTATACACGGCAAAAGCCGTAAAAAAAAAAAAGCCAATCATGAATGGCAGAGCTTCCATGCCAATTATTTACGGGAAGTTTCGTGCTTGGCCTCTTGCCTGATAGGCCAAGACCTATCAGAAGTTTACTGACGCTCGTTATTTTCGACTATGGAGGACAGCTTTCAACGAAATACGGCATCAGTTTCGAAGATTATTTAAATTAGATTAGTAACATGTCTAAGATGAGAAAAGAAGTTATTCAACGCGAAGCTCCTTCTAGTGCCGTACCATTCTATTTATGCGCCTTTGCAACGCTCCTCGTATGGACTTTTTTGAAAACACTTCGGAGAAGTGCATTCTTACTAATATTTGAAAGATGTGTGTCCAGCTTCCATTAAGTATGTAATTGAATTGAGATAATACGCGATTTTCTATTTTCTATTTTTGGCACGGGCTAGGGTCTTTTCGCATTTCTGGAATTCTAATGCGGCTGTAGTTGCAGAGATTGATAAAACTATAGCTGGTCGGAACTTCTGTGTAGCAGATAGCATCTATGCTGGTTAGGTGTCACCTCTTGCAGAAGTTAGAAACGAGACCTATATTTTTTTTTTTTTGGAAGAACTATATATTCATTCGCGGCACGAAGAGCTGGGGAGAAGAGTGATATGACATATCTACTTCGCAGGGATTGCTACACACATGGAATAGCAAGTTTAGATATCCCCTGTTTAGGCAGCAAAAAGAAAACAATATAACCATGTTATTCAAGCCGTTGACTAGAAATTTTATGTACATCACCATCGGTTTCGTGCTGCTTCTTCTAGGAGGCAATTTTGCGTCTTGGTTTGAAAAATGCGACTGAGCTACAACATTATCAGTCAGACAGTCTCTCTGCCCTAGCTCAATTTGAGTTATCACCCTCCAGGTCATCACATGCCGGTTCCATTTATTCCGAATGCATTAGCAATCAATGTATGGCATATATCATAGACTTCTTCAATAGAGAGTTTTCAGCCATATTGGATAATGTCTCTACTGATGGCCGTTCGTCTTGTACATCAAGGAAGCAATCGCCGACGAACGTACCATGCAAAATGTCCAACTTGCGCTCCCTGCTGGTATGGTCATAATAGGCATCATAGTAATCATTCGGCTGTGAAAGTCGAGCAAGATCAAATTTGAGCCTGATCGTACCCTCGAGGGTTGGATTAAAAAACTCGGGGCTAGGCCGTAGCAGACAGAGAATGTTCAATTCTGCCAGATGACGATCGACGCAAAAAATGTGATCGCCTTTCTCTGCATAACTTGGAACAAGGGAAATGTAGCCATTTGATGTTTGCGCAAGTCGCCTGTCTTTAATGAGCCCTTCAAATCCAGTAAAGATGGACCATATAAGGCAATCAATCACTGTAAGGACTCTTGGCGTTGACTTCGAATATTGAATTATTCTTGGAGAACCCAGACTGTTTGGTCCATTGTAGTGATCCTTGATGCCGTCAAACTCTAAGCAGAATTTTAGTTCCCAAGGGGGTAACGACATTCTGAAACTTGGCTTATGACTTAACGTTTGCCAATTTGGGAGGATTCGTTCATCTTGGATTACCTCACGCCAGGCGTTATATATGTCGCAGTATAGCGATTCTGTTCTCCCTAGCATGCTTTCCATGTAGTAATGCATTTTGCTCATAGTGACCGGTGATTCCACCCACTCCATCCAGTCTTCCATGATAGATTTAAATCTGGTCATGAATTCTGCACGTTTTTCGGACGAAATATCCTGCTCCAAGAGTTGGGCACTGAAGAGTACGATACAATCTAATTCGTGGCCCAGACAAGCTAGAATAGCCGGGTTCTTGATCCATATAAAGTTGTGGTGGAACTTGTTGCTTTCGTCTGACACTCCTGGCCCCCATTCATCAAAAGAGCCAGGCTTACTGCCTGGAAATAGCTCAACGAGAGGCGTTGTCGACTTTGGTTCACTCCAATCAGGTGCCCATGAAGCCAGCTCTGGGAGCCTGGTAGGTGACCTCGGGTCTCCGACATGGAATAGTATGCCGTAGTTCTGAGAAGTTTCGAACACAGAACGAGCGTAATCCTCATAGACTTCTACGCATGTCATTGAATAATCAGCCTTCACAAATCTGTCATGACCATCGGAAGCGAATCCGATATGTGCGAAGATCATGTCTCTGGGATCAGTAACTCCAAGGCCCCTGCGACTAGTTATTAGCCTAAAGAGGGTAGCCTGATCACCTCCTGCAACCTTTCCCCGATGTTTGTCACGAGCTAGCTGCATTTCTGACAGAAGCTTATATCCATGCAAAACAGTCTCTCGTGTTTGGTACCCGGTGTGAAGATTTCGAATCATGTCTCTTGATTCTTCGGATGCGAAAGCTTCGACTGAGTCCGATTGCTCCGATTTCTCTTGCAACTCTTTTAAGAAACGGTACACGTAATCCCATCTCCATCTTTGCTTTCCAAGCTGAATTCGTGGATCTCTTGAGAACACAAGCTCCTGGAGAACCCACACGCGTCTGAACCACGGCTTGCTCAATATGAGATCGGCTAACTGATATTGCGTGCTTTGCACATCCACTGACGCGGAAATTAAAGATTTAGTCATCATTCCATGGTGAAGGATGTTTTCCGCCCCGGGCCCCATAGATCCGAGGTAGATAACTGTATGATGTGCTGTTTCATAGATCTTGCCCATCATGGCCACCTGCAGACCTTTCTCATATTCATCAACCTGATTGATGCAAATCGCGTCAGCCCATAGTCGCAAAGACTTGGTAGTGTCACGCAAATCGCGGAGCGCCGAGTAAAGGTTCACGGTCACGCTGAAGGGTACTCCATCGATGAGAATAGTTTGAAAATCAGTCGGATCACCCCAAACATAGGAGAGAGCAGTATAATGATCAAAGATGTCATTCTCGTAATGTAACAACGTTGTATGAATCAGGCTGCACTGCACTTTTTCACTGTCATGCAAGGCTGGCTGTAGAACTATCAGCCTGATAGCATCCGGCTCGGTGAGAGGTTGATAAGAGAATACTCGTGTAACTTGGAAGGGATCAGGGCTTTGTATTGCCATGGTAATCCCTCGTAGCAAATTAGAAATGCGCTGTTGCAACAGATACGTCCATGCACGAAAGTACTGAGGTAGAACTACAGGTGGTCTGACCACCTCGCTAGACTGACAAATGGCATCAGCGCTACAGCCGCCGACGATCAGACCTTTCCGCATAATTATCATGAACTGCATCGTACATCTCAAAGGTTCAGAGAACTTTTACCTTTTTGTGACTATCAAGATCCTACATAAAGGTATCGGTAAGCTGCGGTTCTGCCTGTGGATACCAAATTCCGCGCGGCCGCGCTTCACTCATCAGAGATTAGGTAAGATGTTGGGAGAAAAGCAAGACTCATCGAAAATGATTTAAGAGGTACAGTTGTCTCCTAGGCGTGATTGACGCGGTAAATTCGATGAATGGGAGCCAATTCATAATTTGTAAACAAAATGCAATCGTAATACGCACACCAAGTGGTCGACGAAGCATCCCATCACCTCTCAACAATATTGCGGATGCTGAAAGTAGAGAGGACATCCTGATCGAAGAAGTATGCCTCGATGAAGCAAAGAGAAGTGAAGAAATGCCAGACAGGCAGTAATCGTCTGTAGAGCCGTCTTTGACGTTGAGATACTTAAGGCACGAAGGCGCAAGAAGCCGCAGCCCTTGAAATGCAGCGACTAATTCCTCCTCCTCCCGCACCATCACTTCAGTAAACCCCGAACCACTTCGTGTTAAAAGTAGCGTTAATTTCACATATAAGACCGCTGATTAAAAAAAATCACCTTACAAACTTAATCTGTTCCGGAGACATCCAAGGTAGATCTTGGATGAAACGTTGGGTTGGAAGCCTCAGGCGATGAGTATATACTTAGACCTGCGTAGGCGTAGGCCTTCTAGCTCGAGATCTCCGAGCAAGAGTTTGAGCTCTTCTTGCCTAGTAAGTTCCTTATCAGCGCTGGCATTCAGTTGCTGATTCAAATATTCGGCTAGAATACGGAATCTGCAAGGGCAAGGGCTTGAATCTCGCGTCATCCGAGGCAGTTTCTCGGCACAATGTTCTTTCATTCTAGCTAACTTCAACCACACCATCCTCAAAGCTCACTTCCCTATAACAGGGCAGCATTACACGGCAGAGACCGAGGTGTTCGCTCATTTACGCTAAACAGCATTCAACATGACGATTGCTGTGATCGGCGCAGGTACGGGCCGTGCCCCAACTGCCGCAACCGCCGCTATCCTTGCTAACTACCGCTCAAAAATAGGTCCAATCGGGCTAGCTGCACTCAAGAACCTTCGCGAAGAGGGTTTCGAGGCTACCATCTTTGAGAAATATTCTACAATTGGTGGAGTGTGGAATTTCAATCTAGATCCTACGGTCACGTCGGTCCTGGAAAGTAAGTTGGACACTTGACAGATTACGGCTTTGCATACTCCCGACTAATACCTGGTGTAGCTACTATAGCGAACGTCAGCAGGTTCAAGGTAGATTTTTATGCTATAAAGAATGGCTCTTTCAAAAAGACACGGGCTGATCGGAGACCCTACGTAGAGCTGCTACACTGACTTCCCTGCCTCGAACGACTGGCCTGACTTCCTGACAGGCGCGCAAGTTTGCGAGTATTTAAATGCATATGCTACTCATTTCAAGCTTCACGAACATATAATATTTAATGTAGAAGTACAGAAAGTTGTTCGGAATTCTGACGATACGAAATGGGAATTGCATCTGGTGAAGAGTAAGACAAGCTACGAAATCGTTCAGTATGACAAAGTCGTATTCTGCACTGGTGCATATCAGAAGCCCTTCATGCCGACGTTTCGGGGTTCTGAGTCCTTCAACGGGAAGATAATCCATGCTCAAGCCTTCAAAAGGTTGATGACAAACTCAAGCGCTAGAGTATCTAACTAATAAGTCTTGCAGACCAGAGGAATTCATGGGAAAGAAGGTCCTCGTAAGTTCTGAAATGATGCCCCTTCCCTTTATGTTGAAGGACCAAGAGACCCTGAGCTGTGGATCTAAACCATTGTCTTTGATCTAATACTAAGTAGAAATCTAGCTCGTCGGACTCGGTAATACCGCAGCAGATACATCGACTTCCCTTGTCGGGCATGCTAACAAGATCTACGTTGCTCATCGTCGAGGGGCGAATATTGTAAGTAGTTTCTATTCCATACCATCAATACAGACAAATTAGTCTAATAATGCCATCATCGCAGTTCCCCCGGCACTGCTTAGGGAAGCCAATTGATCTGAACCTCCAAAGACGCGGCGAGCATATCAAAAACCTACGGACTGTTTACATGCCAGTTACTGCAGCAAAGCTGCATGATGACTTTGTTATAGGCATCACAAAAGATTCTTTCGGTGAAATGAAGCCGGAATGGAACATTCATCCGCCGCCATCAATCAAGACTCATTCGGCTCTGATCACAGATAACTTCATCGACTGCCTCAAAGATGGATCAATCATTTCCTGTGCCGGGCTGCGCGCCTTCACTGGAGAAGACGAGGTTGAGCTTCTTGATGGCACTCGCCTCAAGGTGGATGCTGTGATCTTCTGCACTGGGTACGAAGCCAACTTCTCTATCATGCCTGATCTGGACCCTACGCGTGCTACCTCTACCTCCGGGAACACTGAACTCAAGGCCAATATTAATTCAGGACCTTTGGCTCGGCTATACCAAAACATCTTCGATCCAAGATATCCGGACTCTATTGCATGGTTCTGCTATTGGTCCTTCACTGTCGGAGTTATCCCAATTGGCGACCTTATGAGCATGGCGTTGGCACAGATCTGGAAGGGCGCTTACAAGCTCCCTCCAGAGGCCAAAATGAATGAAGAAATCGACAAGCATCACGCATGGATCACTAAACTTGCCGAGAAGGATACTGTCTATGGCAATATTGTGCAGGAAGGGCCTTGGCAATACTTCCTGCACGATGCTGCTGGGACGGGCTGTAACGAGAACCTAGGTTATGGTCTTCAAGGCTGGCTTTTTTGGCTGAGGAATCCATGGTGGTGTAACTTGCTCATGGCGGGCGTGGATTCACCGCATGCTTTGAGACTATTTGATGGGAGAAGAAAGAAGTGGGATGGTGCAAAGGAGGCTATTTTGCAGGCTAATGAGAACGCGAAGAAGTTCATTTACTAAAGCCTCATAGAGGGACTTTAGACTATAGCCTTAACCATAGAGATAGAATAAAGCTCCTACTGGATTACTAAATCAGAGAAATACAATATGACACCCCAAAACTACACTTCGGACAATTTTCCTTGAACCAAACTCAAGTAGACAAGCACTCGGCCCCCAAAAGTGTCACCTCCCCACACGGCGCACTCCCATACCAAACATCACAAAGCGTATCACATGCTACCCCTTCGGCAACCCAAACCCTAAAATTGCCCTCGTCAGCCGGCAGCCGCCACTGCTTGGTCGTATCCCCATCCGCAATCCCCAGCGCCAGATCCGTAGCCTTGTAGCCCGCACGACACGCACACGCCGCGCGCGGATTCGGCACCGACAGTGACGGATAGATGCAGTCCTGCGCCGTGGGCCAGCTGCACATGTTTGCGCCGGGGTTCGGGTTGCAGCCGGCAGGGCACTGGGCCGGCGGAGGCGGGAGGCAGCCGTAGAGCTCTTGGACACGCGCGATGTCTTCTGCGGAGAGGTGCTGGGGGTTGTTGTGTGCGTTTGGGCCGCCCGTGAGCGTGAAGGTGCCGGGCTTGGCGAACGCGTCGTTGCGGTAGAGCATGATGCTGTTGAGGTCGAAGGCGCCGCCGTCAGCGGGGACCGGGTCGGCGATGTTGTAGTCGCCGAGGGAGACGGTGAATTGGCAGGCCCAGCCGGCGCAGTTGAGGGAGGGTGGCGCGCCGCAGTAGTTGGCGTCGGCGAAGGCAGCGGTGACTCCGAAGGGGTAGTCAATGAGGTTGGAGCAGATAAAGGGGTCGTAGATGTAGGAGTCGGGTCGCTTTTGCTCGTGGATGAGGCCGAGGACGTGGCCTGTAGGACGGTTGGTTAGTTTTGACAGGAAGGGAATTGCCTGGACTTCTCTTACCAAATTCGTGGGTTACCTCTGGAATGCCGCATCCACCGCCTGTGTCCAGTGACATCCACAGGCTGTTAGTGCCGTAGCCGATCTGGGAAGCTAAGCAGTAGCCAACGTTGGGATTATGAGCTACGATAGTAACAATACCATTCGAGCCCGCTTGGTCGTTGTCATTGGGCAGTTGGACAAAGCTGATGCACGGGACTGCATTAGTCCAAGAGGCAATAGCTCCGTTAATGTATTGAGAGAGCTGACTTTCAGTGGTGTCGTCAAAGTAGCGATAGTAGACTTTTCCGCCCGGCCAGAGATAGGAAGACCCGGGCCATCGAGAATCGGAGCGCTTAGCTGTTCTCTTAATGGGCGGGGGATAGCTTCGGCGAGAGTAAGTGGTGATATTTGTTTCTCCGGATGTGTAAGTGATGTTAATGAGGGCTTCATTGAACTCAGCTACTGTGCCGAAGATGGCATCGCCGTCGTAGGCTACAAGTCCTGTTGGCGTGTAGAACCAAGTGACTTGGCTTGTACCATTGGGGAAGCTCACGAAGCCGGTGGTCAAGTTTGTAGGAGCTATCTGAATCTGGGCTGGTGCGCCAAGAATGAGAAGCACTGTGGCCACGAAGAGTGTTGAGAAGAGTTTGGATGTAAGCATAATGGAAGATGTAAATGTTGGATAGAGATGTAATAGGGGGAAGAAATGGTAGGAAAAGACAC
>Ga0335075_10012050_pt1 | contig 13075 bp, 12 predicted proteins | sample Lox_Sample_24_FD_206723 | JGI IMG/M metagenome (GOLD analysis project Ga0335075, IMG submission 206723) | Soil microbial communities from Loxahatchee National Wildlife Refuge, Florida, United States - Lox_Sample_2.4 | ecosystem: Environmental > Terrestrial > Soil > Wetlands | place: USA... | reverse complement strand
TGGAAACTTCTCCAAGATGAAGTAGAGGTCGCCCGAAGGCTTGCAATCACCTCGCTCCAGGTCCGGGCAGCCGTCGCCACATGGCTCGACCGGCTGGCCCTTCTTTGGCCCGTCAACGTATTTGTAATTGCCAGGCCAAGCTTCTCCCTCCGGGTGCTTTTGAGTTCTCCGAATCGCCTGCATTTCAAACCGAAGGCCGTTCCCATTCGCAATCTGCACCAAGTCGCCGTGGCATTTGCAGCCACTCGGGGTCCACAACGCATACTCCGTTCGGAACACTTCTCTTGGATCGTCGTTGAGGAAAATGACGCCCAGTTGGGTAGGCTTCTCTCCATGCGCTTGTGTGATGTCCCCGGCCGGAACCCACACCACGTCTTGACCACGAAGCGTTTTCCGTTTGAATACGAAATGGTCCAACCTGCGGGGATGGCCATTTTCGTTGCCCGGCTCTGGCCCCTCGCCAATGGCAACCTTAATCGTCACTGGGAGTTTCTCGAGCGCCGAGCCGTTCTCATCGTGCGTTAATCCAAGAATACTCACTGGTTTCCTCCGTCGTTTCTGATGTTCTGCTTAACGAAATACAGAGCGATTCGAACTTCAAGCGAGCGCATTCAAAACAGAGTGAGTTGACTGTCGGTCGTAGCTTTGCGGGAACTCTTCTGAGGTATCGCCTCAACTGCCGTGCTAAGCGGCGCCCATGGGTCAGCGCCTCTGGAGCTGTCATTGGTGGGAAGCTCGGCAACAAGCTCTGGTATGGGGTCTTCTATCTCGGATGATTGCACGGCGAACACTTCGTCCTGCTTCTTCTGCAGCGCACTCCAAACGGCATCGGCCCGCTCCCCGATCCCTTTCTCGGTTACGAGTTCGCGTGCCATAGCCATCAGGATGTCGTCTTCCTCGTTGATCGCTTGCAATCCTTCCGAAGAGAACTTGCCTTCCATGGCCAATGACACGAGCAGCTTCTTGCCCATCAGCCGCAGGCAGCTTTCCTGCATCGTTTCGGCGTAATGGAGAAACTTCACCTTCACGGGGAGCCGCTGCCCAATTCTCCAGCTTCTCCGGCTGGCTTGGCGAAGCACGTAGACCGAGTATCCGGTCTCGTAGAACAAGATCGTGGGAAAGTCGATTAGATCGAGCCCGGTCTGGACCAATTTCGGATGGCAGATGACCACCTGGACGCCCCCGCGGAGCTGCCGATCATACCAGCCCTCCCGCGATTCAGGCGGCACTTCGGTCGTCAACACTGCGACCCGGATGCCCTCATTTGCGAGAATGCGCTCTAGGCGCCGGGTTACATCTCGCTTCTGCGTGTACACCGCGTAAATCTGGCAGCGACGACCACGCGCGAGCTCCGCTTTTACTTCTTCCAACAAGCGGCGCTCCTTCGCGTAGACCAGCCTCTCGTCCAGCTCCAGTGTCTCTGCAATCAGGAATCTCTCTCTCCGCTGCGTTTCCGGGTCATACTCCCAGCCATACAGATTCCCCAACCGAAACGGCCGGTCTGGATAGAGAAGCAAGGCGTTCAACACCACACTCATCACTGACTGATTCCCGCGATGCTCCTTCAGCGCAGTTTTTACGTCCTCTTCAAGTTTCTTGTAGGCTTGTTTCAGCGGAGCATCCATCTCCACGCTGACGACTTCCTCCCGGTAGGGCGGCAGCGCCTCCGAGATGTCCTCCAGAGAAATGAACGCTCCCAGGCTCATCAGAAACCGGCCAAAGAGCAGCGGCGACGCTCCCGGTCGCCTGCGGATGCGCTTTGTGACGCGCGCCTCTGAGCAAGCATTATCGGCTGGCTCAATTACAGTGATCTTCTCGAGCAGACCGTAGGTTTCAGTGAAAGCTCGTACTCCAGCTTCGCCATATTCGAATCCTTCAGCGACCATCTTCGATGGTTCCACACGGTAGAGAATGTTGAAGACCTCATCGGCGTAGCCGCCAAGCAGTGTGCCCGTCAGCACCACAGTCCGTTGCGCGCAAGCCGCCAGCGTCCCGAGTGCGTTTCCCTGGGCCGTATCTCCTTTCAACTCGTGTACCTCATCTGCGATGGCGTAGTCGAAGAAATCCGGCATATACCGCCCGATGAAATCGACGGGAGCGAAGCGTCGGGTTTTGGTTCCGTCCGCCTGCCACAAGGCGCTGTACATTGCTCGTCGCAATTCTGCGGACTCGTCACCGTTCGTGGCACCTAGAATCTCGCTCAGCTTGGCCTTCTTGAAGTCGGCTGACAGCAATCTCTCGCCATCCTCACCCAAGCAAATCGGGCAGCCGGTATCGGAATTCACGACGCTTCCTTGGTATCGCCCACATCGGGCGTGCCCGTACGCATGCCGCCAGAAGTAGCTCAGCTTTCCGCGCTCACGCCCCACAATGAACAAAGCGGGAAATCCGCAGATTGAGTCCCACCGCTGGCGAGCAGTGCGGGCAGTTTTCCGCAGCCGTAACTCGGTCAGGGTGGTGCGCAACCCTTCCCGCACAATTCGGCCGTGGCGCAGTCTGACTTCGTTGACTCCAGCGTGGTTCACGGAACTCGTTGGAGTGCGAAGTCCATCGATGAAGAAGACACGCACGCGGGGCATAGTCAGAAACGCCTCGCGCGCCCACTTATCAACCAACTGGGGCGGAACCATAGCCAGGGCGCTGAAGGGCTTGCGGTCGCTATGTACGTGAACAGCACCCAGCGAGATCAGCGTCTTTCCAGTACCGCACTCGGCGATGACTGCTGCGCCACGCGCTTGATTCCAGCGCTTCACCACACCCATGATCGCGAGCGTCTGTGCTGGAAACGGCTTCCGGAGGAGATGCGCGACGAGCGGCGACGCTGCATCGTCAAAGCTGTGCAGTGGCGGATACGTCTGAAGAATTCTCTCGCCCAGTTCTGGCGCCCAGGCACGCAGATAGGAGGAGATCGAGTCGATGTCCTTCGGCAAAGGCATGGTCTTTTCCTCATGGTTCGTTCAGTCGATGCAGAAAAGTGGTAGATCGGAATAGTTCAGGCGGCAGCGGCGAGGGTGGATTCGATGATCTCCCTTGGAATTTCAGCAGTTGTCAGATAGATGTCAGCATGCCGTAGGAGCGCGGTGAACGCGATGCCATCATCGCGCACGACCATCTGAGAACACTCCACGGCTGCAATGTGGCTCTCCGAAACACGAAAATCCGATGGGGCTATCAGGGTCTCCTTGCTATCCGCTCCAAAGCGACCGAGAATTTCCTCTAATGCTGCGGTCGGCGCGTCAATCTCGCCCGGCTCGGCCGGATGCACGGCCCAGGGACTGAAATACTCCGGCGAAGAGTCCCAGTAATACGTCTCATAGAGCGAGCAATCGAGGGCCTTTTGGTCGCTAAGGATATTGATGCGCCGCAGCATGAGCTTCGCAAGTTCCTCACTGATCTCAACAGCTGCATAATCGCATCCGCCGTCGTAATCCGGGTTGCTACTCCACACTTTCAGAAGGACTCGCATTACCGCCTCCTTCAGCCAGAGTGCCCGTGCCATGCATGAGTTGCGGGCATTCGCTTTGTTGTAAGTTCGACTGTTCCAAGAGAGGGCGTGGCAAGTTCCAGGAGACCGAACCGTTCTCTTGCGGTATTCGGATGAAGCGTTCTCTGAGGGCTCGACCAATCCATTTCATAAACGTTTGCTTATTTCCTTTGACAAGAAGCGGTGAGCATCCGAGCCCCACCAATGGGGTAAGCGACTTCCGTTGATTGAGTTCTCTCATGAACCACGGGGCCCACTCCGGCACCGCAGGCAAACCATACCGGTACGCAATGCGATAAAGCACAAACAGCGGATCGGCGTCCCACAAGACTGTGCGGCCGCCCTCTCGGTCCACTCCCGGTTTTGTCTTGAATAATTCAGCAGAGACGGCGACCAAGTGCCGGATCGGGCGCTTTCTGCCCGGAACCATCACACTACCGCGAAAACATTGGGCCTCGGCCCCAAGACAAGCGGCGATGCTTGTGTGGTTAGGTAGTTGAATCTGGAACAAAGCGCCCTCGGTTACGGCCGCCCAAAGTGCGCCGATCTCCGAATCTCCTCCGACCATCGAAATCAAGTGCGCGTTTGCTTGGCCTCGTTCATCCCTTGCCGGCTCCAGAATGGCGCGGTCAACGTGGACACGAACACGAGTCGTCGTGTCCTTCGTGCGCTTGGTAAAGTCCAATATTCCAAACCGCTCGTGTGCGTTTTGCATCCCCTGTTTCCTCCAGCCATTAACGCTTGGCATTCATAAACGAAACGGTCGATACGTCAGGTATCTGTCGGCCACTCAGACAAACGTCTTTTAACTTCGTGGAGTTGTGGTTGGGATTCGTGCTGTAGAGCTCGCGGCGCTCTCTTAATAGCTGCAGGAGAAGCACCGAATTGCACGATACAATTGATGGCGAAATCCGACAGAATTGAAAGCGAGAGATCGAGTGCAAACAGTTGAGATCGAGGGTTACGCAGGCAAACCGATTCATTCGCTGAGCGATTGGGAGGAGCATGCGATGCCCCCGGACCGTAAACGGAAGCATTGGACACCGGGTCGAAGTGCATGCGAACTTGGCAGGGTTTGGACGGCCAACGGAGAACCTGAGACGCCAACGGAGTTAACGCAACTGCTCAATTCGCACGACGCCACGAGGGGCACCGTAATTCGCAGGGGGATGACTGAGTACGAAACCCAGCTACCGCCGGGGCCAAGCGGCCCACGGTGTCACGACCTTGTATTGCTCGCCGAGCAAGGCGATTCCACTTCCACGATCTGCGTCGAGGCTAAGGCCGATGAACCTTTCGGTGGCACACTGGCAGAAGAACTGCAGAAAGCTAGAAAGCGGCCCTCTACAAGATTTCCAGAGAGGCTTGATTGGCTCACCCGCTCGTTGCTCGGACTTCCCGCATTCAGCGATGAAGGCCACGAGACCTTGTCTAATCAAATCCGCGGGCTGCCGTATCAGCTTTTCGCCGCAATCGCTGGGACGCTACTAGAAGCCGAGTTTCGGCGCAGCACTAAGGCGGTCCTGGTGATTCACGAGTTTCGGACGGAGAAAACGGAGGACAGGAAGATTGAACACAACGCCAGAGAACTCGAAAGCTTTCTTCGCTTTTTACTGCAACAAAATGGCGCAATTGACGACAACTTCAAGCTCCGTTACGGTCAGCTGATCGGTCCTCTACCATTCATCGAACGGGACGTCACAGGAGTGCGCAAGATGCCGCACGGCATTCCTCTCTTCGTCGGGAAAATCAGAACCGACCGCACTGGCATATGCACGCGTAACCCAGAAGGCTAGGATCGGAAGACGCGAGCGTCGCGGCAACGTTCAATGCGCAGTGGCTTCGTTCGTCTTGCGGCATATCCTTTGCTGGGCACTTCTCTTGATCGCGGCCACAGCAGCTGAATATACCGTCCAGTATTCTCTCGCGTCTTCCAGCTCGGAGGATTGGACCACGCCGCCGAATTCCACTCGTACAGCGGGATAGCTGCTCTCATGCAAGGCTTCGGAGTAATGCCATTCCTTCCCATTCGAAACAATGAGGTGGTCGCCGAATGCACCGGGGCACGAGCCATTGCAGACCAAGAAAGGTACGTCCGTCAGCGCGGTCAGATCATCATAGTGTCCGTTGTTGGCTTCCTCATCCACCATAACAACCGCGCCCGAGATTTCATTTCCGTCTACCGTCAATGCCTTTGATCCTTGGCCTTTGTAGCCCATCTTTTCGAAGATGTCTTTGTCTCGCTCGGCGCAAACGAGTGTTGAGTAACACCGATCACCCATGGTTTGTCTCCCCTCTTTGGTGGGCCAGTTACTTCAAGGTGGTGATCTCCCCTGTGCAAAAGACTACTGTCAGTTCGTTCGAGAACCGCTCTTTCTCTCGAATCACCGTCTTTCCGTCCTCTTCCTCTTCTGACTTGTCTACCAGCTTGACCGACTGCCAGTGCGCGATATGGCGCGTTTCACCTTCGCCGAAAATACCGTTGAGCATTCCGGCTGTGCAAAGCAATCCGACATGCCCTCCATGCAGAGGCGTCAACGGTCGGCCGCCGACGTCAGATTGCTTCGCGATAAGAACGGCCGAGGCCTGCCGGTAGGCAGACGACCTCGGAAGAAGGTCCTCTATTTGGTCCAAGGGCAACCCCCGATAAGCCATCCGCACAGGCTCCCCCGGTGGAATCGCGTACAGATGTTCTGGCTCCGCAGGTAACGGCGAGAGTCTATCCGGGTCGGTCGCCAGAGACTCGAACTGCATTCGGGCGCGCGTGATTTCGGCATCCGGAACTCGATCCCTTTCGGCCCGCGTGCGTCGCACTCCCATCACAGCGACTTGCTTGTATTTCGCGCTCTCGGGCTCCGTGAGCCGGTGGACGCGAACGTCGCGGAATTGATGCGCCAGGACCTGACTGCAATCGTGGATGTAGCGCCCAGGGATAACCATCACTAAGACCCCAGTGCGCTTCAGCCAGCGATACACATGCTCGAGGAACAGCCGCTCCATGCGCTGCGATCTTTCCTCGCCGATCTCGAAGTCATACGGAGGGTTCAAATAGATCAGCGAGAACGATTCCACTGGGCACTGCACGTCAAAGCAGTTACCGTGGATCACCTCAATTCCTTTGTTTCGAGCCTGACTGGCGCGCCCTGCATCAAGCTCGACGCCGTACCGCAGAACTCGTCTCTCTGAAGCAATCCCTACGAAAGCCGCTCCGTCTCCTACGCAAGGGTCCAACGCGCAGCACTGCTCGTCCGGAAACGCCAAGAATCTTCTGATCCTCTCCGCCTCTGGAAGTGGCAGAGGATAAAACCCAAGACGCGCTCGCCCAGCAAGACGCATGGCAACCTCCGAAACGGGGAATGTTAGCGGGACAGAAGCCGATCTCAAGATTCCTAAGCACTTCCGCCCGCTTTATTCGGGGCTCTGACGGTATTCTTTGAGTTTGCGGTAGAGAGTGGTTTTGCCTATTCCAAGTATGCGCGCGGCGGTGATTTTGTCTCCCTCGGTCACCTCCAGCGCTTTCAAAATGGCGCTGCGTTCCAGCGCCGCTAGAGACTGCGTGTCCGCCGGCGAGCAATAGCCAGGGATTTTCGCTGGCATTGGACAATCGCAACCATCTTCGTTCTGCAACACCGGCCCTGAGCCAAGCGCGAGGCAGCGCACCACGAAATTCTCGAGTTCCCGCACGTTTCCTGGCCAGTTGAGGGAGCCGACAAAACGCCAGAAATCGTCGGAAATGCTGTCGATGGGGCGTGCTGGGTCGGCGTGTTTAGCAAGGAACGCCACCACCAGAAGGGGAATATCGACTTTTCGTTCGCGGAGAGGCGGCACCTCGATCGGGATTACGTTGAGACGGTAAAGAAGGTCGCTTCTGAAAGTTCCTTTGTCGACAGCGTTCCTCAAGTCGCGATGCGTAGCCGCAATGAACCTGACGTTGACTGGCCGAGCGTGCGCGGAACCGACCGGCCGGACTTCACGCTCTTGAATGACGCGCAGAAGCTTCGCCTGTAGCTCGATCGGCAGTTCTCCGATTTCATCCAAGAACAGAGTGCCTGTGTCAGCGGCCTCAACCAGCCCCCTCGCAGCCGCATCCGCGCCGGTGAAAGCGCCGCGTAGATGACCGAACAATTCCGATTCGATCAGAGTCGGCGAAAGCGATGAGCAATCTACCGCAATGAAGGGAGCGCGCTGGCGGGAACCCAAACTATGAATACAGCGCGCTACGAGCTCCTTCCCCGTGCCAGTCTCGCCGACAATCATTACCGGAAACAGACGGTCCGTTGCCTTGCAGATCAGATCGTGAATCATTCGCATCGGCGGGGAAACGCCGATGAGACCTCCGGGACTAACCACGGACGCCAATTGGGCTTGCAGCGAGCGGAGGTCTAGATTTTGCGGCTCCGGAACCCAGGGATGATTGATGGTCAGCACCCCGTGTCCGTAAGGGACGTCTTCCGCGAAATAACCTTCTCTCGACATATGCACCGCCTTTTCCTACCTTGTAGGTCGGAACGGAACCGAATGCCACACTGGTGGAGTTCCGCCGGTTGATTTGCGGACACGGAAATCGCTAGCGACTGCCACTTATTTGGCAAGACACTCGTCCGCTGCTAGAGTCCGCGACGAAATGGCTACGACGATTCCAGTCAAGCCAGACAGGCAGCCTAAGGGCTGTCAACGGATTGTTCTCAAGACGTGTCCCAAAGGCGCCAAAACCGAATGCAATTTTGCAGATGGCACTTCCATCCTGGTCTCGAATTTCTTGGCATCCTTTGTTCACGCTGGCGATGAACTGCTTTTCTCTCTTGAGCCTCAGGCGGCCAATGCAGGCACGGAAATCTACATTCGCAACACAAATACTCAAGAACGAAGGCAGGACACATTTCAGGTCGAGATTGGCTATGCAACACAGCCCAAGAAAGACAAGGGAGGAAATCTGTTCGTTTCCGCGGAGGTGGTCGGCGGTCGTCTTGGGATCGCTGCCATTCGCCTGCGTTGTGAGGCACTGAAAGATTATTTCTACGTTGGCAATCGTCGTCGCGCGTGGGATCGACAGCCCTCTTTTTACGAACTTCTGCGAGTCGATCCCAACGCGGCGCCGTCCGAACTGCGCCTCGCCTTCAAACTTCGCACACTTGAACTCCGCGCAGCCCAGGCACCAGTCGGCGACCTTCGCGCACTTGAGCGAGCCTTCAATATCCTTGCGCATCCAGAGCTGCGGGCTTGTTACGACGCTCTCCTGAGTGATCCCGGAGCACCCGCACTCTTTCCATACGGCGGCTTTGGTTCCTTGCTGGTTGCCGGAGATCGCTCGCGTGATGGGACGATCTTCTATGCTTCCCGCATCCTCTCGTTTTTGCCCGAACAGATGACGAAGCGCATGCAAGTCCCGCTGCGGAACTGCGCATTCTACGAGGACAGAGCAGTGTACAGAGACACGCGCCGGAGGCTGGAAATCACGTTTGATCAGGCTGCAATGCCCCTGTTATGGGATTCCACATGGAACCAGTGGAAACACTTGCTTTGCGCCAAGGTCAGCGTTAAGGCGGCCTTCATTCAGAGCGGAAAATATCAGCACCGCAATGAGGCATGGCATCTGGTCAAGTGGGAAACCGCACTGCCGAGCCGCACTGAAGCTACTCTCCCGATCAGCATCGCTGAAGAAATTAACGAAGCGCGACAGACCCACCATCGCTTCGGTCAATTCTCGGAAGCTTTCGATCGAATTCGGACGCGCACCGAATCCGCGCCAGTTGAAAGAGCCGACCTGCAAAAGCTCTGTGCCGGGTTAGGCATTCCCGGAGATTTCGACGTCGCGTTGATCACATGGAAGGCAGATTACGATGCCGTTTACTACAGGCAGCTTTGCAAGCGAGCTCGCCAACTCTACCTGTTCCGCTCGGAGTACATCTTCGACCTTGAAAGGGCGGTGATTGTCGAGATACCCCAGCTCGGCCACGCCACCTATCTATTCTCCAAGCCGGCCAGCATGACCGAGTTCTTGGCTCTCTATACGATGGTCACGAGAGAAGACATCCTCCAGAACCGCGGCAACGTAGCTGAGAAGCTCGGCTTCTTGGGCCGAATTATTCACGGCCTCAAGCCACAGGCATGGTTGAAGGAATTGAAGGTGCGACTTGGTGAGGTTGTGGACTATGCCGAGGCTGCCGAATAGGGGGTTTGAATGTGTCTGTGGAATTGCCCTTCAGAACGGAACCGCTTCGCTTTCCGCATCCGTGGTGCTAATCGCTGCGTCATGATTCTTGTCGCTATGGCTCGATGCCTTGGCTCCGCCAAGAACCCGGAGAGACGCGACGACGACCTCAGTCACTGTCTTTGTCCCACCTTCCCGATCCTCGAATTGCCGCGTTTGCAGCCGCCCTTCGACAAAGACTACGGTCCCTTTCGCCACAAACTGTTCGGCAATTTGCGCCAGTTTATCCCAGGCGACGCAGCGAACCCATTCCACGCGCTGGGTTCCGTCCTTCTTGCTGCGGAATGGCCGATTGATGGCGAGCGAGAAATTCGCGACAGATTTACCGCTTGACGTGGACCTCACCTCTGCATTCTGCCCTGCGTTCCCGAGCAGAATGACCTTGTTCACTCCGATATTCGACATGATGTGTGCCTCCATTTGGCGAAAAATCCAAAGGTAGCCATGAAACTAGGGTTCGGCGCAAAAAGAATCCACGGGCCAAAGAGCCCCTCGATTGCATCGATTTTGGGAGGGGTCCACCATACAAATATCGGTAAAACAATGAGTTGTAGTTGGCTTCCAAGCCGCCATGCTGAGAGCTTTGATTATTCATCTCAAGCCTGCACGTTCCCGGATTTGACGTCACCGCCGACCAGCCTAAGATTCGCCGCTGGATCAGTGCTTTCCGCAATCAAGAATAACGTCTCGTAATCGGCAAACGGAAAAGCCATGAGCGAAGCGGCCCTTAAGGATCTGGCGAGTTCAACTCCACCCACCGAATGCCCGATGACAGTCAGGGAGGCGGCAAAATACCTTGGTGTGAGTCCCCAGACTGTGTATCTTTGGGTGGAACGGAGGCAGATTCCCCATCTCCGCGTAATGGGTCGGAACATCCGGTTCCTCAAGTCGGATCTCGAGCCATTCCGCGCGTCATTCAGACAGGAGATGGAGAATGTCTAAGCCAAAGAAACGCGATGGGGCTGTTTATACACGTAGTGATGGCAAGATCCTGTGGATTCGATACTGGGACCGAAACGGGAAGCTCAGTAGAGAGTCCACCCACACTGCAGACTGGGATGAGGCCAACCGAAAACTTCGGGAACGGCTTCAAGCCCGGGACGGCAACCTTTTGGAGGTGATTCGCAAAGGAGAGGCCCTAAATTTCGGAGAGTGGGCGGATTCGTTCCTCAAGAGCTATTCCAAACCGCCCATACGCGCCGCCAAGACCCATGAGGCGAATAGCCGCTGCATAGCCCACCTGCAAGCTGTGTTTGGGGACAGCAAGCTGGTGGATCTCACAGCCGACGCAATCGAGCAGTACCTGCGCGATCGTCTGGAGCAGCGAGTTCGCATCAGGTTCAATGGCGGCTACCGAGAAAAGGGACGCCTCAAATCGTCGACTGTGCACCAGGAGTTTCGGGTTCTCAGGCGTATGTTAAACGTGGCGGTCCGCAAGAAGTTGCTCGCCGCCAACCCTTGTTCGGGAGTGGAATTTCCGGTCACTGTGAAGGGCCTGTTCCGACCGCACTACGTTACATGGTCGGAGCAGGAAAGGATTGAATCACAGGGGCCGGAATATTTGCGCAACATCGTGCGGATCATTACGGAAACGGGGTTGCGAGTCTATAAGGAACTGGCTCCGACGAGGAAGGATCAAGTGGACCTTTCTAATGCGGTCGTTTGGATTCCAGACTCCAAGACTCCGAACGGTACAGCTGAGGTTCCCCTGACTCCCTTGGCACTCGATGCCTTCCGGAGGCAAATGGCCATTGCAGGAGATAGTCCATTTCTATTTCCGAGCGATCGGAATGAGAGCGGACACCAAACCACATTCAAGACGGTTTGGGCCAAAACGCTTCGGCGGGCAAAAATCCCTTACTTCCGAATCTACGACCTTCGGTCAACCTACGCTACACGGTTGAGTGCTGGAGGAGTGGCGGATGAATGGGTGACTCAAATGCTGCGCCAGGGAGACGCGCAAGTCTTCAAGAAATATTCCCAAATGAAGTTGCAGATGAAGCGCGAGGCCCTGGAAAAGCTTAACCGCCGAGCCGGAGAAATGGCGCCGGTGGCGGCGGAGCCAATGTGCACGGTCACGATTCAATGAAAACACGGCACGAATAAATGCACGGTAAGCGCACGGTCGAGGCCAAAAACGGTGAATAGAAGCAGGCAGAAAATTGGAAAGTCCCTTAGAATGAGTAGTGCATTTCATGTCGGGGCGTAGCGCAGCCTGGTAGCGCGCCTGCCTTGGGCGCAGGAGGTCTGGAGTTCAAATCTCCACGCCCCGACCACTCCATTCACGACACGTGATTCACTCCAAGGAAGTCGTGCGGCCATGTGATTTTCAGCTAGCAGATATGATTTAATCTTGAGCATGGAGCAAGCAGCAATCAGCCCGCGCCCTGTGGTGGGCGCGATCATCGTGGTGAGCGGGCTCGCCGTGTCGTTCCTGCTCTGGCTGCTGTACGTGCATCGCGCGTCCGCAGATTTCGCGGGGCGCTGGATGTTTTTGCCGGCGCTCAACGCGCTGCTGAATGGACTGTGCGCGATAGCGCTGTGCGTGGGATTCTATTTCATCAAGCATCGCAACCGCGAAGCACACCGCAGGAGCATGCTGCTGGCCTTCGCGTTCTCTTGCGCCTTTCTCGCTAGCTACATCACGAACCACGCTCTACACGGCGACACGATTTTTCCCGGACACGGCGGCGTGCGCACGATCTATCTTTCGATTTTGGCGAGCCACATTGTTCTTTCGATCGTGGCACTGCCGATGGTGCTGACGACGTTCTTTTTCTCGCTGACGGGCCGCTTCGCGATGCACCGGCGGATCGCTCGCGTCACGTTTCCGGTCTGGCTCTACGTCTCGGTCACCGGCGTGGTGGTTTTTGTGTTTCTCAAGACGTACGCGTATTAGCGCTGCCGACGCTCCTGGGCCGAAGCGCGCGAACATAACTTTCGGGCGCGGCCATCAAGCCGCGCGCCGGCGATTCCGAGCAGCCTTTCGCGCAGCCCTTTGCAGCTCCGACTTGCCCTTGGTGTGGACGGCCTTGCGAGCAGCTTGGCTGCGCGCTGCAGAGCCGCGTCGCCGCGCGCTCTGATGCGCCTGCTCGGATAGCGCCTCGTGGGACGCCGAACGCCTGCTTTCACGTCTCAGCGCGCCTTCGGTCGCTCGCGATCGTCTCTTCGAAACGCTTTTTGCGGAGGACCTTCCACGGCGGAGGTCGCGTTGAGCCTGACGGCGAACCTTCGATGAGCCCCGCTTCGGCGCGGGAAGCTTTATGCCCGCGCGGCGAGCTTTCGATAGCCCGATCGCGATCGCCTGCTGCGGGCTGCGCGCTCCGTGCTTGCCTTCGCGCACGTGCTCGATCTCTTCGCGGACAAACTCGCCCGCCTGG
>Ga0335075_10012049_pt1 | contig 13076 bp, 11 predicted proteins | sample Lox_Sample_24_FD_206723 | JGI IMG/M metagenome (GOLD analysis project Ga0335075, IMG submission 206723) | Soil microbial communities from Loxahatchee National Wildlife Refuge, Florida, United States - Lox_Sample_2.4 | ecosystem: Environmental > Terrestrial > Soil > Wetlands | place: USA... | reverse complement strand
GGTCCCCGTGCGTCAGCTTCGCCGAGAGCAAGGTGCTCGACATCGGCGGCTTCTACCTGGCCTCCATGGGCTGGACCAACCCGACGCCGTGGAACACGTTCCGCGAGGCGCCCGAGGACGTGCTGGCGACCAAGATCGACGCGGTGGTCTCGTCGATACCCGACATGAGCCGGGCGGTGTTCAACTTCCACGCGCCGCCGTACGGCACCGGGCTGGACGAGGCGCCGGCCCTGGACCAGAACATGCGGCCGGTGCTCGGCGGCGCGGTGATGAAGCCGGTGGGCTCGACCGCGGTAAAGGCGGCCATCCTCAAGTACCAGCCCGCCCTGTCGGTGCACGGGCACATCCACGAGAGCAAGGGCGTGTGCAGGCTCGGCCGCACGCTCACGATGAACCCGGGCAGTTCCTATACCGACGGCGTGCTGCAGGGCGCGGTGCTCGACCTCAACGAGAAGAAGGGGAAGGTAAGCCGGTACATCCTGGTCAACGGCTGACGGCGCGGCCCTTGCCCCCTTTTCTGGCCGGTCCGGCCAACTTGGCCGACCACACTTCGCAGACGCCCTCAAAGCCCTATATTGGCGCTAGGCGCCCCAAACGTCTACAGATGTCGTGGTTTGCAACAATACGTCAAACCAACCACAATACGGTCGAAACGGCACAAACCTGGGATAACCGGAGGAATATATGACGGCAGGAGCACTGGGCGAGGAGAGACCAACTCTCTTCCTCCGCAACGCGACGGGCCTGGTCCGTGGCTGGTCGGTCAGGGACTCCATGATCTACGCCTGCCTGTCCACCAACGTGGTGACGCTGGGCATGGTCGAGTGGGCGGTGCAGGCGGACTTCCCGCACGGCGACCTGCTGACCTCGATCCTCATCTCGGGCGTGTGGGTCTCATTCCTCGTCCTCGCGTACACCGGGCTCGTCGTGACGATCCCGCGGGCCGGCGGCGACTACGTCTGGCAGAGCCGCATCCTCGGCAGCGGCGTCGGCTTCGTGATGGCCGCCACCGGGTGGTGGTTCATCCTGTGGCTGTGGGCGCCGATCTACGGCGCCGTGCTGTCCGAGGAGTTCTTCCAGCCGATCTTCGCCACGCTCGGCACGCAGAGCCAGGCGGCCTGGTTCGCCAGCTCGAACGGCAAGTTCGTGGTGACGCTGATCACGATCGTGCTGGCCGGGCTCCTGGTCTCCGTGGGTATGGCCGGCTACGCCCGGATACAGAAGTGGTGCTTCTACGGCGGCCTGCTCGGCGCCGCCATCTTGATCATCCTGCTCCTGGTGTCCAGCCGGAGCTCCTTCATCTCCTCGTTCAACCTGGAGACGCACAAGCTGTTCGGCATCAGCAACGGGTACGCCTCGGTGAACAAGGCGGCGGCTACGGCCGGCTACACCGCGCCCTCGTTCGGCGGCGGCTCGTTCGGCCAGAGCATGCTGCTGGTGCCGCTCATGATGTTCTACCTGCTGTGGCCGAACTGGGGCACCACGCTGTACGGCGAGGTCCGCGGGGCCAGCGACTTCAAGCGGGTGTTCGGCGGGATGTTCGCTGGCCTGTGGACCACGGTGCTGCTGTCGGTCGTGTTCCTTGCGCTGTTCGCCAAGACGTTCGGCTGGGCGTTCTACCTGAACATCAACTCGGGCTTCGATCTGGTCAGCAAGTCCGTGCTGCCGATCTTCCCTTACCCGGTGCTAATGGCGGGCTGGCTGGTGCACAACTCGGCCTTCCAGGTCATCCTGATCCTGCTGTTCAGCCTGTGGTTCTTCGGCTGGGTGGGGACGCTGTTCCTGTCCTCGACGCGGGTGATCTTTGCCGCCGCCTTCGACCGGGTGCTTCCCGACGCGGCCGCGCAGGTCTCGGAGCGACGCCGGGTGCCGTTCTACTCGCTGGTGCTGATGCTGCTGCCGGCGGTGGGGCTGGGCGCGCTTTACGCGTACAACTCGACGTTCGCCACCTACACGCTTGACGCCACGCTGGTCATCGCGGTGACGTACCTGTTCAGCGCGATCGCGGTGGTGATCTTGCCGCTGCGCAAGCCGGACCTGTGGTACGCCTCGCCCGCCAGCAAGGTCAAGCTGTTCGGCGTGCCGGTCGTGCCCGTGGCCGGCGTCATCACGATCGCGCTGCTTGTCTACAACCTGTACGAGTGGCTGTCGAACGACACGTACTTCGTCAACAACCACGACTCGCTGATCTACATGGGCGGCATGTACGTGCTGGCCATCCTCATCTACGTGATCGCGCGCATCGTCCGTAACCGCCAGGGCATCGACCTCGGCCTCATCAACAAGGAGATTCCGGTCGAGTAGCTCGACGCTTGGGTTACCGTGGGCCGTTACCTGTGCTATGCCACGGGTAACGGCCCACGATCTTTGCTGGAGGCTCGGTGAGCGGGCAGACAGTGCTGGTGACGGGCGGGAATACCGGGATCGGGCGGGCCATGGCGCTGGCGCTGGCGGGACAGGGGGCGCGAGTGTACGTGGCGTGCCGGTCGGCGGCTAAGGGCGAGGGGGCGGCGGCCGCGATCCGGGCTGCTACCGGCAACGAGGCGGTCTTCTTGCTGCCGCTTGACCTGGCGGACCTGGCCTCGGTGCGGTCGTGTGCGGCTGGTTTCCTGGCGTACGGAGAGCCGCTGCACGTGCTTGTGAACAACGCCGGGGTCGGGGGAGCGCGGGGGCTGACCCGCCAGGGATTCGAGCTGACGTTCGGTGTCAATCATCTGGGGCACTTTCTGCTCACGCAGTTGCTGCTCGACCGGCTGGTTGCGAGTGCGCCGGCCCGGGTCGTGACCGTGTCAAGCGACTCGCACTACTCCGCTCGCGGCATCGACTTCGACGCGCTGCGGCGGCCCGCACGCGGCATCACCGGGATGCGCGAGTACGCCGTCTCCAAGCTGTGCAACGTGCTGTTCTCGCAGGAGCTTGCCCGCCGTGTTGCCGACACCGGGGTACACACGTATGCGCTGCACCCGGGCGTGGTGGCGTCGGACATCTGGCGGCGGGTGCCGTGGCCGGTTCGGCCGCTGGTGACCAGGCGGATGCTTTCGGTTACTGATGGCGCGGCGACGTCCCTGTACTGCGCCACCTCGCCCGAGGTGGCCTCGGACAGTGGCCTGTTCTACGATTCGTGCGCCCGGCGCGACCCCAGCCCGGTGGCGACCCCGGAGCTCGGCCGCGAGCTGTGGCAGCGCAGCGAGACGTGGACCGCTGCGTACGATGAATCCGGGGCAGCATGATCGTCTTGTGCAGCGGGCAGTAAACCTGCCTAGGCTTTTGTCGCTAGGCCTTGTCGCTGTGCCGTTGTCGCTGGGCCGTTGTCGCTGTGCCGTTGTCGCTATGCCTTTGTCGCTATGGGGGCGCTTGGATGGATCTTCCGGTCAACCCGCCGGTGGCGCCGATGCTGGCCAAGCCGGTGGACGCCATCCCGGGCGGGGACTACGTGTTCGAGCCGAAGTGGGACGGCTTCCGGTCGATCGTTTTCCGCGACGGGGACGAGGTGGAGATCGGCAGCCGGAACGAGCGGCCGATGACCAGGTACTTTCCCGAGATCGTGGCGGCAATCCGGGCGGAGCTTCCTGACCGCTGCGTGATCGACGGGGAGATCGTGGTCCCCGACGCCTCCGGGCGGCGTCTTGACTTCGAGGCGCTACAGCTGCGCATCCACCCGGCGGCCAGCCGGGTCGGGCTGCTTGCTGCCAAGACTCCGGCCCACTTCATCGCGTTCGACCTGCTCGCGCTGGGTTCCTCGGACTATATGGAGCGGCCCTTCGCCGAGCGCCGCGCTTTGCTCGAGCGCGTGCTGGTTTCCGTGGCCCCGCCCATTCACCTCACGCCTACGACCACCGACCGCGCGGTGGCCGAGCGCTGGTTCAGCCAGTTCGAGGGGGCGGGCCTGGACGGGCTGATCGCCAAGCCCGCTTCTGGCGTGTACGAGCCGGACAAGCGGGTGATGAAGAAGATCAAGCACGAGCGCACCGCCGACTGCGTGGTGGCAGGCTACCGGGTACACAAGAGCGGGGAGGGCCGGATCGGCTCGCTGCTGCTCGGCCTCTACGCCGACGACGGTCGCCTGGCCAGCGTGGGCGTCATCGGGGCGTTCTCGATGCAGCAGCGTGCGGCGCTGTTCGGGGAGTTGCAGCCGCTGGTCACGGGCTTTGAGGGACATCCGTGGGACTGGGGGCAGCATGAGGCCGGCCAGCGGACCCCGCGGGCGGCCATGTTCAGCCGGTGGAACGCGGACAAGGACCTGTCGTTCGTCCCGCTGCGGCCCGAGCGGGTGGTCGAGGTGCGCTACGACCATATGGAGGGGCCGCGGTTCAGGCACACTGCCCAGTTCGTGCGGTGGCGACCGGACCGGGAACCGCGCTCGTGCACCTACGCCCAGCTGGAAGAGCCGGTCGGCTTCGACCTGGCCGAGATCCTCGCGGGCCAGTCCTCGGGCCGCTCCTCTGGTTCCTCCTCGGGGGCGCGGCGTGGCTGAGAAGAAGGAGGTGTTGTCGCTGGCCGGGCGCGAGGTCGCGATCAGCAATCCGGGCAAGGTGTTCTTCTCGCGGCTCGGGGTCACCAAGCTGGACATGGTGCGCCACTACCTGGCGGTTGCGTCCGGGGCGCTCGGCGGCGTGGGCGGCCGGCCGATGGCGCTTAAACGGTTCGTGAACGGGGCGGAGAGCGAGGCGTTCTTCCAGAAACGGGCCCCGGAGAAGCGGCCGGACTGGATCGAGACCGTCGAGCTCCGCTTCCCCTCGGGCCGGACCGCGGACGAGGTGGTGGTCCTCGACGAGGCCTCGCTGGCCTGGGTGATCAACCTCGGCTGCATCGACCTGAACCCGCATCCGGTGCGGGCGTCGGATCTCGATCATCCGGACGAGCTGCGAGTCGACCTGGACCCGGTGCCCGGCGTGGAATGGCCGCAGATCAGGGACGTGGCCATGGTGGCCGCCGGAGTGCTTTCCGATTTCGGGCTCGTGGGCTGGCCGAAGACCTCAGGGTCGCGAGGCCTGCACGTGTACGCGCGGATCGAGCCGCGCTGGTCGTTCGGCGACGTGCGGCGCGCGGCGGTGGCGGTCGCGCGGGAGATCGAGCGGCGCGCGCCGGACCTGGCCACGTCCAAATGGTGGAAGGAGGAACGCCACGGCGTCTTCGTCGACTACAACCAGAACGCCAAGGACCGGACGGTCGCGTCGGCGTACTCCATCCGCCCGGTCAAGGACGCCCGCGTCTCGGCCCCGCTGACCTGGGACGAGGTGCCGACCTGCGATCCGGGTGCGTACACCATCTTCACCATGGCGGAGCGATTCGCCGCGCTCGGGGATCCGTGGGCGGGCATGGACGAGGCGGCCGGGTCCCTGGAGGGGCTGCTCGAGCAGGCCGAGCGGGACGAGGCGGCCGGGTTGCCGGATGCGCCCTGGCCGCCGCACTACGAGAAGCAGTCAGGCGAGGCACCGCGGGTGCAGCCATCCAAACGCCGCACGGGTGGCGCGGGGAGTTCCGGCGCTGTCCCCGCGCCGGCACCGGGCAAGACCGCGGGGCCCACCGGGCGGCGGCGCAGTACGATGCCGCTGATCGAGATCGCCCGGGCGCAGACCAAGGACGAGGCGATGGCGGGCCTGGAACGGTGGAAGGCCAGGCACCCGTCGGTGTGGCCGCTGCTCGAGCCCCGCGACGTGCTGGTCGACGCGATGCGCGGGCGCAGCTCGGTGTGGTACCGGATCCGCGTCAACCTCCAGCACGTGCCGGAAAGCCAGCGCCCGGGCCAGGGGCCGCTCGAAGTGGACTATGACCCGTGGGCCAACTTCCGCCCCTGACCCGTCCGGCCGCGCCTGGCTACGACCCGGCTGGGAAGGCGTACACGACCAGCGCGCCATGGGGCAGGGCCGTGGGCGCGGTACTGGCGCAGGTGTAGGAATTCTTGTCGATCAGCGCGACGACGCCCTCATGGGTGGGAAGCTGGAAGACGCCGAAGCTGAGTTCAGTGCCTGCCGGCATGGCCGACGGGTTGATCGTGATGGTCGGCTGGGGGCCCGGTCCGTTACCTTGCACGGCCTGTCCTGCCGCGGTACCTCCCGGCGAGAACGTCACGACTTGCGAGAAACCGGCCGGAGCGGGATTAGTGGAGCAGAAACTGCCGGCGTCGACCATCGCCGGGATGCCGTATTGCGCGAGGTCGTTCTGCAGCGTGCTCGGTTCGACGAGCACCCGCGGGTTGATGGTCAGCGTGTCCGTGCCGTTGGCGTTGCGGGTCAGGGTGAACGCCGCGGTGCGGATCGTGCCCGTGCTATAGGCCGGGGCCGAGCCGAAGGCACCGGTCAGGCCCAGAGCTAGCGCCGCGGCGCCCGCGGTGCCTGCCAGGCCCAGCCCGGTCAGGGTGCGGCGGCGCCGGGTGCGGCCCCTGGCCATGATCGCTTGTGCCGCCGGGGGCGCTGCTACCGGCAGGGTTGACAGGGATGTGCCTGCCGCGCGCAGCACGTCGTCGTCGCTCATGTCGTCGTGGGTGGTGTTCATTGGTCTGCCTCCGTGGTGTTGGCGAGGGTGAGTTCGCGGCGCAGCGCCGCCACGCCCCGGGACATGTGCATCCGGACCGTCCCGGCTTCGATTCCCAGCTGCCGGGCGATGGTGGCGGTGTCCAGGTCCAGGAAGATCCGCAGCGCGATCACCTCGCGTTGCCGGGCCGGCAGGCGCCATAGCGCAGTCTGCAAGCTGGCATCGAGGCCGCCGGGTGGCGCGGCGGGCAGGTCGTGGCCGGCCAGTGGCAGCTCCCGGTTGCGGCGGCGCCACCACGATGCCCCGGTGTTCAGCGCGGTGCGCACCACCCACGCCCGCGGGGCCGGGTGGCGGCTGACCTTCCGCCAGGACGCCCAGGCCCTTGCGAACGCCTCTGCCACCTGATCCTCGGCGAGCTGCTGAGTGCCGACGATGGCCACCACCGCCCGCACGCAGGGCTCCCAGCTGGCCTGGAAGAACTCGGTGAACTCCGCCTGTTCGTTGCTCACAACCCTTTAACTCCACCCGGGCACAGGTTCGCATAGCCGCGGGACAGCGTTTCCTGGTCGCCGCGCGACACCGGCCTCGCCGCTTCGCCGACATCGGCGGGCAATGGGCTGTTCAACTGCGCGTTTCTGATTGCGACTAGGTTGACGATGTACATACCCTGGAGTCAGGCAGTGCAATCCGATGGGGGAATTGCTGATGACGACAAACGGCGTGCTCGATGCCCGCGACCGCGGCGCGGTGCTCGGACGGCTGGCGGCCGAGCGGTTCGACGTGCTGGTTATCGGCGGCGGCATCACCGGGGCCGGGGCGGCACTGGACGCCGCCTCCCGCGGCCTTCGGGTGGCCCTGGTAGAGGCGCGCGACCTCGCGTCCGGCACCTCGAGCCGGTCGAGCAAGCTCATCCACGGTGGGCTGCGGTACCTGGAGCAGTTCGACTTCAAGCTGGTGTACGAGGCACTGCGGGAGCGCGACCTGCTGGTGTCCAAGCTCGCCCCGCACCTGGTCAAGCCGGTCTCGTTCCTGTATCCGCTGTACCGCAAGGTGGTCGAGCGGCCGTATGTCGGGGCCGGGCTTGTCCTGTACGACGCGATGGAGGGCACGCGCAGGCCGGTGCCGCACCACAGGCACATGACCGCCCGCGGTGCGCTGAAGCTGGCCCCGGGCCTGTCCGCGGATCGGCTGGCGGGCGCGATGCTCTACTACGACGCACAGGTCGACGACGCCAGGCACACGCTGACCGTGGCCCGTACCGCCGCCGCGCACAGCGCCGTGGTCGCGACCCGGGTCAGCGCCGTCGAGCTGTTGCGTTCCGCGGACGGGGGGCGGGTGACCGGCGCCCGGGTTCGCGACGAGGAGACCGGGCACGAGGTCACCGTCAGCGCGGACAGCGTGGTCGTGTGCGCCGGCGTGTGGACCGACCTGGTGCACGATCTGGCCGGAGTCCGGGCCGGCTACCGGGTCCGGATGTCCAAGGGCGTACACATCGTGGTGCCCCGGGATGCGGTGCGGGCCGACACTGGCCTGATCGTGCGGACCGAGAAGAGCGTGCTGTTCTTCATCCCATGGGGCGAGCGCTGGATCGTCGGCACGACCGACACGGACTGGTTCGGCGACCGGGCCGAGCCCGCCGCCACCGACAAGGACGTCGATTACATCCTCGCCGCCGCGAACCGGGTCCTGGCCCGCCCGCTCACCCGGTCCGACGTCATCGCCGTGTACGCGGGCCTGCGGCCGCTGGTCGATACGGCCGAGAGCAACGGGTCCAAGGGCCCCAAGCCGACGACCAAGGTGTCCCGCGAGCACGTGGTCGACGTGCCCGTGCCCGGCCTGGCCAGCATCGCGGGCGGCAAGTTCACCACTTACCGGCTGATGGCCCGTGACGTGGTGGACGCCGCCGTGGCCGACCTCGGCCGCGAGGTCCCCGCGTCGGTCACCGACCAGCTTCCGCTGCTCGGTGCGGACGGCCTGGCCGCGGTCAGGGCCGGGGCGGGACGGCTGGCCGAGGATTACCGGGTACCCCGCGCAGCGGTAGAGCACCTGCTGAGCCGGTACGGGACGCTCGCGGGCGAGGTCCTTGAGCTGATCCGTACCGACCCCGGGCTGGTCCGCCCGCTGGCCGACGGTCACCCGTACCTGCGCGCCGAGGTCGCCTACGCGGTCACGCACGAGAACGCGCTGCACGTCGAGGACGTGCTGATGCGGCGGATTCGCCTGTTCATCGAGTCAGCCGACGCCGGGACCGGCGCGGCGGCCGAGGTGAGCCTGATCATGGGCAGGCTGCTCGGCTGGAACCGCCGGAGGCGGGCCGCCGAGACGCGACGCTACCTGGAGCTGGTCGCGGCCGAGCAGGCCCTGACCGATGTGGGTTCGGGCGCCGCGCTGGTCGCCGCCAGCGCCGGATGAGTATGCCATGGCCGCGAAAAAGGGTTCCCGGCGGCTGCTGACCTTCCGGCTTGACACCGAGCAGCGACAACGTCTGAAGGCGCGCCTGGCCCGGGAGGGCCGCACGATGTCCGAGGTGGTGACCCACGGACTGCGCCAGTACGCGCTGCGGCCCGCTTCGTCGGCCCGGGCCGGCCAGTCGCCCGCCCAGTCCCCCGCGCACGGCGAGGCCGGGGCGCCGCAGGCCGGCCAGTCGCCCGCGCACCGGGAGGCCGGGGCGCCGCGGCTGCCCGAGCGGATAGCCGCCAGGCTGCGCGAGCTCCGTTCGTCGGGGCGCAGCGAGCTGCTGTCGGCGACGCTGGCCGCGCTGAGCGAGGCGGGCTGGCCGCTGCGCCCGCTCGCCGAGGCCCTCGGCATCAGCAAGCAGGCCGTGCAGACGCGCATCCGCCGCCGGGTCCCGGCCGAGCTGCGCGGCGACGTGACCGACTGCGAGCCGCCGCCGCCGTTCCCGCATCGCCGGGTAGCCAGCGCGAACGGGCTCCGCCCGCACCTGACCGTCAAGATCGACGACACGCTGCGCACGGCCGCGCATCAGGCCGCCGCGCATGACGGCAGCTCGCTCAGCCAGGTGGTGGAGACAATCGTGGACCGCTATCTCCGGCACGGCATGACGGGCGAGGATCAGCCGCCGCCGACGCCGCGCCGGGCACGCCGCACCCGGTAGGCGGCCACATGCTGCCGGTTGCCGCAGTTGCCGGTATCGCAGTACCGGCGGGAGCGGTTCTTCGATAGGTCGACGAACACCGCGTCGCAATCCGGCGCCTCGCAGCGCCGTAGCCTTCCGGTCTCGCGCAGCCGCACCAGGTCGGCGACCGCGAAGGCGACCTGCGCGCCGATCCGGTGCTCAAGCGCCGCGTCTGGCCCGGTGACGTGCAGGTGCCAGCCCCAGCCGCCACCGTGATCGGTCAGCCGGGGCCGGGCACCGCAATCGCGGAGCAGTTCGTTGACCAGCGCCGCGAGCAGCTCGGTGGCCTCGGGGCCAGTCGCCTGCCAGATGGCCCGCAGCCTGGTGCGCAGGGCGAGCACGGCGTCCAGGTCGGCCTCGGCGGCGGGCCAGCGCCGCTCGACCTGGTGCTTGTCGAGGAACACCTCAAGGGCCGCGGCGTCCGTCAGCGCGTCGTAGTTGACCAGATCGGCCGCCAGCACGAGCGAAGCCGTGGTGTCATGAGCGAAAAGCAAGTTGACTCCTGACCACGACGCACGCTAGCGTCACCACCATAACTCATGTTTGGTGATGACCTGTGCTAACCAAGATACCGCCGGTCGGCGTGGCCGCCGCGGGCGCCGCCTGCATTTCCAGTTCGGCGGTACTGATGCGGCTGGCCGGCACCTCACCCAGCATCACGGCCCTCGGCCGCTGCGTGCTGGCTCTGCCGGTGCTCGGCGCACTGGCCTGGGCCGAGCGCCGTCGCGGGGCGCCGCGCTTGCCATCCAGGAACAGGTGGCTGGCCCGGCTGGCTGGCCTGTTCCTGGCCGCGGATCTGATCGTGTGGAGCCACTCGATCGACGCGATCGGCGCCGGCCTCGGCACCGTGGTGCCCAACCTCGAGGTGCTCATAATCTCGCTGCTGGCCTGGCTGGTCCTGGGCGAACGCCCGCACCGCTCGCTGGTCCTCGCGTCGCCGGTGATGCTGGCCGGGCTGGTCCTGGTGGGCGGGCTGGCCGGCGCGGGGTCGCGGGCCTACGGCAGCGACCCAGCGCTCGGGTTGGCCTACGGCGTGGGGGTCGCCGTCCTCTACGCCATCTTCATCTTCACGCTGCGGCAGGCCGCCTCATCCCGCGCTCAGCCCCGGGCCGCCGCCCCGCCTGCCGCCGCCGCCCCGCCTGCCCCGGTCGCCCCGCCTGGCGCCGCCGCCCCGCCTGCCCCGGTCGCTCCGCCTGGCGCCGCCGCCCCGGCTGCCGCGGTCGCCGCCGTCCTGTTCGAAGCCACGATGGGCGCGACGGCCGCCGCGGCGGTGCTCGGCCTGATACTGCACGACTACCGGCTCGGACCGGAGCATACGATCTGGCCCGCGCTGGGCTGGCTCGCGCTGCTCGCCCTGACCTCGCAAGTCATCGGCTGGCTCATGATCACCGTGTCCATGCCGCGGCTGCCCGCCTGGCTGGTCGGCGCGGTGCTGCTCATCCAGCCTGTCGGATCGGTGGGGCTCAGCTACCTGGTCCTGGGCGAGCGGCCTTCTGGCCTTCAGCTGGCCGGGGTCGCGCTCGTGCTGATGGGCGTGCTTGTCGCCGTCGGAGGCGCCAGCCCGCGGTCCTCGCGGGCCGCTTCGGAGCGGGCCGCTTCCGCTCGGGCCGCTTCGGAGCGGCGCAGTACCAGGATCATCCGCCAGGCATCCGACGCCTCTACGGGAATGTCGCCTTCGAAGTCACCGTAGCTGGCGGTCACGGTGAAACCGCCGGCCAGGCGGATGGCGGCGGTCAGCTCGGTCGCGGTCCAGAACCGGTTGGGCACCACGTCGGTGACCGTGCGGACAGAACCGCCGCGCCTGCGGTAGGTGACGCTGACGTGTTCCCTGGTGATCTGCGTAAGCGGGTCGATCTCGTCGTGGCGGCCGCCCCAGCGCACGGTCACCGTGCCCGCGTCGACCTCACTCGTCCACTCGCTGCTGGTCCTGCGCTCAGCGGCGAACACGTCCGCCGGATGCGCGAGTTCGGCGATGTACAAGCCGCCGGGTTCGAGGTGGCGCGCCACCGCAGCCAGGTGCCGCAGCAGATCGTCGAGCGTCAGCAGGTGGCACAGCGAGTTGAGCATGGTGATGGCCAGATCGAACCGGCGGGGCAGGCTGAAGTCCCGCATGTCGGCTTGGACGACGGTCAGGCCGGTCCCGGCCGCCGCCGCCAGCTCGCGGGCCCGCGCGCACATCGCGGCGGACAGATCAAGCGCGGTGGCGTCCAGGCCGCGGCGCGCCAGGCTGCGGGCGTGCTCGGCCGGCCCGGCCGCGAGCTCGAGGACCGAGCACAGCGGGCCCGCGGCGGAATCCCGGTGCTTGCCGGACCAGCGGAGCAACGCGTCCACTTCGGACGGAACGTCCCGATATGCGCACGCGACCTCGTAGAACTCCGGTTCATCATAAATGCCAGGCACCTGACCATGATGCCCGACCGGCACCGGAGGAGGCGCAGGAGGCGCGGGCCGCCCGGCCGTAACATCGGCCTGAATTTCCGTGAGCACAGTTGAAGGCGGACTAGCCGCGCGCCTCGAGGCTGCGGCAGACTGTCCGTCATGATGACAGAGAGCCAGGCGCTGGAGACTCTGACACGCGAGGATCCGGAGGCAGCCGGCGACGCGAAGGCAGCCCTCGCCTGGCTCACCGGCGAGGAGGGCCTGGAGGTCATCTCGCTACTGCGCCTGCAGGAATTCCTCTGGTACGCCCTTCCGGTCAAGTGGCCGATGTCCACCTCGGGACGGGTCGGGGTGGCCAGGGCTCTCGGCCGGCTGTTCATGCTGGCCGGCCTGGACCGGTACGCGGCGGTCTGCTCGTCGGCAGCGACCGAACGGATCATCACCGCCTACGCGGCCGGCCACGAGGAGGGCATCGCCGCCTACACCGAGGGCATCGAGGAGTCAAACGCGGCACCGCCGGACACCGACCTGCTGGCCTGGGGTTCGGTCATGGGACCCCAGGAGCGCGCGGCCTATGACGCCTGCGCGGCCGCGCTGGAGTTGGCCTTCGCCGCCGGGGAGCTGAGCGTGGGGGCGCGCGGCTGGCGGACCAAGCGCGCCGATCTGGTCAACCGCTGGCTGACCGGCGGCAGCGAGGTCTCGCTTCCGCGGCCGGCCAGGCCCGGCGACGACGCCGGACCCGCGCCCGACGGCTCGCCCGGCACTGACACCTGGCTCGGCCGCATCAGCGCCGAGCGCATTGACGCCTGGGCGCACGGCCGTCCCGGCGAGCGGTGCCGGCTGGCTCGCACGCTCATCCCCCGCCTGCTCGAGCCTCCTGCGCTGCCCGACGACCCGCTGCCCACCCTGCGCTGGCTGCTCGGGCACGCGGACGAGGGGCTGCGGCTCACCGCCCGGCACTACATCGCGCCCTCGCTGGTCACCGAGGCGGTCGACACGTTCGGCTGGCGGGATCAGCTCGTCGGGACGCTGCGCCAGGAAATGGACGTGTTCCCGCTGCATACGCTGCGCGGCATGGCGCAGGCGG
>Ga0335075_10012048_pt1 | contig 13076 bp, 12 predicted proteins | sample Lox_Sample_24_FD_206723 | JGI IMG/M metagenome (GOLD analysis project Ga0335075, IMG submission 206723) | Soil microbial communities from Loxahatchee National Wildlife Refuge, Florida, United States - Lox_Sample_2.4 | ecosystem: Environmental > Terrestrial > Soil > Wetlands | place: USA... | reverse complement strand
CGAAACCGCCGAGTGCGACGGCGAGGAAGAGGACGAGGAGCGCAAGGCGCGAACGGTCGATGCCGATGCCGCCCATGGCTCAGGCCGCTCCGGCAGGGCGGCGCCAGGCGTGGCTGAGGCCGACGGAAGCGAGGATGATGAAGCCGAGCAGCACGCCGCTCCAGAAGGGCTGGATGTGCAGAAGGACGACGCCGTCTTCGACGAGCTGAACGATGAGCGTGCCGAGCAGGGTGCCGAGGATCGTGCCTTTGCCGCCGGCAAGCTCGGTGCCGCCGAGGACGACCGCGGCGATGACGGTGAGGACGAAGCCGGAGCCGGTGGAGGTTTGCACGAGCGGGCTCTGGCCGAGCGTGAGGAGGGCCGCGAGGCCGGTGAAGACGCCGATCAGGACGTAGGAGCCGCGCTTGATGCGACGCACGTCGAGGCCGGCGAGGCGCGCGGCCTCCTCGTTGTTGCCGAGCGCGTAGATGTGTCGCCCGGCGCGGAAGAAGCGGAGGAAGGCGGCGAAGCCCGCCATGACGAGCAGTGCCAGCAAGGTTGCCATCGGCAGCGGCCCGAGCCTGGTTGTCACGAAGATTTTCGTGAGGATGGGCGGAATATCGGTGAGCCAGGTGCTGCCGAGGGCGATGAAGACGAGCATGCGGTAGATGGAGAGCGTGCCCAGGGTGGCGACGATTGGCGGGACCGCGCCTTCGATGATGATGACGGCGTTGACGAGGCCGAAAAAAGCCCCGAGCAGGAGGAAGGCGGGCACCGCGACGGCGAGGCCCCACCCGGCGGCGAGGAGCTTGCCGCCGAGGGCGGCGATGAGGCCGAGCATCGAGCCGGTGGAGACATCGATCCCGCCGGTCAGGATGACGATGGTCATGCCGGTGGCGGGGATGGCGGTGATCGCGAAATTGACGAGAAAATTGGTGACGTTGGCGGGATAGAAGAGCGCGCCGTGCGAGCCGAGGTCGATCGCGAGCCCGAGCAGGACGAGGGTGACCAGCAGCACGCCTTCGCGGCCGGAGAGGAAGCGCGCGAGGGCGATCGCGGTGGGCGCGGGCCGCGCGGCGGGGCGGGCGCGATCGGCGGCGATCGGGGTCATGCGGTGGCGCGGGCGGGCGCCTTGCCGCCGACCGCGGCGGCGAGGATGCCCTCGGCGTCCAGCTCCTGCGGCAGGCCTTCCGTGACGACGCGGCCTTCGCGCATGACGATGACGCGATCGGCGAGCTCGAGAATCTCGGGAAGGTCCGAGGAGATGACGGCGACGGCGACGCCGGAGGCGGCGAGATTGCGGATGAAATCGTGGATCTCGGCCTTGGTCTGCACGTCGATCCCGCGCGTCGGCTCGTCGAGGATGAGCACGCGGAAAGGGCGGCTGGCCCAGCGGGCGAAGAGGCCTTTCTGCTGATTGCCGCCGGAGAGGGTGCGAATGACGGTGAGCGGGTTCGGCGCCTTGATGTCGTATCTTTGCATGACGCGGCGCGCTTCCTCCCTGAGTGCCGCGAAGTCGAGGCGAAGGGGCGCGGCTGCAAAGCGGGCGAGCACGTTGGCGGTGAGATTGCTTTCGAGGGGCTTGTTGGCGAAGAGGCCCTGGAGCTTGCGATCCTCGGGGAGATAGCCGATGCCGAGGCGGATCGCCTCATCCGGGCTCCGGGGCGAGACGCGCTTTCCGTCCAGCCATATTTCTCCGCTCGCCGGATGGAGGAAACCGAAGGCGGCGAGCGCCACCTCGGAGCGGCCGGAGCCGACGAGGCCGTAGATTCCGGTGACCGTGTGCGCGGGAATGCGCCAGCTCACGTCGGTGAAATGGGGCGGGAGGGAGAGATGGCTGACGGCAAGAACCGGTGGGGCGTCGGTGGTTGGAGGGCGCGGCGAGGCGGGGGCCCTGGTGTGCCTTTTCCCGCCGGCCATCAGCGTGAGCAGCCGCTCGGCGGAGATCTCCTCGCGCGGGAAGGCGCCGCTGATCGCACCGTCGGTCAGCACGGTGACGCGATCGGCGATGCGCGGCACTTCCGCGAGGCGGTGGGTGATGTAGACGATGGCGCGGCCGCCGGCGCGCAGGCGGGCGATGATCGCGAAGAGGCGATCGGCTTCCGAAGCGGAAAGGATGGAGGTCGGTTCGTCGAAGATGATGATGCGGGCGTTGCGCAGGAGCGCCTGGGCGATCAGCACGAGCTGCTGATAGCCGATGCTGAGGGAGGACATCGGGCGGGCGAGCCATGCGGGATCGAGATCGAGTTCGCGAAACCAGGGGAGCGCCAGCTCTTCCATCGCGGCGCGGCGGATGACGCCCCCCGGACCGCAAAGCTCCTGGCCCACGAACATGTTTTCGCGGACCGAGAGGTGGCGATAGATCAGCGGCTCCTGATAGACCGCGGCGATACCGAGCGCCTGCGCGTCTTGCGGGCTGCGGAAGACGCGGGGCGTCCCGCCGATGCGGATCGTGCCGGCATCGGCTTGGATCGCGCCGGTCAAGATGCGGATGAGGGTGGATTTGCCGGCGCCGTTCTCGCCGAGCAGCACGTGGGTCTCGCCTGCCTCGATGGCGAGATCGATGCCGGCGAGCGCGCGCACTCCCCCGAAATGCTTGGCGATGGCGGAAAGTTCGACGAGGCTCATCGGGAAGCCATGAAGAAAGGGCCGGGCGGGCGGCGCGCCCGGCCCTCGCGCCGCATCAGAAATTCAGGCTGACATTGTCCTTGGTGATGACCATCGGCGGGCCGAGAAGCAGGGTTTTCGTGTCGGGGAAGTACTGCACGGTGTGGAGGTTGGGGACGTCGTTCTTGGCAGCGAAGGGTTTCTTCTCGAGGATCTGCACGACGCCCCAGACGGTGAGATAGGCGAGATCGACGGGATTCCAGAGGACGACGCTCTTGACGGTGCCGTTGTTGACGTAGGGGCGGATGGTGTTGGGATCGGTGATGCCGGTGACGGCGACCTTGCCGGAGAGGCCGGCGGTGAGCACGGCCTGGGCGGCGCCGGGCACCGCGGTGGAGTTGACGCCGACGATCCCCTTGAGATGCGGATAGGCGGAGAGCAGCTGGCTGGTGACGGTGGTCGCCTGGGTGATGTCCTCGCCGGCATACTGGATCGAGACCAGCTTGAGGCCGGGATATTTTGCGGCCAGGCGATCCTTCATGTAGCCGATCCAGATATTGAGGTTGGTGGCGGTCGGCCCGCCGGAGACGAAGGCGACGTCTCCGGTCTTGCCGACCTGTTCGGCGAGCTGGTCGATGACGGTGTAGGAAAGCTCGCGAGGGTCGGCCTGATTGACGCGCAGACCGACGTTGGGCCCGTCGACCTGCGAATCGCTGGAATAGAAGAGGACCCCGGCCTGCACGGCCTTGGCGGCGAGAGGTTCGAGCGCCGTCGGCGAATTGGCGGAGACGCCGACGGCGTCGAGGCGTTTGTTGATCAGGCTCTGTACGATCTCGTCCTGGCCTTCGACCGACGCGGTGGTTGGGCCCTGGTAGATGATGGTGGCGCCAAAATCCTTGGCGCCTTTGTCGAGCCCCTGCTTCATCGCGTTGAAATAGGGGATGCCGATGAGCTTGGGCACGAAGGCGATGGTCCAGGTTTTCGCGCGGGCGACGGTGGGGGTGAGAGCGGCGGCGCCGGCGAGGGTGGCGAGCGCCAGCGTGTCGCGGCGTGAGACGGTTGAGGCCATGGTTTTCCTCCCGATTTTCGGGCCCCGGGCTCGACATATCGCGGGGCCAGTGATCGCCGTGATGGCGACCGTGCCGGTTGGCGCCATCATCGGACCAACCGGGACGCACGGCAACTCGGGCTCGGGGGGGGCGGGCGAGTCGCGGCAGCGGGAGCGGGAGCGGGGGTTCCCGGTTCAGTGCCGGCGCACAACCATCACGGCTGCGCGCGATGGAAGCCGTTCATCGCGCCCCGCTTTCGGCTTTCCTCCTCATTTCATTCCGCGGCTTCACGCCGGCGACCCCCATGACGCGCGCTCAGCGGGAGACGGTGCGCATGAATCCCGTGCTGCGGTCGATCACGACGATGAGCAGGATGGTGACCGCGATCAACACCACCGACAGCGCCGAGACCTGGGGATCTGCCCGGTATTGTACATAGTGGAAGATCTGGATGGGCAGCGTCGTCAGGCGCGGACCAATGACGAAGAGGGTGATCACCACCTCGTCGAAGGAAGCGAGGAAGGCCAGCGCCGCGGCGGCCAGGAGCGCCGGGCGGATCAGCGGAAGTGTCACCCTTCGGAAAACGGCGGCGGGCGGCGCGCCCAGGGTCGCGGCCGCCTCCTCCACTGAGGCCGGCACGCCCCTGATCGCCGTCAGCATCAGCCGCACGACGTAGGGTAGCGCGACCAGGCTGTGGCCGAAGACGAGGCCCGGCAGGGTCCCGAGCAGCCCGAGCTGGGCGAAGACGAGCAGCAGGGCGAGCCCGAGCACGATCGTCGGCATCAGGAGTGGCGCGGTGAAGAAGGCGAGCAGGCTGCCTCGCCCCGGGATGCTGGTGCGCGCGAGCGCCCAGGCGGCGGCCGTGCCGATGAGCAGCGTCACGGCGGTAACGATGCCGCCGAGCACCAGGCTCACCTCGAGACCGGACTGGAAGCCTTCGTTGCGCAGCAACCCGCCGTAGGCGGCGAAGCCCCAATGACGGGGCGGGAATGCAAGATAGGCGTCGTTGCTGAAGGAGGATAGTACGACCACGATCATCGGCGCCAGCAGGAACAAATAGAGAAGCACGACGGCGGCGCGAGCAAGCGGCCTCATGCGGCCCACCGCCGCGCGAAGCGCTCGTACGCGGCGAGGCAGGCACCGAAGACGACGACCAGGATGATCGAGATCGCCGCCGCGAGCGGCCAGTTCAGTGTCTCCAGCGCCTCCTGATAGATCGTCGTCGCCATCACGTAGACCCGGCCCCCACCGAGCAGGCTCGGCGTGACGAAGGAGCTCATCACCTGCACGAAGGTCACGAGGCATCCGAGCACGATGCCCGGGGCGCTGAGCGGAATGGTGACGCGCAGAAACGCCCGCCACGGCGCGGCGCCGAGGCAACGCGCAGCCTCCTCGAGCGTCGGGTCGAGGCGAGCGAACCCCGCCATCAAGGCAAGGATCATCACCGGCATCTCGATCTGAACGAGGCCGATTTCCACGCCGAGCAGATTGTCCATGAGCGCGATCGGCCGGTGCACGAGGCCGAGCCAGATCAGCGCCTGGTTGACGAGCCCGTGATCGTCCAGGATCGTCATCCAGCTATAGGTGCGGACGACCGAACTGATCAGCATCGGTGAGACGGTGAGCACCGCCAGGACCGCACGCCAGCGCGAGCGCGTGCGGAAGAGGAAGAGGGCGATCGCATAGGACGCGACCAGGGTCAGCGCCGTGACCGTGACGCCGAGCTCGAAGGTGCGGAGGAGGATCCGTTGATAGAACGGGTCGCCGAGGAACTGGCCGTATTCTCCGGCACTGAGCGCCGGGACGAGAACGCCGCCATCCTCCGAGCGATCGAGCGAAAGCCGCGCGAGCCAGAGCATCGGCAAAAGGAACGTGAGCACCATGAGCGCGGTCGCGGGCGTCGCCAGCACCGCTCCGGTCCAGCGCCTCATCGTGGGAAGATCATGGTGTCGGCGGGGTCCCAGCAGAGGGAGACATTGTCGCCTTCCGCGAAACGGAGCCCCTCGACAGGAGAAGTCGGGCTTTCGACGAGCAGGGTCGTGCCGGCGGCCTCGACGTCGTACTCGATCGTTTCGCCGGCGAAGGTCACCTTCCTGATCCGCGCCGCAAGCACGTTGGCATCGCCACCCGAGGCCGTTTTCGCCAAGCGCATGCGGTGCGGCCGGATCATGGCGGTCACCGCGTGGCCCGCGCGCAAGGCGCCGCGGACCGTGAAAGTCTCATCGCCGGCCGCGAGCGTGGCGCCTTCCGCAGCACTCGCGCGAACGATCGCTTGCAGGCGGTTGGTCCGGCCGATGAAGCCCGCGACGAAGGGAGTTGCGGGCCGCTCGTAGATATCGACCGGATTTGCCACCTGCTCCACCCGGCCGCCTTCCATGACGACGATGCGGTCGGACATCGTCAGCGCCTCGGACTGGTCGTGGGTGACGAAGATCGTCGTGATCCCGAGCCGCCGCTGGATCTCACGAATCTCGTCGCGCAGCTCCTCGCGCAGCTTGGCATCGAGGTTGGAGAGCGGCTCGTCCAGCAGCAGGACCGCGGGCTCGATCACCAGGGCCCGCGCGAGTGCGGCGCGCTGCTGCTGCCCGCCCGAGAGTTCCTTGGGCCTTCTTCCCCTGAAGGCGGAGAGGCGGACGAGGTCCAGCGCCCGCCCGGTACGCTCATGGGCCTTCGCGCCCGATATCCCGCGCATCTCTAGTCCGAAGGCGACGTTTCGCTCGATCGAAAGATGCGGAAAGAGCGCGTAGTTCTGAAAGACGAACCCCATGTTGCGCAGATGCGTCGGCCGCGCGGTGATATCCTCTCCCTTGAGCAGCACCGTTCCGGTCGTTGGGGCGAGCAGGCCCGCGATGATGCGAAGGACGGTCGTCTTGCCGCAGCCGGAGGGCCCGAGCAGCGTGATGAACTCGCCCGACATGACGGCGAGATCAAATCCCGCCACCGTCGGGGCCCCGTCGCCGTAGCTCTTAGCGATACCCTTCAGCTCGAGATAGGGGGGCACAGACGCAGCAACGCGCGGCGATAACGCAAGAAACGTCGCTTAGTGTGTGGGAATCACCTCCCGCTGCCACATGCGGGTCCATTGGTCCTGCACACTCGCGACGTAGTTCCAGTCGATCGGGAGCATCTTGCTCAAGCTCGGCGGATAGGAGGAAGTCCGCGCCATGATGGCCGGCGGCAGAACGGCGTGCTCGTTCGTCGGGCCGTAGTACATCAGCTTCGCGTAGCGCTCCTGCGGTCCTGGCGCGAGCGCGTAATTGATGAAGAGCTGCGCCGCCGCCGGGTGGGGCGTGTGAGCCACCAGGTTGATCGTGTCGATGTCGAGGATCGAGCCCGACTTCATGACCACTGAGGCGAGCTTGCCGCCGGCCTTATCGATATAGGTCTGCGTCCGCGCGTTCCACGCGACGGCAAGATTGGCGTCGCCGTTGATCACCATCGCGTATTCGTCAGGCATCGGGTTCCAGGTCTGGACGTTCCGGGCGATCGCCTGGAGCGTCGCGATTTGCTGCGTCTGCAGCCCCTTGTAGTTGAGGCCGAGATATTTCGAAACGACGAGCTGCAGCGCGATGCCGATCACGTTCGGCGCGGGCGAAAACACGACCTCGCCCTTGTTCGCCGGGTCGAGCAGGTCCTTGATGCCCGTGGGCGGAACCTTCATCGCGGTCGGGTTGTAGATCAGCACCAGACTGTCGAAGTCAATGCCCGGTCCCATGTCGCCGCCCATTTGGGCTTGCGGATAGATATCCGCGAGGTTCGTCACCACCTTGGGATCGAGCGGGCTGAAGAGTCCCTCCTTGTTGGCCACCCGCGAGACCGAGAAATCCATGATATCGACATCGACCTGCGGATGGGCTCTCTGCGCGCGCAGCATGCCGAGCATCTGCGCCGAGCTTCCGGCGGCGTCGTAGATGACCGTGATCCCCGGATATTTCTTCATGAAGGGTGCGACGACGGCCGCGGTGTAATTGTCCTTCACCACGCCCGAGTAGCCCATGAGGACGATCTGACCGGTGGGGCCGGCGGCACGCGCCGGCTGAGGTGAAAGACCCGGCACCGCCGCGACGCACAACGCGGCCGCGGAAATCAACCGTCCCAGAAGCAAACGCATCGTTTCGTTCCCCCGAAGTCGCCAGCGGCGCAAGATCACGCCCCCTAGCGCTTCATTTCGGTGTGTCCCGGCTGCAAGGCAGCGTCAACATGGCCTCTCAATAAAGGAGACTCTTGTCTAGCACATTTTTCATCGCCGCAAGATCGCCCCTGAGATAGCAGCCCAGATTGTAACGAAAGATGTCCGCGATCCTCGCATTCTCCGCACGCACCGTGCTCGCCGAATGCGGGCTGATCAGCACGTTGGGCATGTCCCAGAGCGCGCTCTCCGGCGGTAACGGCTCCTTGGTCGCGACGTCGAGCGCGGCGAAACCCACCTGCCCACTTCGCAGGCATGCGATCAGCGCCTCCTCGTCGATGACGATCCCGCGCGCGATATTGACGAACGCGACGCCCCGCTTCATTGCGGCAAAGGCGGGTGCGTCGATGAGGTGTTCGGTCTCTTCCGTGTGCGGCACGGTCACGACGACGGCGTCAGCCGCCGCGAGCGCCTCGCGCAGCGCAGCGACCGGGACCACTTCGTCGAACAGCTCCCTATGCGCACGAGCCTTCGCCGGATCGCGCGCCACAGCGACGACGCGCATGCCGAAGGCGCGGGCGACGCGCGCCGCGCCGCGCGCGAGATCGCCGGCGCCAACCGCCACCAGCGTCCGGCCGGCGAGCTCCTCGCCGCAGTAGCGCTGCCAGCGATGCGCACGCTGCTCGGCGTCGAGATGGCGCAGGCGCTTGACGTGCAGCAGCAGGGCCAAAAACACGAATTCCGCGAGCGGCCCCGCGTGGACGCCGCGGGCGGTCGTCACAATTACGTTCGAGTCCGCCAGGCCGAGCTTCAGCACCTTGCGCCCGACGCCGGTGCTCGTTGTTTGGATCCATTTCAACTGCTTGCAGTGGGAGAGATCCTCGGCGCTTGGCGGCATGTCCCACAGGATCTCCGCCGCGGCCAGGCCCTGCTTCCAGCGCCGCTCCTGGTCCGCGCTGCGCACGAATGGCGCCCCTTCGTGATCGGCGACATAGCGCGTGGGAGGCAGGATGTCGGGCTCGTAGATCACCTCGAGCCGCGTGCAAGCCACGTCGCGGATGCGCTCCACCTGCTCGGGTTCGAGCGGGGTCGCAATGAAGATCCTGTGGACAGGCACCGGCGGCCGGGCCCTTTCATCAATCCGGAGAGGTCGCACGCCGGCCGGCCGCGGGGCTCACCCGGCGCCCATGGTGCCGTAAGCGCGGCCGGCAGGAAACAGGGGTTAAAAGACCATTGCACTATAGGCGCGACCCGCTGCCCGCGCAACCGAGCCCCTCCGGTAGTATGGCCACGGCAATCGTCCTTCGGCGAAAGCCGGTACACAGGTCGTTGTCCAAGCGCGCGCTTCACCCGACGTTTCGTGACCGCTACGCGAGCGACGCAGCTCTGCGATCGGGCACTGGGCGGCTTGGCCCTTCTCAGCCGCTCAGGTGGCACGCCGCCAGGCGGCCGCTCGCGATCGGGCGGAGCTCGGGTCGTTCCGTGCGGCAGCGGGGCATTGCGTGCGGGCAGCGCGGGTGGAATGCGCAGCCTGAGGGAAGATCGAGCGGGCTTTGCAGCTCGCCGCCGAGGGCGATTGCCTTGCTGCGGCCGGCGCCGATCTGCGGCACGGCCCTCAGCAGCGCGGCCGTATAAGGATGCATCGGCTCGGCGAAGATCGCGTCCGCCGGCCCGCTTTCGACGATGCGGCCGAGATACATGACGATGACGCGGTGGGCGATGTGGCGGACGATTCGCAGGTCGTGCGAGATGAACAGGATTGCGAGCCCCAGCCGCTCCTGCAGATCGATCAGCAGATTGACGATCTGCGCCTGCACGGAGACATCGAGGGCGGAGACGATTTCATCGGCGATCAGGATTTCCGGCCTGACCGAGAGCGCGCGGGCCAGGGCGACGCGCTGACGCTGGCCGCCCGAGAGGGCGTGCGGCAGGCGCGCCGCGGCCACGGCCGGCAGGCCGACCTCGCCCAGGAGCTCGGCCACGCGCGCGGCGCGGCCGGCCGGCGACACCATGCGATGCACGGTGAGCGCTTCGGCGAGCGTCTCGCCCACCGTCATGCGCGGATTGAGCGAGCTGTAGGGATCCTGGAAGACGAGCTGCGCGCGCCGATGATAGCGGCGGAGAGCCGCGCCGGCGAGCGCGCCGACCTCCTCGCCGTCGAAGATGATCCGTCCGGCGTCAAGAGCGATCAGACGCACCAGGGCGCGGGCGAGCGTGGACTTGCCGCAACCCGACTCACCCACCACCGCCAGCGTTTCGCCTGCGCCGATGGAGAAGCTCACGCCGTTGAGCGCGCGTATGGCAGGCGAATGGCCGCCGGAGAGCAGGGCGGCGAGGCCGTGCCGGATGGGGAAGGCACGCGTAAGGTTTTCGGCGGCGAGCAGCTTCGTCGCGGCGAACGCGTTCATGCCGGCGCGAGCGCGCGCGCGGTAAGCTCGCCGGCGCGCAGGCAAGCCGAGACCCGGCGCGGGCCGGCAGGCGCAAGTGGCGGGACCGTCGCGAGGCAGGCCGGGATGGCGGCGGGGCAGCGCGGCGCGAAGGGGCAGCCGGCCGGCAGCTCCGTCGGATCGGGCGGGCTGCCCGCGATCGGGACGAGCCTCTGCCGGGCGCGGCGCGGATCGGGAAGCGAGCGCAGCAGGCCCTCGGTGTAGGCATGCGCGGGCCGGGCGAAGATCTCGGCGACCGGGCCGCTCTCCTGCACGCGCCCGGCATAGACGATCACCACCCGGTCGCAGGTCTCGGCGATCACGCCGAGATCGTGCGTCACGAGCACCACGCTCATCGCCAATTCGTCGCGCAAGCGGAGGAGGAGCTTGAGGATCTGATCCTGGATCGTCACGTCGAGCGCCGTGGTCGGCTCGTCGGCGAGCAGGAGCTTCGGCTCGGCGGCGAGGGCGATCGCGATCATCGCCCGCTGACGCATGCCGCCCGAGAACTCGTGCGGGAAGCTGCCGAGCCGCTCTCTTGCCGCCGGGATGCCGACCCGGTCGAGCAGCTCCGCGGCGCGGGTCCGCGCAGCGGCGCCGCGGAGGCCGAGATGCGCGCGGAGGCTTTCCGTGATTTGCAAGCCGATCGGCAGCACCGGGTTCAGCGCCATCATCGGCTCCTGGAACACCATGCCGATCTCGCGGCCGCGCACCCCGGCCAGCGCGCGGGGCGAAAGTTGCAAAAGATCCTGCCCGGCCCAGAGGACGCGGCCCTCGACCGACGCCGAAGACGGCAGGAGGCCCAGGATCGCGCGCAGCGTGAGGCTTTTGCCCGACCCCGATTCGCCGGCGATGCCCAGCATCTCTCCGGCGGCAACGTCGAAGCCGATGCAGGAGATCGGACGGAGCGGCCCGATCCGCACCATGAGGTCCTGGACGGAAAGCAGGGGGGCGGTCATCCGCGCCGACGCAGCGCTGCGGCAACGCCGTCGCCCACCAGGCTGAAGCCCGCGCCGGCGGCGACGATGGCGAACCCGGGGAAGATCGACATCCACCATGCCGTCGTCATGAAGTTCTTGCCGTCCGCGATCAGCACGCCCCACTCCGCCGTCGGCGGCTGCGCGCCGAGACCGAGATAGCCGAGGCTCGAGCCGAGGAGGACGGCCAGTGCGGCGTCGGTCATCCAGTAGATGATCGCCGGCGTGACGACATTGGGAAGAAGATGGCGGAAGATGATGCGTGTCGGCCCGTAGCCCATCACCTCGGCCGCCGCGATATAGTCGCGCCGCTTCTGCACGAGGACCTCGGCGCGCACGATCCGGGCGTAGAAGATCCAGTCCACGACGCTGATCGCGATATACATGTTGAGCAGGCCGGGCCCCAGGACGGCGACGATCGCGATCACCAGGACGAGGAAGGGCATGGTGATGATCATGTCGACGAGGCGGAGGAAGATCGTATCGCCGATGCCCCCGAAATAGCCGAGCAGGCAGCCGAGCGCCGTGCCGAACAGGAAGGGGAAGGAAGTGGAGAAGACCGCGATCTGCATGTCGATGCGGGAGGCGTAGATGACGCGGGAGAGGATATCGCGGCCGAAATTATCGGTGCCGAACCAGTGCGCCGCACTCGGCGGTTTGAGGAGGGCGTGGTAGTCGAACGCGAGCGGGCTGTAGGGCGCGAGCGCTCCGGGGGCGATCGCGCAGAGAAGAAGGAGGCCCATCAGAACCGCCCCGATCGCGGGGCCCGGCGCCACCTTCCAGGCCCACCGGCGCCGCGACGCGACGGTGAGCGCCTGGCTCATGTGTGGGCGGCGCGGGGATCGAGCAGCGCCTGCAGCGTATCCACCGCCATGAAGATCACCGACACGAACACCGCGATCACCACGGTGAGCCCCTCCACCACCGCGTAGTCGCGCGCGAAGATGCTCTCGATCATGAGCTGGCCGATGCCCGGGACGGCGAAGACCGTCTCGGTGATGACCGCGCCGCCGACCAGCGAGCCGATCTGCAGCCCGAGCAGCGTGAGCGTCGAGACGAGCGCGTTGCGCAGCACGTGGCGGCCGAGCACGAGCCGCCGCGGCAGGCCCTTGGCGGTTGCGAAGGCGACGTACTCGGCCGCCAGCGCCTCGATCAGCCCCGCGCGGAGATTGCGCATCAATATCGCCGCGAGGCCGATTGCGAGCGTCAGCGCCGGCAGGATCATGTAGGGGATGTCGTCGAAGAAGCCATGGCCCATGCCGCCGACCGGGAAGAGATGAAGCCCGGCAGCCAGCCCGATCAGCAGCACGAGGCCGATATAGAAGATGGGCATGGAGAGCCCGAGCTGGCAGAAGAGGCGGACGAAGATGTCGATCGCGCGCCCTTCGTAGAGCGCGGCGGCGAAGGCGAGCGGCAAGGCAATGACGATCGCGAGCAGCGCCGCCATCATGGTCAGCATCAGCGTGACCGGGAGCCGCGCCGCGATGAGCTGCGCCACCGGCACCTGCATGGTGACGGAATAGCCGAGGCGGAGCGTGAGGAGATGCTCGATATAGATACCGAACTGGGTGAGGAGCGAGCGGTCGAAGCCCATCTCGTGGCGCAAGGCCGCCAGGGCGGCGGGCGTCGCGCGATCGCCGAGCAACGCCTCGGCCGGATCGCCGGGCAGCAGGTGCATCAGCACGAACACGATCACCGAGACCAGGAACGCCGTGCCGATGACTTGCGCCAGCCGCTGCCCGATACGGAGGAAAATCCGCATCCGGAGCGCCGTCAGGCGCCGGTGACGTAGACGCCGACGAAGATGTTGTCGCCGAGAGGGATCTGCACGAAGCCGTGCGCGCGCTTCAGCATGCCGACGGGGTAGGGCACCTCCAGAAGGAAGACGATGGGCGCGGCCGCGAGATAG
>Ga0335075_10012047_pt1 | contig 13077 bp, 14 predicted proteins | sample Lox_Sample_24_FD_206723 | JGI IMG/M metagenome (GOLD analysis project Ga0335075, IMG submission 206723) | Soil microbial communities from Loxahatchee National Wildlife Refuge, Florida, United States - Lox_Sample_2.4 | ecosystem: Environmental > Terrestrial > Soil > Wetlands | place: USA... | reverse complement strand
CCACCGAGGTGGCGAAGTCCACCACTCGACAAGCGTTGAGCGCCCGGCAGAGGAGGTAGATGAGCTCACCCTGGTCCGGGTGGATGGAGAACCCGAACTCAGAGTAGGCGTGCGGGTCGTACTTCTCACTCGATCGCGGACCACCGTTCGATCGCGGACCACCGTTCGACGGCCGCCGGTAGCCATCGATCATCCTTTCGATCACCTGCTCGACCCGGCGGTCGTTGAGCGGACTTGCGGCCTTGGGGGGCGCCTCGAGGACGCCCTGTGCGTTGAAGATGGCCATCAACTCCTCCCACGGATCTGCGCCAGCGCCTGCATCAGTATCGCGATGACGCGGCTCTTCTCCTCGGGGGAGCTGCGACGCTTCTCGCGCAGCGCCCGCTTCAGGTCGCGACGCACCGCGGTGAGCTCGCGCCACTCGCCCTCCTCGTCCTCATCGATGCCGCCCAACGCCTCGCGCAGACGGCCCATTTTCCGACCAACGTGCTCGAGCTGGCTCAACATCGCCTCGGCCGCCTCCTCGTTCTCGGCGAGATACGCGCGCCCCGCATCAGTGACGCTGTAGAGCTTCTTGACGCCTTCGGCGGTGACGCTCGCGTAGCCCATCTCCTCGAGCCATGTCAGCGCCGGATAGACCATGCCGGGACTGGGGCTATAGAAACCGTCCGAGCGCTCTTCCAGCGCCTTGATCAGTTCGTAGCCATGACTCGCCCGCTCGGCGAGCAAAGCGAGCAGCACAAGCTGCAGATCGCCGGAAGCCAGCCGGCGGCCGGCCCGGAACGCGCGTCCGCCCATGCCCATGCCGTCCATGAAGCCGCCCGAGAAGTGTCCGAAGCCTCGTCCGTGCCGGCGACCGATGAGGCGCATTCGGTTCTCGTCAAAGTGTTCGTGCCAATCGTGATGATGAAAGTGTCGGTGCATTGTGCACTCCGTAGTGAATTTACAGATATATCTTACGATACGTTTTCAGATAGTCAAGCGCCGCGTGCGCCTTGGACATCTGATGTCCGCTCACCCAGAACGGCTGCGAGGTTCGCCCGCACTCATGCCAGCATCTCGATCAATTGCTCATCGCCCTCACTCAGAAGGTAATAGGCGATGAAGGTCGCCGCTTCCTCCGCCAATGGGCCGGCTCGCCTCGGGAGGGGCTCCCGACAAAGGCCCTGCCCTGGGCCTTCCGCCGCTGCCTGAGTCGCAGATCGTCCTTCTGGCACGCACCGGATCGGCAGTTGCCACCGCCGCGGTTCGCGCGTTGGAAGCTGCCGTTCGCGCCAGTCTCCGCTAGTTCAGGCGGCCTTTTCGAAGTCGCCGAGCTGCGCGGCGAGCGCGCGCTTGAACGCAGGCCGTGCCGTGCATCGCTCGACATAGGCGGCCAGGCGCGCATCGCGGGTGACGATGTCCGTGTTCTTCAGGATCCGGAGCACTGTCGACATCACGAGGTCGCCGGCCGTGAAGCGGTCACCGTCGAGGAAAGGCTTGTCTCCGAGGGACTTGGAAAGTGAGGCCAGGCGCCGCTGGACGAACTCCACGGCACTCGGCCGGCGCAGCTTTGCCCACTGCTCGTGCGCGTAAATGAAGTCTATCAGCGCGACGTTCATCACGAAGGGCTCGACCGAATTGAGCGCCGCGACGAGCCACTGTATCGCGCGTGCCCGCGCGCCGGCCTCCTTCGGCAGGAGCGTCTCGCTCCGCTCGCCGATGTGCAGCACGATGGCTCCGGACTCGAAGAGGACGAGGTCATCCTCCATCAGAATGGGCACCTGACCGAACGGCTGCAGCGCTCGATATTCCGGTTTGTCCTGATCGCCCTGCTGCAGCAGCCGCGTCTGGTACGGCAACCCGGCCTCCTCGAGTGCCCAGCGGGCGCGGAGGTCGCGCACCTGCCCTTTGGCAGCATCCGGAACCGATCTGAAGGCGGAAATCGTGATCACTCGGCGTCCTCCTCTACAAAAAAGGGGTCTCTGCCGCCGCACTCGGGGGGTGACGACCTCTCACCTCTAGACGAACCGGGGAACGGAAATTCGACGCCCTGGCGCGTGCCGAGAACCACTACGGCACCACTCCGCCGGCTTCAGCCAGGCCGGATCCGTGGGGCGGACGCTCGCGTCTTAACCCCATTTGCGGCACTGTGGCGATCAATGCGGGTAGCCATATGAACGGATGACCAGATGGATGCCACGGCGTCTTCCATCCTCCCTGAGCTGAGCAAGATATCACTGCACGCACCGCGGTCGGCGCAGATGGAGGAAACGCGAACCCCCGAGACGACTGAGTCGGATCAGAAGCTCATGGAACGGTACCGCGCCGGTGACGCGACCGCCTTCAACGAGCTTTATCGCCGCTATCGCGCTCCGGTGCGCCGCTTCGTAGCGAAGCTCTGCTGGGGACAAGACGAGGCGGATGAGATCGTCCAGGAGGTGTGGCTCGCCGTCATACGCGGCACGCGATCCTATCGACCCGCTGCCAGGTTCACGACTTATCTCTTCTCCATCGCGCACCGCCGGCTTCAGGATCACTGGCGCTCGCGTGGTCGGCGGGCCCGCGCATTCGCCGCGGCGGACTCGGCGCCTGATCTGCATGAGATTGCGGATGCCGGGGCAACGGTACCGGAAGACTGGGCCGCGAGCGCGGAGCTGCGCAGCGCCCTGATGGCGGCGATTGATCGGTTGCCCCCGCCTCAGCGAGCAGTCTTTCTATTGAAGGCGGAAGCGGATTTGAGCCTCGAAGAGATCGCTGCGGCAACGGGCGCCAGCGTCGAGGCCACCAAGAGCCGAATGCGTTATGCAGTGGCGCGCCTGCGAGCACAGCTGGCGCGACATGGGAACGCCGGCAGACGAGATCGATATGAACGACCATGACACCGAGCGGCTTTGCGCCGGATATAGAGCCACCGTGCAGGACCCGCCGTACGATGCGGCCGATGCAGCATTGATGCGCGCCGCGACGCGTCGGACGCGTCGCCTCCCCATGCGGCGCATGGCTTACGGCGTTGCGGCTACCTTGCTGGCGGCATTCGGGCTGGCAGCCGGGATGCGCTCATTGACCTTCTCGCGTCGGCCTTCCAGTGGCGAGACCCCTACGGCAGCCTCGCAGGAAGGGCACGCCTCCCAAGGCCGGACGACCGCCTTCAATGACTATCTCACCGATGCCGTACTCAGCTCGGCCTCCACCGAGCACCGGCGCGACACCGGCTTTCTGCAGGAAACGTCCGCACTCTCGCCGTTGCGGGCCGATCTGACTTGCGGCACAGCCGCGGAGATCGACCTGAACGCTCCGGGGGCACTCGCCAGCCTCAAGGTGAGGAGACCGGGCGACTACGTCAGGATCATGCGCATCATCGCGGGAGTGACCCGGCATCCGGAGCTGGATGTCGCACGTTGGATCAGCGCGACTTTCCATGCCGGAAACGTGAGCTACGTGCCCCTGTGGCTGACCAGTCTTCCGCCCCAGCGCCGATTGAGCTTCTGTCTCGAGAGCACGAGCTACAGCGTCGTACTGACGATCACGAGCAATGGAGCACGGGTGTCACCCACTGATTACTACAAGAATGCCCGCCGGCCGCTTAGAATGCGCTGACTGCCCTGAAGGCTCACCGGGGGGGATCGAGCGATGCGCATCGCAAGCATCGGCCATGCGCTCTTTGCGGCGACACTCGTTGCCTGCGGCATTTTCGGCCTGATCCGCGGCGACTTCGCGCCGATATGGGACGTGGTGCCGAAGGATTTCCCGACACGCGAGGGGCTCATCCATCTCTGCGCCGCGGTGTCCCTGATTTGTGGCGCTGGCCTCTTCTTTCAGCGGACCGCTGGCACCACCAGCCGCGTGTTGTTCGCCTACCTCCTGCTGTGGATGGTGCTCTTCAGGGTGCCCCTCATCGTGCAGGCGCCCACGGTGGAGGGCAGCTATCAGAACTGGGGCGAGACCGCGGTGTTGGTTGCCGGGGCCTGGGTGCTGTACGCCTGGTTCGCCGGCCCGTGGGACCGGCGGCAACTCGGTTTCGCCACCGGGGAGAAAGGCGTACGGCTCGCGAGGGCCCTCTACGCCCTGGCGATGATCGCCTTCGGCTTGTCTCACTTCGTCTATCTCAATCTGACTGCGCCGCTCGTTCCCACCTGGCTGCCGTGGCATGTCGCTTGGGCATATTTCACCGGCGCCGCCTATCTCGTGGCGGGCGCCGCCATCCTCATCGGCGTGTGTGCACGGCTGGCGGCCACGCTCTCGACCCTGCAGATGGGCCTCTTCACGCTGCTCGTCTGGGTGCCCCTCATGGCGGAGGGCTTGATGAGCGCCAGTCAGCGCGGTGAGTTCGCAATCTCCTGGGCCCTGACCGCCGCTGGCTGGGTGGTGGCGGACTCCTATCGCGACGTACCCTGGCTGGCGGTGGGTCTGCGCCGCGAAACCGGCATGGCAGCGGAACGCGTCTCCTAGCTCCCGTCGCCCGGCGGTTCGCCGGCGCTTTTGGTGCCACGGGCCACCGTGGAACGCCCTTTGCTTGCGACCCGGCCCAGAGACCGACAGGAGGGCACTCATGCGCAAACCGAGCTCATCCAAAAACGTGATAGCCGCGCTCGTGGCCGCGGCCTTGGGCCTGACGGCCGGCACGGCATTGGCCCAGATGACACCCCAGAGTAATCCGAGCGGCACCACGGCGAGCCATCGGCATGCAAGCAAAAAGAGCGTGAGACAGCTCACCTCACAGGTGAAGCGGGAGAGCCAGGAGATGCGGGCGACGACCGGCAGGCTGAACAGAGCCACGGCTCAGCTCAAACACACGACGCATCAGATGAAGGAGGCGCGATCGAAGGAGATGCGCGTCGCGAGCGCGGAGCATGGCGTGAAGAAAGGAGAGCACTCGCAACGGAGCCGCGTGCACTCGCGAAAGACGCATCCCGCCAACACGACGCCCCCGTCCCGCTGACTGGCCGGCGCAACGGCCGGCTCGAGCGGAGCCGGCCGCGCCGCCGTTTCGACGTCGCATGCGCAACCAAATAGTTGCGTTTTCCTGCGGAAGGCCCATAATGGCAATACGCAACCATAAGGTTGCATTCAGGACAGCGCACATGAGCCCCGCCTCCGATACCGATCGCATCGAGCGCAGCGTCGTCGTCAAAGCTCCGCGGGAGCGCGTCTGGCGCGCCATCTCCAACGCCGAGGAATTTGGCACCTGGTTCGGCGTCAACCTCAAGGACCAGACGTTCTCGCCGGGCGAGCTCGTCCGCGGACCCATCACGATCGCCGGCTACGAGCACATCATCTGGGAAGTCAGGATCGAGCGGATCGAGCCGCCGAACATGCTCTCCTTCCGCTGGCATCCGTATGCCATCGACCCCAAGGTAGACTACGGGAAGGAAGCGCCGACACTGGTGACGTTCACGCTGACGGACGCTCCGGGCAATGCGACCTTGTTGACGTTGGTGGAGTCCGGGTTCGACAAAGTGCCGCCGGAGCGGCGCCTGGAAGCCTTTCGGATGAACAGCCGCGGCTGGAGCGCGCAGATGGATAACATTACCCGCCATGTCGCCGGGTAAGGCTGGCCTCGCCGCCGCGGGTCAGCGCGCCGGCGTTCACGGCCCAACGACCAGCGTGCACTCGACCCAGGCTCTCGCCCGCGTCTTTGCGGCGCTCGGCGACCCCACGCGGCTGAAGCTCGTGGCGGTGCTCTGCGCGGGCGGAGCACTCTCCATCGTACAGCTCACCGCGAACACCAACATCAGCCGTCAGGCAGTCACGAAGCATCTTCAGGTGCTGTCGGACGCCGGCGTGGCGCGCGACATGAAGTCCGGGCGGCAGCGGCTCTGGCAGCTCGACCCGGCGCGGATCGAGGAGGCGAAGCGGACCCTGGAGGTGATCGGCCGGCGGTGGGAGATCGCCCTCGGCAGGCTCAAGACATTCGCGGAGGCGACCTGAGCGCAGATCGAAAGCAAGCAATCAAGCCGCCCCAGCCACCCTGGCCGCGCGAATCGCTGCGAGCGATTTGCGCCAATCAAACCATAATCGGCAGCTTGCGGATCCGCTTGCCCGAGGCGGCGAAGAGCGCGTTGCCGAGAGCCGGCAGCACGGGCGGCAGCGCCGGCTCGCCGAGCCCGGTCGGCGGGTTGTCGGTAATGCGGAAGTGCACCTCGAGCGGTGGCGCCTCCCTCATCCGCAACAGCCCGAAGGTGTTGAAGTTCTCCTGCACCACGCTGCCGCCCTCGACGGTGATGGCCTGGTGAAGCGCGGCGCCCAGCCCATCGAGGATCGAGCCCTGCGCCTGGTTGTAGGCGCCCGCGGGGTTGATGATCTGGCGGCCGACATCTCCGGCCGCCCAGATCTTGTGAATCCGCGGCGTGCCGTCCGCTGCCACGCTCGCCTTGACGACCTCGGCGAAGTAGCCGAGGTGGCTGTAGTAGAAGGCGAGGCCCATGCCCGTCCCCTGCGGCAGCTCCTGACGCCTGCGCCAGGCAGACTTCTCGGCCACCAGCTCGAGAACTCCCCGGGCCCTCCCGGTATCAAACGGCGGCGGCGCAAACCCGTTACGCGCCGGCGGCGCCGGCAACACCCGCGGCGGACCGTAGAGATCGAGGCGCAAGTCGAGCGGATCTCGCCCTGCGGCATGCGCCAGCTCATCGATGAAGGATTCGAAGGCGAATGCGAGGCCATTGCCGCCGGGATTGCGCAACGGGCCGGTTGGAACGCCGAGCTCGATCAGCGAGCGGCCGTATTCCAGACTCGGCACGAAGCCGGCCGGGAAATGATCCGTGGGCAGGTCCGCTGCGGAGGCGACCTGGTCTCCCTGGCCAAACGTCACGAAATGATCGCGGAATGCACTGATCGCGCCCTGCGCCGTCAGGCCTGCCTCGAAGTAGTGGTAGCCCGCGGGCCGATAGGCGTCATGTTGGACATCCTGGCGGCGGTTCCACAGCAGCTTCACCGGCCGGCCGGCCAGCTTCGAGATCATCGCCGCCTCGACCATGTAGTCGTTCTTCAGGCGGCGCCCGAATCCGCCGCCAACCCGCGTCATATGCACGGTCACCCTGCTTTCATCGATCCCCAGAGTGCTCGCGACCAGGTTGCGCCCCGGGGCCGGGTTCTGGGTCGGCGCCCAGATTTCAACGCTGCCGTCGCGTTTGCAGTGAGCCGTGCAGTTCTGCGGCTCGAGACTGACGTGGGCGAGGAATGGATAGGCGTAGTCGGCTTGCAACACCTTGTGCGCGTGAGTCAAGGCAGCGTCGACATTACCGTCGCTGCGAATTATCGACTGCGGTCTCTGGCGACCGAGACGCCGCGCCTCGCGCTCGAAGCCTGTCGTGCTCTGCGTGGACGAAGAGCTCCGCTCCCATTGGACGTGCAACTTCTCGAGCGCCTTCTGCGTCTGCCACCAGCTGTCGGCGACGATGGCGACCCCGTCCACCAGCCCCATTTCGAACACTGCATCGGGCCCCTTGCCATGCACGATGAAGGCATCGCGCACACCGGGCATCGCCTTCACCGCCGCGAGATTGGCGCTGATCACGCGGCTGCCAAACACCGGCGCCTTCTGGTAGGTGGCATAGAGCATCCCTGGCAGCACGGTGTCGATGCCGAAAAGCGGCCGTCCCTCGAGCACGAGCCCGCTGTCCACACCGCCCGTGAATTTACCGATGATCCGGTAATCCTTGGGGTCCTTCAGCGTGACGGACTGCAGCTCCGGCGCGGGAAGCGCCGCAGCTCTGGCAGCAAGCGCCCCGTACGTCAGGGTTCGTCCGCTCGGTCGATGCCGCACCACGCCCTGACTCGTGTCGCATTCGCCCGCAGGTACCTCCCACGTCTGCGCCGCCGCAAGTATGAGCATCTGTCGGCCGGCGGCGCCGACGCGGCGCATCGGCTCCCAATTGAGAGGCGTCGCCATGCTGCCGCCGGCGAACTGCTCGCCGTATATAGGGTTCAACAGCGCCTGCTCGGCGCGCACCTGGGACCAGTCCGCATCCAGCTCCTCCGCGATCAGCATGGGCAGAGTCGTCTTCATACCCTGACCGATCTCCGGGTTCTTGGCGACGATGGTGACGATGCCGTCCGGCGCGATGCTGACGAAGGGGTTGAGCTCCGCTCCCGCGCCGGGTCCTGCCACAATCGCATCGTGCGCCTCGGCGACGCTCCGCAGGTTGAGAGTCAGGAGCAGGCCACCGCCCGCGGCAAGACCGACTGTCAGGAAGGTGCGCCGCGAGAGCTGAGTCGTGATGACAGGCTCACGGTCCGCGCGGCCGCGAGCAACCCGGTCGAAAGGATCCACGGTCGCCATGTCACACCTCCCTGGTGTCATCCGTGGGCAGCCCCGCCGCCTGCTTGATGGCGGCGCGAATGCGGGTGTAGGTCGCGCAGCGGCAGAGATTGCCGCTCATGGCCGCATCGATGTCGCCATCGGTGGGTTTGGAATTCTCCGTGAGCAGCGCGGTCGCCGCCATCACCTGACCCGATTGGCAGTAGCCGCACTGCATCACATCGAGCTCGAGCCACGCTGCCTTCACCCGCCTTCCGACCTCGGTATCGCCGATGCCCTCGATGGTCACCACCGACGCATTGCCAACGCTCGAGACCGGAGTTATGCACGATCGCGTGGGCACGCCGTCGAGATGCACCGTGCAGGCGCCACAGAGGGACATGCCACAACCGAATTTCGTGCCCTTGAGGTCAAGCTCGTCGCGCAGCACCCAGAGAAGCGGCGTATCCGCTTCCACCTCGACGAGGCGCTTTCTGCCATTCACCGTGATCGTAAAAGCCATGTGTGGCTCCCTGTTCGGTGGCAACCCGCCAATTCTACTACGGGCAGCAGGCCCGGCAGCCGGCCCCGTCCCGCCGGCCGCACCGCTCGTCGTAGCAACAGGCACAGGGATGTGCCCCGCCGCCGCAGGTGGCGGAGTCTCGAGCAAAAACCACGCTTTTTGCTCGAGACGCGCTGGGCCGGGCAGGATGCCCGGATCCAGCGCTTCAAATGAGTCCGCGGCAGCGGATATAAAGATGCAGGTACTTGCGGCGCACGTAGTTCGACTCCACCAGCGCGAACACCAGCCCGCGCCAGCCATCCAGAAAGCCTAGCCTGAGCACATAACCCCGAAAGAACCGCCACTGCGGGTTGAGCAGCACCTTGCCGAAGCCGCACCGCTTGCCGGCGGCATAGAGCGCCTGCCCCATGAGCTCCGCGTAGCGCTGCATCTTGTTGTGATGGTCGGCGAGGCTGCGGTAGGAGTAATGCTCGAGGTGCCCGCGCAGCCGGCCGACTCGGCCCTCGACGCGGGTGTTCTCGTGGATCTCGCGGCCGATCCAGCCGCCGCGGCGGCGGTCGAACAGCCGGATGAGGCGGTCGGGATAGGCGTTCCCGTGGCGCAGGAAGCGGCCGAAGTATTCCGTGATGCGCGGCACCGACCAGCCGGAGTACCCCTCGAAGCCACCCGCGCGCACACGCTCGATCTCCTGCCGCAGCGCATCGGTCACCCGCTCGTCCGCATCGAGGCAGAGCACCCACTCGTTGCGGGCCGAGTCCACCGCGAATTGCTTCTGCGAGCGGTAGCCCGGCCAATCGCGCTCGATGACTTGCGCCCCGAGCGCGGCGGCCAGCTCCCGGGTCGCGTCCGTCGAGTGGGAATCCACGACGATCACCTCGTCGCAGAAGCTGACCGAACGCACGCAGGCCTCGATGCGGTCGGCCTCGTTGTAGGTGATGATGCAGGCCGAAAGGCCGCTACGACTCGTCACGCCTCTATCGCCCCTGTCTCGTCCGGCGGGTTTCCCCATCTGCCTAGTTTATCGGCTGCAGACGCTTCAGGCTCGCCCGAGCTATAGTAGGCACTCATGAGCGTGGTATCGCAGATCGATCCGGCCGCGGCCGATGTCTCCGAGCGGGTCGGGCTCGCGCTCGAGTCGAACCAGATCGTCTACTTCCCGCAGAGCCCGATCCCCCTCCCGGACGCCCAGACGCTCGAGTATCTGCGCACCGAGCTGCCTTCGCGCCTCAAGCTCAAGAACATCAGCTACCACCCGGAAGGGGCGCGCGTCACCGGCCTCGAGGGCGATGAGACGCTGCGCAAGCGTACTTCCGAGGTGCTGAAGCGACACCTCGACGACGTCGCCGGGTTCTTGTACAGGCTCATGCCCCAGTGGCGAGGCACCTGCAGGGTTGGAACGTGCAGCTTTCGTCCGATCCAGGAACGGGGCCGCGGCCTCAAGCCTCACGCAAGCAACGAGCTCGTGCACATCGACGCGGGCGCCTACGGCGCCACGAACGGCGATCGGATCTTTCGCTTCTTCGTGAACGTGAACGGCCGCGAGGACCGCGTGTGGGCGAGCAAGGGGAGCCTGCAGGAGGTGCTCGAGCGGCACGGTGTCGCTGCCGGGCTGCTCGATAGCTCCGGGAATCTCAAGCTGCGGGTCGACAAAGGCCTGGCCGATCACGCCTTCAGCGCTGCGATCAACGGTCTCGCCCGGCTCAATCCGCTGGCGCATACGCTGGACTCCAGTCCCTATGACCGCACCATGCGCCGGCTGCACAACTACATGAAGGACAGCGACGATTTCAAACAGGACATGCGCGGGTATGAGGAAATCCGCTTCCCGCCTTACTCCGCCTGGATGGTGTTCACCGACGGTGTCAGCCACGCGAGTCTAGCGGGCCAGTTCGCGTTGGTAACCACCATCATCGTCCCGCGTGAGGCACTCAAGCACCCGCAGTTTTCCCCTTATGCGTTGCTCACGGCGCGCTCGGCAGGTGCCCGACCTGCCGCCTGAGCGTCGGTATAATCCGATCCGCCATCCATACGTGCCCGGGGGACTCCGTGACTGAAGATCTGCAATCCGAGCTCGAGCGGCTGCGAGCCGAGAATGAGAGCCTGAAGAAAGCCGGCCGCGGCAAGCTCGCGATGAAGGTGAGCGAGAAAGGCGCGCTGTCGGTGTACGGAATGGGCCGCTTCCCGGTGACGCTCTACAAGGAGCAGTGGTTGCGGCTGCTCACCATGGCGGAGGAGATCAAGGCGTTCATCGCGGCCAACGAGGCGAGCCTGAAATCGAAGGAATAGCGGACACCGCGGCCGGGACCGCTACCGCCAGCTACTCGCGAACGCTCGCCAGCTCCTCGACGAGCACGCGGGTGTTTTCCGAGTAGTCCACCGGTACCGCCACGAGGTGCATCCCGCCCGCCGCAAAAGCAGCCTCCAGCGCCGGTGCGAGGCCCTCGGCCCCCTCCACCCTGGCCCCCTTCATCCCGTAAGCCTTGGCATAGGTGACGAAGTCGGGGTTCCCGAACGTCATGCCGAAGTCGGGGAATCCGTCCGTCGCCTGCTTCCAGCGGATCATGCCGTAGGCGTTGTCCTGCAGGATGAGGACGACGAGATTGAGCCGCAGACGCACCGCCGTCTCGAGCTCCTGCGAGCTCATCATGAACCCACCGTCACCGCACACGGCAAGCACGCGCCGGTCCGGGTGAAGCATCGCCGCCATCATCGCCGAGGGCAGTCCCGCCCCCATCGTCGCGAGCGCGTTGTCGAGGAGAAGCGTGTTGGCGACGCGCGTACGGTAATTGCGCGCGAACCAGATCTTGTACATGCCGTTATCGAGGCACACGATGCCGTCCTCCGGCATTACCTGACGCACATCGTGCACGATGCGCTGCGGTGTCGGCGGATAACGGGCTTCCGTGGCCCGCTCCGCGATGCGTGCCAGGATGCGGTCACGCAGCGCCAGCAGCGCATCGGCGCGCGGGAGCTTCCCTTCCAGCCGGTCCGCCAGGAGCGCCAGGCTGGGTCCAATGTCGCCGATGAGCTCCGCGTGCGGGAAGTACACCTCCTCGACCGTCGCCGGCAGATAACCCACATGCAGGACCGTGGGTCCGCCAGGCCCCATGAGGAACGGAGGCTTCTCCACCGTGTCGTGGCCGATCGAGACGATGAGGTCGGCGCGATCGATCGCCTGATGAACGTAATCGCGCGCGGAGAGCGCCGCGGTGCCCATGTAGAGCCCGGAGCCGCCAGCCACCGACCCCTTGCCCATCTGGGTGTTGAAGAATGGGATCTGTACGCGCCTGACGAAATCCGACAGCGCATCCGCAAGGCGCGGGCGGCTCGCAGCCGCGCCCAGCATCACCAGCGGGTACTGCGCTGCGCGCACGAGCTGCGCCGCCCGATCGAGCGCTGCCGGATGAGCGACCGGCAGGGTCGTCGGGTGTGGCGGCACGAGCGGGGCATCGGGCGCCTCTTCCGCGGCTACGTCCTCGGGCAGCTCGAGGTGCACCGGCCCGGGACGCTCCTGCTGCGCAACCCGGAATGCCTCGCGCACCATCGAGGGGATGGTCACCGTGCCGATGATGCGGTGTGCCATCTTCGTCAGCGGCGTCATCGTCGAAACGATGTCAACGATTTGGAATCGGGCCTGTTTGCGGGTCAGCACTCCCTTCTGCCCCGTGATCATGACCATCGGCATGGCGCCGAGCTGCGCATACGCAGCGCCTGTCGTTAGATTCAACGCTCCCGGGCCCAGCGTCGTGAGGCATACGCCGGCCTCCCCGGTCAAACGGCCGTGTGTCGCCGCCATGAACGCCGCCGCCTGCTCGTGGCGCGTCAACACCAACTCGATGCTGGAGCGGCGCAGCGCCTCGACGACATCGAGGTTCTCCTCGCCCGGGACACCGAAGATCCGCTTCACACCCTCGTTCACGAGGGCCGCCACCAGGAGCTGTGCGCCGTTCATGGGATTCTCACCTCAACTCGTTGCGAATAGCCGGTCCGCGACGAAGGGGTTGGTCCTGCGCTCCGCCCCGAAAGTCGACATCGGCCCGTGCCCGGGCACGAACCGCACGTCATCACCGAGCGGAAAAAGCCGCTCGCGGATCGATCTGATCAGCGCCGCGTGATTGCCGCGCGGAAAATCCGTGCGGCCTATCGAGCCGGCGAAGAGCACATCGCCCACCCAGGCGCAGCGCTCCCCGGGATGAAAGAACACCACGTGCCCGGGGGTGTGTCCCGGGCAGTGCAACACCTCGAGCGTCTGTCCGCCCACCGTGACCCGATCACCCTGCTCGAGCCACCGATCGGGCTCGAAGGAGCGCGCCGGCGGAAATCCGAACTGCGCAGC
>Ga0335075_10012045_pt1 | contig 13078 bp, 9 predicted proteins | sample Lox_Sample_24_FD_206723 | JGI IMG/M metagenome (GOLD analysis project Ga0335075, IMG submission 206723) | Soil microbial communities from Loxahatchee National Wildlife Refuge, Florida, United States - Lox_Sample_2.4 | ecosystem: Environmental > Terrestrial > Soil > Wetlands | place: USA: Florida... | reverse complement strand
CGCCGGTTCCCCTACCGGGCAAGCACGAAGGCCTGCTTCACCCGCTGCCATTCCCCGTGCCGCGGCGCGGATCTGTCTCCTTGCGCCGGGTTCGGCGTTGTAGTCTCATTGTGACCACAAGCTGGCCCGCTTCGCTGAGCTTAGGAACGGCCCGGGAGGCACACAGTGACGTTTCTCGACGAGGCGATCTGGCGGGGACGGGTCTACTCGGGCGGCTGGGTCGCAGCAGCCGGAGGCGATGCTGCCGTCACCGAGCCGGCCACCGGCGCCGAGATCGGCCGGACCGGGCTGGCCGGGCCTTCCGACATAACCAGCGCCGCGCAGCGGGCAGCCGCGGCGCAGCCTGCCTGGGCTGCAGCGCCGCACACCGAGCGGGCCGCGGTGCTTCGCCGCGCGGCCGAGGTCTGGCTGGCCAACGCCGCGGAGATCGAGGACTGGAACATCCGGGAAAGCGGGAAGATCCCCCCGGCTGCGGAGTTCGAGACTCACGTGGCGACCGGCGAGATCTTCGAGGCCGCGACCCTGCCGTCCCGGCCCTACGGTGAGCTGCTGCCCAGCGAGCAGCCCCGGCTCAGCTTCGCCGAGCGGGTCCCCGCCGGAGTGGTCGGCGTGATCGCGCCGTTCAACTTCCCGCAGATCCTGGCCATCCGCTCGGTCGCGCCCGCGCTGGCGCTCGGGAACGCGGTCGTGCTCAAGCCCGACCCGCGCACCGCCGTCTGCGGGGGCGTGGCGCTCGCCCGCGTATTCGAGGAGGCCGGCCTGCCTGAGGGCCTGCTGCACGTGCTGCCCGGCGGCCCGGACGCCGGCGAGGCGGTCGTCACCGAGCCGCTGGTGCGGATCGTCTCGTTCACCGGGTCGACCGCGGCCGGGCGGCGGGTCGGCGAGCTGGCGGGCCGCCTGCTCAAGCGGGTGCACCTCGAGCTCGGCGGGAACTCCGCGCTGATCGTCCTGGATGACGTGGACCTGGACCGGGCGGTCTCGGCCGGAGCCTGGGGCTCGTTCCTGCATCAGGGCCAGATCTGCATGACCACCGGCCGGCACCTCGTGCACGAGGCCGTGTACGACGAGTACGTGTCCAGGCTCGCCGACAAGGCCGCGCATCTGCCGGTCGGCAACCCGGCGTCCGGCCAGGTCGCGCTCGGCCCGGTCATCGATGAACGGCAGCGTGACAAGATCCACGCCCTGGTCACCGGCAGCGTCGATGCCGGCGCCCGGCTGGCCGCGGGCGGAAGCTATGAGGGCCTGTTTTACCAGCCGACCGTTCTCGCTGACGTGGCGCCGGCCATGCCCGCCTACGCCAGCGAGGTGTTCGGGCCGGTCGCCCCGGTGCTGCGGTTCGCCACGCCCGAGGATGCGGCCAAGCTGGCCGCCGAGAGCGAGTACGGCTTGTCGCTCGGCATCTTGACCCGGGACGTCATGCGCGGGATGGAGCTCGCCCGGCAGATCCCCACCGGCATCCTGCACATCAACGAGCAGACTGTTGACGACGAGCCGAACGTGCCCTTCGGCGGCTTGCTGGCCTCCGGGACCGGCGCCCGCTTCGGCGGCACCGCCAACCTCGAGGCCTTCACCGAGACACGCTGGGTCACCATCCGCGGCGACGTCGCCGCCTACCCGTTCTGACCGCCCTGGGGTGTGTGGCCTCGGGCGCGCGTCGGATGAGCCTGGCCGTCCTGGGCCCTGGGCCCTGGGTCCTGGGTCGTGGGCCCTGGGTTAGGTTGCTCAGGTTCGGGCCATGAGGATGGCGATGTCGTCGACCGGGCGGGGGGCCAGGGTCTCCAGCAGGGTGTCGCAGGCCTGGGTGAGGGGCAGCGTGTTGAGGCTGGCCAGGCTGGTGGCCAGGCGCTCCATGCCGGTGCCGATGTCGGCGGCGGGCTCCTCGATGAGCCCGTCGGTGTAAAAGACCATGGTGCTGCCGGGGGGCAGGGGGATGCGGGTGGCCTGGTAGGGGCCGTCGTCGGCGAGGCCGGTGCCGAGGGGAAGACCAGGGGGCAGGTCGGGGAATGCGGCGGGCTTGCCGGGGCGGGCCAGGGCGGGCGGGGGGTGGCCGGCGCTGGCGATGTCGCAGCGGCCGGCGCAGGGGTCGCAGGCTGCGTAGAGGCAGGTGGCGCTCGTTTCGGCGTCGGTCAGGTCGGCGGTGATCTGGTCCAGGCGCGCCAGGAGCTGTGCGGGGGTCAGGTCGAGCGCGGCCAGGGTGCGGGTGGCGGTGCGCAGCTGGCCCATCAGCGAGGCGGCGGAGATGTCGTGCCCGGTCACATCGCCCACGGTGAGGGCGCAGCGCCCGGCGGGCAGGGGGATGACGTCGAACCAGTCCCCGCCGATCTCGGCGCTGGTCTGGGCGGGGACGTACCGGTAGGCCAGCTGCAGGCCGGGGACCTGCGGGATATGGCGGGGCAGCAGGCCGCGCTGCAGGGCCAGCGCGGTGGCCCGTTCCCGGCTGTAGAGCCGGGCGTTGTCGATGCTTACCGCGCCGCGGGAGACAAAGTCACGGGCCAGGGACAGGTCTGCGGCGGTGAACGGCGGCGAATTGGCTAGGCGGTACAGAATGACATGGCCCATGATCGCGCCCCGGGCCGTCAGCGGGATGATCATCTGGGAGTGGGCCCCTGCGCGGCGGGCCGTCATCACGTGGTCGAGGGCCTCGCCGGAGGCCACCTCTCGGAGCTGCTCTTCGGTCATCGCCCCGAGGCGCGGCAGGAAGATGGGCAAGTTGGCGACCAAGCGCTGATGGAGCAGCTTTGCGGGATCAGTCTCATACCATGTTTGCCGGATGTATTCCGGCGGGAGCAGCACGTTAGCGGGCCACCGGATCGCGACATGCAGCAGGCGCATCTTCTGGTTATGCGCGTGCGGTGCGTGCCGGTCACCCTCGATGACGGTACCCAGCAGGTTGACCCGGCCCGCGTCGGCCAGGCGCGGGACGGCCACATCCAGCAGTTCTTCGGCGGTGCGGGTGATGTCCAGCGTGGTCCCGATCCGGGCGCTGGCCTCGTCGGCCAGCGCCAGCCGCTGCTGGCCGAGAGCATGCCCGGTGACCTCCCGCATCACCTGGGCGACGTGGGCGGCCTGACCATCCCGCCCGCCGACCCGGAACTGGATGCAGCTCCAGAAACGCTCACCGCCGGCCCGGCCGCCGCCGATCCCGCTGACCTCGAGATCAAACACGGGCTCGCCAGTGGCCAGCACCTGCCGCAGCGACCGCTCGATCAAGCCGACATCCAGGCCCGGCAGCACCTCGCCCAGCAGGCGCCCGGGCCACCGCTCTGCCGGGAAACCGTCGCCGATATGCGCGGCTGCCTGATTAGCCCAGGTGATCCGCAGTTCCGCGTCGAAGACGACCACGCCCAGCGGGGACTGCTTCAGCTCCGCCGATCGGATGAGCGCATCCAGAGTAACCAGGTCCAGGGCCATTCCCACCCCGGGGTTCAGCATGTTGTAGGAGTTACGCCTGCTTACCTCTGAGGCAAGATAAGTCTATGTCTGGCAGCCGTCGGACCTCAACGTGAAGCTTGGGTGCAGCGCGGGGGGCCATCCATGGCCCTGGTCGCGGAGCATCCCGTGCGCGGAGTCGCCCTGGCTCAGGGCAGCAGCATCGCCAGGAACTGCCGCGCGGAGGCGGTCAGGCGCGCCGGGTGGTACATGGCGGAAACCGGGTGCACGGCGTCGCGGTCATCCAGCTCGAAGACCCGGTAGCGCGGTCCGAGCCGCGCTGGTAGACCGCCATGTCAGGCCGGCCGATAACCTGCTGGCTGGTCAGTTGCTTGAGTACCTGCACCTGGTGCCAGAGATCGTCACGGAGATACACGGCGGCGCGCTGGCCCCGTGGGATCCCGTGGGATCCCGTGTGACCCGGACGTCACGCGTGAGCATGCCTATCTTCTCTGACACATACTTGTTCACGTTCCTTGCCGCCACTGGGGTTGCGTCGAAGTGCGGGCGGAAGCTAGCCCCGATGTCGCCCCTAACCGCGCTGACGGCCTGACGCAGAAGATCTTCGTTGTATCGCTCGGGTAGTTCCGCCGCAGTTTCTTGGCCAGCGCGACGATCGCGGAGCCACTTCCGCGCCCGGATAGTTCACGTTGCGGGTTCTGGGTCTTGCTGATGTAACCGTCTAGCTCGTCGATGACCGCAGGGATCGGCAGCACCCGCGCAAGATAAAAGTCCTGGAGATCATGGAGCCCGTACGTGACGTCATCAGCAAGGCCCATGATGGCGGCTTCGACCGACTGGAGTTCTTTCTCGACGCCGGGATCGACCTGGCTTCATCAAAGTCACTTTGCTCTCCGGCGTAGTATCCGAACTTCTTCCAGCGCAGTTCGTATGAGGGCTCTGTTTCCAGTCTCGCCCGGTGCGCGCTGTTCTCGCTCTCACGAGGAACGCGACGCCACGGATATTTCAGCACGGCGCATCGGGTGGCCGCCGTCAGGTCCGCTCCGGGGTAACTAGGCGACGTGCTGTCGAGCCGGGTGATTATGCGGAAGGTTTGAGCGTTTCCCTCGAACCCTTCGTCCAACTCCAGCTCGTCGCGGGCGAAGGCGTCGAGCACGGTCTCGCCGATGTGACCGAACGGCGGGTGCCCTAGATCATGCGCCAGCGCGGCGGCTTCTGCGACGTCGGAGTCCAGGCCGCCCAGGGCGACAAGGCTGGGGTAATTGCTCTTGTCGCTCAGCGGGATTTCGGCGATGCTCCGGGCGACCTGTCCCTCCTTCAGACTGTGGGCCAGGCTGTTATGGGTGAGAGCCCCGCCAGGATCGACCGGGCTCCCGGACGGGTCAAGGTACGACATGCCTTTCAAAGCGGTGTGCCGGGAACACGCTGACGTTGCTCGGCTCGCGCGGCAAGACGCCGCCGCCTACTCTGCGCCCATGGGTGTCAGCACGGACGATCTGGCGAGAAGATGACCGGCCCACGGCTCACCGTCACGGCGGCGCGGTCGGCTGCCGACCTCGACGGTACCGCCCGAATCGACGCTTCCTTCACCACCAGCACCATCTACAAGGTGGAGCGCTTTCCGGATGGTTTCCGGCTGGTACCCCAGCACCTCAGCCAGCCGGTCACCAAGGTTTACACCTGGCCTGGCCTTGCCCCGCACGACGGGCTGCTGATGGCCAGGGCAGCGGGCACGGTCATTGGCTTCATTGAGGTGGTGTTCGATACCTGGAACGGCCGCGCCAGGATCGAGCATCTCTACGTCAGCGCACGCCATCGCGGAGTGGGGGCCGGGCGCGCCCTGCTGGCGGCCGCTGACGCGCGGGCCCGCGCGGAGCCCGGGATGCGATGCCTGTGGCTCGAGACCCAGAACGTGAACTACCCGGCAATCGGTTTCTACCGGCGCGCAGGCTTCCGGCTATGCGGCCTGGACGACACCCTGTACCGGCCGGGCGACCCCGGCCTGCTGCCGGGTGAAGTCGCGCTGTACTTCACCCGCGATTTGCCCCGCTGAATCGCGATTCGCGCCCGGCAAGGGCACCAGCTCTGCCCGCACGCAGTCCCACACGTAAGCCTCGTCCACCGCACCTACTTCCGCTGCCAGAAGCGGGTGCCAGGATCAATCGCGCGACTACCAGATCTGACGGTGTGTAGCGGAGGCGAGGCCGCAAGCATTGATTTGCATGGCGGCGGCATGGAAATCCGCCCGAACGGGTTAAACGGCAAACTGAGGACAAGGGCGGACAACCAGCCCGGTTCGGGGCCGCCTTTGTGACCGCTCTGACACCTGGGGGGTCATGTCCGTCGAGGACGCCAGAAATCGTGCAACGGGGGGCTTTCGAGATGTCATCACCTTTTGGGGACAAGCCCTACGGAGAAAAGAAGAAAGCCGTCGTCCACGGACGGCAGATGGCATATGTTGAGCAGGGCACTGGAAATCCGATCGTGTTTCAGCACGGGAACCCGACGTCTTCGTACCTGTGGCGCAATATCATGCCCCACCTCGAAGGACTTGGGCGCCTCATCGCGTGCGACCTGATCGGCATGGGGGATTCTGACAAGCTTGACCCATCCGGCCCTGACCGTTACACGTATGAGGAACTGAGATACTACCTTTTCGCTCTGTGGGAGCAGTTGGGCATCGATCACGATGTCGTCCTGGTAATACACGACTGGGGCTCTGCCCTGGGATTTGACTGGGCTAACCAGCACCGTAACCAGGTCGCCGGGATCGCCTTCATGGAAGCAATCGTAACGCCACTCACCTGGGATGACTTGGCGTCACCGGAACCGACACGACGCCAGGCCTTCGAGGACCTGCGGTCGCCCGCGGGCGAGAAGATGGTGCTCGAAAACAATTTCTTCGTCGAAAATCGCATACCCAATGGAATCTTGCGGGAGTTGAGCGCCGAGGAAATGGATACCTACCGCAGGCCATTCGCCAGCCCCGGCGAAGGCCGCCGCCCGACGCTCACCCTCCCCCGCCAGATGCCCATAGACGGGGAGCCAGCCAGCGTCGTCGAGATTGTCGATGACTACGGAAGGTGGCTCGCGCGCTCCGATGTTCCCAAGCTCTTCATCAAGGCGGAACCTGGTGGCCTGCTGACCGGAAGGCCTCGAGACCTCTGCCGGACCTGGCCCAACCAGACCGAAGTAACCGTGGCCGGGAAGCACTTCGTGCAGGAAGACAGCCCTGACCAGATCGGCCAGGCTGTCCGCGCATTCGTGGCGGGCCTGCACCGGCATAACGGCGCCACCGCCACGAGGCCGGCCCCCGCTCAGACGGCCTCGGCCCGCGCCGGCGCGGCCACCGGGACCGCCGCAGCTGTGATGACGGACTGGACTTTCGGGGGACTGTGGCCGTTTGAGCCGCGCTGGTTCGAGACCTCCGGCGGCCGGATGCACTACGTCGACGAGGGGCCACGCGATGGCCGCCCGGTCGTGCTGGTGCACGGCAACCCGACCTGGGGCTTCCTGTACCGGAACTTCATCGGCCCGCTGACGCAGGCGGGCCACCGGGCGATCGTGCCCGACCATCTCGGCTTCGGCCGCTCGGACAAGCCGCCCGATCCGGAGCTTTACCGGATCCCGCACCATGTTGCGCGCCTGGACTCGCTGCTCGAATCGCTCGATCTGCACGACGCCGTGGTCGTCGTGCAAGACTGGGGCGGGCCGATCGGGCTGTCGTGGGCGGTCGCGCACCCTGAGCGCGTATCGGGCCTGTTCATCCTGAATACCTTCGACGGGCCTCAGCAAACCCTTCCCTTGCCGCTGCACCTGTTCCGCGCGCCGGGTGTAGGCGAGGTGCTCGTGAAGGGGTTCGACATGTTCGTCCGGGGCTTCCTGTTCCGCGACGGTGTCGTGCACCGCGAACGGCTTACGGCCGATGTGCGCCACGCGTACCTGGCGCCGCACCCGACCTGGTCCAGCCGCACCGGCGAGCTCGTCTTCCCTCGCGAGATCCCGGACCCTGGCAGTCCCACCGGGCCGGTCGCCGAGCTGCTCACGCACCTCGAGAGCGAACTCGAGCAGCACTTCCGCTCCAAGCCCGCGCGGATCATGTGGCCGATGCGCGACCCCGCGTTCACGCCCGCGGTACTCCAGGACTGGCGCAAGACGTTGCCCGACGCGCCCGTGACCCAGCTTGATGACGCCAGCCACTACGTCCAGGAGGACGCCCACGAACGGATCGTGCCGCAACTGCTCACTCTCGTCGCCGACACCAGATTAGCTGGCTGCTAACGGGGAAGGAGCCCCCCGGCTTTTTCTGCTGTTTTCTCCGGCGTGCTGATGCCGGCCCTCCCAGCGACCCGGCTGCAGCCGTCCAAGACCGGGATGTCATCTACCGGGCAGGCCAGGGCTCCGGTTCCTAGTTCTCAGCCCGGACGTCCGAACCCTGTTTCTCCATTCTGGCCAGTGCCTTTGCCGGAGGTACCTGCAGGATGCTGAGCTGCACCGGCTTGCCGGTCAACTCCTCCAGATCGGCGCGGAGGCGGTCGGCCTCTGCGTGGCCATGGCCGAGCGCCACGCCCGGCCGGGCGGCGTGGATATCGACCCGGGCGCGGTCTTGGTCCCCGCTGACCGTCACCGCAGACACTCCGGCCGCCTGTCCTACCCGCCGGTGTATCAGGTCCTTGATCTCGTTGACGGGCAGATCCTGGACCGTCAGGATCTCCGAGCCGACGGCTACCCCGGCCTCCTCGGCCCCGGCCATCTCGATGTGGTCCGCCAGCAGCCGGTTCGCCATGTCCCGCCGGCCCGGCTCATCCGCCGCCGCATATGCCCGGGCCGCCTCTTCGGTCAGCTCCAGGTCCACATGCGGATTCAAGTACACCCGCAACGCCACCGGCGGCTGGCCCGGAGCACGCCCGGCGATGACCATCCGGCGGGCGGCGGTGTACTTCTCCCCGGTCTCGGCCATCCGGGCCCGGACCTGCTTCTTGAACGCGCTGTCGTCAGTCACGCCATGTCCCTCGCGGCAACCCTGCCCCGCGCCCTGATCGCCTGACTTAGCAGTGACTGATCTCCACCGGATCGCGCGAACCAGCGGCCCTTGTCCTCACCGCCACCGCGGGCGCGGGCCACGGCAGCTCGGAGTGCGGCAGGCGCTCCTGCCAGCACACATGCTACCCCCACGCAGGTTGCCTGGCGTGGTCACCCTTGCTGCTCAACGGTCACCGGTGATGGCCTCTTCGTCCCGCTGGCAGGCCACAGAGGCTAGTCCCCGGCTAGTCCTCGCCCTCGGCTTCAGGCTCAAGCTCAGCAGCGGCTTCAGCCTCGGCATCAAGCCTGGCCTCGGCTTCAGCCTCGCCGTCAAGCTCGGCAGCGGCCACCTCTCCCGACGCCTCATCGGGCGGACTCTGGCTCATGTCACCAATGTACGCACGCACTCCGATGCCGGGCTGCTGACCGCCGATCAACTTGCTATGCCGGCCGCCTCGACCTCTTCCTCATCAGGGAAGCCGAAGGCATCTGCGACCATCCCCAACCCCGCCCTCGATCTGGCCCTACTGTCCGCTGCACGGGCGTGGTTTCCCCGGCACTCTCGGCCGTGCGTTCTCGCATCATTTCTTTGGCGCGGCGCTCGCCGTGATGAGCCCATCGGAGTTAACCGTCTCGCCCACGGACTCCAGGCGAAAACCCTCCCGCGCCAGAAGTTCTTCGTATTCAGCGAGGGTTCGCTCCTGGCCATTGTGGAAGACGAGCATCGTCAGGTCGGCCTCGACCAGGGGCATGCCGCCGTCAACCTTGTCGGGGAGGATATCTTCAATGATCAGGATGCGGCCAGCCGGCTCCAGCGCCTTGCGGCATTGGCGGAGTATCAGGGCGGCTCGCTCATTGTCCCAATCATGCAGTATGGCCTGGAGCACAAGAAGGTCGCCCCTTGGCACGGCGGTGTCGTACAGGATTCCCGTCGATGCTGAGTGTGCCTCGAGGATCCTGCTGAGGAGAACACCTACCCCACCCGATAGGTGCCAATGGGTTGCCGTGGGAGGCTGCAGTCTAGGCGAACTACTGGCCACGTGGTCGCTTGGGGGTCGTTCGCGCAGGTGGACCGCTCAGATCGATGGGCTGGCGGCCGATCACCATCGCCCGCCTGCTGCACCCCCGTGCTGCGCCAAGGCCACCGTGGCCAAGCTCGCGGAGCTACCGCTGGCGGGAAGGCCTTTACTCACGCTTATCGGCGTGAACCCGCTGATACTGGCTCTATGACTGAGACCGAGTTGCTGATCGCCGAGGTCCGCCAACTGCGCGCCGACGTCGCCCGGCTGCACGCCGCGCACACGCCGCTGCACATCCGGCACGGTTGGATGAACCTGATCATAAAGGACCTGTCCACCAACCCATACACGCAGTACAAGGTCCACAGGTGGGGTGCGATCTACTGGCTGATCAACTTTCCGCTGATCTGCTGTCTGTTCTTTTTCACGCCCGCGCTGTGGCTCAAGCTGGGCATCTTCATCACGCTGATCTACTCGATCTACTCCAACCTTGCGACCGACTACGGCGCCATGTCAGCGGCCGAGGCAGCGTTCGGGGAGCCGCCGCCGCCGATCCCCCTTGAGCCGCCGCCGCCGATCGTCCTTGAGCCGCCGCCGCTGTGAGGCGCCGTGATATCCGCTTGGGAATGCGCAGTGACCAGCACCGCCGCCTCAGGTCGTCATCCAGGGCGTCCGGCTGGGCTGCTAGGACTGTCCGTCAGCCTGCGTGGGTTTCGTGGCCTGTCGCGTCGGTGGTGCGGGCGAGCAGGAGGACTATGTCGTCGCTGGCATGGCGGCCGGGGGTGGCGAGGATGGTGTCGCACATGTCGTCGAGAGATCGTGCCGGGCTGACGGCCAGGATGCGGGCGAGCCGCGTCATGCCGACGTCGATGTCCTGGCCTGGTTGTTCGACGAGGCCGTCGGTGTAGAGGGCGAGCACACTGCCCGGAGCGAGCCGTGCTTGCGTCGTCGGGTAGCAATCGTGGCGAACGCCCAGGATCATCCCCTGGGGCACGTCGATGAACTCCACCCCGCCGTCGGGATGGCGGACCGCGGGTGGCGGGTGGCCGGCGCTCGTGAAGCGGCATTGCCAGGTTGCCGGGTCGTAAAGGGCATACAGGCACGTGGCCCCAGCTTCAGTGTCGTGGTCGGCGAGCAGGCGGCTGAGCTGCTGCATGATCTGCTCGGGCGGGAGGCCGAGGCGGGTCAGCGTGGCGGTGGTGGTCCGGAGCTGGCCCATGATCGCCGCGGCCTGGATGCTATGGCCGGTGACATCGCCGATGATCAGGGCGACCTGGCCGTCTTCCAGCGGGATGACGTCGAACCAGTCCCCGCCTGCCTGGGCAGACCGGTTGGCCGGCTGGTAGCGGTAGGCGATGTCGAGACCCGCCACTTCCGGGATGGCCTGGGGCAGCAGGCTGCGCTGGAGGGTGACGGCATTGTTGTGCTCGCGGGCGTACATGCGCGCGTTGTCGATGTGCATCGCCGCGCGGGAGGCCAGGTCACTGACCAGCCTCAGGTCGGCGTCGTTGTATGGGTCCCGGTGTTCGGCCCGGGCGAAGGCCGCGATGCCCAGGGTAGTGCCGCGGGCGATGAGGGGTACCGCCATCAGCGTGTGCACGCCCCTGGCGAGAATGGTATGTGCGTGCTGGGGGGTGTAGGTGACCTGGCTGGCGTCGCCGGCCAGGTGCGGAGCCAGGAGGGGCGCTCCCCCGAAGAGGGCAGCGATGCGCGGATGCGTGAGTGGCGCGATAATCTGCTCACCCATCTGGTAGCTGGCCGTGGCCCCGGCCTGGACGTCTCGCACAACAACCCGGCGGAGCCGTGCAAAGGCCGCGTTGCCGGGCTGATCCTGGCCGGGATCTTCCCCGCGCAGCACCTGATCGAGAAGTTCTATCGCGAACCGGTCGGCGAGCTCGGGAACGACTAGATCGGCGAGCTCGGCGCACGTGTGGTCGATGTCCAGCGTGGTGCCGATCTGGGTGCTAGCCCGTGCGAGCAGGTCGAGCCGGGCCCGGGCCTGCTCGAGGGCAGCGGCGGCCCGCTCGCGTTCGGTAACGTCGACGAGCCAGCCCAGCGCCCCAACTAGGCGGCCGTCGTGGCCCGCTATCCGGAATGCCGACCAGGCGTAGATTCGCCGCGTGCCGTCGACGGCCTGTTCCAGGGGCCAGTCGACTAGGGGGGCGCCGGCCATCACCTGGCCGGTGAGGACGCGGTCGATCATGGTCATGTCGAAGCCTGCGGCGGGTACCTCGATGACCCGGCGGCCAATGATCTCCTCGCGCGGCAGCCTCACGAACCGGCAGAATTCATCGTTGACGCGGATGAATCGCAACTCGGCGTCAACGTACACGGTGGCTATCGGTGACTGCTCGACCAGCGCTCCCAGGTCGGGCATGCCTCCCGGACTGGAGACGGAACGTGACATGCTGCTCACAGAATAGCCATCGCAGAAAGTCACCGCCGCAGGGACCTCGGTGCTCGGCTACGCTGAGTGACGATTTGGGCCTGGTGGCCGTGGAACGATTCGTGGGACGAGACCGGCAGTGTCCCATGCAATGTGAGCTTTCCGGACATTGACGTGCTGCATCTGCGCAGGCAGAACGCCTGGAATCGCCGGGCAGGCCACTCTTAATCCGCTAATCCGGAGGCTCAATAGCGAGCCTCAGGGCACGTACCAGGTCGGCGGCCCGAGGTACAGCGTGGCGCATAGGTAAAAAAGTGGAGCTACTTCACACCGTCACCGCGCAACCGTACGCTTTGCCCGGTCCAGTAGCTCAGGTTGTCTCGGGTAGCTAGGGTGCGCGGATGCTCAGGACCCAGGACCCGCTCCGCAACCGGCAGCAGCACGGCGAACTGGTCACGGGCAGCCGCCGCATCCCCCGCCTCCCCCGTCCAGCCGGCCAGGTTGGCGCGGGCAGCCAGGGTCTCTGGGTACTCGGGGCCCAGCACCCGTTCTTGGATGGGCAGCAGCACAGCAAACTGGTCACGGGCAGCCACCGCATCACCCGACCGCCCAGTCCAGCGGGCGAGTTCCTGGCGGGCAGCCAAGGTACCCGGATGCTCAGGACCCAGCACCCGCTCCGCAACCGGCAGCAGCACAGCAAACTGGTCACGAGCAGCCACCGCATCACCCGCCTCCCCCGTCCAGCCGGCGAGATTTTCGCGGGCGGCCAGGGTCTCTAGGTACTCGGGGCCGAGCACCCGTTCTTGGATGGGCAGCAGCACAGCAAACTGGTCACGAGCAGCCGCCGCATCACCCGACCGCCCGGTCCAGCGGGCGAGTTCGTGGCGGGCAGTCAGGGTCCCCGGGTGCTCAGGACCCAGCACCCGCCCCGCAACCGGCAGCAGCACAGCAAACTGGTCACGAGCAGCCACCGCATCACCCGCCTCCCCCGTCCAGCGGGCGAGTTCCTGGCGGGCAGCCAGGGTGTCCGGGTGCTCAGGACCCAGCACCCGCCCCGCAACCGGCAGCAGCACGGCGAACCGGTCACGGGCAGCCGCCGCATCCCCCGCCTCCCCCGTCCAGTAGGCGAGTTCCTGGCGGGCAGCCAGGGTGCGCGGGTGCTCAGGACCCAGCACCCGCTCCGCAACGGGCAGCAGCACGGCGAACCGGTCACGGGCAGCCGCCGCATCACCCGCCTCCCCTGTCCAGCCGGCGAGATTTT